>Ga0102592_1001218_pt1 | contig 30920 bp, 29 predicted proteins | sample AraplaCol_mMF_r2_FD_76861 | JGI IMG/M metagenome (GOLD analysis project Ga0102592, IMG submission 76861) | Arabidopsis root microbial communities from North Carolina, USA - plate scrape MF_Col_mMF_r2 (SPADES assembly) (version 2) | ecosystem: Host-associated > Plants > Roots > Endosphere...
TTGTCTGCGGTAATCGTGCCGTCGGCCTCGAAGATCAGCAGGTTGGCCGCGCCGGCCAGCTTGGCCAGGTCGCTGCAGCGGTCGGCGCAGGCCAGGGCCTGCTCCTTGAACGGGATGGTGACGTTCAGCCCTCGGATCGCCCCGCCGCGCAGGCCCTCGGCGAAAGTCTCGAAATTGTCCTCGCCCGGTCCGAACGGAACATACGCGGCGTTCAGCCCGGCCGCGGCGATCCAGGCGTTGTGGATCACCGGGCTCATCGAGTGGCGGATCGGCTGGCCACAGACGCCGGCGACGATGGCCGAACCCGTCACGCTCATGCCTCGAGAGCTCCATGCAAGCGAAGGAAATCAAGCAGGCCGGTGATCGGCAGGCCCAGGATGGTGAAATAGTCGCCGTCGATGCGGTCGAACAGCTGCACGCCCTCGCCCTCGAGGAAGTAGCAGCCGACCGACGACAGGACGTCCGGCGCGTTGCGCGCCAGGTAGCCGTCCAGCCAAGCGTCGCTGAACGGGCGCACCGACAGCCTGGCGGTCTCGACCACGCGCCAGATCGGGCGGCCGTCGCGGGCCACGACCACGGCCGAGTGCAGCTTGTGGACCTTGCCGCGCAAGCGGAGCAGTTGGTCGCGGGCGGCCTCGACCGTGTCGACCTTGTCGAACAGCACGCCGTCCAGGTCGAGCGTCTGGTCCGAGCCGATCACCAGGCCGGCGCGCTTGGTCGAGACCTTGAACGCCTTCAATTCGGCCAGGGCGTCGGCCACTTCGCGCGGCGAGGCGCCCTCGGCCAGCAGCCCGGCCTTGGCGGCGTCCTCATCGACGCCGGACCGGACGGCCTCGAAGGCGACGCCGGCGTTGCGCAGGATCGCCTGGCGGGCCGAGCTGGTGGACGCCAGGGTTACGGGGGTGCGGGACGATGACGTCATCCCAGGACCTCGACCTGGCCGCGGCCGCCCGACAACAGGTTGATGATCGCCGCCGCGGTCTCCTCGACCGACCGGCGGGTCACGTCGATGATCGGCCAGCCCTGGCGCTCGAACAGCCGGCGGGCGGCGATGATCTCCTGCCGCACGGCGTCGGTGTCGATATAGTCGCTCTCGCGGTTCTCCTTCAGCGACAGCAGGCGGTTGCGGCGGATCTGGATCAGCCGCTCGGGCGTGGTCATAAGGCCGACGATCAGGGTGTTCTTCAGGGTGAACAACTCGTCGGGCGGCGGGCGGCCCGGCACCAGCGGCACGTTGGCGGCGCGCACGCCGCGGTGGGCCAGATAGATGCAGGTCGGGGTCTTGGAGGTGCGCGACACGCCGACCAGGATCACGTCGGCCTGGGTCAGGTCCTGGCCGCCCTGGCCGTCGTCGTGGGCGATGGCGTAGTCCAGGGCCTCGATCCGGTCGAAATAGTCGTTGTTCAGCGCGTGCTGGGCGCCGACCCGGGTCGAGATCCGCGCGCCCAGATAGCGCGACATGGCGCTGACCACCGGGTCGAGGGCGGCGATGCACGGCATCTCCAGCCGTCGGCAGCCTTCCTCCAGCGCGGCCCGCAGGCCCGGGTCGATGATCGTGTGCATGACCACGCCCGGCGCGCCGGCGATCTCCTCCAGCGCCCGGTCGAGTTGGCGCGTGGAACGCACCAGGGCGTAGATGTGTTCAATCGGCAGGATGTCGGTGAAACGCGCGCAGACCGCCCGGGCCATGGCGTTCAGGGTCTCGCCCGTGGAGTCCGACACCAGGTGGATATGGAAGTAGGTCGCGAACCTTGGCGCGGCTCTTTCACCCTCAGGGGCGCCCGCTTCCTGTGGATCATCTGTTAAGGGTTGCTTAACCACTGGCTTGGCCCTTGGGGATGAGCGGGGGTGAATCCGGGACAGTCACGGCGCGTCGAACTGACCCTGTGTTAAACGGTCACATTGATGCCGGACAATCCCCAGTCTCGGATGAGCTCCACAGCCGGTGCGTTTCCGATTCCCCCAGAGCGGGGATGAGCGAACGCTCATGGTTACGGCGCTGTTCACCATCTTAACGTTTCATTAGGAATTACGAAGACCTAGCGGACTATCCCCATAGTTCACAGGCGCGAGCCCACATGTGGGTCACGTTGGGATGGATTTCGGATGGGCAGGGGGCATGGTGCGCCGCACGCGGGTTTTCCCCGTTTGGCACTTGCCCACCATCTCCTACAATCTTCCTTAAAATCTTCTTAAAGAGAGAAGGAAGAAGGGAAGAAGGCCTCCGGGGAGATACGGGCTTGAGCCCACGGGCCTGAGGGGATTTAAGGCCTGCATGACCTCGCTTCCCAAGCCCAAGCTCCTTTCCGTCCTGGATGGCCAGAAGGCCGAACGTCCGCCCGTGTGGTTCATGCGGCAGGCGGGACGCTATCTGCCGGAGTACCGGGCCGTTCGCGCCACCGAGCCGACCTTCATCGATTTCTGCCTGAACCCGGAGAAGGCCGCCGAGGTCACCCTGCAGCCCCTGCGGCGGTTCCCGTTCGACGCGGCCATTGTCTTCGCCGACATCCTGCTGATCCCCCAGGCCCTGGGCCAGAAGGTGTGGTTCGAGGCGGGCGAGGGGCCCAAGCTGGGCGAGCTGCCGTCCATCGAGTCGATGCGCGACCTGACGGGCCAGGCCGGCCAGGCCTTGGGCGCGGTCGGCGAGACGCTGAGCCGTGTCCGGTCGGCCATGGACCCCGAACGGACCCTGATCGGTTTCGCCGGCGCGCCCTGGACCGTGGCGACCTACATGATCGAAGGCGGCTCCAGCGACCGTTCCGGGGCCCGGACCTTCGCCTATCAGCACGCCGACAAGCTGGACGCCCTGATCCAGGTGCTGATCGACGCGACCATCGACTACCTGGCCATGCAGGCGGCTTCGGGCGCCCAGGTGCTGAAGCTGTTCGAGAGCTGGGCCGAGGGCCTCTCCGAGCCCTTGTTCGAGCGCCTGGTGACCAAGCCGCATGTCGCCATCATCGAAGGCCTCCGGGCCCGAGGCGTGACCACGCCGGTGATCGGCTTCCCGCGCGGGGCCGGGACCCTGGTCGAGACCTACGCCAAGGTCGCGCCGGTCCAGGGCGTGGCGCTGGACACCCAGGCCTCCGCGGCGCTGGGCCAGTCGATCCAGAAGACCAAGGCCATCCAGGGCGCGCTTGATCCGCTGCTGCTGCGGGCCGGCGGCGACGCCCTGATCGAGCGGGTCGACCAGATGCTGGAACAGTGGGGACAGGGTCCCTACATCTTCAATCTGGGTCACGGCATCCTGCCCGACACGCCGATCGCCCACGTCGAGGCGGTGCTGGCGCGGGTGACTGGCAAGTGACGAAACGGAAGATCGCCGTCGTCCTGTTCAATCTGGGCGGGCCCGACGGGCCGGACGCGGTGCGGCCGTTCCTGTTCAACCTGTTCCGGGATCCGGCGATCATCGGCCTGCCGGCCCCGCTGCGCTATCCGATCGCCGCCCTGATAGCCGGGACCCGCACGAAGCTGGCCAAGGAGAACTACGCCCTGATGGGCGGGGGTTCGCCCCTGTTGCCGGAGACCGAGAAGCAGGCGAGGGCGCTGGAGGCCGACTTGGCCGCGCGTTTCCCGGACGCCGAGGCCCGCTGCTTCATCGCGATGCGCTACTGGAAGCCGCTGACCAAGGAGACCGCCCGGGCCGTGAAGGCCTTCGCCCCGGACGAAGTGGTGCTGCTGCCGCTCTATCCGCAGTATTCGACGACCACGACGGGCTCGTCGCTGAAGGCTTGGAAGCGCGCCTACCGCAAGGGTCCGGGCCGGGTGTCGACGGTCTGCTGCTATCCGGCGGACGAGGCTTTGGTTCAGGCGCATGCCGACCTGATCAAGGTCGCCTACGACAAGGCCGGACGTCCCGGTCCGGCGCGCCTGCTGTTCTCGGCCCACGGCCTGCCGGAGAAGGTGATCCTGGGCGGAGATCCCTACCAGAAGCAGGTCGAGGCCACGGCCGCCGCCGTCGCCGCTCGGCTGGGCGAGGGCTGGGACTGGCGGGTGACCTATCAGAGCCGGGTCGGGCCGATGAAGTGGATCGGACCGTCGACCGAGGACGAGATTCGCGCCGCCAGCAAGCAGGGCCTGGCCCTGGTCGTCACGCCGATCGCCTTCGTCTCGGAACACATCGAGACCCTGGTCGAGCTGGACCATGAATATCGCCAGGTGGCGTTCGAGGCGGGCTGCCCCGTCTATGTCCGCGTTCCCGCCCTGGGAGTGAACGCCAAGTTCATCCACGGCCTGGGCGGCCTGGTCCAGGACGCGATCGCCGCCGACCAACGCAAGACCGACTGCGCCTGGCGCTGCGGCGAACCTGAAGGAGCCCGCCGATGATGGATTTCCTGGCCGGTCATTTCGACCTGATCCGCGGCCTGCACATCATCTTCGTGATGGCCTGGATCGCCGGCATGCTGATCCTGCCGCGCCTGTTCGTCTATCACATGAAGACCGAACCGGGCTCGGAGATGGACGCGGTCTTCAAGCTGGCCGAGCTGCGCACCCTGCGGATCATCATCAATCCGGCGATGATCCTGGCCCTGCTGATGGGCCTGCTGCTGGCGATGATCGACACCCAGCGGCTGGGTCCGGACTTCTATCTGAAGCCCTGGGCCCTGACCAAGATCGCAGCCCTGCTGTTCCTGTTCAGCTGGCACGGCTTCGTCTCCAAGGCCCGTCGCCAGTTCGCCGCCGGGACCAATACCCGCTCGGAGAAGTTCTGGCGGATGACCAACGAGCTGCCGTTCCTGGCGGCTATCGTCATCGTGCTGTCGGTGACGACCAAGTTCCTGGGCCATTAGCCAGGTCGGCGGGCCGGGCGGCTTCGCTTGACCGCCGGGGCCGCTTGTGGTTCCCATCCAGGCAGACGGGTCGCTCGCGGCCCGTTCCCGCCTCTTACGGACCGGCGCTCGTCCTGACGCGCCCCCGGAGCCCAGCTTCGAAGGTCTGTCCCCCGATCGATACGCGCCGTCGTCATGGCGCGACCCGCTCGCCGCTTCACCGCGACGAGTCCGTTCTAGAACCAAGGCCCGGCTCGCGGTTTCGCGGGCCGAGCGACGTTGAGTGTCATCATGACCGACCAGACCGATACCCAAGACAATCCCCAAGACGCCTTTGGGCTGGAACCCGTCGTCGATACGACGGTCGAGCCGGCCGCCGAGACTTCCGCCAACGGCGACGACGCCGGCGATGAGGACTCCGAGATCAGCGCCGCCGTCGCCGCCATGGGCCTGACGCGCATGTCGCTGCAGGAGCTGAAGGAAAAGTCGCCCGCCGACCTGCTGGCCTTCGCCGAGACCTTCGAGGTCGAGAACGCCAATTCCATGCGCAAGCAGGACATGATGTTCGCGATCCTGAAGACCCTCGCCGAGGAAGGCGTGGAGATCTTCGGCTCGGGCACCATGGAAGTGGTGCAGGACGGCTTCGGCTTCCTGCGCTCGCCGGAAGCCAACTATCTTCCGGGCCCGGACGATATCTACGTGTCGCCCTCGCAGATCCGAAAGTTCGGCCTGCGCACCGGCGACAGCGTCGAGGGCGCCATCCGCTCGCCGCGCGAAGGCGAGCGCTACTTCGCCCTGACCAGCGTCTCGAAGATCAATTTCGAGAGCCCCGAGAACGTGCGCCACAAGGTGCACTTCGACAACCTGACGCCGCTGTATCCCGAAGAGCGGCTGAACATGGAACTGCCCGATCCGACCATCAAGGATCGCTCGGGCCGGGTCATCGACATCGTCGCCCCGCTGGGCAAGGGCCAGCGCTGCCTGATCGTCGCCCCGCCGCGCGTCGGCAAGACGGTGATGCTGCAGAACATCGCCAAGTCGATCGAGACCAACCACCCCGAGTGCTATCTGATCGTCCTGCTGATCGACGAGCGCCCGGAAGAAGTCACCGACATGCAGCGCACGGTGAAGGGCGAGGTCATCGCCTCGACCTTCGACGAGCCGGCGACCCGCCACGTGCAGGTGGCCGAGATGGTCATCGAGAAGGCCAAGCGCCTGGTCGAGCACAAGCGCGACGTCGTCATCCTGCTGGACTCGGTCACCCGTCTGGGCCGCGCCTACAACACCACCGTCCCGTCGTCGGGCAAGGTGCTGACCGGCGGCGTCGACGCCAACGCCCTGCAGCGCCCCAAGCGCTTCTTCGGCGCCGCGCGCAACGTGGAGGAGGGCGGCTCGCTGTCGATCATCGCCACCGCCCTGATCGACACCGGCAGCCGCATGGACGAAGTGATCTTCGAAGAGTTCAAGGGCACCGGTAACTCGGAAATCGTCCTGGACCGCAAGGTCGCCGACAAGCGCATCTTCCCGGCCATCGACGTGCTGAAGTCCGGCACCCGCAAGGAAGAGCTGATCACCCCGCGCGATCAGCTGCAGAAGACCTACGTCCTGCGCCGCATTCTCAATCCGATGGGCGCCTCGGACGCCATCGAGTTCCTGCTGGAGAAGATGCGCCAGTCGAAGACCAACGGCGATTTCTTCCAGAGCATGAACACTTAAGCTTGGTGTTTCACGTGAAACACGAAGGGCGGCTGGAGCAATCCAGCCGCCCTTTCTTTTGTGTGGTGAGCGCGGTCCCCCTCCGGCCCTTTGGGCCACCTCCCCCAGAGGGGGAGGATCTAGTCCGCGCAGATGCTCCCCCTCTGGGGGAGCTGTCGCGCAGCGACTGAGGGGGTCTTTCGCAGGCACGGCTTTTCGACCTCGGGCTTGCGCAACGAGTGGTTGGGGAGGCGCGGAGCGGTTCGGGCCGAGCCTGGATGACCGTGGGTTTTGTGTGTGCGTTTCGGCTAGACCTGACCGCTCCGCCGAACCGTTTTGACCGAGGGACGGCGACTGAGGGCCTGTTTCATCCCGGTCGACGTTCCCCCTCGGGCGGGCAGGATCAAAGTCGCCCGGAAGGGGCCGTCGGCGACTCCGACTGATCCTGGAACAGGCCGGTTTGAACGTTCCGGCCCCGTCGACCCCGGCTGTCTCGCGTCCGTCCGTCCCGGGCCTTGGATCCTTCTGAGACCCGCTTCCCGCGACGATCCGCCCGCCAGGCCAGCCAGGCCCCGCTCGGTTCGATCCCCATCGCCTGCTTGGGCCGGTACCAAGAGCCCTCCCCCGCGATGGGGACGGCTATGATTGTGCGCCGGGTTTGAAGTCCGAGGACTTGTGACGCTGACTTTTCTGCAGGGCGTTGGAAGGGCTGGGGTTCTTGGCGGCGCTGGCGGGGATACAGCGCGTTCGATCCCCCAAAACCGCCGTCATCCTCGGACTCGTTCCGAGGACCCCGCGTTCAGCCGAGCTGTCGGATCAATGGCGGGCCAGCCCGCCACCCAACGGCCTTCGCGGCGAAGACAGGGGTCCTCGGAACGAGTCCGAGGATGACGAGCGTGATGGATCGAAAGCCGCCCCCGTCTAATCCGGCCAAAGATCCTGCACGACCCCCTTGCGGTTCAGCATGTGCGTCGCCCGCTTGATCAGCGTCAGCAGCCGCTCGCGCCGCCCGTCGCTGTCATAGGTCAGCGAGGCCCGGGCCAGGCCTTCCAGCATGAACCGCGCCAGGTCGCGCGAGGCCTGGAAGCGCGGCCCCGCCCCGGCGTGGAGGATCTTCAGGAAGTGGTCGCCGGCCTGGGCGCGGTCGAACTCGGCCTGGGCCGGGGCCAGCAGGGCCTGGACGGCCGGGTCGGTGCGGCCGGCCGCCTCCAGCTCGGCGAAGGCCAGGAACGGCACGGTGTGCAGCAGGTCCCAGTAGCTGTCGATCGCGTGCTCGGTGACGTCCGCGCCCGTGGGCAGGCCGTCGGCGGCGGCGCGGAACAGGGCCGAGCGCTCGGCCTGGACGTGGGCCACGGCCGCCTCGACCAGGGCCTCGCGGCTGGGGAAGTGGTACAGCATCGCCCCGCGCGTCAGGCCCGCGGCGTCGGCGATCACCGGATTGGTCGCGGCGTGATAGCCGGTCTCGGCGATCAGCCGCATCGCGCAGTCGAGAATCCGCGCCCGGGTCTTCAGCGACTTGGGCGTATCCTTGGCGAGGCGGGCGGCGTCCATGACCCTGATCTAGTCAAAGCCATGTTGCGCTGCAACAGTCGAGCGCCGGCAGAGCTTGGCCTTGCCCGACAAGATTTACCGGATGGTCAAAAATCGGGCGTTGGTGCGGCGCAGCGCCGCGCCGGACGTGGAGCGCCATTTCACGAAAGCGACATGCAATCAGCTTAATCGCCGGACCATGCGCCCCGACAGGACCGGGGCCGGGGCCGGTCCGGGGGGATCGGCCTCGACGCCGACCAGAACCGCCGGAGGGGCTAGCATGGTCACCGAAACCGACACCGAGATCCGCCGCTATCGCTCGATCTTCATCAGCGACGTCCACCTGGGCACGCGCGGCTGCCAGGCCGAACTGCTGCTGGACTTCATCCGCCACATCGAGTGCGACAAGCTGTACCTGGTGGGCGACATCATCGACGGCTGGAAGCTGCGCAGCGGCTGGTACTGGCCCCAGAGCCACAACGACGTGGTGCAGAAGATTCTGCGCCTGGCGCGCAAGGGCGTCGAGGTGATCTACGTGCCCGGCAACCACGACGACCGGGTCCGCGACTTCTGCGGCGTGCACTTCGGCGGGGTGGTGGTGGCCCGCGACATGATCCACGAGGCGGCCGACGGCAAGCGCTACTTGGTGGTGCACGGCGACGAGTTCGACGGGGTGGTGCAGCACGCCAAGTGGCTCGCCTTCCTGGGCGATTGGTCCTATAGGACCATCCTGATGCTGAACACCTTGCTCAACCGCGCGCGCCGCAAGCTGGGGTTCGGCTACTGGAGTCTTTCGGCCTATCTGAAGGTCAAGGTGAAGAACGCGCTGCAGTTCATCGAGAATTTCGAGGCCGCGGTCGCCGACGAGGCCCGCCGGCGCGGCGTCGACGGCGTGATCTGCGGCCATATCCACAAGGCCGAGATGCGCGAGATCGACGGCGTGCTCTATGTGAACGACGGCGATTGGGTGGAAAGCTGCACCGCGCTGGTGGAACATATGGACGGACGGCTCGAAATCCTGGAATGGTCCAAGCTTAGGTCCTGGTCGGTGATCGACCGGGCGCGGGCGCTCATCGTCGAGCCCCCCATTGCGGAGCCTGCCGCCGCCTGATGCGGATACTACTCGCCACAGATGCATGGGAACCGCAGGTCAATGGCGTGGTTCGGACCCTCACCAAGGTGATGGCCGAGCTGAAGGCCATGGACCACGAGGTCGACGTCGTCAGCCCCGACCAGTTCCCCACCTTCCCGCTGCCGACCTATCCGGAGATCAAGCTGGCCATCGGCGCCTACGAGCCGGTGATGGAGCGCTTCAAGTCGTTCGAGCCCGAGGCGATCCACATCGCCACCGAGGGCCCGATCGGCCTGGCCGCCCGCCGCATCTGCCTGGAATGGAAGCTGCCGTTCACCACCAGCTACCACACGCGCTTTCCGGAATACGTCTCGGCCCGCCTGCCGCTGCCGCTGTCGGCCGGCTACACCTACATGCGCTGGTTCCACAAGCCGTCGGGCCGGCTGATGGTCGCCACCCCGACCATGCGCGACGAGCTGATCCGCCACGGCTTCCGCAACATCTCGCCCTGGACGCGCGGCGTCGACACCGACGTGTTCCGGCCCCGCCAGGACGGCGAGCCGGACGTGTTCGAGGGCCTGGCCCGGCCGATCTTCCTCAATGTCGGCCGCGTGGCCGTCGAGAAGAACATCGAGGCCTTCGCCAGCCTGGACCTGCCCGGCACCAAGGTGATCGTCGGCGACGGCCCCCAGCGCGAGGAGCTGGCCGAGAAATATCCCGACGTGGTGTTCGCCGGTGCCAAGTTCGGCGAGGAGCTGGCCCGCTACTTCGCCTGCGCCGACGTGTTCTGCTTCCCGTCCCTGACCGACACCTTCGGCCTGGTGATCCTGGAGGCCATGGCCGCCGGCGTGCCGGTGGCGGCGTTCTCGGCCCCGGGGCCGATCGACATCATCCCGGGCTCCGGGGCCGGCGTCCTGGCCCCGGGCCAGACCGACGGCCTGCGCGAGGCCTGCCTGGCCTGCCTGGACATCGACCACGGCGCGGTCCGCAAGTTCGCCGAGGGCTTCTCGTGGCGCGCCTGCGCCGAGGAGTTCTACAAGAACCTGCAGCCCTATCCCGAACCGGAAAAGACCCGCTTCTGGCGGCGGCTGCGGCGGCTGGCGCGGCTGCGCAGGAAGCCGGCGGCTTAGGACTTCACTCTTCCCTCCCGTTTATGGCGGGGTGATCGCTATGGGTTCACAGCCAAAGAAGCTGTCATCCCGGACAAGCCCGGCGTAGCCGGGCGCAGATCCGGGACCGCCGCAAGCTCTGAGTTCACGCCCCGATCCCGGATCTTCGCGCTGCGCGCTCGTCCGGGATGACAGTCGTATTTGGGCATACGCGATAGTTCCCCATGCAAGGAGAGGGAAAACACCTCTGCTAATCCCTCACGGACGATGCATGTCGATGATCCGGCAACGCACGCTCCAGCCCTCGCCGCCGCGGTCGGTGAAGTCGGTGACCACCAGTTCGTAGACCTCGCCGTCCTGGCTGAGCGTGCACAGGTCGCCCACCCGCATCGGCCGGGCGTGGCGCGAGCGGATATGGGCCTCGCGCAGGGTGATCAGGTTGTCGCACGACAGCTCGTAGTCCTGCGACCCGAACGGCGAGACCGGAACCGGCGCGCGCTTAGCCATCGGATTGGGCCATCAGGTTTGAGCCATCAGAGGCGCGACTTGCGGGCCGCGTACTTGGCGTCGCGCTTGTCCTTGGCCTCGGCCGCGGTCGGGGCCTTGGCCCGCTTGCGCGCGGCCTTCAGCTCGGCCAGGGCCAGGGCGCCGGCGGCGGCGGCGTCGACCGCCGCCTTCCGGACCGCCCGCACCGCCTGGCGCTCGGCGCGCACGGCCTTCAGTTCGGCGGCGGCCTCGACGCCGCGCTCGGCGAACAGCGGGTCGGCCGCCGCCGGCCGAGGCTTGAACTTGGCGAGCAGCGCCTGCTTGGCCTCGGCGGCCGTCTTCAGGCGGTCGGCCAGCCTGGCGCCCTTGGTCTCGTTCATGGCGGTCAGGTCTTGGTGCCGCGCAGGGCGTCGGGATCGATCGGCCGGGGCCGCGAGGGCTGGCTTCCGGTCGAGCGCGGATCGTTCAGGCCCTTGGGGCCGCCGGGCCGGGTTCCGGGATAGGTCTTCATGGGGCTACTTCCTCTTGGCGGCCAGCGGGGCCAGCAGGGTCGGCGGCGCGGCGGCGATCACCTTGGGCTTGACGGTCTTGGGCTTGCGGACTTCGCGATTGCCTTTGGACAAGGGGCGTTCCTTTTCGAGGGAGGGGACGCGCGCGATCGGGCGCCCGAGCCGGACGGCTCGACGCGACACGCGCGGCGGAGGGCGGTGTCAGGGCCGCGAAGGGCGCTGGTCGTGGCGATTGACGGTCATGCGACCCCTTCCCGGGGTGCGTCGAGACGGTCCGCCAAGCGGACCGGAACTCGCCGGCGGCGCGTCCTAGCGCCTTGGGAGCACCTTAGCACGTTCGCGGGGGCGGCCGGTGGAAATACGTCGCCCCCCAACGCCTGTCATCCCCGCCGGAACAGCGCCGAGCGCTTGGCCATGAACGCCGCCACGGCCTCGCGATGGTCGGCGCTGGCCACCAGGGCCGGCAGCTCCTCCTCGACATAGGACCGGCCGTCGACCACCCGCTTGGCGGCCTCCACCGCCAGGGGCGCGCGCGAGGCGATCCATTCGGCCAGGTGGAAGGCCTCCGGCAGCAGGCGCTCGGGCGGGTGGACGGCGGTGACGATCCCGTCGGCCAGGGCCCGCTCCGGCCCGAACTGGGCGCCGGTCAGCAGGTGGGCCTTGGCCCGCGCCGCGCCGATCAGCCGGGGCAGGCGGACGACCGAGGCCAGCAGCCCGATATTGACCCCCGAGGCGGCGAACGCCGCGCGGTCGCTGGCCAGGCGGATGTCGCAGGCCAGGGCCAGCTCCAGCCCGCCGCCGAAGCACCAGCCGTCGATCGCGGCGATCAGCGGCACGCGCAGGGCCTCGATCCAGTCCATCAGCCGGTTGAAGTTCTCGACCGCCGCCAGGGCGTCCGGCGCGGTGCGGCCATGGGCCTCGCGCAGGTCATCGCCGGCGCAGAACACCCCGCCCCGGCCGGTCAGCACCACCGCGCGGACGTCGTCGTCGGTAGCGATCTCGTCGAGGATCTTCACCAGCTGGGCCCGCACGGTCAGCCCCAGGGCGTTGGCCGGCGGGGCGTCCAGCTCCAGCAGCAGGATCGAGCCGGTGGGGCGGCTGACGTGGATCATCGCGCTCATCGGGCGAACGTGGCCGATGGGGGAGGATTTGGAAAGCTGAGCCATTCCTTCCTCCGCTCATCCCGGTGAATGCCGGGACCCGGATCCCAAAGCTGGGAGGCTGATTGGGGAAGCGCGCCGAGCGCTTGGCGACCACCATACCGGCTTTCCATCTGGGTCCCGGCATTCGCCGGAATGAGCGGAATGAAAAGAACGGTCGTTTCACGTGCAACCATGCTGCGCCGCAGCAGATTCCCCCTTGCCAGAGTCAAACGCTTGTCACAGCCTAGGCCGGCTGCGGGACGAAAGACCACCGCCCCGGAGCGCAGAACGATGGATCGACGCCGGGTTTTCACCCCCCGGCGGAACGAGCCACGGAGCGCAGGAAGCCGTTCGGGCGTTTGTGTTGCAGCGCCGAAGAGACCGGGGAGCGAGATGAGCACCGACACGCCGGACACGGCCGGGGACAGGCCCGAGCTGAAGGACCTTTACGAGATCGGCGAGATCCCGCCGGCCTTCCACGTGCCCAAGACCATGTACGCCTGGGCCATCCGCCAGGACCGCCACGGCAAGCCGTCCGACGCCATGCAGGTCGAGGTGGTGCCCACCTGGGAGATCGGCGAGGACGAGGTTCTGGTCCTGGTGATGGCCGCCGGCGTCAACTACAACGGCGTCTGGGCCGCCTTGGGCGAGCCGGTCAGCGTGCTGGACGTCCACAAGCAGCCCTACCACGTGGCCGGGTCCGACGCGTCCGGGATCGTCTGGAAGGTGGGCGCCAAGGTCAAGCGCTGGAAGCTGGGCGACGAGGTGGTCATCCACTGCAACCAGGATGACGGCGACGACGAGGAGTGCAACGGCGGCGACCCGATGTTCTCGGCCAGCCAGCGGATCTGGGGCTACGAAACCCCGGACGGCAGCTTCGCCCAGTTCTGCCGGGTGCAGTCGCGCCAGCTGATGTCGCGCCCCCGCCACCTGACCTGGGAAGAGGCCGCCTGCTACACCCTGACCCTGGCCACCGCCTACCGCATGCTGTTCGGCCACAAGCCGCACGAGCTGAAGCCCGGCCAGAACGTGCTGGTCTGGGGCGCCTCGGGGGGCCTCGGCGTCTTCGCCGTGCAGCTGGCCGCCGTGGTCGGGGCCAACGCCATCGGCGTGGTCAGCGACGACGACAAGATCGACTTCGTGCGGAGCATGGGCGCCAAGGCGGTGCTGAACCGCAAGGAATTCAACTGCTGGGGCCAGCTGCCCAAGGTCAACGGCCCCGAGTTCGCCGACTACATGAAGGAAAGCCGCAAGTTCGGCAAAGCCATCTGGCAGGTCACCGGCAACCGCGACGTCGACCTGGTGTTCGAGCATCCGGGCGAGTCGACCTTCCCGGTCAGCGTGTTCGTGGTCAAGCGCGGCGGCATGGTCGCCATCTGCGCCGGCACCAGCGGCTTCAACCTGACGATGGACGCCCGCTTCCTGTGGATGCGTCAGAAGCGCGTCCAGGGCAGCCACTTCGCCAACCTGATGCAGGCCAGCGCCGCCAACCAGCTGGTCATCGACCGCCGGGTGGACCCCTGTCTGTCGGAGGTCTTCCCCTGGACCGACATCCCCGCCGCCCACGAGAAGATGCTGGCCAACCAGCACCTGCCGGGGAACATGGCGGTGCTAGTCAGCGCCCAGCGGCCGGGCCTGCGGACGTTCGACCAGGTGGTGGAGCTCAGCGAGGGGCGGTAGGGGCGGCCGTGGTCCGCGGCCCTGTTCCTGGTCCACGCGGCTTGGCGTCGGCAGGCTTGCCGGCGGTCACCTTGGCCGTGGGCGCCTGGCTCTTGATCGCCGCCACGGCCTCGCCCAGCCCGCCATAGAAGGTGAGCGGGATGGAGCCGTTGGCCCGGAACAGGGGCTCGACCTGCCTCCACGTCTTGGCCGAGCAATGGCGGCGGAGCGTGGCCATCAGGTCTTCGCTGGTCGCATAGGGCGCGCCCTTGAAGCGGTGGGCGGCGAGAAACTCGCGCAGGGCCTCGTGCAAGGCCGCCTCGCCCATCATGTCGCGCACGCTCTCCAGCACCAGGGCCGAACGGTAGTAGGCGACGAAATTCTGGTCCGTGACCCGCGCCAGCGACTGCTCGGGGCCGGTGCGCTGGGCGACGCCCTGCTGATAGAGCCTGTACTCGTTCCACAGGCCCTTGTTGGCCATAAGCTCCCCCTGCAGCCGACTTTGGGCCATGAAGGCGCTGTACTCGGCCAGGCCCTCCGACAGCAGCCGCGCGCCCTTGGCGTCGGCCCCGATCACCTGGTGCGCCCACCACTGGTGGGCCAGCTCGTGCAGGGTGACGTTGGTCACATAGTCGAAGTGGCTGGGATCGCGCATGTCGGCGACGAAGCCGATGTTCTCGGAAAATGGGATCGTGCCCGCGAAGGCCTGGGCGTAGTCGCCATAGGCCGGGAACTCGACGATCCGCAGATAGTCGAACTGATAGGGTCCGAACTGCGCCTGGTAGACGTCCAGGCCGCCCTCGACCGCCTTGATCATCCGCTCGACATTGGTCTGGTGGCCCGGGTGATAATAGACCGCGACGGCCACCCCGCCGTGCTGGACGCGGCGCACGGCGTAGCGCGCCGACTGGATCGAGAAGGCCGTCAGGATCGGCCGGTCCGAGACGAACCGGGCCGTGCGCCGCCCGCCCGCCACGCTGGTGGACACCAGGCGCCCCGGCGCGATCGGCGTCTGGTCGGCGTCGGTGACGACGGTGATGTCCGCCGTCGCCCAGTCGGCGTGGACGTCGTTGCGGCGGGGGGCGCGCGGGTCGGAAGGCTCGAACTCGGCGCGTTCGGCCGGAAGGCGTTGACGGCGACGGGCGTCCGCGTCGGTCAGGAATCCCTGGGTCCGCACGCCCAGGCTGGGGGCGAAGAGCCAGCTCTGCAGAAAGGTCCCGTTCTCGACGATGGCGGTCTGGCCGCCGTCGTCGCCGAAGCCGCGCGGCGTGATCTCCGACCGGAACCGCAGACGCCGCCGCTCGCCCGGCGCCATGGGCCGGTCCAGGCGCAGCACCGCCAGGTCGTAGGGGTTGGACACCTGGGTCGCGCCGTCGACATCGAGGGTCCACCGATCCAGCCCTCCCGGCATGTCGACATGGATCGTCTTCAGCGCCTGGCCCGTACGGTTCTCGATCAGATAGGTCCCGGTGGCGATCAGGCTGGGGCGACGCGGCCGAATGTCCACGCGCAGGTTCACCGCGACGATCACGGGCTCGGGCAGGCCGATATAGGGCCGCGCCGCGCGTTCCCAATCGGCCCTGTCGGCCTCGGCCTGTTGCTTGGTGGTGTAGTGATTCCAGACATTGACGTTCAGGAAGACAAACCCGCCGACCGCCAGCAGGGCCGCCGCCAGGCCGCCCGCGATCCAGCCGCCCGGGCCGCGCAGACGGCGCAGGGCCTGGTCGCGGCGCGCCCGCCACGGCGCTGGCCGGCCGCGCGGCCAGATCAGCCAGGCGGCCAGCAGCGCCAGGCCCATCCACAGCGACCAGTAGAGATTGATCCAGTCGCCGGCGTGGGTCCCGTCGCCGGCCGTGTTCATCTCGGACAGGCTGTTCGAAGGCCCCGCCAGGAGCACCAGCAACGGATGATCGACGCCGTAGCTGGATGTGACGAACGCGGCGCCGATCACCACGCCCGCCACGCCCCAGGCGACATAGCGATTGGGCGAGAGCGCCGCCGCCGCCACCGAACCGGCGACCAGCACCATCAAGGCTCCGCCGATCGGCAGCACCATCATCGACAAATAGAGACCGGGATGGCCGTCAAAATAGCCCTTGGCCACCTGCACGGCGATCGCCGACAGCACGCCCGTCGCGCCGAGCAGCAGCACCACCACGCCCATGGCCAGCAGCTTGGCCGCCATCAGCCAGGCGTCGGGAACCGGCGACACGTCGATCATCTCGCCGGCCTGAAGGTCCCGGTCGCGCCAGACGAGCTCGCCGGCATAGAAGGTGCAGGTGATCAGCCCCATCATGGTGAACCACTTGCTCAGATCGGCCGCCAGGATGCGGGTGGCCGGCAAGGCCGGGACCTCGTTGATCTCACCCGCGCTCCACAGGCTCCAGACCGACAGCGCGGCCGACAGCGCCAACAGGATCAGCAGGGATGGACTGCGCAGCAGCATCCGCAGCTCCCAGGCGAGACGGGCGCGGAGCTGGATCAGCCGCGCTCCCGCGTCGAACCGAGGCGCGACCCGCGGCCAAGCCAGCGGCGCGGTCATTGGCGAGGTCGCGGCGGGCGAGCGCCGCAGCCGGGCGATGTCGTCGACGCGCTCGAACAACAGGGCCAAGCCGACCAGCCCGGCCGACAGTGCGGCCCAGGCCAGACGGTTGCCGATCAGGTAGCCGCCCGATCTCACGGCCGCCATGGCCTGCACGACGGGATCCAGGTCGCCGAGATCGGCGCGCAGGGCGATCAGGCCGAACGGCTCGAACAGGGCGACGGCGGTGAACGGCCATCCGTGCAGTTGCTGCGACAGGCTGACGGCCTGCAGGGCGAGCACCCACAGCACGATCACCGTCACATAGACCGCCGCGACCGAACGCAAGCCGGCCGCCAGGGCGAAGCACAGCGAGGTCAGGGCCGTCACGGTCGGAATCGCCACGACGACGACCACCACCAGGGTCTGGACCCCATTGAACGGACCGACGGCGGCCTTGTCGACCCAGGGCGCGAACACGCCGGCCGCCAGGCCGGACAGACCGATCAGGAAGGCCAGGTTGGCCGCGACCTGCGCGCCGATCCAGCGGCCCAGCAGGTGTTCGAACCGCCGCACCGGCGTGGCGCGCAGGATGGGCTCGAAGCCGCTGCGGGCGTCGCGCAAGGCGGCGTCGCCCGCCATGGCCACGATCACCGCCAGGTAGAAGATGCTGAGGATGACGACGGCCTTGGACAGCTCCGACGGGGCGTTGCGCGAGGTGACGGCCGAGCCCAGGAGCCCGTGCATCGACATCAGCATCAGGGCGAAGGCGAAGAACAGCGCTCCGGCCGCCCAGAACAGGGGCTGGCGGGTCTGCCGGCCGATCTCGAACAGGGCGACGTGGATCACGCGCCATGCGCTGGTCCGCGCCGCGCGCGCCCCGGACCTCGCGGCCTCTCGCAAACCAGACGGATCGACGCGCCCCACACGCTCAACCTAAGGGCGGGAGACCCTCGCCGCAACTGAATTGACCCTGACCATCGGACCGATCAGGCTGGCGCCGCACAGGGCGTCACCGCCCCATCTCGTCCGCCACCGTCCGGGCCAGGGCTTCCTCGAAGTCGGTGACCTCGGCATAGCCCAGGCGCCGGCGGATCCGGGCGTTGTCGACGAACAGCGGGTAGCCGAGGTCCAGGCCCGAGACCGCCTTGGCCAGAGCGCCGCGCGCCACGTCGGGGTGGGCCAGCTGGACGTCGCCGGGCCAGTTCAGGTGCTCGGCGAAGGTCGCCGCCCAGGCCAGGTTGGTCGGGGTGTTGGCGCGGCCCAGGTTGAAAGTCTCGCCGCCGGCCCGGGGGTGGACGGCGGCCAGGGCGATCCCCGCCGCCACGTCCTCGACATAGCCGAAGGTCGCCCGCCAGCTGGCCCATGGATGGGGGATCACCAGGCGCGGCCGGCCCTGGGCCATCGGCCGGATCGCCCACGAGAACCGCCGCTGGCGGTCGCCGGGCCCGAAGACCATCGGCAGGCGCAGGATGGTCGCCTCGAACCCACGGGCGGCCCGCGCCGCCTCTTCAAGAGGGATCTTGTCGTAGTCGTCCATCCAGGCCTGCGGGTCGCCGGCTGGGCGGGGCCGGGCCAGGCGGTAGGGGAAGCGGCTGGCGCGCAGTTCCGCGTCCTCGGTCAGCCGGTCCCAGATCGGCGTCGGCCGGCCCTTGCGGTGCAGGCCCTCGTAGTTGCGGTAGACGTCGACCGAGCTGACCAGCACGTAGCGGGCGATCCGGCCGGACAGGGCGTCGAGCAGCGGCAGGGTGTCGGCCTGGGTGTAGGCGATCAGATCGACCACCGTGTCGGCGCCCAGCGCGCGCACGGCGGCCAGCACCGCCGCCGGGTCGCGGCGGTCCAGCACCACCGACCTCGCCCCGGCCGCGACCGGGCGCGTCCCGTGATGGGCGACCGCCGTCTCGACGCCGCCGGCCAGCAGCCGCGCGGCCAGGGGGCCGCCGATGAAACCCGTCCCCCCAAGAACCAGGACGCTCATGCCGCTTCTCGAAACTCCGCACTCGTCCGGCCAGCCTATGCGCGAGCCGGGGTCGCAAGGCAAACGGGCGATGCGCGGCGCTCCCCCGAACTTGCCGGTTGGCACGGCCCGCGACCCGTCGCACAGTCGCGCCCAAACAAACGTTCGGGGGAATGGCTATGGGCTGGAAGAGCAAGGCGGCGCTGACCGCCGCGGGCCTGGTGCTGGCGGTGGGCGCCGTGGTCGCGGCGCGGACGGCGACGTTCAAGGCCCCGGCGGTGGTCGACGTCGCCAGCGTCCGCCTGGCCCCCGCCCGGCCGTTCGACGCCGGCCTGGCCGCCCGCCACCTGGGCGAGGCCGTGCGCTTCCGGACCGTCAGCCACCAGGATCCCGCCGAGGACCAGCCGGCCGAGTGGGACAGGCTGCACGCCTGGCTGCAAGCGACCTATCCCGACGCCCACCGGGTGATGGCCCGCGAGGTCGTGGCCGGCCACGCCCTGGTCTACACCTGGCGAGGAACCGATCAGACCCTGGCCCCGATCGTGCTGATGGCCCACCAGGACGTGGTGCCGGTCACCCCCGGCAGCGAGGGCGCCTGGACCCACCCGCCGTTCGACGGCGTGATCGCCGACGGCGCGGTCTGGGGCCGCGGCTCGATCGACGACAAGGGCAGCCTGGTCGCCCTGTTCGAGGCCCTGGACGGCCTGGCCAGGGCTGGCTTCGTCCCCAAGCGCACGGTGATCCTGGTCAGCGGCCACGACGAGGAGGTGCGCGGCGGCGGTGCGCGCGCGGCGGCGGCCCTGCTGAAGGCGCGCGGCGTCGAGGCCCAGTTCGTGCTCGACGAAGGCATGGTGGTGGTCGAGGACCATCCGGTGACCAAGAAGCCGGTGGCGCTGATCGCCACGGCCGAGAAGGGCTACGCCACCCTGACGGTGACCGCCCCCGCCGTCGGCGGCCATTCCTCGGCCCCGCCGGCCCAGACCGGGGTGACCACCCTGGCCAAGGCCGTGCTGGCCATCGCCGACCATCCGTTCCCGATGAAGTTCTCCGGCCCCGGCGCCGACATGCTGAAGAGCCTGGCCCCGCACAGCTCGACCACGATCAGGATGGCGGCGGCCAACACCTGGCTGTTCTCGCCGCTGCTGGTCAGCCAGACCGCCAAGACCCCGGCCGGGGCGGCCATGCTGCACACCACCATCGCCCCGACCATGCTGAAGGGCTCGCCCAAGGAGAACGTGCTGCCGCAGGACGCCACGGCCTGGATCAACTACCGCATCGCGCCCGGCGACACCTCGGCCGCGGTGATGGCGCGGGCCAGGGACGCGGTCGGCGAGCTGCCGGTCAAGTTGGCCTGGGTGAAGACCCCGGACGAGCCCAGCAAGGTCTCGTCGACCACCTCGGAGGGCTGGAGGACCCTGGCCGCCCTGGCCGGCGACGAGAGCCGCGCGCCGGTCGCGCCGGCCCTGATGACCGCCGCCAGCGACAGCCGCTACATGGGTCCGATCGCCGACGACATCTACCGCTTCCAGCCCCTGGTGCTGTCGGTCGACGCGACCAAGATGATCCACGGCACCGACGAGCACGTCTCGGTGGCCAATGTCGAGCGCATGGTGCGGTTCTACCAGCGGCTGGTGGAGACGGCGGCGAGCCGGTGACGCACCCTTTCCCAGCCAGAGACAGGGCGATCGCATATGCCCAAATACGACTGTCATCCCGGACGTAGCGCGTAGCGCGAAGATCCGGGACCGGGGCGTGCGCTCAGCGCTTGCGGCGGTCCCGGATCGGCGCCCGGCTTCGCCGGGCTTGTCCGGGATGACAGCTTTTTGACAGTGCGCCCATATGCGCTCCTCCTGCAGCGGGAGGGGTTCTCGGCCGACACAAACTTTTCACGGGACCGCGGCCTCGCGATCGGGCCTACTGCCGTTCTGGGACGGCGCGCGGGGGCGTGCTGAGGGGCGAACGGCGAACATGGCGGACGACGCGCAAGGGCTGGCCGCGCGGCCGGCTTCGAAAGCCGTGAAATTCGGCGAAGGCTTCGTGCTGGACGCCTGGTACGTGGCGGCCCTGTCGCCCGAGCTCAAGCCGGGCAGGATGGAGAGCCGCGAATATCTGGGCGAGCCGGTCGTGATCGGCCGCACCAAGGCCGGGGCGGTCTATGCCCTGCGCGACGTCTGCCCGCACCGAGCCGCCAAGCTGTCGGCGGGCAAGGTCCGCGCCGAGGCCCCCAATGGCGAGACGGGCGGCGGCGAGACCCTCGAATGCCCCTATCACGGTTGGCGGTTCCGCACCGACGGGGCCTGCGCCAGGATCCCGTCCCTGACCGCCGACAACCCGCTAGACATCTCCAAGGTCCGGGTCCGGACCTATCCGCTGGTCGAGGCCCAGGGCCTGGTGTGGATCTGGATGTCGGCCGACCCGCGCTTCGAGGGCCCGCCGCCCGAGCCGCCGCCGACCATCCCCGGCGTGGTCGGCGGCAAACCCAAGCTGGTCGACCACCTGGACTACGACATCCATATCGACCACGCGGTGCTGGGCCTGATCGACCCGGCCCACGGCCCGTTCGTCCACCAGCAGTGGTGGTGGCGCACCAGCGCCAGCCAGCACGAGAAGAAGAAGGCCTTCGCCCCGTCCGAGGCCGGCTTCACCATGACGCGGCACGAGCCAAGCAAGAACTCCAAGGCCTACGCCATCCTCGGCGGCGAGCCCCTGACCGAGATCACCTTCCGCCTGCCGGGCCTGCGCTGGGAGCATGTGAAGGTCGGCGACAAGCAGGTGCTGGCCCTGTCGGCCATGACCCCGATCAACGCGAACAAGACCCGGATGAACCAGATCATCTGGTCCGACCACCCGGCCTTCACCGCCCTCTATCCCGTGATCCGCCTGGCGGCGCGGGCTTTCCTGCGCCAGGACGGCAGGATCGTCGAGGCCCAGACCCGGGGCCTGCGGGACAACCCGGCCCTGATGTGGGTGGGCGACGCCGACCAGCAGGGCCGCTGGTACCACCAGCTCAAGCGCGAATGGCACGCCAGCCGCCGCGAGCGCCGGCCGTTCAGCAACCCGGTGGAGGCGACGACGCTGAGGTGGCGGACCTAGGGGGGTGGTGAGGAGCGTCGCAGGCGCCGTCTTATCCGTTCGCCCCGTCCGGGATCACGACCGTCTCCATCCGCCCCTCGAAGCGCCAGCCCAGAACCTCATACAGCGCCCGCCCTTCCGGCGTGGCGACCAGCACGCCCTGGTCAGCGCCCAGCGCCCGGGCCTGTTCGCCCAGGACGCCCATCACGACCCGTCCAAGTCCACGCCGCTGGTGCGCCGGGTCGGTGATGATCTTGTCGAACACGGCGCAGCTTCCGGTCAGGGCGGCGCGGCCCGAGGCGGCCAGTTCACCATTCGCGTCATGGATCTCGACGACCAGCACCGCCCCCTCGGCGCGGAACCGCTGAACATAGCCGGCGGCCGGCGCGGCCGGCGACGGAACGGCGGCGAGATCGACGGCCATCAGGTCGCCGGACGCCTGCGGGCTCCAGCGCGCATCGACGGCCGCCAGCAGCGCTTCGGGCGCGCAGAAGGCCTTCAGGAAGATCCCGGGCGCGGTGATCCTCGCCGCCAGAGTCGACAGGGCCGCCGCGTTCAGGGTCGGGAAGACAAAGCGCTCGGCGTGTCCGGGCTCTCCCACCACCAGCCGGTGCCCCCCCGCCACCGGGATCGGCGCGGCGACGCTTCGCGACAGCGCCCAGCCGTTCACCCAGGCCTCGACCAGCGCCGCATCGGCCGATCCGCTCATGCGCCCCTCGATCCGCCTATTTGCGATCGGACAGTCTGGTGATCGCCAGGAGACATAGCCCGCCAATGAGGAAGACGGCTGCAAGCTGAAGCCAAGTCGAAAGATCGACTCCAGCTTCCTGCGCCCACTCCCGCGCGGTCTGATGTCGATTGCCGAAGGCCCATAGAAACATGCCGACGCCGGTGAGCACCAAGATGGACGCCACCCAATCGCCGATCTTTCTCGTCAGGCTCTTCATCGACGCGGGGCGCCTTCATCCAACAGGCTCACCCCTACTCCCCCTTCGGCACGCACCGCAGGATCACCTTGTCGATCCGCGAGCCATCCATGTCGACGACCTCCGCGTCGAAGCCGCCCAGCTCGACGATCTCGCCCTCGCGGGGGATCCTCCCCAGCCGATCCAGCAACAGCCCCGCCACGGTGTGGTAGCCGCCCTCGGCCTCGAAGGCCTCGCCCAGGGCGTCGTTCAGCTCCTGGATGTCGAGACGGGCGTCGACCAGCCAGCTGCCGTCCTCGCGGCGCAGGATGCGGCTGTCGCTCTCGTCGTGGTCCTCGGGGAAGTCGCCGGCGATCATTTCCAGCAGGTCCAGCGGGGTGATCGCCCCCTGGATCGAGCCGAACTCGTCGACCACCAGGGCCATGTGCAGCGGCGTCTGCTTGAACACCGCCATGGCCCGCAGCAGCGACATGGTCTCGGGGATGGCGATCGGCTGCTGGACGTGGCTGCGGATGTCGATCGTCTCGCCGCCCAGGCAGGCGTCCAGCAGGTCCTTCTTCAGGATCACGCCGATGTCGCCGTCCAGGTCGCCCTCGCTGGCCACCACGATGCGCGAATAGGGGCAGTCGCGGATCTCTTTCAGGATCTCGTCCTGGCTGTCGGTCAGCGAGATCCAGAACAGGTCGCGGCGCGGGGTCATCGCGACTCGCACAGGACGGTCGCCCAGGCGCAGCACCTCCTGGATCATCGAGCGCTCCTCGGGCTCGATCAGGCCCGCGTCGGCGCCCTCGGCCAGGACGGTCTCGACCTCCTCGGCGGTGATGTCGTTGGTCCGCTCGTCGCGCACGCCCAGCAGCTTGAGGATGCCGGCGGTCGAGACGGTCAGCAGGGTGACGAACGGGCGCAGGATCGTGGCCACCACCGCCAGGAACGGCGACATGCGGCGGGCGATCACGTCGGGGAACAGCAGGGCCAGGCGCTTGGGCACCAGCTCGCCCAGGATCACCGAGACATAGGTCAAGCCGATGACGACGATGGTGGTGGCGATCGCCTCGGAATGGGCGCCGATCACCGGGAACGGCTTGAGATAGGCGTCCAGCGCGCCGGCGATCGTCGCCTGGCCGTAGGCGCCGGCCAGGATGCCGATCAGGGTGATGCCCACCTGCACCGCCGACAGGAACCGCGTGGGGTGCTCGGCCATGGCCAGGGCCAGCTTGGCGCCCTTGTCGCCCCGGTCGGCATAGGTCTGGAGCCGGGCGCGGCGGGCCGAGACCACCGCCAGTTCGGACATGGAAAACACCCCGTTCAGCAGAACGAGGAGCAAGACGACGGCGAGCGCGAGGAGGATCATGGCCCTTCAGGGTTGGCGCGACCCAGGCGGGCGCGGTTCGCCCACTATACAAAAGAAAACGCCGCGGCCCACTGGGGACCGCGGCGTCGTCCTTTTTCGACGGGGTGTCGGGCTTATTGGGCCGGACGCGGCATCGTCGTCTTGTTGGCCGCGACTTGCTTCTGGGCGTCGTGCTGGCCGGGGGGCAGCGGGATCAGGCCGCGGCCTTGCAGATAGCCGCCACGCCCGCTGGCCGCGTCGGAGGTGAACTCCTGCACGAACTCGGCCAGGCCCGGCGTCACGCCGATATTGGCCTTCTTGACGTAGATGAACAGCGAGCGCGACAGCGGATAGGAGCCGTCGGCGATCGTCTGGGCCGAGGGACGCACGCCGTTGACCGAGGCGCCCTTGATCTTGTCCATGTTCTCTTCGAGGTAGGACCAGCCGAAGACGCCCAGCGAGCCGGGGGTCTTGGTCAGGGTGCCGACGATGGCGTTGTCGTTCTCGCCGGCGTCGATCCAGCCGTCGTTGCGCAGCGGGTCGACCAGCGACTTGAACTTCTTCTCGTTGTCCGAGCGGATGGCGTCGGCGGTCGGGAACTTGCGGGCGCCGGCCTCGATGGCCAGTTCCACGAAGGCGTCGCGGGTGCCCGAGGTGGGCGGCGGGCCGTAGACGTTGATGCGGTTGCCCGGCAGGCCCGAACCGATTTCGTCCCAGGTCTTGTACGGGTTGGCGACGAACTGGCCGCCCTTCAGCACTTGCTTGGCCAGGCCCAGGTACAGGTGCTCGGTCTTGAAGTTGTAGTCGGCGCCGTCCTTGTCGGTGGCCACGACGATGCCGTCGAAGCCGATCTTGATCTGGACGATGTCCTTGACGCCCTTGGCGGCGCAGGCGTCGAATTCCGACTTCTTCATCGGACGCGAGGCGTTGGCGATGTCGGGGAAGCCTTCGCCGGCGCCCGAGCAGAACAGCTTGATGCCGCCGCCGGTGCCGAGGCTTTCGACCTTCGGAGCCTTCTTGCCGGTCTTCTTGGCGAAGTTTTCGGCGGTGCGGGTGGCGAACGGGAACACGGTCGAGGAGCCGGCGGCCCAGACGTAGTCGCGGGCGGCGTGGGCGGGGGCGGCGGCGAGGCCCGAGAGGGCGACGGCGGCGGCCGCGCAGGAAAGCAGCTTCTTCATGGAGGACTCCTGGAGTCTCTGGAGCGTTGCGAGAAGGTCGGGCCGCCTCGGCAGGGGCGGCCCGCGGGTCTTAGAAGTCCAGCTGGGCGCGCAGCTGGAATTGCTTGATGTCCGTGCCGCGGCCGACGACGACCGGGTCGACCGAGCCGTCGGTGTAGTTGGCCTGGAAGCGGACGTAGGCGGTCGGGTAGTAGTTCACGCCCAGGGTCCAGGCGGTGTACTTGCCGGCGTCCTGCGACAGGGTCTTGCTGGCCGGGGTCGAGGCGGTCTTGTAGGCCTCGGTCAGGTCGGCGTAGTCGTAGCGCAGGGCCAGTTCGACGCCGCCGAAGCCGCCGGCGGTGATTGGGTTCAGGATCTTCGGACGCTTCATCTCGCCGGCGACCGGATCGTAGTTGCGGGTCTCGCCCGTCGGCCAGAAGCTGACGAAGGCGTAGCCGACCTTGACGTCCGGGTTCGAACCCGGAGCCGTGGTGGCCAGGCGCTCGACCGAGATGTTCGAATATTCGCCCTGGACCGAGAACGGACCATGGATCCAGGCGCCTTCGGCGGCCAGGGTGGTGTCGCGGTCGGCGATGGCGCCGGTCTTGTAGTACAGGCCGTTGGTGCCGTAATTGGTGTCCGGACGGCCTTGATAGTTGAAGGCGCCTTCGTTGCCGTGGTTGCGGTAGCGGGCCGAGACGGCCAGGTGGACCTTGTCGGTGTCGCTCAGCAGCGGCGCATAGTGGACGCGGCCGGTGAAGCCCAGACGCTCCTGGGAGTTCTGGTTGGTGTTGGCGGCCGACGAGGTGTTGTTGATGTCGGCGTTGTTGATGCTGTCGCCCTGGACGGCGCCGGTGACGCTCCAGTTCGGACCCTGCACCTTGCCCACGACGCTCAGCAGATAGCTGTCGACGCCGAAGTCACCGTACGGACCGCGGTCCATGAAGGTGGTGAAGCGGGTCGAGGTCAGGTTTTCCAGGCCGGTGGCCTTGACGTTGCCGATCAGGATCGAGGTGGTCTCGGTCGGCTTGATCTCGATGACCACGTCGTCCCAGGTCGGGTTGCCGCCGTTCACCCAGCCGCCTTCGGCCTTGTAGGCGATGTAGTTGTTCAGCTTGCCCTCGATGCCGAGGAACACCTGGCGGCCGCGGATGTTGCTGGTCTTGTAGTCGGTGGCCGCGCCTTCGCGGTCGACGTCCTGGAACACGCCGTCCACCAGGATCCGGCCGCGGACCTTGAAGTAGACGTCGTCGTTCGTCCACTGCGGAGCGCCCTTCCAGGCGATCGTGTTGTCTTGCGCGTGAGCCGCGACGCCGAGGCCGCAGGCCAGCATGGCGCCCAGCGCCGCGCCGCAGACCAGCGAGGTCTTGTTCCGCATGTGAGAATTCCCCTTAAGGCTTTGCCCCCTGCCCGTTGGTCCGGATCAGGTAGGAGCGCTTTACGGGGGACCCGTGACGGTTCCGCCACTCTTTGATGACAGACCGATGACAAGCCTTTTCAAGGCGTTAATTGTGGCCCGAAGGTCACAGAAACGGTCCTTAAAGCAGACGTGTGCGGATGATCTGGGACAACAGGTCAATCAGAGATACGGCCACCACGATCACCAGGACGATGCAGCCGGTCTGGTCGTACTGGAAGCCGTTGATGGAATCGAGCAGCACCTGGCCCACGCCGCCGGCCCCGATCAGACCCAGGACGGTGGCCGACCGGCTGGACGACTCGAAGCGGTAGAGCGCGTAGCTGGTCCACAGCGGCGCGACCTGCGGGATCACCCCCCAGACCACTTCGGCCAGCTTGACCGCGCCGGTGGCCCGCACGCCCTCGACCGGGCCCTTGTCGATCGACTCGACCGCCTCGGCGAACAGCTTGGCCAGCACCCCGCCGGTGTTGAACATCAGGGCCATGACCCCGGCGAACGGGCCCAGGCCCACGGCGGTGATGAAGATCAGCGCCACCACCAGGTCGGGGATCGAGCGGATCAGGTCCAGCAGGCGGCGGACCGGCTGCTGGATCCACCACGGGCTGATGTTGCGCGCGCCCAGCAGGCCCAGCGGGATAGCCACGACGATGGCCAGGGCCGTGCCCCACAGGGCCATCTGGATCGTCTGCCACATCTTGCCGACGTACAGCCCCCAGTCGGCGGCCATGAACGCCTTGGGGTCGCCGAACGGCGAGAAGAAGCCGCTGGCGAAGCCCTGCATCTTGCTGGCGTCGGTGAACAGCTGCGGGAACTTGTCGATCTCGGCCGGCTTGAAGCTGATCACCAGCAGGGCGATCACCCCGCCCCACAGCAGCAGGTCGAAGGCGCGCGCCGAGAGCGGCTTGCTGGGCGGAGGCGGGACGGCGTCGCTCATCGGGTGGGCTCGGGGGTCCTGGCTCAGTTGGCCGGCGCGGCGACGCCGGCCTTGCCCTCGGCGACCACGCGCTGGGCCTTGATGTCGGCCAGGGCCTTCTCGGCCGCGGCCAGCTTGGCCTGGTCGCCGGCGTCGCGGGCCAGGCCCACGTTCTCCAGGGCTTCCATCTCGCGCACCACCAGCAGGTGGGTGTCGTCGGCGGCCTTGAAGCCGCCCATCGACAGGCGCTCCAGGTTCTTGCGCTGCTGGGCGGCGACGGGCGTGTCGCCCTGGCCGTAGGTCAGGAAGAACTGGCGGACCTTCTCCTTCACGACCGGATCCAGGTCCTTGCGCCAGACGATCGGGTCCTCCGGCAGGGTCGGCGATTCCCAGATCACCTTGACCTTGTCGGCCTGGGCGCCGCCCTTGGCCAGGCGGTTCAGCGACAGGGCCGTGGTGTTGTTGGTGGCCGCGTCCAGCTTGTGGTTGGCCACCGCGAACAGGTTGGCGTCATGGCTGGCGCTGAGCACGGTCTTGAAGCAGGTCTCGGGCTTCTTGTTGGCCGGGATGAAGACGTAGGTCATCGGGGCCAGGGTGCCCGAGGTCGACTTCTTGTCGCCGATGCCGAAGTCCAGCGACTTGTCGCACTTCAGCAGGTCCTGGACCGAATTGATCTTGCTGTCGGCGGGCACGATGATCACCGACTTGTAGCCGTCGGTGCCCGACGGGTCGAAGGTGCGGGCGAAGACCTCGCCGCCCGAACGGCGCACGGCCTCCAGGCCCGAGGCGTTCGAGAACCAGCCCACGTCGGTCTGCTTGGCGCCCATGGCCACGATCAGCGACGAGTAGTTGGACGAGAAGAACGGCTTCACCTTCATGCCGGTCGACTTCTCCATGTCGGCCAGGATGGGCTTCCAGTAGCTCTCCATGTTCTGGGCCGACTCGGTCGACAGGATCGAGAACACGATCGTGTCCTTGGGCGCCGGGGCGGCGGCCTTCTTCTCCGCGCATCCGGCCAGGGCCAGGGCGGCGGCGAGGCCGAGACCGACGGTGAAGTGACGGCGGATCATTGCGGGGCTCCTTCCCAGAACACGTCCTCGAATTCCGGGCCGTAGATGTCGATGAGTTTGTCGCGGTCCAGGCCCTTGGTCGGGCCGTCATAGACCTTCTTGCCGGCCTTCAGCGCCACCACCCGGTCGCAGTAGCGCAGGGCGTAGTCGACCTGGTGCAGGGTGACGACGACGGTCAGGCCGTCGGTCTTGTTCAGATCACGGAGGATCTCCATGACCTTGCGCGCCGAGACGGGGTCGAGCGAGGCGACCGGCTCGTCGGCGAGGATGATCTTGGCCTTCTGGACCAGGGCGCGGGCGATGGCGCCGCGCTGCTGCTGGCCGCCCGACAGGGTGTTGGCGCGCTGGGCGGCGTAGTCGGCCACGCCCACCCGGTGCAGGGCCGCCATGGCGGCGGTGCGGGTCTCGGACGGCCAGGCGCCGAACAGGCCGCGCACCGTGCCGATCCGGCCCAGCGACCCCAGGGCCACGTTGGTGAACAGGGTCAGGCGGCCGACCAGGTTGAACTGCTGGGCGATGAAGCCGATGCGCACCCGCGCCTTGCGGACCTGGTCGCTGACCTTGCCCTTGGCCTGGACCGGACCGGCGAAGGCGGTGATCGTCCCCTCACCCGCGTCGATGGTCTGAAGGCCGTCGATCGAGCGCAGCAGGGTGGACTTGCCCGAGCCCGAAGGACCGATGAGCGCGATCATCTCGCCGCGCTTCACGTCGAGCGAGACGGCGTCCAGCGCCCGTCGCGACCCGAAGGTCTTGGAGGCGGCGCGGATCGAGAGAACAGGGTCCGACGTCATGGTCGGGGCGAATCCTTAACGTGGTTTCGAGCGCTGGGGAATGCGTTGGTCGGTTTGGGGCACGGACGCAACGGATTTGTGACGGCCGGTGGATCAATTCCCCTCGGCGAGGGCGTCGCGCAGGGCTTGAACTTGCGCGTTGAGCGCGATGATCGCCTCGACCGTCAGGCCCGAGCGCCGCAGCAGGGTGTCGGTCAGGCATCCGGTCTCGGCGCGCAGGTCCCGCCCCTTGGCGGTCAGCGTCACCTGCACCTGCCGCTCGTCCTTGGGATTGCGCTGGCGCTCGACGAAGCCGGCCTGCTCCAGCCGCTTGACCAGGGGGGTGATCGTCGAGGGCTCCAGCGACAGCCGCTCGGCGATGGCGCCGATGGTCTGGCCGTCGCCTTCCCAAAGGACGCTCAGCACCAGGTACTGCGGATAGGTGACGCCCAGCGCGTCCAGCAGCGGCTTGTAGGTGCGGTTGATCGCGATCGTCGTGCTGTACAGCGAAAAGCACAGCTGGGCGTCCAGCGGGATCAGGTCGTCGGCCAAGGCGGGTCTCTCCATGCAGGGCGCCCCGAAGCGCCCATTCATCTTTTATCACAAAAAAGCATATCGCGATAAGAAAACGCTGGACAGGTCGTTTTGGCCGGCGTAGCCATATCGTTATCGCGATAATGATTATCGCAGAAACGCACGAAGGGAGAACGACATGACCAAGTTCCGCAACCTGCTCGCTTCCGCCGCCGCCCTGACCCTGGCCGCCGGCGTCGCCGTCAACGCCGCCCCGGCCTCGGCCGCCCCCGCTTCCGCCCCCTCTGTTTCAAATGGGGCGGTGAAAAACATCGTCCTGGTGCACGGCGCCTTCGCCGACGGCTCGGGCTGGGAAGGCGTCTACAAGATCCTGACCAAGGACGGCTACAAGGTCAGCATCGTCCAGAACCCCACCACCACCCTGGCCGGCGACGTGGCGATCACCAGGAGCGCGATCGCCGCCGCCGGCGGCCCGGTGATCCTGGTCGGCCACTCCTACGGCGGCGCGGTGATCTCGGAAGCCGGCACGGACCCCAAGGTCGCGGGCCTGGTCTATGTCGCCGCTTTCGCGCCGGACGTCGGGGAGTCGGTGTCGTCGCTGATCGCCAACCCGCCCCCGGGCGCGCCCGTCCCGCCGATCCTGCCGCCCAAGGACGGCTATCTGACGCTGGACCGCGCCAAGTTCGCCGCCTCCTTCGCCGCCGACGTGCCCGCCGAACAGGCCGCCTTCATGGCCGACTCCCAGGTGCCGTGGGGCGTCGAGGCCCTGGGCGGCAAGAACACGGCCCCGGCCTGGAAGGCCAAGAAGAGCTGGTATCTGGTGGCCGCGGACGATCGGATGATCCCGCCCCCGGCCCAACGCGCCATGGCCCGTCGGGCCGGCGCCACAGTGGTCGAGACGGCCGGCAGCCACGCCGTCTACGTCTCCAACCCCGCGGTCGTGGCCAAGCTGATCGAACAGGCCGCCGAGGGCTCCGCCCAGGCCAAGTAGGACCTCTCACGGCCCCCTGGTCCGAACCCCGAAGCGCCTCCCGCCGAGACGCTTCGGGGTTCGATCGTTTTTGGAACCCGGCGACTGGAATAACCGTGGCCGGAACAAGGGTTGGCCCTACGAACGGCTCCTGGGAAACCAGGGGGTCATTAGGGTCTTTACATCCCCGTCCATTGCCCCTATTTCGCTCGCTCCGGCGGACCCGAAGTCCTCATAAGCGCTGCTAACGCCGGCCTGGGTTTAACTTCTGCAGGGGTCTACGTGAATTGCACACGTACCATACTCCCCTGG
>Ga0102592_1001221_pt1 | contig 30868 bp, 24 predicted proteins | sample AraplaCol_mMF_r2_FD_76861 | JGI IMG/M metagenome (GOLD analysis project Ga0102592, IMG submission 76861) | Arabidopsis root microbial communities from North Carolina, USA - plate scrape MF_Col_mMF_r2 (SPADES assembly) (version 2) | ecosystem: Host-associated > Plants > Roots > Endosphere...
GCTGAAGACGCTGATCGACCTGGTAGCAGAGTCGGACATCGCTGAACTGGAAGTGACCGAAGGCGAAAGCAAGGTTCGCATCGTCAAGTCCGGCGGTCTGGCACAAAACCAGGTCGTGATGATGCCGCCGCAAGCGCCAACCCATTACGCACCTGCTGGCGCTCCTGTCGCCGCACCGGTCGCCGCGCCTGCTGCTGCAGCTCCAGCTGCCGCCGAGCCAACCGGCCACGTTGTGAAGTCCCCAATGGTGGGCACCTTCTACCGCGCTTCCGCACCTGGCAACCCAGCCTTCGTTGAAGTGGGCGCCACCGTGAAAGAAGGCGACACCCTGTGCATCATCGAAGCGATGAAGCTGCTGAACGAAATCGATGCCGACAAGTCCGGCACCATTACCCAGATCCTGGTCGAGAATGGCCAACCGGTCGAATTCGGCCAGCCGCTGTTTGTGATCGGCTAAAGCCGGGCCATGGCTGCGATGGATACCCAGGCAGCCAGCACAAGCTCCTCTCCTCTCACAAACATAGAAGCTGCCATGTTTGAAAAAATCCTTATTGCCAATCGCGGTGAAATCGCCCTGCGCATCCAGCGCGCGTGCCGCGAGCTGGGCATCAAGACTGTGGTCGTGCACTCCGAGGCCGACCGTGACGCCAAGTACGTCAAGCTGGCCGACGAATCCGTCTGCATCGGCCCAGCACCTTCGGCCCAGTCCTACCTGAATATGCCGGCCATCATTTCTGCGGCCGAAGTGACCGACGCGGAAGCGATCCACCCAGGCTACGGCTTCCTGTCCGAGAACGCGGACTTCGCCGAGCGCGTGGAAAAATCCGGTTTCGTCTTTATCGGCCCGCGCGCCGAATCGATCCGCATGATGGGCGACAAAGTGTCGGCCAAGCAGGCGATGATCAAGGCCGGCGTCCCATGCGTGCCAGGTTCCGATGGCGCGCTGCCGGATGACCCGAAAGCCATCGTGCAGATCGCACGCAAAGTCGGCTATCCGGTGATCATCAAGGCCGCAGGCGGCGGCGGTGGCCGCGGCATGCGCGTGGTGCATACCGAGGCTGCCCTGCTGAACGCAGTCACCATGACCAAGTCGGAAGCCGGTGCTGCCTTCGGTAATCCGGAAGTCTATATGGAGAAGTACCTGGAGAATCCACGCCACGTGGAAATCCAGATCCTCGCCGACGAACACAAAAACGCCGTCTGGCTGGGCGAACGTGACTGCTCCATGCAGCGCCGCCACCAGAAGGTGATCGAAGAAGCGCCGGCACCAGGCATCCCGCGCAAGCTGATCGAAAAGATCGGCGACCGTTGCGCCGAAGCTTGCCGCAAGATTGGCTACCGCGGTGCGGGCACCTTCGAATTCCTGTACGAAAACGGCGAGTTCTATTTCATCGAAATGAACACCCGCGTGCAGGTTGAGCACCCAGTGACCGAAATGATCACCGGCATCGACATCGTGCAGGAACAGATCCGCATCGCTTCCGGCGAGAAGCTGCGCTTCCGCCAGCGCGACGTGATGCTGTCCGGCCACGCCATCGAGTGCCGTATCAACGCCGAAGACCCGTTCAAGTTCACCCCGTCGCCAGGCCGCATTACCGCATGGCACGTACCGGGCGGCCCAGGCGTGCGCGTTGACTCGCACTCGTACTCGGGTTACTTTGTGCCACCGAACTACGATTCGATGATCGGCAAGGTCATTACCTACGGCGCAACCCGCGAGCAGGCGATCCGCCGCATGCAGATCGCGCTGTCGGAAATGGTCGTTGAAGGCATTTCGACCAACATTCCGCTGCACCGCGAGCTGATGGTAGACGCGCGCTTCATCGAAGGCGGCACCAACATTCACTATTTGGAACAACGTCTGGCAGAGATGCCGAAGGCAGGTAAGTAATAAAATGAGCTGGACTGAAATCGTCATCGAAGTAGCACGTGAACACGCCGAGGCATTGTCCGAGGCGCTGATGGACGCGGGCGCGCTGTCGGTGTCGGTGGAGGATGCCGATGAAGGCACCGACGCCGAAAAACCCCTGTTCGGCGAGCCGGGCATGGAGCCGACCGAAGCGGCATGGGATCATAGCCGCGTGGTCGCGCTGACCGATGACGAGGAAGACCAGGCCCTGATCGTGGCGGCTGCCGCCGGCGCGATCGGGCTGGCTCACCTGCCCAAGTTCACCACCCGCAAGGTGGAGGACGCCGACTGGGTGCGTTTGACCCAGTCGCAATTTGAGCCGATCCATATCGGCAAGAACATCTGGGTCGTGCCAAGCTGGCACGAAGCCCCTGATCCTTCGGCCCTGATCCTCGAACTGGACCCGGGCCTGGCCTTCGGCACCGGTTCACACCCGACCACCAAGCTGTGCATGGAATGGCTGGAGAGCCACCCTGCTCCGGGCAAGTCCGTGCTGGATTACGGCTGCGGTTCCGGCATCCTGGCCATGGTGGCGCGCAAGCTGGGCGCCACGACCGTGGCCGGCGTGGATATCGATCCACAGGCCATCGTGTCGGCCAACGACAATGCTGTGCGCAACCGCGTGGAAGATATCCAGTACTTCGTGCCGGATGATTTCGCCGAATCGTCGTTTGCGGCGCAGCGTTTCGACATCGTTGTCGCCAACATCCTGTCCTCGCCGCTGAAGCTGATGGCGCCGATGCTGTCCGGCCGCGTTGCGCCGGGCGGTTCGCTGGTGCTGTCCGGCGTGCTGGCGCGCCAGGCGGAAGAAGTTGCGGCGGCCTATGCGCCGTTCATCAAGCTGAGCGTCTGGGCTGAGCACGAAGGCTGGGTGTGCCTGTCCGGCACGCTGGCATAAGGTTTCTTCCCGACTGATGGCGCTCGCCACTAAATGCCCCCATTGCAATACGATCTTCAGGGTCGCGGCTGACCAGCTGAAACTGCGCGGGGGCATTGTTCGTTGCGGCTCTTGTGCGCTGGTTTTCGATGGCAATGCTGCCCTGGTCGAACCGGCTCCCAAGCCGACTCCTGTCATTCCTGATGTAGTTGCCGAGGCGCCGGCGCCCAAGCCGGCGGTGTCCGACTACGTTCATGGCTCGCCGGTCGATTTCGAAATCGATTTCGACGAAGAGCCTGCTGCCGCCAAGCCAGCCGAGGCTGCGCCAGCTGCTGCTTCCTCGCCCGCGGTCTGGCGTACAACAAGTATCCCATTGGCCGGCACGCCATCCGCTGCGGCCAGTCCAGCGCCCGCCCCTGGCCAGGCGCCAGTCGCAGCCCAGCCGCCCGCAAAAGCACCTACGCCTGACGACATCGCCATCGCCGCCGTGACCCGCGCGTTCGCCGCCGCGACGACGCACCCTGCACCAGCCGCAGCGCAGCCTCCAACAGGGGCGCCCTCGCGGGAGGCCGTATCGCCGCGCGCAAGCGCGCCAGCGCCCGCAGTGGGACAGGCATACGCGACGCAGCCACGCGCTGCCGAACCTTCGCCGGCTGCGCCCCCCGTTGCCGCTCAGCCGACAGCACGAGCACCGTCATCTCCTGCAACGCGCTCGCTTCTCGACGTCGTAGCGCCGGATGCCGCTTTCACAGCCGCTGCGGAACCATCGCCACCACTGGTGCCTGACGGCGTGGCGACCGGTCAACCGCCCGCCCAGGTTCGTCCGGCTGGCAGCCCGTCTTCGCTCGCTGACCTGGTCGCACCCGATGACATCTTCGCTGCCACTGCAGAAGAATCGCTCCCGCTGGTGCCGTCGCCAACGACGGCAGCGACCGCCCCCGCTGGCTCGGCTCCGCTGTCGGACGTGCTGTCGCCGGATGCCAGCTTCTCCGCTGCTACCGAAACGACACCTGCTGCCGCGGCACCAACCACGCCGGTAGCCGAGTCCTTGCCGGAAGCACCGCGCGAAGTTGAAGCGCCAGTTGTGGAAACGCCACCGCAGCAGGACGATGCTCCCGGCGAACCGGTGCAAGCCGCCGAAGAAAGCAAGCTCGCGTCGGAAGAGATTCCAGCATTTGACACGCCAACGCCGGTCATCCACGAGGACTTGCCTGCCGACGATGAAGTGCCTCCAGTGCAAGCCAGCGAAGAGCCCGCCCTTCCGCAGCAAGAGCCTTTTGCAGTTGAAATGCCGCCGGATCAGGACGAAACTTCCGCCGAGCCGCCGTTTGAAGCGCCAACGCCCGTCGACCACGCAATCTCGCCTGCCGACGTTGAAGTGCCTCCGGCGCAAGTTGCCGAAGAGTACACGCTTCCGCCGCTTCAGGATGAAGATCCTGCCGAGCCTCCCATGGCTGCAGCAGAGAGCGCGCCTCCACAAGAAGACGCCCTCGCATTTGAAATACCTGCGCAGCAAGACGAGATCCACGTCGAGGCACCAGAGAGTGTCCAAGCCGGCGCCGCTCTCGTCGATGCGCTCGACCAATGGTCAACCGACAACACGCACCCCGACGGCCGCGTCGAACCATCGCTCGACACGCCGCAAGAGCACCTGGCCGTCGCCGCCCTCGATGACGCGCACCATTTTGAAGACCTGCCGTCCGATGAGCAGCCAGAACCCGTTTCGCCAGGTGCCGCAGCCGAGCCGGATGCTGCCAGCGAGCCATCCCTGCATGCAGAACCCTGGTCCACCGCCGACGCGACGGCAAGCGAGGCATGGAGCTTGTCGGAGTCCGATGAAACCGCCCTGCACGCCGTAGCAGCCGTCAACACTGACGCCCCGGATGACGGCGCATCGGTCACTGACGAAGAACCTGTCGAACAACCCAAGTCCCGCCGCGAACGCGCCCTGAAACGCGCCAAATCGCGCCGCGATGCCAGCGGCCCGGCCGCCGAACACGACGTCTTCGCGCCCGAAGAGAACGGCCCGCCACAGGAGGCCAGTGCCGACGAAGTGGCCGCCCGCATGCGCGCCATCGCCGGCGTGGCCGACGGCGAAGAAACCGCAGCCGAAGACCTCGACCACTCCGACCTGAGCTTCGTCAAGCGCGTGGACCGCAGCCAGAAATACGGCAAAGCCGTCACGATCACGATGGCAGTCGGCGTGCCGATCCTGCTGGCAGGCCTGGTGCTGCAAGCGGCAACCACCTTCCGCGACACCCTGGCGGCCAACTACCCGCAACTGAAGCCGGCCCTGGCCGCAGTCTGCCAGCCACTCGGCTGCAAGATTGCCCTGCCGACCCAGCTCGACGCCCTCAGTGTCGAACCAGGCGAACTGGCCAGCATGACGGAAAATACTTTCAGCTTCAGTACTGTCCTGCGCAACCAGTCCAAGACCGCGCAAGCCTGGCCGCATATCGAGCTGACCCTGAACGATAACGCCGACAAGCCGGTGCTGCGCCGCGTATTCGCCCCACGCGAATACCTGCCATCGCCGAACGAAGCCGAAAAAGGCTTCGGCCCGCGTAGTGAGCAAAGCATTAAACTGTACTTCGAGCTGAAAGAGCTCAAAGCTTCCGGCTATCACATCGCCATTTTCTACCCTTAAAAATACTATGACTAAAACCGCGCTTGTCTGTGGCTCGCTGGCCATCGACATCATCATGCAATACGAGGGCCGTTTCGGCGACACGCTGCTGGCCGACCAGCTGCACAAGGTCAACGTGTCCTTCCTGGTGCCGACCATGCGCACCGAGTTTGGCGGCTGCTCCGGCAACATCGCCTACTCGCTGAAGATGCTGGGCGGCGACCCGCGCATTGTTGGTGTGCTGGGCCAGGATTGCGCGGCTTACCTGGAACGCTTCCAGAAGCTCGGCATCTCGACCGACAATATCCTGATCAAGAAGGATGCGTACAACGCGCAGTGCTTCGTCACTGCCGATGCGGACCACAACCAGATCAATGCCTTCCACCCTGGCGCCATGTCCTTCGCGCATGAGAACCCGATCGAGAAAGCCGGCCCGGCCCGCATCGCGATCATCTCGCCGGACGGCCACTTGGGCATGCTGAAACACGCGGAAGACCTGGCGCGCCTGGGCATCCCGTTCATCTTCGATCCGGGCCAGCAGATGCCGATGTTCACGGCCGAACAATTGATCGGCTTCATTGAGCAGGCTACTTATGTAACCTGCAATGACTATGAGATTGAGCTGCTGATGTCGCGCACCGGGCTGACGATTCCGGATATCGCTGCCAAGCTGGAAGCGCTGATCGTGACGCGCGGTGAGAAGGGTTCGGAGATTTATACCGGCGGCAAACGCATCGACATTCCGGCAGTGGTGGTGGATGCTTCGCTGGACCTGGATCCTACCGGCTGCGGCGATGCTTATCGTGCAGGCTTGCTGTTTGGCCTGGTCAATGACCTGGGATGGGAAACCACCGGGCGTCTGGCAAGCTTGCTGGGGGCGATCAAGATTGTCACCAAGGGGGCGCAGAACCATGTGTTCACGCCTGCGGAAATCGCCGACAAGTTTGAGGCTGCGTTCGGGTACCGCTTCTAGAACCGGTAAACCGGCCGGATGGCCGTCCCGTCTGACCCGCAGGGTCAGACACCGTACGGTCTTACGGCCGCGCCTTCGAAACCGTTGAGGGTCTGACCCTGGTTTACCGGTTTAAAAGCCGGCCAACATCCTCCACCGTCACCCCAGCCACTTCCAGCAACTTCTTCTTATTGGTCTGCCCATGCGTCAGCGTCACGGCGCTACGCGATACCCCCAGGGCACCGGCCAGCCACTTCACCAGCGCCTCATTCGCCTTGCCCTCAACGGGTTGCGCAGCCAGCTTGATCTTCAGGGCGTCATCCAACACCCCAACCACTTCGGTTTTCTTCGCATTAGCCTGGATCTGCACTGCCAGCCGCACGCCGCCCGGCAATGGCGAGCACCACGTTCGGCTCATGCAACTCCGAACAGCTTGCCCAGCAGAAGCTGGAAGATCTGCAGCAGGATGACAGCCACCAGCACCGACAAGTCCAGGTTGCCAACCAGTGGCACCACCTTGCGGATAGGCCGCAGCAGCGGATCATTCAGCGCGCGCACGAACGGTGCCAGCGGCGCATGCGGATTGACCCAGCTGAAAATCACTTCGATGATGAGCAGCGCCATGAACCCGAACAGTATCCACTGCAGGAAGCGATACAGGGCTGCCAGCAACACAAACTCCACCGACCGGCCGATCAGGAAATCGATCGAGGTCGCCAGGATCACGATCAGGAAGGCGCCAATCAGGCTGGCCCAGTCATAGCCGCCCATGCCGGGAACGATGCGGCGCAGCGGGCGCACCAGCCAGTCCGATAATTGAAAAGTAAACTGTGCCACCGACGAAGGCGGGCGGACGCGGATAGCCTGCATCCAGAAGCGCAGCAGCAGCACGCCGCCAAGGAGGCTCGCTACAACATCGACGATCAACTTCAGAATATCAAACACGAGTTCACTCCAAATAAAAAAACCGCTGTGCGATTGTCTCACACAGCGGTGTTTTCGCCATCTGGCACTAAGCGTTTAAGGGCTTAGGCAGGACGGGTGCTGGTCGGGAACGGCCAGGCGGCTGCCGGGGCGATCACGGTTTTGGCTGCCGGAGCGGCGGCTGGAGCTGGGGCTGCAGCAGCAGGTGCTGGTGCGGCAGCTGGCTTCACAGCTTCCTTCTTAGGAGCAGCTGGTTTCTTAGGAGCGGCCTTTTTAGGGGCAGCTGGTTTAGCAGCAGGAGCTGCAGCCGGTGCTACGGCTACTGGCGCAACAGCTGGCTTGGCTGCTGGCTTAGCCGAGGCTTTTTTTGGGGCGGCCTTTTTAGCTGCAGGCTTGGCAGCTGGTTTTGCGGCGGCTTTAGGAGCGGCTTTTTTAGCAGCTGGCTTGGCAGCGGCTTTCTTGGCAGCTGGCTTGGCAGCAGCTTTCTTAGCGGCTGGCTTGGCAGCAGCTTTCTTGGCAGCTGGCTTGGCAGCGGCTTTCTTGGCAGCTGGTTTAGCAGCAGCTTTCTTGGCTGCTGGCTTGGCAGCGGCTTTCTTAGCGGCTGGCTTGGCAGCTGCTTTAGCTACGGTCTTCTTGGCTGCTGGTTTAGCTGCAGCTTTCTTGGCTGCTGGCTTAGCTGCGGCTTTCTTTGCTACTGGCTTAGCTGCTGCTTTTTTAGCGACGGCTTTTTTAGCTGCTGGTTTAGCGGCTGCTTTTTTAGCTGCTGGCTTAGCTGCTGCCTTGGCGACGGTCTTCTTCGCTGCTGGCTTAGCTGCTGCTTTCTTGGCTGCTGGTTTTGCTGCTGGCTTAGCGGCGGCTTTCTTCGCTACTGGCTTAGCTGCTGCTTTCTTAGCTGCTGGTTTTGCTGCTGGCTTAGCAGCGGCTTTCTTAGCTGCTGGTTTAGCGGCTGGCTTGGCAGCTGCTTTCTTGGCGGCTGGTTTGGCAGCTGGTTTAGCTGCGGCTTTAGCGGCCGGCTTAGCGGCGGCCTTCTTTGCTGGAGCAGCTGCTTTAGCGGCTGCTGGTTTCTTCTTAGCGGCGGTTGCCATTTTTAGTTCTCCTTCATCTGGGATGGGAAAAATTCACGCACAAATTTAAAACCCGTCCGGCCCTGCGCTGGACCAGGCGAATTATTCATCGGCACAAACAGGGTTGCGGTTTGCGCTAATGAATTCTGCACCCAGCTGAACTGCTGCACCTCCTCACAAGTGCAGCGCTTCAGCCATCGACTCCTGCGCCGGTGCTTGGCAACGCAGGACTCAAATTCTTTGTCGCGACGATTGCGCGGGTGGGGCGTAAATTCAGCTCCTCGACCCCTCGTCGGGCCACGTGATACGACCAGCGTTCAAAGAAAAAACCGCCCGGCCTGACCGAGAGATCAGGAGAGCGGCTTCGCTGTCGTCGTGTGGTCTTTAAGCATACTTATGCGTTTTTGGTTCCCATTATTTTTCGATTTTTGCGGTAACAACACACTCGAAAAAACAGTGCTTGCAAATTCACGCGATTTCAAGTTCGCAAAGTACACGAAAGCTTGTCGATGCGCAACCAGCACGAATGATTTTCTTCTTCTTTTTTTGCGTCGATCTGCGAGTTCGCGCACATTGAAGCGCACTGCGCGAGCCGCTCGCATGCTCCGGCCGGCCATCGCGTTGCCAACCACCTTCGCATAACGCCTTTAGGTAAAGGCTGTATAAAAAGTGAAGCGCCCCGGCCCGCGCTTTCGCGCGAGACCGGGGCGGCTGACGACGGCGTTTGAAAATTTTTTTTCGTCGCGATTACGCGACATGCAAAATTCGCTTCATCACGCGTTCGAGATCGAGCAAGCAGGTGCTGTGCGTGCTTCCATCTGTTTGCGTCAGCTCCACCACCTCGTGCGATTCGGCCGACAAGCCTTGCGCCGTGGCCGAGGTCTTCATCAGCGATGGCGCGGCGAAGCGCTTGCCGTCATCGACGGTGACGATGTCGGCCACCGCATCGACCACCAGGCCATAACGGCCCTCTTCGCGCTCGATGACCAGCACCTTGCCCATGCCTTCCGCGGCCTCCATACCGTACAGGCGGCGCAAGTCGACCAGGCTGATGAGCTGTTGGCGCAGGTTCAGCACCCCGCACAGGTAGTCCGGCATGCCAGGTGGGCGGCTGATGTCGCCGGCGTGGTCGATGATCTCGCGCACCTGTTTCAACTCCAGCGCAAACAGCTCGCCAACCCGGAAGCTCAGGTAGACCTTGCGGCCGGTGCGCTGGCTGGCTGCCGCAGCTTTGGCTTGAGCCGGATACAACTGCCGGTGGCCCAGGTCCATCTCGCCAATCTCGCTGTGCGAGAAGATGCCTTCGTGGTCCAGCAGGATCACGTCTTCCTCGCCGGCCCGCGCCACGCAACCGGCGAACATGGCGCTGCGCTCTTTGCTCAGCAAAGGGATCGCCAGCACTTCATCGCTGGTGAAATGCAGGATGCTTTCCACCTCGTCGACCAGGAAGCCGAGCGTCGCCTCGCCGATGTGGGCTACCAGGATGCGCTGTTCGGCATGCGGCTGCGCCGGCTGTCCCCCGGCCAGGGTCGCGAAGTCCACCACCGGCACCTGCATGCCGCGGAACGGCATGCGGCCGCGGCACAGGGGACTGGCCAGGATCGATTCGGCCAGCTCGGGCACACGGACGATTTCCTGGATCGCCTTCATCTCCATCGCAAAGCGGGCGCCGGCAGCGCGGAAGCTGATCGCATGCCGGCGCTCGCCGACCACGCGCAACTGGCGCCGCGTTTCCGCGCCGCTAGCCCGCATCGATTGCACCTGCGGCACGTTCTCGATATGCACCAGGCGGTCGAGGTCGAGCACCTGGACCAGGCGCCTGCCCTCCTCCAGCAAAATGGTGCCGCCTACTACCCCTTGTGTCGAACCCTCCGCATAACGCAACCGGCTGCGTTGTTCGGGCCGCACGCGCAGGATTTCGCCGGTTGCGTGAACCAGCAAACCGACCTGCGCTTCCTGGTAGTCGATGATGGCAATCTTGTTCGAGGCTTCGGCCGCCGGCGCCGCCGGGTCGAACAGGCGCCCCAGGTTCACCACCGGGATCACGCTGCCACGCAAGGTGAACATGCCTTCCAGATAAGGGGGCGACAGCGGCACGCTGGTCATGCGCTCGGGGAAGTTGACCACCTCCCGGATGCACAGGGCAGGCAGCGCGAACTCGTTCCCGCCCAGCATGAAGGAGCCAAAAAGTTCGACCGCCGCCCCGGCGTCCGCCTGCGGCGACGCCGACACCACACGCAAGGCTTCCATGGCTTACACCACGAAACCGGCGACCAGCTTGTTCAATTCCCCGGCGCGCGAATTCAGGCTGGCAGTCGACGAGGCAATGCTGTCGCAGCTGCCGGCCGACTGCTCGGCCGCTTCGGCGATGTGGTTGATGGCCACGCTGACCTCGCGCGCCGACAAAAGCTGCTCCTTGGCCTCGTGCGAGATCTCGGCAATCGCCTCGCTGGTCTTGCCGACGCCCTTCACGATGCGGTCGAATGCTTCGCTGGCCTGGTGCGAGATGGCAGTGCCGGTATTCACCCGCTTGACCGACTCGCTGATCAGCTTTGAAATCTCCTTGGTCGCTTGCGAAGAACGCTCGGCCAGCTTGCGCACCTCGTCCGCCACCACCGAGAAGCCGAGGCCATGTTCGCCGGCGCGCGCCGCTTCGATGGCGGCATTGAAGGCCAGCATATTGGTCTGATTGGCAATATCGCTGATCACTTTCACGATCTCGCCGATGTCTTCCGAGGAGCGGTTGATCAGGTCCATTGCCTCGATCGAACGCGCCACCGCCTTGGCGCCCGCCTCGGCTTCGTCTTGCGTGGCCTTGGCCAGGTCATTGGCCTGGCCGGTGCTGGTGGCAATCGCATCGATGGAACGGGTCAGGCCGTCGACCGTGGCGTTCATTTCCTCCACCGTGGCGCCCAGCTCCTGCGAGCCGCCGGCCACCACGCCGGCGCGGTTGGCGATCTCCTCGGCATCGTCGGCGAAAGCGGTAGCCGACATCACTACCTGCCCGATCACGCCGCGCAAATCGCCCATCATCTTGCCGATGCCGGCTCCCAACTGGTCGAGCGCTTCTTCGCCGCCCATCGGCACTTCAGCGGTCAGGTCACCCTTTGCCGCACGCGCGACGGCATCGAGCAGGCGCTCGATCTTGGCCGCATCGCTGGCGGCCTTGTCCTTGATGCCCTGCTCCATCAGCACCTGCTCGGTAATGTCACTGGCGAACTTGACGATTTTGAAAGGCGTGCCGTTCATGTCGAGGATCGGGTTGTAGGTGGCCTGGATCCAGATCGTCTTGCCGCCATTGCCGACGCGCTTGTAGCGGCCGCCGTCGAACTCACCGCGGTTCAGTTTTTGCCAGAACCGCTTGTAGTCGACACTGGCCGCGTAATCGGTTTCGCAGAACATGCGGTGGTGTTCGCCCTTGATGTCGTCCAGCGTGTAGCCCATCGCATCGAGGAAGTTGCTGTTGGCGGTCAGCACATGCCCGCCCATGTCGAACTCGATCACAGCCTGCGCCTTGTCCATTGCGCTGACCTTGCCCTCGTACTCCGCATTGCGCAGCTTGGTGGCCGTGATGTCGGTGGCGAACTTGATGACTTTATAAGGCTTGCCGTCGGCATCGAACACCGGGTTGTAGGAAGCATTGATCCAGATCTCGCGCCCGCCTTTGCCGAAGCGCTTGTACTCGCCCTGCTCGTAATGGCCGCTGCGCAGGCGTTCCCAGAATTGTTTATAGGCTTCCGTGGCCACAAGAGCGCTGTCGCAAAACATCGAGTGATGGCGGCCCTGCACTTCATCCAGCGTATAGCCGACCGCACTCAGGAAGTTGTCGTTGGCGTGCAGGATAGTGCCGTCGAGCTGGAACTCGATGACCGCCTGAACGCGATTGAGTGCGGCGTTGATGGCCTGCAGTTCGACTTCTTGCAGCTGGCTTTCCTGGATGACTGGGCTGTTCATTTTGGGTGAGCTCCTGTAGGGGGATTGTTGCCATTGGGAATTTCCAGTATAGGCAGCGTCCCCGCCAGCAATCTCACGCTTTGTCACCCGCCCCTGCCCTCGCATCAAGCAGTTGAATAAAGGCCGACCGTTCGTTGTGGCCCCACAACGCAACAACGCCCGGCGGACCGGGCGTTGTTATCTTTCTCTCACACTTACTCTTCGTGGAAGGCTTCTTCCCGCTTCTTGCGCAAGGACGGTGAAAGCACCACCGCCAGCGCAAGGCCTGCCAGCACCAGCAGGGTGGCACTGATCGGGCGGTTGAGGAACACCATCGGATCGCCATGCGACAGCAGCATGGCGCGCCGCAGGTACTCTTCCAGCATCGGGCCGATGATGAAGCCGAGCAGCATCGGCGCCGGCTCCGCATCGAGCTTGGCGCAGATGTAACCGAACACCCCGAACAGCGCCATCAGCCAGACATCGAACTGGGCATTATTCAGGCTGAACACGCCGATCGCGCAGAACAGCAGGATGGCCGGGAACAGGCGGTGGTAAGGCACGGTGATCATCTTCACCCACAGGCCGATCATCGGCAGGTTCAGCACCACCAAGAACAGGTTGCCGAACCACATCGACACGATCAGGCCCCAGAACAGGTCTGGTTTTTCCGTCATCACCGCCGGCCCCGGGGTGATGCCCTGGATGATCATGGCACCGATCATCAGCGCCATCACCGGGTTGGACGGAATGCCCAGCGTCAGCATCGGGATGAAGGACGTCTGGGCGCCTGCATTATTGGCCGATTCCGGCGCCGCCACACCCTCGATGGCGCCCTTGCCGAACTCTTTTGCATTCGGCGAGACCTTTTTCTCAAGCGAGTAGGACGCGAAGGAAGCCAGCATCGCGCCGCCACCCGGCAGGATGCCGAGCGCGGAACCGAGGAAGGTGCCGCGCAAGACCGGCGCCAGTATGCGCTTGAAGTCTTCCTTGTTCAGCATCAGCCCCGACACCTTTTTCATCAGGATGTGGCGCTCCTCGTCATGCTCCAGGTTGCGCACGATTTCACCGATGCCGAACATGCCCATGGCCACGATCACGAACGAGATGCCCTCAGCCAGCTCCGGCATATCATAGGTATAGCGTTGCTGGCCCGAGTTGACGTCGGTGCCGATCATGCCCAGCAGCAGGCCAAGGATCACCATGCCGATCGCATTCAGCAGCGAACCGCTGGCCAGCACCACGGCAGCGACCAGGCCCAGCACCATCAGCGAGAAGTAGTCGGCCGGGCCAAATTTCAGCGCCAGGTCCGCCAGCGGCGGCGCGAAGCACGCCACCACCACGGTTGCCACCGTGCCGGCAAAGAACGATCCCAGGGCCGCCGTTGCCAGCGCCTTGCCGGCGTGGCCCTTGCGCGCCATCTGGTAGCCGTCGATGGCTGTCACTACCGAAGATGACTCGCCCGGCAGGTTGACCAGGATTGCCGTGGTGGAGCCGCCATACTGGGCGCCGTAATAAATACCGGCCAGCATGATCAGCGCCGCCACCGGCGGCAGGCCGAAGGTGGCCGGCAGCAGCATCGCGATGGTGGCGATCGGCCCCAGGCCCGGCAGCACGCCAACGGCAGTGCCGATGAAGACGCCCATCAGGCAGTAAGCCAGGTTGGTCAGGGTAAAGGCCGTTTCAAAGCCCAGCCCCAGGTTGCTTAAAATTTCCATGCCCGCTCCCTAGAAACCGAGCCAGGGGCCGAGCGCAGGTATCGGCAATCCCAACAATTTAATGAACAGCACATAGGCGAATGCCGCCAGGCCGGCGGCCAGCAGTGCCACTTCTTTCCAGCGGAACTTGGGGCTGGCATAAGCGCTGACCAGCACCAGCACAGCGGCGGCAGGCACCAGGCCGGCGCCGCGCATGAAGATGCCGAACAGCACCACTGCCACGGTGACCAGGGCCAGCGGCTTGAGGTGCAGCTTTTCCATCGGCTCGCCATGGCGGAAGAAGGAGCGCAGCACGCCGGCAGCGCCGATCACGGCCAGCAGGATGCCCAGCACGACCGGGAAGAACGCCGGTCCCATGCGGAAGGAAGTGCCAATATTCAGGTCGCCGCGCGTGAACACGGCGCCCAGTCCTATGGCAATGAAGATCACCCCGATCCAGAAATCTTTCGGGTGACGGATTGCGGAAGACATCAAATACTCCTTGGCTGGCGCTTAGTCAGCGTAAACACCGGCTTTGCTGATGATCGGGCCCCAACGGTCGATATCGGCCTTCAGGTGGGCACGCAGGGCTTCCGGCGTGGCGCGCTTGGTGTCTACCGGCTCGGTGCCCAGGTCGGCGAAACGCTGCTTGACGGCCGGGTCTTTCAGCGCCACCTGCAGCGCGCCAACCAGGGAATCGATCACTGGCTTCGGCGTGCCTTTCGGCGCATACATGCCGTGCCACACCGCCACTTCAAAGCCAGGCAGGCCGGCTTCGTTCAGGGTCGGCACGTCCGGCATCGACGGCACGCGGGTCTTGGTGGTCACGCCATAGACCTTGATCTTGCCGCCCTTGATCTGGCTGGTGGTGTTGGTGGTCTGGTCGCACATGAAGTCCACCTGGCCGCCCAGCAGGTCGTTCATGGCCGGGCCGGTGCCTTTGTATGGCACGGTGGTCAGGTCGGTCTGGATGGCGGACATGAACAGCATGCCGCACAGGTGGGACGCCGAACCCAGGCCGGCATTGGCGTAAGTGACCTTGGCCTTGTTGGCTTTTACATAAGCCAGGAACTCCTTGAAGTCCTTGGCCGGGAAATCCTTGCGCGCCACCAGGGTCATCGGCACGTCGGTCACCAGGCCGATTGGCTCGAAGCTGTCGATCGCGTTGTAGCTCAGCTTGCGGTACAAGGCCGGCGCGGTGGAGTGGCCGATATGGTGCAGGAAGATGGTGTAGCCATCCGGCGCCGCCTTGGCCGCGCGCGCCGCACCAATCGTGCCGCCGGCGCCGCCGACGTTTTCCACGATGATCTGCTGTTTCAGCTTGGTGCCCATGGACTGCGCCAGCAGGCGCGCCACGGTGTCGGTTGGTCCGCCGGCGGCGAACGGCACGATCATGGTGATCGGCTTGGTAGGGTAAGTCTCTGCCTGCGCGAGGCCGGCGCCGAACAGGGGCAGGCATGCCATTGCGGTGATGAGGGCGCGTCGTTTCATGTGGATCTCCAGTTACTGATTAATTGTTGGATTTGCGCTACTAGTAATGTTGTACCAGCAATTATTGGAGGACACAAGTAAGGCCCGTCACTTTGATTGACTTCGCCCGCCAAGACGCACATGATTGGCTGACTATGGCTCCCAAGCTGCACTTTGCCGCAATGCTCCTGGCGCTCCCTCTGGCTGCGTCGGCGGGATCTCTTCAGCTGTTTACCGAGTACACGCCGCCCGACATCATGCGCGAAGGCGAGCGGGTTATCGGCATATCACCGGACAAGGTGAAGGAAATCATGGCGCGCGCCGGCATAAGCTACACCATCGAGATCATGGCCTGGCGCCGCGCCTACGAACTAGCCTTGCGCACGCCCGGGTCCTGTGTGTTTTCCACTTCGCGCACGCCGGAGCGGGAGACCTTGTTCAAATGGGTAGGCCCGTTGCGCGAGGTGGACTGGACGTTTTATGGATTGGCCAATCCGCCATTCCGGCTGGCGACGCTGGATGATGCCAGGAACTTGCGCATCGGCGGCTACAACGGCGATGTCCGCGCTCAATTCCTGCTGGACCGCGGCTTCAAGGTAGATGCGGCGCCGGACAATTTTTCCAACCCGCGCAAACTGATTGGAGGCCGGATCGATTTATGGGCGACCAGCCATCAACTGGCCAACGGAGTGCTGGCACAGGAGGGACTGGTGGGGAAGATCGTGCCACTCCTTACCTTCCATACCTCGCGTGCCTACCTGGCCTGCAACAAGACAGTGCCGGATGCACAGATTGCGGCGATGTCGGCCGCCATGGCCGACATGGTGAAAGACGGTACCTCGGCCGCGATTGACCGCAAATACGCTAACTGGCGGCCAGCGCAATCTTCGCGATGATTGTTTCCCGCTGCGTTGGGCGCCCACTCCCTTCGCGGAACCGCAAAAAATGTTGACCGCTCCCCGCTGAATGCGCGGCACGGGCCGTGCGCTTTCATCCTTTTTTTGGCAGGTTGGGGACAGTGAAAACGCCATGCAGCGACTGCAGTTCGGCACGGTGGATAGCAGCCAGGCGCACCAGCACTTCTTCGCCTGCGGGCAGCAGGTGAACTTCGACCCGGCGCCGGTCTTGCGCATGGGGGCGGCGCTGCACCAGCCCGGCCGCTTCGCAGCGGCCCAGCAGAGCGACGACACCATGCTGCTGCGCTTGCAGGCGCTCGGCCAGCTCGCCGACCGTGGCCCACTCGCGGCCGGGGAAGCCTTTGATATGCAGGAGCAGCAGGTACTGCAGCGGCGTGATGCCCTCGGCCTGGGCGGCGTTCTCGGAAAAGCGCTCGAAGCGCCGCATCTGGTAGCGGAATTCGGACAAGGCCATGAAGTCGGCCTTGGACAGCGAATCTGGTAATGACGGCATATTTATATCACGGCATGATGTAATTATGCCGGCCATGATAACACCGTCAGTAAGCGGTCCCCTGCTTTGCAGGCGGCACGATTTGCGGCTGCTGCGGCTCCTGGGTGAAGTGCGGCGACATGATCTGGACGCCTTCACGGTTGAAGACGTCGACCACCTTCTGGTGCAGGAGGCTGATCAACTCGGCGCGCCCGCTGGGCGAGCTCAGGACCGAACAGGCCACGAGCTTGTATTCGATATAGAAATCGGACAAAGCGCTCTGGATCACATACGGCCGCGGTTCGGCAGCAACGCCCTCGGTTGTCGCCGCTGCCTCCTCCAGCATGGCGTGGACCTGCCGCCAAGGTGTGTCGTAGCCAATGGTCAGCGTGGTATCCAGCACATAGGCGCCCGGTACGGCGCGCGAGTAATTCTTGATCGTGTTCGAGAGCACCCAGGCATTCGGCATTGCCACATCCACGCCCATGCCGGTGCGCACGCGGGTGTCGAAGATCCCCGGTTCCACCACCGTCCCCTGCACGTCGCCGACGCTGACGTAGTCGCCCTTGCGCAGCGCCCGTGTGTACATGAGGATCAGCCCTGCCGCACCCTGGCCGACAATGCTCGAGGCACCGATTGACAGCATCAGCCCGGCCAGCACCGTCACGCCCTGGAACGCCGCAGTGTGCGCCCCCGGCAAATAGGGATATGCCATGGCCAGCGCAAACAGCCAGATCACCACGGTTCCCAGGCGACGCGTCGGCACCGCCGTGTCGCGATCGAGCCAGCCGAAATGCAGTTCGCCGCGTTCGATGCGCTTGAAAAAGGAAGCCAGCGTGACAGTGGCAAGACGGGCCAGGACAGCAATCACGACGACCAGCAGCAGGCCGGGAATGGCGCCAGCCACGTTGCTGCCTATATCGGCGGCGGTATCGAGCAGGAACTGCTGCAAGCGTTCGCCCCAGTTGCGCGCAAAAGGAATCCGCGCCAGGACAAAGGCCAGCCAGACGTAAGCTGCCAGCAGCCCGAGGAACCAGACCAGCACATCCATGGTAAGGCGCATGAAATGAACCAGGTGTTCGGCATCGAGCACGCGCACATTGCGCACGCGAACCTGCGCCAGGCGCCGGCCCAGGATCGCTTCAAGCCGGCGCCGGGCCTGGCGGCGCAGCGCTGCCAGCACCCACAGGAAAAATAACAGCGCGCCCGTCGCCAGCGCGCACAGGGCCAGTGCTTGCGCGAGATAGGCTGGGCTGCGCTGCTCGCGGCGCTCCAGCAGCGCCTTGTTCAGTTGCGCCGCACTTTCCTGAGCCAGGAGGTCGGTGGTATCGCCCGCCAGGGCGTTGACGTCGCCGGGGGCGACCAGGAACAGCAGCGAGCCGTCCAGCAGCACTTGCGTGCCCTCGGCAATCGAACGGATGCTGGCCTGCTGCGGGCCGCCTTGCGCCAATGCGCGTTCGAGGCGTTTTTCCGCAGCATCGGCGCGGTCTTGCGGGGTATAGCCGCTCAGCATCGAGCGGAAGACGAAGACGGTCCGGTTGCCGACCGCCAGGCGCGCGGCCGGCACCTCTGTTTGGGCCGTCGGCGTGGCCGCTTGTAGGGCATAGCTTAGTTGGCTAAGCGTGAGCAGGAAAAGACAGAAAAGCGTGCGCAGCAGCATGGATTCCTTCGCGTCAATTTGCGTGCCATCATTGCACACAATGCGGGACAACTCAATCCGTGCCCGGCAGTTACGCTCGCGCTTTCGGCTTTAGCTGCCGACGTTCTTCAACTCATCCGGCATCAGGTAGGTGTAGCTCTTGGGGTCGAACATCACCTTCCATGTTTTCGCGTCGACCTTTGCGCCACCTTGCATGCCGGCCTTGCGCGTTATGTACAGCGGAGTGAAAGTAGAATCGGTCACCGGATCGGTACGATAAGACCATTGCAGTTGCGTGCAGCGCGGCGGAACGATTTCGTATTCCTCGTCAGATTCCGTGCTGGAGGCTTCCTGCGCGCCCTCGCCCTCGCCCTCGCCCTCGGCCGGCGCAGCCGCCTTCTTTGCACCCTTTTCCTTTTCCCAAGCTGCGTACAGGCTTTCGGTTTCCTTGCAGTCGCCACCACCCAGCACCTGGAAAGCCGCAGTGAATTCGGTCAGCACGGCGATCTGCTCATTGCGCGGCGCCAGGACGACGTTGCTGGTGGTGGTGAAATGTTCGCCCACACCGGATTCGTTGGAGATGGTCTTCACCACCCATCCCCACACGTTGGCACTCAAGGCTTCGAAATGCACGCGCTCCGGGGTCACCGGATCGACACCGCTCGGACGGCGCGGATCGCTGTATTCATAAAGCTGGCCATCGCGGTAGCGCAGCTGGAACACTCCATAGAACGAATCTTCTTCATCCATCGGTGCAATGGCACGGCCGCTGGTAACCAGGTAGAGCTCATCGCCTTCCTTGCCATCCACCTTCTTCTGCTGCACAACGGTCACCAGGTAAGTCAGGCGGCTCGTTTCGTCGACGTAGAGCCAGCCTTGCTGTGACTCCGAGTACTTGCCATAGTTGCGCGTCATGACGCCTTCAATCGCTTCATTCGCGTCGAACGTGCGCGCGGCTTGCGGTTTCCCTTTCAGCGCCACGACCGCGATCAACACCGAGAACAGCAAACCAACTGCGGCAAAAATATAGATGGCGATGCGGCCCAGTTTCCTGGCGCGCTGCGGTTGTTCTGGTGTCGTGTTTTCTTCCATGTTGTATCGCGGCAATATTGGTAGACGCGCAATTATACAAAAGTTAATGAAAACTGATTTCAGCCGTGCGCACCTCCAGCTTCCGTCATAAAAGTGACTGAACAAGCGCTCGCTGCGATCACGACTATGACCCTGTCCCGCTTAACCATTTTTGCTGGCTGTTTCCTGGTTGCCCTGCGCGGATGGTGCGGCGAGCTGGTGGTCATGGTCGACCGCGCGGCCGATATGCCGATGGCGCGTTTTGAAGACGGACGGCTGATCGACGGAGTTCACAAGATGCTGGGCGAAGCGCTGGCGCGCGGCACAGGACGTGGGCTGCGCTTTCTGCTCCTGCCGCGCAAACGCATCTCCAAAGCCTTGCAGGAAGGCCAGGCTGACATTCTTTGTGGGTACACGCCGGAATGGATCGAGGGCGATTTCCTGTGGTCCGAGCCCGTCTTCACAGCGGAGGAAGTCCTGGTCACGGATGCGCGCGAGCGGCAGCCTGCCTCGATCGCCGAGTTGAACCGCCAGCCAATCGGCACCATCCTCGGCTACCAGCATCCCGAAATCGAAAAGATCCTGGGCCGAGGCTTCGTACGCGATGACTCGCCCAATATGGAAATCAATCTCGAAAAACTGGCGCGCGGACGCGTGCACCACATCCTAATTGCGCGCGGCGTTCTCGAATACCGCCAGCGCTTGCGCGCCGTGCCACTGAAGCTGCACCCGCCCTTGCCCGCGGCAAGTTTCAACACCCGCTGCGCGGTCTCACGCAAGGGCACTCTCAGCCTGGAAGAGGCGAATCGCGCGATCGCTGCTGCCGTCAAGGACGGCACGCTGGCACGAATCCTGGCCCAGTTCCGTTAGGGGCCTGTGCGGCTTCAGGAGCCCACGTACTTCAACTCCTCCGGCATCAGGTAGGTATGGCTCTTTGGATCGAACATCACCTTCCAGTTCTTCGCCTCGACCTGCACGCCTTCCCGCATGCCCGCCTTGCTCGCGATGTACAGCGGCGTGAAAGTCGAATCGTTCACCGGATCGGTACGATAAGACCATGTCAGCTGGGTGCAACGTGGCGGCACTTATTCATCGCCACCGCCCTCTTCCTCAGTGCTGGATTCCGCTGTGCCTTCTCCCTCGGCAGGAACCGCCTTCTTTTCACGCTGTGCCTTTTCCCAGGCAGCATACTCGCGCTCGGATTCCTGCATCCTTGACCACGTGGTGGGTCTGCTGACGCAGTCGGGTGCCACCGAAGATTTCCGCACCTCGGCTATCGCTGGCCTTGCGATAAGTGGATCGGAACGGTGATATATGCATGCCGCACGCTCAGCGCTGCGTGTTGGAGTTCACCAATAAATGCTGGAAGGGGACTTTTCAGCGCCTGTACTTTTGCAACAGGGATAGAACTGTTCACTGAGATCGCGGCCAGCAGCAGTGCGATGGACCATATCACTAACAATACCTGGGCCACTTCGTTCGCGACCGCGCGCCCAGCTGCCGGCAGCCGTCCCCGGTATTTTTCGTAAGCGAAAAAGGCCGCCGCCAACAACAGGCAGATGCCGAGAAGCGCCGCATGATCGTTAGTCTCACGGGCGCAAGCGATGTCGTCGGGACAGGCATTGCGTACTGCGTCCCAAACGACTGCCACCATATACCATCCAAACGCAAACGGTGCAAAGAGCCGCTCACCGCCGCATCGGCCATAAAGCAAAGGAATACGCCGAGCAAGCCAAAGCCCCAAACAAACAGCTACAGCCCATCGCCCAGCAAGGCGCCCGACCCCGCCAGGTCGTAATGCCGCAAAAAGGGCAATGTGCCGAGTATTGATACTACCGTTGCAAGGGCCATGATGAACCCGTAGATACGCTGCCTCAATTTGAGATCAGTTCAAAATGCAAAGCCCCTCAGCTCTCACCACGTGGCATTAAGGTTCATCACGCCATGAATGGCGTCGCTAATGCTGGGGATTAGTCCCAGCTCAGCGCGCCACCGGTCAGCTACTCGGCGACGAGGATTTCGAAGAAAGTTGCGTTCATTCTTTCGGTCAATCATTTCCAACACCCATTGAAATGAATTCTCGTCTCGGTCGAAGAAGCTTTCAAGGCCGATCTGGGGTGCGGCGGCGCATATCCCCCTTCAAACATCGGCGCTTTCAATCCAACACATCTATGCCGCATCTTCACCTCCCGCATCGGCGAATGGCTAATATAGTTAGCCTACCACTTACGACAAGATAAAAAGAAGTTTATCTCCCTCACTTTCGCGCTTACAATTGGTAAGAAGCAAGTTCAGCCGAGGGGCAACATGATCGATTATCCTTTTACCCAAAAGAATCTAACCCGTCGCATCCAATATAGGGATATACAACGACATCCACAGCTGGGAATTGCAACTGAGCGTGCGAAGTTAGGTGCGGAAGCAGCAGAAAGAATTTCTGGCAACAAAGTATTTCGTGGTTCAGTCAAAAAGATCCAAGTACGCGGCAAGGACGCATACCGCTTTGGTACTTTGCACGCAGAATTAACAGCCAGACTGATCGCACGAAACATTAGATCCAATTATGGCATCCGATTTCCCAACCGGCATTCGATAGTCCGCAACCTGACAGCCATCCTGAAGGAAGACTATCCGGCTCATGTTCACAGAGCCGATATACAGTCATTCTTTGAATCCGTAAATCGCGATGCGATCATTCCGAAATTGCTCAATGATAATACGTGCTCACAGCACACGATTATCTTGCTAGCAGCGCTGTTTGACGAATTAAAGAGGCTTGGCGTCCTGGGATTGCCGCGGGGGCTTGGGATAAGTTCTGTATTAGCAGAATTCGTATTACGTGACTTTGACAAAAACATCAAGTCTCATCCTGAAATATTTTATTATGCTCGTTTCGTGGATGATATTATCGTACTTACATCAAAAGATCTTGGCCACTCAGCAATTAACGAAATGTTAGCGGCCCTGCCATCCCCATTGCAAATTCATGGGCCTGGCAGCGGAAAAAGGACACAGTGTGCAATCCAGAGAGTATCCCAAAAGAATGGAGAAACGCAAAAACTGAATTATCTAGGCTATTCGTTCACTATTCATGGCATCCATTCCATCTCAGATATTATCCTCCACGAACCTAGACGGAAAATAGAAATTGAAATTAGCCAGGATAAGATCAATAAAATAAAAGCGCGGATTCATGACTCATTTATCTCCTTCGTCAGATCAAAAGGTAGTAACTTTTCGCTGTTAAAAGACAGATTAAAAGCACTCACCGGAAATTACCTCATTACTGATTCATTCACAGGCATTAAGATTCGGACAGGGATATACTACAACTACGAATTGAAGAACAAGTTCAACAATTGCATGCTTTCTGATCTCGACTCAACCCTCCGCGGATATATCTTTTCACGGAAGCACACGTTATCGCATCGGATCGGACGAATGCTCACTCCTGTGCAAATCAAAGAGCTCGCAGGATTGAGCTTTACCTATGGCTTTCATCGCAGGACCTTTCATAAATTTTCTTATGGCCGTCTTCTTGAAATAAAGGAGTGCTGGAAAAAATGAGTATTCGCAGGCGCGTCAAAAAAGAGGACCACACAAGAATCTTGTTGACAGAAACCTTCACACTCGACGTCCCATTGACATTCTCCAACATTGGATTTTATTGGCATTGGAAAAAATTTACCGACAAAAAAAGTTATTTCAGCGAAATTTTGTCCAGTCTGTTTTCAAGCTCAGATCCGAAGTCTTACACCATCCCGTACACCTTTAAAATCAGAAAGGATGAGAACGGGTTTCGACATCTATCGCTAATACATCCGTTCGCTCAAGTAAAGTTCATTGATTTCTATAAAAATTTCGATTCTCAAATCTTGCTATCATGCAATCGCAGTAAGTTCACAGTCCGGTCGCCGGAAAAGGTTGGTGGTAAATACTATGCCCGGTCAGTATTGGGCTCCGGACGTTACCGGAGCAGCAAGGTTTCACTTACAAAGGACGAGTCAAGAAGTAAATATTTGAATTCATATTTCACTTATCGAAACTATACCAAGCTGCACCACTTTTACGATTCAGCCGAATTCAGGAAACTCGAAAAGAGATTTCTTCATTTCACATCGACCGATATAGCACACTGTTTTGATAGCGTGTACACGCATTCAATAACGTGGGCGCAGAAAAATAAGCCGTTTGCAAAAACTCATCGGTCCGTTAGCAATGCATTTGCCTCAATATTTGATCGACTAATGCAAAGCACAAACTACAATGAAACGGCCGGAATTGTTATCGGCTCAGAAGTCAGTCGGATTTTTGCAGAAATCATTCTTCAAGAAGTTGACGAGATGGTCTTTTCTCGCCTCGAGCAACTTCAACTTGTTTTTGGGGTCGATTATGCAATCCGGCGATACGTTGACGATATATTAATTTTTTCACACGACAACAAAGTTAATGAATTGATTCTCGGCACAGTTTCAGATTGCTTAAAAGAATTCAAATTTAGCCTGAATTTGAATAAAACTCATTCGCAGGCGCGGCCTTTTATTACGATTCAATCCAAGGCAATTTCTCTCGCTAAAGCGAAGTTTAAAGGATTCACAGATTCTGTTACGAGCCTCGCTCAAACTGAGGATGGCACGCAATCAAGACAAGCCAAGTTTATATTTAATCGCCAGTCGCTGATGAACGCTTTCCTTCAGGAAATAAAATCAATATGTTTGGATTCACCAAGTTCTTATGCATTGGTTTCCGGCTATATCTTGGCAAGCTCAGCCAATCTACTCATTAAGACTTGCGACCAATATGTATCCGGCAACGAGCCTGATCGCGCTGCAACCCGGCTAAAAAATCTCGCTTTCTTGATGTTGGATTTGATTTTCCACCTATACACTATCCATCCAACGGTGGCAAATTCCGTTAAGATTGGAATTTGTATTAACCGAGCAATAGGGTATTTCGAAAAAGAACTACCAGATGAGGTCCTTGCACTAAAAAGCCATATTTATGTCCTCGCGATCGAATTTTTTGAAAGTTCGAATTTCATTAGTATTTCGGAAAAAGCTTCTAGCGCAGTTCCTATCGAAGCATTGAATATCTTGATCGCAATTCGTGAGCTTGGCGAAAACCATCTCATCTCAAGAGATCTTTTGCAAAAAGTTATTGGTGGACGTGATAGCGAAAGAATATCTTATTTCGAGATCACGTCGCTTTTGTATTATATTGGAGACGATGTGCATGGCTCATACTCGAGAGAGAAAAGCCGCCTTTTGAAAGCTGCAAAGCAGAAACTTAGCTCACTTCAAGACCTCAAAATGAACTCCGAAAAGCTTCATCTGCTATTAGATTTGCTTGCGTGCCCTTACATAGACTGCGATCAAAGGAAAAAGTGGCTAAGCAATCTAAGAACTTATTTGGGATTGTCAAAGATCGACGATCCCCTGTTGACCGATCTTGCGCAAAAATTCTTGAAGCATCCATGGTTCACTACTTGGAACTCAGCGGATTTAGCGAATCATTTGGAAAAGAAAGCGTTGATTCCGAGCTATTAGAAGGTTATGATTCCCTCGGCAGGATACACCGACTTTTTTACAGGTCAGGAAGAATTGGCTTGGCAGGTCTGTCAGTTTGAAGACTTTACCTTCATGGTCGCTTCGAAGCTCGAATAATTCGTGGTTTCACGGGGATGTCAGTTAGAGGCACACACTATATTTGTTGGGTATCCTGCCCTCTTACCAATATCGCGGATCGACGCTACTTCGTTGTAGGCGTTGAAGATTTCCTGCTCGTCCAGGCCCCGGGACTCGACGATGTACTCGTAGGTGCGTTGTAGATCGCCTCGTCGATTGCCTGGCGCAGTACGTGCTGTCGACACTCAAGAATTCGGCTTTCATCGGTCCCTTTGAGCAAGCGTATTGAAAACTTTGGAGATTGACGGTAGCCTTGGCAGTCGAAAAAAGTGCAGCAAGAGCGCCGTCGCGGACTCGCGAGTGCTATTCTCAACGGAAGATCACTTAGTACGCGCCACTTGCTGCACCAGACATGACGGGGGCGGGCGACATGAAAATTTACCTTGACGACGTAAGGCAAGCGCCGCCCGGATGGGTTAGAACGCATTGGCCTGACGAAGTTTATGAACTACTACTTACTGGTACCGTTACTGAAGTAAGCCTTGACCACGATTTAGGCGATGATGCTCGGGGAACCGGATACGACGTTATTGCGTGGATCGAGGAGGCCATGCATTTGCGACAATTCTCACCGCCAAAAATATGGATACACTCTGCCAACAGTTCTGCGAGGCTTCGAATGCAAGCTGGCGTCGTTGCTATTGAAAATTGGGCAAGGATACACAATCAAACCTTAGCCAATCGCCGCAATGTACCGCGATATTTTGAAACAAAGTGATCGATCGGGTGGGCTTTAGCGTAGAACATTTTGCTATCAACACCCTGTTCTTCGGAAAGGTTGCAACGTCGCCTTAAGTCACGCAGCAGACCTCTTCCGACAACACGTCCTTCGCCAGGCCAAGACATGCGTTGGATGCGAATGCGTTGCTTGGTAGTTTTCAGGCCTAGCCAGCTTTTCACATCTTCATATTTAACAACGTCGATTGTGTTGTCGTGCGGGTCTTCCAAGAAATATCCATGGTCCTGCAAAATTGTACGAAGCTCTCGATACGTAACTGGCCTTTCCCCTGACTCAACTCTTCTAATCCGCTTTCGAATCCATCGAGCCATTTCTCCTACTTCATGATCCGATTGGTCGGTTGCAGTACTCGGTGAATTAGAGAATCCGTGACTTGCTACCTTAAGCATGAACTCATAGAGTTGATCGTGCTCAACGTTCTCATTGAAAGTGAAGTTGTTCTTGTCTAGGTGACAGAGCAACGACACTAGTCCAGTTCGTTTATTGCCATTATGAAAGGGGTGATTGCAACATACCCCGTAAGTCAAGGCTGCAGCACTTAATGTTGGCGTATCGTACTTCAGTTTGCCGCGATAGCCAGTGTGTTGGCGGGAAACCGCGGACTCGAGCAAATGCTCTGATTTCACGCCAGCTGGGCTAATAGGATCAGCGGCTCTCGCAAAATCGGCCGCAAGCACTTCGTGGATCGACATCACCTCTTCTGGCGACAAGGTATTTACCATTGTTCTTGTTTAGGATGGCAAAAAAAAACCCCGACGATAAGGTCGGGGTTCGTATTTTCAATTAATCCCAGCTCAGCGCGCCGCCGGTCTGGTACTCGGTGACGCGGGTTTCGAAGAAGTTGCGTTCCTTCTTCAGGTCGATCATTTCCGACATCCATGGGAATGGATTCTCGTCCTGGTCGAACAGGGTTTCCAAGCCGATCTGGGTGGCGCGGCGGTTGGCGATGAAGCGCAGGTAGCCCTTGAACATGGCTGCGTTCAGGCCCAGCACGCCACGTGGCATGGTGTCTTCCGCGTAACGGTATTCCAGTTCGACGGCTTGCAGGAACAGGCCTTTGATCTCTTCCTTGAAGGCTGGGGTCCACAGGTGCGGGTTTTCCAGCTTGATGGTGTTGATCAGGTCGATACCGAAGTTGCAGTGCATCGATTCGTCGCGCAGGATGTACTGGTACTGCTCGGCGGCGCCGGTCATCTTGTTCTGGCGGCCCAGCGCCAGGATCTGGGTGAAGCCAACGTAGAAGAACAGGCCTTCCATCAGGCAGGCGAACACGATCAGGGACTTCAGCAGCTGCTGGTCGGTCTCGATGGTGCCGGTCTTGAACGCAGGGTCGGTCAGCACGTTGATGAACGGGATCAGGAACTGGTCCTTGTCGCGGATCGACGCTACTTCGTTGTAGGCGTTGAAGATTTCCTGCTCGTCCAGGCCGAGGGACTCGACGATGTACTGGTAGGCGTGGGTGTGGATCGCCTCTTCGAAGGCCTGGCGCAGCAGGTACTGGCGGCACTCAGGAGCGGTGATGTGGCGGTAGGTGCCCAGCACGATGTTGTTCGCTGCCAGCGAGTCGGCGGTGACGAAGAAGCCCAGGTTGCGCTTGACCAGGCGGCGCTCGTCTTCGGACAGGCCGTTCGGGTTCTTCCACAGCTCGATGTCGCGCTGCATGTTCACTTCCTGCGGCATCCAGTGGTTGGCGCAGCCGGCCAGGTATTTGTCCCAGGCCCATTTGTACTTGAATGGCACCAGCTGGTTGACGTCGGTCTGGCCGTTGATCACGCGCTTGTCGTCGGCGTTGACGCGCAGGGCGACTTGCTCGGCAGTGGCTTCGGCAGTGGCGCCCAGTGGTGGGGTTTGGCGCGGTGCTGCCGCGGCTTCATCGTCCCAGGATAGCATTTGTTTTTTTCCTCTTAGATTGACTCTTTTTAAACCGGTAAACCGGTGTCTGACCCGCAGGGTCAGACACCGTCTGCTCGACGGCCAGTGGCCTTTGCTCAGCAAGTGTCAGACCCTGCGGGTCTGACGGGGCGGCCACCCGACTGGTTTGCCGGTTTTAACTATATATATTGTATTACTGGCAGGCTTCGCATTCCTCGAAACCTGGGTCACCAGGACGCAGGTAGCAGGCGGCGCCTTCGGTTACCTCGGCAGTCACTGCTGCTGGGGCATCCGGCACGTTCGCGGACACGGCGTTCAGGGCGCCGGTGCGGGTGGTGGATTTCTCCATGTGCGACGCTGCAATGGTACGCAGGTAGTAGGTGGTCTTCAGGCCGCGCAGCCATGCCAGCTTGTAGGTTTCGTCCAGTTTCTTGCCGGAAGCACCTGCCATGTAGATGTTCAGCGACTGTGCCTGGTCGATCCACTTCTGGCGGCGCGATGCTGCTTCCACCAGCCAGGTTGGCGACACTTCGAACGCGGTGGCGTAGATGTCGCGCAGGTCTTGCGGTGCGCGGTCGATCTTGCTCAGCGAGCCGTCGAAGTATTTCAGGTCGGCGATCATCACTTCGTCCCACAGGTCGCGTGCCTTCAGGTCGCGCACCAGGTAGGCGTTGATTTCGGTGAATTCGCCGGACAGGTTGGACTTCACGTACAGGTTCTGGAAGGTCGGTTCGATGCAAGCCGACACGCCGATGATGTTCGAAATGGTTGCGGTAGGGGCGATCGCCACGCAGTTCGAGTTGCGCATGCCGAACTTGGCGATACGTTCACGCACCGGGGTCCAGTCCATCGCGGACGACAGGTCCTGCTCCAGGTAGCCGCCGCGCTGTTCCGCCAGCAGGCGCACGGAGTCTTGCGGCAGGATGCCACGCGACCACAGGGAGCCTTCGTACGATTCGTAACGGCCGCGCTCTTCCGCCAGCTCGGTCGACGCCAGGTAGGCGTAGTAGCACACGGCTTCCATCGAGGTGTCGGCGAAGTTCACCGCTTCCATCGAGGCGTATGGCACGCGCATCATGTGCAGGCAGTCCTGGAAGCCCATCACGCCCAGGCCGACCGGACGGTGGCGCATATTGGCGTTGCGTGCTTTCTCGACGGCGTAGTAGTTGATGTCGATGACGTTGTCCAGCATGCGCATTGCGGTGCGGATGGTCTTCTGCAGCTTGACGTGGTCGATCTTGCCTTCCTTCATGTGGGCAGGCATGTTCACGGAACCCAGGTTGCAGACGGCGATTTCGTCTTCATTGGTGTTCAGGGTGATCTCGGTGCACAGGTTCGAGGAGTGCACCACGCCCACGTGCTGCTGCGGCGAACGGATGTTGCAAGGATCCTTGAAGGTAATCCATGGGTGGCCGGTTTCGAACAGCATCGACAGCATCTTGCGCCACAGGTCCAGCGCTTCGATCTTCTTGAACAGGCGCAGTTCGCCGTTGGCTGCCTTGGCTTCGTAGCCCAGGTAAGCTTCTTCGAATTCCTTGCCGAACTTGTCGTGCAGGTCAGGCACGTCGGATGGCGAGAACAGGGTCCAGGTGCCCTTTTCCATCACGCGCTTCATGAACATGTCCGGAATCCAGTTCGCGGTGTTCATGTCGTGGGTGCGGCGGCGGTCGTCGCCGGTGTTCTTGCGCAGGTCGAGGAATTCCTCGATGTCCATGTGCCAGGTTTCCAGGTAGGCGCAGACGGCGCCTTTGCGTTTGCCGCCCTGGTTCACTGCCACGGCGGTGTCGTTCACCACCTTCAGGAACGGCACCACGCCTTGCGACTTGCCGTTGGTGCCCTTGATGTGGGCGCCCAAGGCGCGCACCGGGGTCCAGTCGTTACCCAGGCCGCCGGCGAACTTGGCCAGCAGTGCGTTTTCCTTGATGGCGTCGTAGATGCCTTCCAGGTCGTCGGACACGGTGGTCAGGTAGCAGGAGGACAGCTGCGAACGCTGGGTGCCGGAGTTGAACAGGGTCGGGGTCGACGACATGAAGTCGAAGGTCGACAGCAGGTTGTAGAACTCGATGGCGCGTGCTTCGCGGTCGGTTTCGTTCAGGGCCAGGCCCATGGCGACACGCATGTAGAAGGCCTGCGGCATTTCGATGCGCACATCGCGTACGTGCAGGAAGTAGCGGTCGTACAGGGTTTGCAGGCCGATGTAGCCGAACTGCAGGTCACGGTCGGCCACCAGGGCCTTGGCCAGCTTGGCCAGGTCGAACTTGCCCAGTTCTTCGTTCAGCAGTTCAGCGGCGATGCCTTTGGCGATGTACTGCGGGAAGTACTCGATGTAGGCGGCGGCGGCGCCGGCTTGCGGCACTTCCTTGCCGAACACTTCCTTGCGGATGGTGTGCAGCAGGATGCGGGCGGTCACCTGGGAGTAGGCAGGATCCTTTTCCATCAGCGCGCGGGCAGCCAGGATGGCGGACTTGTGCAGTTCTTCAACCGGCACGCCGTCGTACAGGTTCTTCACGGTTTCGGCCAGGATGGCGTCGGCATCGACGTGCTTTTCCAGGCCCTTGCAGGCGGCGCCGATCAGGTCGCGCACTTCCTGCATCACCAGCGGACGGGCGACGCCGTTCTCGGTGACGTTGATCTGCGGTTCGGCGGTGGCGGTGGCGCCGGCTGCCTCTTTCTTCAGGCGGCGTTCTTCCATGTGCTTGGCGCGGTACAGCACGTAGGAGCGTGCCACGTCGTGTTCGCCGGAGCGCATCAGGGCCAGTTCAACCTGGTCTTGCACGTCTTCGATATGGAAGGTGCCGCCGGCTGGCTGGCGGCGCATCAGGGCGCCCACCACGTTCTTGGTCAGTTCTTCCACCAGTTCGCGGATGCGGGCGGAAGCCGCACCCTGGCCGCCGTTTACTGCCAGGAAGGCCTTGGTCATTGCCACGGCAATCTTGGATGGCTCGAAAGCGACCACGGCGCCGTTGCGGCGGATGATGCGGTAGTCGGCCATTTGGCTAGCGGAAACAGCGACGCCGCCAGC
>Ga0102592_1001227_pt1 | contig 30771 bp, 23 predicted proteins | sample AraplaCol_mMF_r2_FD_76861 | JGI IMG/M metagenome (GOLD analysis project Ga0102592, IMG submission 76861) | Arabidopsis root microbial communities from North Carolina, USA - plate scrape MF_Col_mMF_r2 (SPADES assembly) (version 2) | ecosystem: Host-associated > Plants > Roots > Endosphere...
CGACTTCACCGCCCAGAAGACCGCCCTGACCCAGCTGCAGGCCCAGGCCGAGTCCCAGAAATACGCCACCGAGGCCCAGCTGCAGGACCGCATGGGCCGCCTGGCCGCCGTCCAGGCCGAGCTGGCCAGAACGCCGACCGACATGGTGCTGTACCGCGACAGCGACATGTCGGCCTCCAGCAAGCTGGCCCAGTTGAAGCTGGACCGCGAAGGCCTGCTGGCTCGTTATCGCCCCGACGCCCAGCCGGTCCGCGACATCGAGGCGCAGATCGCCCAGCTGGAGCAGGGCGTGTCATCGGGACGCACCAACGGCGAGGGCGCGCGGCGCAGCGGCCCCAACCCGATCTGGCAGACCCTGCAGTCCACCCGCAACGACCTGACCGCCGAGGTCGCCGCGCTTCGGCAGTCCCAGGCCGCCTACGCCCAGCAGGTGCAGGACGTGAACCAGCGCCTGCTGCGCCTGGCCGAGCTGGAGCCGACCTTCAACCAGCTGTCGCGCGACCGCGACGTGCTGTCGTCGAACGTCAAGGACTTCACGGTCAAGGAACAGCAGGACCAGGCCCAGCGGCAGATGTCGGCCGAGGGCAGCGACAACATCCGCATCGTCCAGCGCGCCGTGGCCCCGTCGACCGGCAAGAGCCTGAAGAAGCCGATCATCGTGCTGGCCTTCCTGTTCGCGGCCTTCACCGCCGCCTGCGCGGGCCTGGTGCGCATGCTGCTGCGGCCCGGCCTGCAGACCCCGGCCTCGGCGTCGCGCACCCTGGGCCTGCCGGTTCTGGCCACGGCCAACTACAAGCGCTGAGCGCTTTCGTCGCCTTTCGCGCGAGCGCGTTTGGGCCTTAAGGTAAACGGACTTCAACGCGCGGCGATTCGGCGAATGGTGGATTTGAACGTCGAGATGGCGGAGCTGTGGGGGAGCCTTGGCGCCCCCGCGCCCGGCCGCGCGCACGTCATCCAGTTCGTCGCCGCCCGGCGCGGCGAGGGGACCTCGACGGCGGCCCGCGAGTTCGCCCGTTTCGCCGCCAAGCGGGCCGGCCGCAAGACCTGGCTGATCGATCTGGATCTGGTCACCTCGCCGCAATACCAGGCCATCGCCGCCGATCCCGAGCGCTACGGCCAGCTGGGCAGCGGGGCCCCGGCCTCGCCCGACGGCTCGGCCTTCTTCACCGTCCAGCCGCCGGCGCCCAAGCCCGGCGGCGGCGTCTGGCCGGACGCCAAGTATCTGACGGCCCACAGCGTGGGCGGACCGCGCTTCTGGGTGACGCGCTTCAACCGCGAGGCCCTGCGCGGCCGCCAGAAGGTGCACATCCTGCCCGGCGTCGAATACTGGGCGGCGCTGCGCCGCCACGCCGAGATCATCGTCGTCGACAGCCCGTCGGCCGACCGCTCCCAGGCCGCCCTGACCCTGGCCCAGCACATGGACCAGACGGTGCTGGTGGTCAGCGCCCAGCAGCCCGACGTGCGGCCGCCGGGCCTGCTGCGCGACGCCCTGGCCTCGGCCGGCGGGCGCACGGCCGGCGTGTTCTTCAACCAGGCCTCGGTCCAGCCGCCGAAGTTCCTGAAGGCCATTCTGCCGTGAGGACTGGGCCGTGAGCGTCGTGCGTGGCGCGGCGCCCGTCGCGCCAGCCCGGTTGATGTTCTCGCAAATCGCGCTGTTTGGCCTGGCCGTTTTCGCCTTGCTGGTCTTCAGCGGCGGCTGGGAACTGCCGGCGGTCGGCGAGAACGCCACCGAGGCCGGCTCGGCCATCCTGCGCTTGGGCTATCTGCCCGCCTACGCCGCCGGCTTCGCCCTGATCGCCCTGCGGCCGGGCTCGACCCTGCGGGTGCTGATCCGCCAGCCCTTCCTGCTGGTCCTGCTGACGGTCGCCGTCGCCTCGATGTTCTGGTCGGTGAACCCCGACCAGACGGTGCGGCGCTGTTTCGCCCTAGTTTGCACCACTCTGGGCGGCGTGGCCCTAGCGGCGCGGTTCCGCTGGCCGCAGCTGGCCGAGGTGGTGGGCGCGGCCTTCGCGGTGCTGATCGTCGCCTGTTTCGTCGTCTGCCTGGCCGTGCCGCGCATCGGGGTGATGACCGAGCTGTTTCCCGGCGCCTGGCGCGGCCTGTGGCGCGAGAAGAACGGCCTGGGGGGGCTCATGGCGTTCGGTTTCTGCATCCTGTCGGCGGCGGCCCTGCTTAACCCCCGGCGCGCCCGGCTGTGGTGGGCCTTCGCGGGGCTGGCGGTGGTGCTGGTGCTGATGTCGACCTCCAAGACCTCCTTGGTCTCGCTGGTGTTGGGCGCGGGGGCCCTCGGCTTCGTGCTGGTGGCCCGCCGCGGCCCGGCCGTCGGCGCGGCGGCCACCTGGGCGGGAGTGACCGGCGTCGTTCTGCTGATCGCCTTCTCCCTGTTCGCCGCCGACGTGTTCTTCGCCATCCTCGGCAAGGACGCCACCCTGACCGGCCGCACCAAGATCTGGAGCGCGGTGATGCGCGAGATCGAGGACCGCCCCTGGCAGGGCTATGGCTACTCCGCCGTATGGGGCGACAAGAGCGGCTGGGGGCCGTTCGCCTGGATCAGCAAGAACGCCGGCTTCCAGGCCCAGCACGCTCACAACAGCTGGCTGGAGCAATGGCTGGGTCTGGGCCTGGTGGGCCTGATCGCCTGGGGGCTGTTCTACCTGCAGACCATGAGTCTGGCGGCGATCGCCGTGTTCCGCGATCGCGGCGGCGGCCTGCTGGCCTTCCCGTTCCTGGTCGTCTACAGCTTGGTGTCTCTGACCGAGAGCATCGCGGTCGTCTACAACGATTTCCGCTGGGTGCTGTTCGTCGCCTTCGCCGCCAAGCTGGCCTTCCCGGATCGGGAGGTCCGGGCCTAAGCGTTGCTTTAGAGCGCGAACCGGGGCTCACTCCCGCCTTTGGAGGGACAATCCCATGTTGCTGGCCGCCCAGATCGTCACCGGGATCGTCGCCCTGATCCACGTCTATATCGTCCTGCTTGAGACGGTGCTGTTCGAGACGCGGGGCAAGCGGGTGTTCGGCCTGACCGACGAGACGGCGGCGATCGTCAAGTCGGCTATGTCGAACCAGGGCTGCTACAACGGCTTCCTGGTCGCGGCCCTGGCGCTGGGGCTGTTCTGGCCGGACGACGTGACGGCCAAGGCGTTCGCCTTCTTCGGCCTGGCTTGCGTGGCCGTGGCCGGCGTCTGGGGCGGACTGACCGTCAAGCGCTCGATCCTGCTGATCCAGACCCTGCCGGCGGCCGTGGGGCTGGCGCTGTGGTGGATGGTTTAGGGCGGTTTCAGCCAAGCCTTCCGTCCGCCGGCCAAGGCATGCTTGACGCGCCCGGCCATCTCGCTAGAGCCAGTGCCCTGCTTGGCCAAGAGGACGCGATGATCGACTTCCCCGACGACATCTTCACCGAACCGGAAGACGTGGATCCGGACACCCTGGCCAATCTGGGCCCGCTGCGGCCTTTGGCCGGCGTGTGGGAAGGGCGCAAGGGCGTCGACCTGAACCCCAAGGCCGAAGGTCCCGAACGGCGCGACTATCTCGAACGCATCGAGATGCAGCCCATCGATCCCCAGGCCAACGGCCCGCAACTGCTCTACGGCCTGCGTTATCACGTCCATATCGTCGCCTCGGACGAGGATACGACCTTCCACGACCAGGTCGGCTACTGGCTGTGGGAGCCGGCCACGGGCCTGATCATGCAGACCCTGGCCATTCCCCGCGGGCAGGTGGCCCTGGCCAGCGGCCGCGCCGCGCCGGACGGCTCCGGTCTCGTGGTCCGGGCCGAGCGGGGCGGGCCCGGCTACGGGATCTGTTCGACCGATTTCCTGGAATGGGCGTTCCGGACCGACTCCTACGAGCTGGACGTGCGCTTCGACGCCGACGGCGGCTGGTCCTATGTCTCCACGACCATGCTCAAGGTGCGCGGCAGGGACGCGCCGTTCCGTCACGTCGACCGCAACACCCTCGTCAAGGTCGCCGAGCCTCGGCCCAATCCTTCGGCGCGGATCGCGGCGGGCAAGGCGACCCTGGCCGAGGCGCATGGTTTCGTGACGATGGGCGGAGAGTAGGCGCGAATCTACAGCCCGATCCGCCGCGCGCCCTCGGCCACGGTCACCACGTCGAACCCGGCCGTCAGCGCGCCGTCGACCAGCCGCTCCAGAGCCTGAGTCGTGCAGCCCCACTGCGACGGCCGGGGCGAGACATCGTGGGTGTAGAGGATCAGCCAGGCCTTGCGCTGGTGGGCCTTGTCCAGCCAGTCCAGGGCCACCTGCTCGCCGTCCTCGCCCTCGATGCCGACGGCCGGAGCCTGGTTGAGGTCGGCGCCGTTGGCGATCAGGCCGTGGTGCAGGGCGCGCAGGGTCTTGAAGCGGCCGGCCAGGGCGGTCTTGGCGGGGCTGGCGACGTCGCCATAGGGGTAGGCGAAGCTGACGGGCTGGCCCGTTCCCCACTCGGCCAGATGCTGGGCGTTGAGATCGATGTCGGCCAGGGTCTCGTCCCGCGAGGCCTGGCCGCAGTCCAGGTGCGAGAAGGTGTGGCAGGCGATCTCGTGGCCGGCGGCATGCAGCCGGGCGGCGTCCTCGCCCGTGGCGAAGCGGCCCATGGGTCCGTCGCGCCCGGTCAGGCCGGCGGCGAAATAGTAGGTGCCCCGCAGGCCGCGCGCTTCCAGCACCTGGGCGCCGGCGTCGCAGGCGGTGGCCGGGGCGTCGTCGAAGCTGAACGACACCATTGGCCGCTCCAGCTTCACGCGGGCCGGCCGACGGTGGGCCAGGCGGATCAGCCGGCGGCGGACCTTGCCCTTCAGGCTGCGGTCGGGCTCGTAGGCATCGACCTTCTCGTGAGACACTTGCATCAGACGGCGTCCGAATAGAGCGCGGCGCGGTAGAGCCGCAGGGCGAGGGCGCGAAGCGGCGTCGGAGCCGCTTCGTTGAGGGCGAAGGCCTTGAGCATCGGCCGCCAGGTCCCGCGCAGCGGCACGGACTTCAGGCTCTTGGCGACCTTGTAGCTGGGATAGGCGCTGACCACCTCGTGGTGGCTGGCCACCACCCGGGCGAAGTTGGCGGCCGACTGCTCGTACTTGGCGGCCAGGACCGCGGCGGTGTCGAGGCCCAGGTGGGTGGCCGAATTGTCGATGTGCAGGATCGGATATTGCCGGGCCACGCGCATGGCCCACTCGACGTCCTCCCAGCCCCAGCCGGCGAACCCTTCGTCGAACCCGATGGTGTCGAACACGTCGCGGCGAACCAGCAGGTTGGAGGTGAAGACGTGCTTTTCCGGTTCCTTGGCGCGTTCCGGGGCCGGCGTGCAGTCGCTCTTCAGGGCCATGGCCCGGTGCAGTTCGTGCTCGGGACGGCGCGGGGTCTGGTCCAGGGTGAAGCCGCCGAAGGCCACCGGCACGTCGTCGGCCGCGACCGCCGACCAGCGGGTCAGGAAGCCGATCGGATCGGGCAGCATGTCGCTGTCGAGAAACAGCAGGTGGCGGCCGCGGGCGTGCCGGGCCAGGCGGTTGCGGCCCTTGGCGCGGCCCTCGTTGGGCGACAGCACGACCAGCCGGGCCGGCAGCTTCAGCTTCTCGATGCGGGCCGCCATGCGCCGGGTCAGAGCCGCGTCGCCGCCGCCGTCGTCCAACAGCACGATCTCGGCGTCGGCGCCGCGCTCGTCCAGGGCCTTGAGCAGGGCGCTGGGATCGTCGCGATAGGTCGGGATCAGCACCGACAGGCGCGGCGTCGCATCCGCCCAGGCGGCGTTGTCGGTCAGGGTTTCGGTGGCGGCGGTCATGCGGGCTTCAGTCGGCGTTGGAGAATGTCCATGGCCCGGCCGCGCAGGCCGCCGGCGTCCAGCGCCAGGACCGCGACGCCGTAGACCACGGCGCCGGCGGACGCCTTGAGGATCAGTTCGACCACCCCGCCGAAGGCCGGCACGGCCAGCACGGCGGCGGCCATCAGGGCGCAGGCCAGGCCGGACTTGGCCAGGGCGGCCCAGGGCACGGGCAGGGGACAGGCCCGGCGGCCCAGGATCGCCGCGCCGACCGCGCCGACGGCGTAGCTGGCGGCGGTCGACCACAGGGCGCCGTCCAGGCCGAAGCGGGGGATCAGGGCCAGGTTCAGGACGACGTTAGCGCCGGCGGGCACGGCCATGCAGGCGATCAGCATCATGGTCTTGCGGCCCAGGGTGAAGGCCTGCAGCAGGTAGTAGGTAGTCACGCCCGACAGCCAGCCGGCGACGGCGATCCATGGCACGACCCGGCCGGCGCCGGCGCTGAGGTCGGCGCCGACCATCACCTGGGCCAGCGAGCGGCCGACCAGGGCCAGGCCGACGGCGGCGGGCAGGGTCAGCAGCACCATGAAGCCGGCCTGCTCGTGGGCGGCGTCCTTCAGGGCGGGGTGGCCGCCGCGCTCCAGCGCCGCCACCAGGGCCGGCCCGCCGGCCATGCCCAGCCAGATGAACACCACGTCCAGGGTCCTCGAGCCCAGCGAATAGCCGGCGTGATAGATCCCCACGGCCTGCTCGTTCAGGAAGGCGGCCAGCAGGAAGCGGTCGGTGGTCGACAGCACCAGGGCCAGGATCAGCGACAGGGCCACGGGCAGGCCATAGGCGGCGTAGGTCTTGGCCATGGCGGGGTCATAGCGGCCGCCTCGGGTGCGGCCCAGGTCTCCCGGCAGCACGAACACCAGGCACAGCAGCGAGATCGCCCCCATGCCCAGCAGCGGCGCCGCGCCGCCCAGGCCGACCAGGGCCAGGATCAGGCCCAGGAGGAAGCCGCCCACCGTCTGGACGATGTCCAGCAGGGCCGCGCCCGACACCTCGCCGGCCGCGCGGCGGCGCTCCTGCGACAGCTTGGTCAGGCTCTTGACCACCGCCCCGGCGAAGGCGGCGGCGACGGCGACCTTCAGCGGGGCCGACAGGGGCGCGAAGCGCAGCACGCCGGCGGCGACGACCGGCACGGCCAGAGCCAGGCCGAACCACAAGCGGTAGAGGGTGGCGAAATGGTCGGGCAGGCGACCGTCGGCGTCCTGGCGGGCGTGGAAACGGGCCATCGCAGCTTCGGTCCAGGTGAGCAGGACCGTCTGGGTCAGGCTCAGGGCCGAGAAGGCCAGGGCGTAGACGCCGTACTGCTCGGGGGTCAGCACGCGGGTGAACAGGACGATGGTGAGCAGCCCCACCACGCCCTGGGCGATGTTGACCGGCAGATATCCGAGTACGCCACGCCAGAACATGTTTCGTCCTCAGCGCACCGCCGACCGGTCCCCGAGCAGGCAGGGGATGGTCATGGCGATGATGTAGAGGTCCAGCCAGAACGACTGGCGCTCGATGTATTCGACGTCCAGGGCCACGCGCTCCTGCACCTGCTCGGCGGTGTCGACCGGGCCGCGCGAGCCGTTGATCGCCGCCCAGCCGGTGACGCCGGGCTTCATGCGGTGGCGGTGGGCGTAGCGGGCGACCAGGGTCTCGGACTCGACGTCGCCGCTCTTCATGCCGATGGCGTGGGGACGGGGGCCGACCATCGACATCTCGCCGCGCAGCACGTTGAACAGCTGCGGCAGTTCGTCGAGGCTGGTCTTGCGGATCAGCTTGCCGACCCTGGTGACGCGGTCGTCGTCGGCGGTGACCTGGCGCGCGGCCTTGGCGTCGGCGGCCTCGTGGCGCATCGAGCGGAACTTCCAGACCAGGATCGCCTCGTTGTTGAAGCCGTGGCGGCGCTGGCGGAAGAACACTGGGCCGGGCGTGTCCAGCTTGATGGCCAGGGCGACCAGCAGCATGATCGGCGCGGCCACCAGCAGGCCCAGGGACCCGATCACCAGGTCCTGGGCGCGCTTGACGAAGGCGCGGCGGGCGTCGGTGGCCGCGCCCGACAGGTCGACGAAACGGGCCAGCGAGGCGTTGCGCTGGGTCTCGCGGTCCAGGTCGACGAACAGGCTGACCGGGTTGGGCAGGATCTCCAGGCGCTCGACCAGCTGGCCGACGCGGGCCTGGGCGGTGGCGTTCACCGCGATGATCACCCGGTCGACATAGGGCATGATGCGGTGGGCCAGCAGGCTGCCGGTGTCGCCCAGAACCGGCACGCCCAGCACCTGGTGGGGGCTTCGGTCGGCGCGGTCGTCGAACACGCCCAGCACGTTGACGTCGCCGGTGGCCAGGGCGGCGCGGATGAAGCGCTCGGCGTTGACGGTGGCGCCCACCACCACGACGTTCGGCGTCAGGCCGCCCTCGCGGCGACCGTGATCCACGGCGCGCCACCAGGCCAGGTGCAGCACGGCGGTGGTTACGGCCAGGGCGGCGCCCCAGCCGGCCGCCAGGGCGGGGTTGGCCAGGCCGCGTCCGAAGACCAGGGTCGCCAGCACCACCACCACGCCGACCGCGCCGAGGGCGGCCGACACCCGCAGGGCCTGGCGGCCCAGGGTCTCGCGGCGATGGAAGGTGTAGGCCTCCAGCATGTAGAGGGCGGGCAGCAGGGCCAGGGCCCCCAGGACCAGCGGCGCATAGACGTCGGGCGTCGGGCGGGCGATGGCGATCGCGGCGGCGGTGACGCCGGCGAAGGCCAGGCCGTCGATCACCCGGAACAGCCGCGACAGGCTGCGCACCTGCATCCGGGCCCGGGCCGGGACCAGGCGGCCGGGCCGGAACGGGCCGCGCCGGCCGACGCCCTCGGCCGAATCGTCGTCGATCACGACACGAGGCGCCGGCGGAGCGTCGGTCGCGGCGACGTCCTCGAGTTCCGGCCTAGGTGCGATAGCGGACGACATGAAGCTCAGACCCCCTTGTAGAACAAGGTTCAACCTAGCCCCGCGATCTGAGCTTCGCGTTAACGCGGTTTTTTCGAGACAGCGCGTTGTCATGCCGCCGCGAACAGGCTATCGAACCGCTCCCTCTCAGGAGGAGACGTGGCCGAGAGGCTGAAGGCACCGCTTTGCTAAAGCGGCATACCTCAAAAGGGTATCGAGGGTTCGAATCCCTCCGTCTCCGCCATTTCCCTTCCGAAAAGTCATACGTAACAGTCCCCTAGGAGGAGTGTGGCCGACCTTCAAATAGGGTTTGCCATTTGATTGTTCCCGTTTGGTCCAGGTCGATCCTTTGATCGATCTCATAGCCTCTTCAGCGAGCGCGCTTTGGCTGACAGCTGAGGTGTAGTAAGTCCCCAACGCCGTCCTTGGCGCCCAGCGGGACCGCCTTCAGCCGCCGCCGCCGCGAACGCCGCGACGTCGGCTGAAGTGTGGGAAGGGGTGATATCCCTCGACCTTGCCCTCAGGCTCAGACCAGGTTGATCTCGATGCCGATATTGCCCGCCAGCGCCTTGGAATAGGGGCAGGTGCGATGGGCGGCCTCGACGAGCGCCCGTGCCGTGTCCGCCGGCAGGCGGGGCAGGGCGACGTTCAGCCGGGCGGCCAGGCCGTAGCCGTCGTCGCCGAGGTTGAGATCAATCTCGGCGTCGATCGTCGGCGCTTCGGGCAGCGAGACCTGCATCTGCTTGGCGGCGATGGCGATCGCGCCCTCGAAGCAGGCCGACCAGCCGGCGGCCAGAAGCTGCTCGGGGTTGGTCCCCACGCCGGGGCCGCCGGGCGTCGAGAGCTTGATGTCCAGGCGGCCGTCGGCGCTGCGGGCGGCGCCTTCGCGGCCGCCGGTGACGTGGACCTTGCCGGTATAAAGGGTGCGGGGGTTCATGGTGTCGGTTCCTTTCGATAGCGGGATCAGCGCAGGGTGCGGAAGGCCGCGCGCACTTCCTGGGCGAACAGCGCGGGCTGCTCCCAGGCGGCGAAGTGGCCGCCGTTCGAGGCCTCGTTGAAGTAGAAGAGGTTGCGATAGCAGCGCTCGGCCCAGCTCCTGGGGGCCTGGAAGATCTCGCCGGGGAAGACGCTGACCGCGACCGGCAGGTCGATGACGCCGCGGGCGTTGAAGTTGTTGGAGTGGTCTTCCCAGTAGATCCGGGCCGCCGAGGCGCCGGTGGCGGTCAGCCAGTACAGCGAGAAGTCGTCGAGGATCTCGTCGCGGGTCAGGACCTTCAGGGGATCGCCGCCGCTATAGGTCCATTGCGAGATCTTCTCGTACATCCAGGCGGCCATGCCGACGGGCGAGTCGACCAGCGAATAGCCGATCGTCTGCGGCCGGGTGTTCATCATCGCGGCATAGGCGGCGTTGTCGCGATAGAAGGCCTCCAGCTTGTCGAAGGCGTAGCGCTCCTTGGCCGACAGGCTGGCGGGCGCGGGGTCGCCGGCGGCCATGACGTGGGCGATCTCGGCCGGGACCACGGCCGGCATGTTCAAGTGGATCCCGACCAGCCCCTGGACCTTCTGCAGCGCCATGCGTTGGGAGATCACCGAGCCGCAGTCGCCGCCCTGCGAGACGTAGCGCTCATAGCCCAGGCGCAGCATCAACTGCGACCAGGCGCGGCCGATATGGTCCGAGCCCCAGCCCGTGACCTTCGGCTTGGCCGAGAAGCCGAAGCCGGGGATCGACGGGATGACCAGGTGGAAGGCGTCCTCGGCCTTGCCGCCGTGGGCGGTCGGGTTCGTCAGCGGGTCGATGACCTTGAGGAACTCCAGGATCGAGCCCGGCCAGCCGTGGGTCAGGATCATCGGCAAGGCTTGCTCGTGGCGCGAGCGGACATGGATGAACTGGATGTCCAGGCCGTCGATCTCGGTCACGAACATCGGCAGGGCGTTCAGCCGCGCCTCGACCTTGCGCCAGTCGTAGCCGGTCGCCCAGTAGCGCATCAGCGGCTCCAGGGTCTGGCGGCGCACGCCCTGGCTGTCGTCGGTCGCCGGCTCGGCGTCGGCCCAGCGCGTGTCGGCGATGCGCCGCTTCATCGCGGTCAGGTCGGCCTCCGGGATCGCGACCCTGAACGGGCGGACGGCGGAGGAAGCGGTCTTGGCCAGCAGTTCGACCGGGGCGAGGGCCGTCGCGCCGGCCACGGCGAGGCCGCCGACCACCGCGCGGCGGGTGGCGGGGAGAAAAGGGGTGTTCACTGGAAAACTCCGTGGAGCTTGAGAGGAGAGGAAAGGGGGCGTCCGGCCGTCAGGGCGCGTATCGCGTGAAGACGTAGTCGCGGTCCTTCACGCGGGCGGCGTGGCAGGCGAAGCAGGTCTCGTGCTGGGCCAGGTCGGCGGGCTTGCCGTCGATGAAGCGTCCGAAGCCCCAGCCGCCGGTCGCGGCGTAGCGCCGGGAATCCTTGACCATGACCTGGACCGTGGTCGCCGCGCCGGGGATCGAGGCGGGGGCGAAGTCGGGCGAGGGCGCATGTTTCCAGGCCAGCTTCACCAGCACCGTCCCGTCCGGGAAGGGGCGGGTTCCGGCGCGGTAGGCGTTCAGCGCCTTGCGATTGCCGACGACCGCCCGCAGCTCGTCCAGCGGCGCGGCCTCCTGGGCGGGGGCGACCAACGTCCAGTCGCGATAGCCCTTGGGGATCGTCACGCCGTAGATCGGCGAGGCGGCCGGGGAGGGCGCGGCGGCCCAGGCCAGGCCGGCGGTCATGGCCAGGACGCCGCCGCCGGCCAGCATCGAGGAGGGATGCATGACGCGTTCCCCCTCAAAGCCGGTCGACGTCGAGCACGGCCTGGGCGAAGGCGGCCGGCGCCTCCTGCGGCAGGTTGTGGCCGATCCCGCCGGTGATCAGCCGATGGGCGTATTTGCCGGTGAACTTGCTGGCGTAGGCGGCCGGATCGGGATGCGGCGCGCCGTTGGCGTCGCCTTCCAGCGTGATGGTCGGCACGCCGATCGTCGGCCCGGCGGCCAGTCGGCGCTCGAAGTCGTCGTACTGGCGCTCGCCGTCGGCCAGGCCCAGCCGCCAGCGGTAGTTGTGGATGGTGATGTCGACATGGTCGGGATTGTCGAGCGAGGCGGCGCTGCGGTCGAACGTAGCGTCGTCGAACTTCCACTGCGGCGAGGCCAGTTGCCAGATCAGCTTGGCGAACGCCTTGGTGTTGGCGGCGTAGCCGGCCCGGCCGCGCTCGGTGGCGAAATAGAACTGGTACCACCAGGCCAGTTCCGCCTTGGGCGGCAGCGGGGCCTTGTTGGTCTGCTGGCTGCCGATCAGGTAGCCGCTGACGCTGACCAGCGCCTTGCAGCGCTCCGGCCAGAGCGCGGCCATGATGTCGGCGGTCCGCGCGCCCCAGTCGAAGCCCGCCACGATCGCTCGTCGCAGCCCAAGGGCGTCCATCAGGGCCAGGCCGTCGGCCGCCAGCGCCATCTGCTGGCCGTTGCGCGGCGTGTCGGCGGAGCGGAACCGCGTCGAGCCGTAGCCCCGCAGGTGCGGAATGATCACGCGATAGCCCGCCGCGGCCAGGCGCGGGCCGACCTCGGCGAAGGCGTGGACGTCGTAGGGCCAGCCGTGCAGCAGCAGCACGGGGGTTCCGTCGACCGGCCCCAGATCGGCGTAGCCGACGCTGAGCACGCCCGCGTCGACGTGCTTCAGGGCGCTGAACGGCAGGGTCCTGGCCGGAGTCGCGCCCTGAGCGAGGCCGGTCCCGGCGAAGGCGGCCGTCGAGACGGTCAAGGTCATCGCGCCGATCAGGCGCCGCCGGCGTGCGTCGATGGTGGGGACGGGGAGGTCATCGGTCATGGTGGGTCGCCTTCATGTTGAAGCCGTAGGAAAGCTGGGCGCGGGCGGTCCGTCTTGTCGTTAGGACCTGCAACGGCGCGCGAGGTCTGGCGGGTTGGGGCCGGCGGCGGCGAGGGGGAGGGGCCGCCGCCGGCGCGGCTCACGGCTTGGCCGTGGCGGCCGCCTCGATCACCTCGGCCACGGCCTTGGGGTGCGAGACCATGACGACGTGCGAGGCGCCCTCGATCACGACGGTCTTCTTGGAGTCCGCGCGCTTGGCCATGAAGCCGAGGGCGGCGGGCGGAATGTTCTTGTCGCCCGTGCCGTAGACGAACCACGAGGGCAGGCGCCGCCAGGCCGGCGGGCCCGAGGCCTCGGTCAGCGCGGCGTCGCGAACGGGGCGTTGGGTGGCGGCCATCAGCGCCGATTCCTCGGGCGCGACGTCGGCGGCGAACTGGGCGCCGAACCTGTCCTGGTCGATGTAGAGATCCTTGCTGCCGTCCGGCAGCATGACGGGCGGGGCCAGGGCCTGTCCAAGCGTGCCGCCCGGGAAGCGGCCGGTCAGCTCCAGGGCGTTCTCGCCGGCGTCGGGGGCGAAGGCCGCCACGAAGACCAGCGCCTTGACGTTCGGCGGCGTCGCGCCGGCGTCGCTGATCACCGCGCCGCCGTAGGAGTGGCCGACCAGCACGACGGGGCCCTGGACGGCGGCCGCCACCCGGCCGACCGAGGCGGCGTCGTCCTTGACGCTACGCAGCGGATTGGCGGCGGCGATCACGCGATAGCCGTCGGCCTTCAGCTGCGCCGCGACGCGGTTCCAGCTGGCGGATTCGGCGAAGGCGCCATGGACCAGAACGATCGTGACGGGCTTGCGGGGCGGCGCGGCCAGCGCGGCCGACCCGCCGAGAGTCAGGACCATGGCGAGCGCGCTGAGCAGTTTGGGCATGGATGGCTTCCCGGGACCGGAGATGAAGAGGTGCGCCGACGCGCAGCGGCCCCCTGGCCGCGGTCTTCATCTTGATCGAACCGGGCGATTTGGCGCGTTAGGCGTCGCGAGGCGCTGTGAGTTCTCGCAGCGCCGGGGGCGCGTCGTCGGCGAGGACGCGGCCGCGGGTCTCGTGCAGGAGGAGAGCGGCCAGGGCGACCAGGCCGTAGGCCCCGGCCACGACGGCGGCCAGGACGGGCGCGAGGCCGACCTCGTCGACGCCCGCGCCGATGACGCCGGTCGTCAGCCCCGCCACGCCGCGTCCCAGGTTGTAGCAGAAGCCCTGGCCCGATCCCCTCAGCGCGGTCGGATAGAGCTCGGCCAGCACCGGTCCGCTGGCGCTGAACATGCCCGTGGCCAGGAAGCCCAGCGGAAAGCCCAGGACGATGGCCAGGGCCTTTGAGTGCGGCAGGGCGAAATAGACCGGGACGAACAAAGTGGCGGTCACCGCGAAGGTCAGCAGAGCCCCGCGCCGGCCTATATGGTCGCTGAGCCAGGACCCGCCGAAATAGCCGAGAAACGAGCCGCCGATCATCACGGCCAGCCGTCGGCCCGCGTCGCCGTCGCCGGCTTCGAAGCGCAGCAGGGTGGGCAGCCAGGTCGCCAGAGCCCAGTAGCCGCTGTGCAGGCCGATGGCGAGCAGGGCCCCGCGGAACGTGGCGTAGGCGTGCCGGGGCGCGAACAGATCGCGCCAGATCGCCGATCGCTCGCCGCGCCGCCCGGCGGGTGGAGACGGGAAGCGATGGCGAAGCAGCAGGACGCCCAGGGCGAGAACGGCGGCCAGGCCGAACGCCACGCGCCAGCTCAGGACCGGATCATGGAACGAGAAGGCCGAGAAGACGCCTCCCGCCGCGATCGCCCATCCGACGGCCCAGGCGCTTTGCGCGGCGCCGACCATGCGCCCGCGCGTGGCCGGCGCGGCGGCCTCGGCGACCAGCACGATCCCGACAGCCCATTCCCCGCCGAAGGCGGCGCCTTGGATCGCGCGGGCGATCGTCAGTTGGACGGCGTCGCGGGAGATCGCGCAAAGCAGCGTCGCGGCCGCGAAGAGCAGGATCGTCGCCCGCAGAACCCGCACCCGGCCCAGGCGGTCCGACAGCGCGCCGGCGATCCAGCCGCCCAGGGTCGAGGCGACCAGGGTGACGCTGGCGATCGCGCCGGCCTGCAGGGCGCTGAGGCCCCACGCGGTCGCGATGGTCGGCTGCAGCAAGGGATAGAGCTGGATCGCCAGGGCGTTCAGCACGAAGCCGGCGAACGCGATCCAGAACGTTCGGCGGCCCTGGGCGTCGAGCGTTCGATACCAGTGCGGAGTCATCCCGGTCTTCAGTCCCCACCTTAAGTCACGGCTCAAGGAAACAGCACGGTTGGTAGCCGAGCCGGGCACAGCGGGATAGTCGCCGCTGTTCGCCGTTTGTCGAAGATTGATCGGCTCGGGCGAACGCCCCTAGTTAGGACGAAGGCGATTGATGGGCGGACATGCGTCCGAGCGTGATGGAAGGATCGACCTCTTGGAGCGCGTATTTTCCGATCCCGAGGTCGGTTGGCTCGCTTTCGGGCCGTTCGAGCTGGCGCCCAGCAAGCGGTTGCTGGTTCGGAACGGCGCGCCGGTCGAGATCGGCGGCCGGGCGCTGGACCTGCTGGTCGCCCTGGTCGAACAGGCCGGACGGGTCGTCTCCAAGCGGGAACTCTTCGAGCGCGTCTGGCCGGGCCGGGTCGTCGAGGACGCCAGCCTGCGCTTTCATATGGCCAACCTGCGCAAGCTGTTGGGCGACGGAGAGGGGGACGAGCGCCTGATCGCCACGCAGGTCGGCGTGGGCTACGCTTTCGTGGGAACGGTCAGGACGGCCGCGGCCGTCGAACCGGCGCCGCCGGCCGGAATCGGCGGCGCGGCCTTGTCGTTGAGCGCCGCCGGCGCGCTGCCGGCCCGGACGCGGCTGATCGGCCGGGAAGCGGATGTTCGGCGTGTGCTGGACGGCCTGGCCGAGCCCCGCCTGTTCACGGTGGTGGGGCCGGGCGGCATGGGCAAGACGAGCCTGGTGATCGATGTGGGCTGCAGACTGGCCAGCGAGCATGGCCGCAACGTGCGCTTCGTCGATCTGGCGGCCCTGGCGGACGGGGCGCTGATCCCCTCGGCCCTGGCGGGCGCCCTGGGCATCCCGGTGCAGACCGAAGATCCGATGAGCGTCCTGTTGGGCCACATCCAGGCCAGGGATGTCGTGCTGATCCTCGACAACTGCGAGCATCTGGTCGACGCCGTCTGCGCCGTCGCCGAGCGCATCCGGGAGGCGGCGCCGAAGGTCAGCCTGCTGGCCACCAGCCGCGAGCCCCTGCGGGCGCGCGACGAACACATCCACTGGCTCGGCGCCCTGGCGTTTCCGAGCGACACGACCGGACTGTCGTTGCAGGAAATCCTGGCCTTCCCGGCGGTCGAACTCTTCGTGGAGCGGGCGTCCGCCGCCAACAGCGCCCTGGAGGTGGGCGCTGACGAGGCGCGCACGATCGCCCAGATGTGCGAGCGGCTCGACGGCATGGCCCTGGCCATCGAACTGGCCGCGGTGCGGGCGGCCGCCCACGGCCTGGAGACCACCGGCGCCATGCTGGGCGAGCGGTTCGCCCTGGGCTGGGCCGGACGCCGCACCGCCCAACCCAGGCAGCAGACCCTGCAGGCCACGCTGGACTGGAGCTACGGACTGCTGAGCCCGACCGAACGGCGCACGCTGGAAAGGCTGTCCGTTTTTCGCGGAGCGTTCTCGCTGCGGGCGGCGCTGCCGATCGTCTCCGACGGCGACCTGGACGAGGCGCAGGTCGTCGCGGCGTTCGAGGAGCTTGCGTCCAAGTGCCTGGTCACGCCGGATCGGACCCATTGTCCCGAGGCCTATCGGTTGCTGGAGACCACCCGGGCCTATGCCAGGGCCAAGCTGGACGAACGGGGCGCGGCCGAGCTGGATGTGGTTCGCCGGCGACATGCGGTCTTTTTCCGCGACACGCTGGCCGGGTTGGGCGAAACGCCCGAGGAGATCTTCGCCGGCGCGGCCATGATGTCCGGCCAGATCGGCAACATCCGCGACGCCCTGGAATGGGGCTTCGGTCCGAAGGGGGATCTGGCCGTGGCCGCCTCCCTGGTGGCCGCCGGCGTTCCGCTCTTCGCCTACCTCTCTCTGTTCGTGGAGTGCCGCGCCTGGTGCGAGCGCGCGGTCCGGAGCCTGGGCGACCAATTCCACGGCACGGCTATGGAAATGGAGCTGCAGGCCGCCCTTGGCCTGACCATCATGTTCACGCGCGGCAACGCCCCCGAGGCGGGCGTCGCCTTGCGCCGGGCGCTCGACATCGCCGTCGCGCTGGGGGATCGCTGGAACCAGCTGCGGTTGCTGGGCCGGCTCCACATCTTCCATGAGCGCGTGGGCGAATTCGAACAGGCCCTGGCCTGGGCCGAGCAAGCGGTGGACGTCGCCGAGCGCGTCGGCCATCCCGAGGCGATCGGCCTGGCCGCGTCGCTGGCCGGCGTGTCGCACCATCTGTTCGGCGACCAGGCCAGGGCGCGCCGCGAACTGGAGATCTCGCTCCAGAAGAGCGCGCCGTCGCAGCGAAGCCGCACGCTGTACTATGGCTTCGATCATCGCAATCGGTCCGGCATCGCCCTCGCGCGCGTCCTGTGGCTGCAAGGCCTGCCCGACCAGGCTCGGCGATTGGCGGTGCAGACCGAGATCGAGGCCATCGGGCTCGACCACCCCGTGACCCGCTGTATCGCCCTGATCTGGAGTCACTCGATCTATGTCTGGACGGGCGACGAGGCGCAGGCGCAGGCCAGCCTGGACGCCTTCGCCGAGATCGCCGAGGTCAACGGATTCGTCCCCTACATCGCCGCCGCGCTGGGCCAGCGTGGCGTCCGAGCCATCGAAACGGGGCGGGCCGTCGATGGCGTGGCCTGGATCGAAGAGAGCCTCGCGCGGCTGCACGCCGCCCGCTACGAGCTGCTGACAACGACGTTCGAACTGGCCTTGGCCCAGGGTCTGCTGATTTGCGACCGACTCGACGACGCCCTCCACACGGTGGACGCCACGCTGGCGCGGTGTCGCGCGAACGGCGAGGCCTTCGCCCTGCCGGAACTGCTGCGTCTGCGCGCCCGCATCGTCGGACAAGACGGCGCCGGCCCGCAAGCCGAGGCCGAACGGTTGCTGGTCGAGGCGTTGAACACCAGTCGGGAACAAGGCGCGCGCGCGTGGGAGCTGCGCGCCGCGCTGGATCTGGCGCGGCTCTGGCTGGCGCAAGGGCGGACCGACGAAGCGCCGGCTCTCCTGACGCCCTTGCGGGACGCGTTCGTAGAAGGCCTGGACACGGCGGATCTGCGCGATCTCGAACGGCTTTGGGGCCTGCTCCAGGAAGCGATGGTTGCGTCCAAAGGGCCATGATCCGCCAGCGACGTCGGGAACCGCGCTCGCGGTCGACGGCGGCGCCGTTTCTGTGGCTCAGAGGGGGACGATCAGGGAGAACCGGGCGCCGCCGAGCGGAGCGTCCGGCGCGGCCGGGAGCAGGGTCAGGGCGCCGCCATGGCCCTGGGCGATCTGGCGGGCCAGGCTGAGGCCGACGCCCGATCCCGTCGCCTTGGTGGTGAAGAAGGGCAGGCAGACCTGGTCGGTATGATCGTTCGGTACGCCCGGCCCGGAATCCTCGACCAGGAACCGGATTTCGCTCTCGGTCCGGTGAACGCCGAGGCGGACGTGGGGATCGGGGCGTTCCAGCGCCGCCTCGGCGGCGTTGTTGAGCAGGTTGCCGATCGCCAGCCACATCTGGTCCGCGTCGATCCGGATCTCGTCGGCCGGCGGCGGCGGACAGTCGAGCGTCACGCCCCTGGCGGCCCATTGCGCCCGGAAGCTCTCCCGCGCCACGTCCAGCCAGGCGGGGAGGTCGACGACGCGGGGCGCGGGCGGCGGCAGGCGGGTCAGGGTCCGATAGGCGTCGATGAAGTCCCGCAGCCCTTCGGTTCGGGCCACCGCCCGTTCGAGCGCCGAGATCGCCTGGCCCGTCGCGGCCGGGCCGCCGTCGCGCAGCAGGTCTAGGGCGCTGCGGCTCATCGACGCCACCGGCGTCAGGGCGTTCATCAGCTCGTGGTTCAGGACCCGCAGCAGGTCACGCAGCGCCGCGGCCTCGGCGGCGCGGACGTCGGCCGTCATGTCGGTCAGCACGACAAGGTCGGCATGGCCGTCGTCGTCGACGATCTCGGCCCGGCTGACGGCGTAGCTGGCGTCGCGCCAGCGCAACGGCGAGGTCAGGCTCGACAGCGGCCGATCGCCCGTCAGGGCCAGGCGAGCGGCGTCCGGCAACGCGTGCGGCGTGTCAAAGGCGCGGCGCGCGGCGCGATTGGCGGCGACGATCCGATCGTCGCCCATTCCCAGCAGGATCGGCGATGGCGTCTGGTCCAGCAGCAGTTCCAGCCGGCGGCGGTTCAGCGCCGCCGCGAAGCCGGTCCTGGCCTGGATCGGCGTCGGCCGGACCACCCGCCAGGCGCCCGGTTTCTGGGCCAGGTCCAGGGCCAGCGCCGCGCCGGCCAGCGCGCACAGCAGCGCCGTCGCGTACAGCCCGCGCGTGACCGCCAGCCAGGCCAGGACGCCGAGCGCGAAGATCGACGCCTGGGCCAGGAGGCGCAGGGCCAAGGCCTTAGAGCCCATGCTTCTCCATCCTGCGATACAGCGCCGCGCGGGTCAGGCCCAGGTCCTTGGCCGCCTGCGAGACGTTGAACTGGCGCCGCGTCAGCGCCGCCTGGATCAGCGCCTTTTCCGAGCGTTCGAGGTTGAGGTCCCGCGGCGGCAGGTTGGCCGGCACGCGCCGGGGCGTGTCCATGGCCGCGCGCACCGACGCCAGCAGGCGCTCGTTGTTCCAGGGCTTGACGACGAAGTCCTGGGCCCCCAGCCGCATCGCCTGCACGGCGATCGCCATGCCCGAATGGCCGGTCACCACGACCACCGGCAGGTCCGGCCTAGCGGCCAGGCGCTTCTCGAGGAAGGCCAGCCCCGCGTCGCCGGAGGTGTCGCCCCGCCGGAAGTTGAGGTCCAGCAGCAGCACGTCGACGGCTTCCCGGTCGAGGCGCTCGTGCGCGGCTTCCGGCGTCTCGGCGGCCAGGAAATCGAACCCGCCGCGCGCCAGGATCAGCTCGGCCGCCGCCAGGATGTCGGGGTCGTCGTCGAGAAACAGCGCGCACGGGCGACGGTCGTCGGACCTGTTCGGAATCGGACACATTGGGGAGCTCATCGAGGACGAGAGTTTCGTGTAATGGCCAATAAGTCAAATAAATCCAGCATCTTATTGTAATTGCGCGGTCTGTATTAGCCTGGGAGCATGAGCAGGCTCGCCTCGACTTCCCCAACGGCCTCCGGCGGCATGGACCGCCGCATCGAACGGCGCTGGCGGCCGACGCCCGCGCTGCGCTGGGCCGTCGGGCTCGGCGCCGTAGCGGTCGCGGGGCTGCTGGCCTGGGGGCTTTCGCCGAGGGCCGGCACGGTCGAGGTCGACTCGGCGGCCCTGTCGTTCGGCGTGGTCGTCCGCGCGCCCTATCTGGACTATGCGCAGCTGCGCGCCGAGGTCGCGCCGGCCCAGACCACGTTCGTCGCCGCCGAAACCTCGGGCCGGGTCGAGGCCGTCCCCGCCGCCGACGGGGACCTGGTCGCGGCCGGGCAGGAACTGGCTCGTCTGTCCAATCCGCAATTGAGCCTGGAGGTGACGACGCGCGAGGCCGACATCGCCGCGCGGCTCAGCGAGAACACCGGCCGCCTGATGAGCCTGAAGAGCGCCGAGGAGAACCGGGAGCAAGCCTTGGCCGACACCGCCCACGCGCTGAGCCGGGCGCGGCAGGAGCTGGACCGGCGGCAGATCCTGCTGGCCAAGGCGATGCTGAGCCCGTCGGCCGTACAGTCCTATGTCGAGGAGGTCGACTACCAGAAGGAGCGCCTGGCCACCCTGCGGGCCGCGCAGCGCTCGGACGCGGCCTTCTACGCCGAGCAGCGCGCCCAGGCCGCCCGCAGCGCCCAGGACCTGCGCCGCAGCCTCGTCGAGACCCGCGCCGGGCGTTCGGCCCTGGTGGTTCGCGCGCCGACGGCCGGTCGGCTCACGGCGTTCGACCTCAAGCCCGGCCAGGCCGTCCGGATGGGCGACCCGCTGGGCCAGGTGGACGCCGAGGGCGCCTACAAGCTGCGCGCCAAGCTCGACGAGTTCTACCTGCCCCGGCTGTCGGTGGGGCAGAGCGCTCAGGCGACGGTCCGCGATCGGCCAGTCTCGGCCCGGGTGACGAAGGTCTTCCCGCAGATTTCGGATGGACGGGCGACGCTGGAACTGGCGTTCGAGGGCGTCCCGCCCGAGGGCCTCAGGCGCGGCGAGACCATCGACCTTCGCCTGTCGCTGGGACGGCCCCAGGCCGCGGTCGTCGCGCCGTCGGGCGCGTGGCTGAACGACACCGGCGGGACCTTCGCCTTCGTTCTGTCGCCCGACGGCGCGCGGGCCGAGCGGCGGGCCATCGTGCTGGGGCGGCGAAATCCCGAGCAGGCCGAGGTGCTGGGCGGCCTGAAGCCGGGCGAACGCATTGTCACCGCCGGCGCCCAGGACGTCCTCAAGGCGAAGTTTCTCCGGATCCGATCGAAGGGATGATCATGATCGAACTGCAGTCCGTCTCGCGGCTCTATCGCTCGGACGAGATCGAGACCACGGCGCTTCACGGGATCTCCTTGTCTATCCGGCGTGGGGAGTTCGTGGCGGTGATGGGCCCGTCGGGATGCGGCAAGTCCACCCTGCTGAACATTCTCGGCGCGGTCGATCGTCCGACATCCGGCCAGTATCTGTTCGGGGGCGTGGACCTGGCGCGACGGAGCGAGGGCGTGTTGGCCCAGCACCGCGCCCGGCATCTGGGCTTCATCTTCCAGAGTTTCAACTTGGTCGACGACCTGACCATCGCCGAGAACATCGAGCTGGGCCTGATCTACCGCAAGGGCCGCTCGGGATCGCGGCGAGCGCTGGTCGAGGCGGCCATGGACCGGGTCGGGATCGCCCATCGCGCCCGGCACTTTCCGCACCAGCTTTCGGGCGGACAGCAGCAGCGCGCGGCCATAGCCCGGGCGATCGTCGGCGAACCCGACCTGCTCCTGGCCGACGAGCCCACCGGCAACCTTGACACCGAGAACGGCGCCCAGGTCATGGACATCCTCAGGGGCCTGAACGCGACCGGCGCCACCATCGTCATGGTCACCCACTCGCCCAGCCACGCCGACCAGGCCGGCCGGCGGATTGACATGCTGGACGGCCGGTTGGTGGCCTCCGTCGCCCAGGCCCTGTGAGGCGCGCCATGCTGCAGTCCGTCCTGATCGCCTTCTGGCGCTCCTTCACCCGGCGCCCGCTCTACGCCGCGCTCAACCTGCTGGGCCTGAGCCTCGGCGTGGCCGCCTTCGTGACGCTCAGCCTGCTGCATCGCTTCGAGACCGGCTACGACCGCTGGACGCCCGAGCGCGACAAGATCTATGCCGCCGCCATCGCCTTCAACGTCCCAGGCGTCGCGCCGGGCGCGCGGGTCGGGGCCATGGGCGGACTGCTGGAGGAGATGAAGCTGGACTATCCCCAGGTGCGCGGCGTGCGGGATTGGACGCAGCCGGCGGTGATCCACAGGGGCGCCGGCGTTTCGAGCGAGCAGATCGAGCTGGTCGACGCCGACTTCCTGACCTTCTTCCAGGTCCCGCTGATCGCCGGCGACCGCGGCGCGGCCTTGCGGGACCCGGCGGACCTGGTCCTGTCGGAGACCATGGCCCGCAAGTATTTCGGCGCTGTCGACGTCGTTGGCCGCCGTCTCGAGATCAGCGATCTGGCTGGCCGAAACGCCTACACCGTCACCGCGGTGCTCCAGGATCTTCCCAAGAACAGCAATCTGCGGCTGGACTTTATGCGTCTCCTGACGCCGCGCGACATCGCGACGACGGGAGGCTGGAACATCTGGGGCATCGTTACTCTCCAAGCCTATTTCAAGTTCGACGATCCCGCCGAGGTCCCGGCCCTGGAGGCGCAGTTGCCGGGCTTCGTCGATCGCCGCGTGGGCAAGGCCTTCGGCGACGGGGTGACGCCGCACGACATTATGAGGTTGAGCTTCGTGCCGCTGGCGGACGTTCACCTCGTCGATCCCAAGCAACGCGCCGCGATCGAGGCTCTGAGGCTGGTCGGCTGGGTCGCTTTGGGCCTGGCCCTGATCAACTACGTCAACCTGGCGACCGCCCGCGCGGGACTGAGGGCCCGCGAAGTGGCGGTGCGCAAGGCCCTGGGCGCCGGGGCCGCCGTCCTGCGCCTGCAGTTCCTGGGCGAGGCGGGGTTGACCATCGCCCTGGCGTTCCTGATCGGCCTGGCGATGGTCGAGCTGGCCCTGCCGCTGATCAACGCCGCCGGCGGGTTGTCGCTGGGGCTGGACTATCGCGTCGATGGCGCGTGGGTCGCGGGGGTCTTCGGTTTGGTGCTAGCGGCCGGGCTGGCGGCCGCGGTCTATCCGGCCTTCATGCTCTCGGCCTACCAGCCCGCCCAGGTCTTGGCCTCGAGTCGCACGCCGAGCGGCGGCCGGTTCGGGGCGCGGCTGAGGGAGGGGCTGATCACGGTCCAGTTCGCCGCCGTCGTGGCCGCCTTCGTGCTGATGCTGGGCTTCCTCGGCCAGATCCGCCACATGCAGGCCGTCGACTTCGGCTTCCGGCGCGACGGGCTCTATCTGGTCACCGCCACGCGCGGCGTCGGGGCAACGACGCAGCAGCGCCAAGCCTTCTGGAGCGCCGTCCAGCGCATCCCCGGCGTGACCGGCGTAGCGGCCGGCAGCGCGGCGCCGGCCGACCAGACCATGGAGTCGAACTCGACGGCCACGCGCCTGGATCGACCAACGCGTCCAGAACTCTCGCCGACGCTGAACTGGTCCGCGGTCGGCCCGGACTATTTCCAGACGCTGGGAACGAGCCTGGTCGCCGGGCGGCTGCTTGACCTCGCGCATGGCGGCGACGAGCAGTACGTGCCTAACGCCGGTCCCGAAACGGTGACCAACGCCGTTATCAGCCGCGCGGCGGTGCGCCAGCTGGGCTACGCCTCGCCGCAGGACGCCCTGGACAAGCTGCTGGACTTCCAGAACCGGAAAACCCGCATCGTCGGCGTCGTCGAGGACATGCGCTTCTACAGCCCCACGGAGAAGACGCCGGCCAAGCTCTATACGTTCAATGGCTATCCCGCCTATTGGCCGGTCGGCTGGCCGATCACGCTGGTGCGCTATTCGGGGCTCAGCGAAGCCGAGGTTCGCGCGCGGCTGGAGGCCGCCTGGCGCCAGGCGGCTCCGGATGTCCCGTTCGAGGGCAAGACCGCCCTGGTCAATCTGGACCGCTACTACAAGCCCCAGCGCGACCGCACGAACCTGTTCAGCCTGGGCGCCATGGTGGGGGCGGGGATCGGCTGCATCGGGCTCTACGGCCTGGCGGCGTTCAACGCCTCGCGGCGGACACGAGAGATCGGCGTGCGCAAGGTGCTGGGGGCGACCCGCGCCCAGGTGGCCCGGCTGCTGATCGGCCAGTTCCTGCGCCCGGTGGCGGTCGCCTGCCTGGTCGCCTGGCCGCTGGCCTACTGGATGCTCCGGCGCTGGCTCTCGCAGTTCGACGATCCGGTCGCCGTGGGCCCGCTGGTCTTCGTCGCCGGGGCCGCGGCGGCGATCGCCATCGGCCTGATGGCGGTCGGCGGCCTGGCCTGGTCGGCGGCGTCGGCCGAACCGGGCAGGGCGCTGCGACATGACTAGCTTCGCCGCAGCACCAGGGTGACGATAGAGCGGGGCGGGGCGACGGTTCCGGGGATCGGTTGCAGTCGCCGCGTCGCGTCGGTGACGACCATCCGGGCCGACCAGCCCGTCAGGGGCGTGGTCAGTTCGCGCGGCGAGAGCCCGCCGTTGACATGCACCAGGATCAGTTCGGCGCCGTCAGGCGACACAGCGCCGACGGTGTCCAGGTCGTCGACCGGCGTCAGGCGGTGGCCGGGCCGGATGTAGCGGCTGAAGTGCGCCATCGCATGGTACTTGGCCGTGACATGGATCGCGTGCGGCCCCTCGGGCGGGCCGCGCAGGTCGGCCTTGACCAGCCCCCAGTTCGAGCCCGGCTTGCCGTCGCGCGTGCTCAGGTCCTCGACCGCCTGCCAGAAGACCCAAGCCGCCGGCTCCAGCCGCTTGAGGTCCATGACCACGTGTTCGGCCAGGGCCAACGGCGAGCCCATGCCGTCGAAGGCCTCGGGCTCCTTGTCGAGGGGCGTGTCGTTCTCGGACATCCATAGCCGCAGGCCGGAGGCCCTGGCCACGTCGCGCACGCCGGTCTGGTTGACGACGCCGTAGCTGTGCACGTTCAACTGCCCGATGGCCGCGCGGGCCGCCTCGGGATAGGCCTCCCAGTCGGCCAGGAAGCGGTGCGAGTTGGTCTCGTCCGGCGCGCTGACGACCGTCTTCAGCCCGCGGGCCCGAAGCGCCGCGGCCGAGGCGAGGATCATCTCGGCCTGGCGAGCGGGCGACCAGTGGGCGCCCTCCTGGGTGTTGGCGGCGAACCAGTAGTCGGTGTTGGGCTCGTTGACCGGCGACAGGGTGCGGAAGGCGATCCCGTGGCGGCGCTGCAGTTCGTCGACGACGCGGGCCAGATAGGCGGCGAACAGGGGCTCCAGGCCCGGCCGCAGGTTGTCGTCGGTTCCCTTCACCGCGCCCGACACCTTGCCGCTGACGGTCATGAACCAGGGCGGCGAGTTGGAGAAGGCCTCAAGGATCGGCCGGTCCACGCGGGCCTTGATCGCGTCGAGCCACCAGCGCTGGTTGGCGTCGGCCGACCAGTCCCACATCGACTCGTCCTCGGGACGCCACCAGTCCTCGCCGACCGCGCCGGCCGGCCGGCGCCAGAAGCCCGGGACCGCCGCGCCGGTCCGCAGATAGGGCGGATCCCCGGGCCTGGCGCCGCCGCCGATATTGTAGCGCCCGATGGTCCAGCCCAGCCCGTCCGGACCATAGAACAGGTCGGCCAGCCGCCGGCGTTCCGCCTCGGGCCAACCTCCGGTGACGTTGGCGAACCAGGCCAGGGCCGTCCCCCAGCCTTCGAACGCCGGGCCCGCGCGATCGAGGGCCGGACGCAGGGTGAGCTGGACCCTGGGCGTCCGGGGCGTCGCGGCCACGGCCCTGGAGCCGATCGCCAATCCCGCCAGGAGGCCGAGGGCCTCGCGTCGTGACAGCCCCATGAAGCCTCCCGTGTCATTGTCGCACTACGTCAGGTTTGGTATGATAATTGATATTTTCCGGCAAGCCGGCCCATGATCGATCGGGGCCGAGCGATCGTGTCGTCGCGAACTGGCCTGGACACCTTCGGGGGCGAGGACGGCGCCGATGAATGGCGGTCGTTCGCGCGCGGCCCGCGCGGGAGGCGCGCCGCTGATCGTCAGCCGCCCCTGTTTGCTCACGAGGATTCCCTTTTCCCCCGCCAAGCTTGAATATTCCGCCCGAAACGTTCGCCTTCAGTCCGAAGGAAAAGGAGGGGGAACGATCGATGCGACTCGGGGCCAATCCCAAAACCCCTGGCGGCGCAGCGATGCTGGGAGGGCGATCGCCGCCGTCTTGCGGAACCGTGCGCCGGGATTTCAGCAGGCCAATTCTCTTTTACTGGCCTGACCACTAAAATCATACTTGTAGTACAAATGAGAGCGGAATATGTCTGGCTCGAAATCGCGCCGCACGAGAGCGCGATGAATCGAAAGCAGGAGGAAAACGAGATGAGGGGTATTCAGTTCCGGCTGATGTTGAGCGCGTCCGTGGCGGCCCTCGGGGTCTGCGCGGCCGCCGGATCGGCGGCGGCCCAGGCGGCGAGCGACACCGCGGCCCAGGCTCCGGCCGACCAGACGGTTTCCGAAATCGTCGTCACCGGCGTGCGCGCGAGCCTGCGCTCGGCCCAGGCGATCAAGCGCAACGCCGACCAGGTCGTCGACTCGATCCAGGCCCAGGACATCGGCAAGCTGCCCGACGCCAACACCACCGAGGCCCTCCAGCGCGTGACCGGCGTCCAGATCCAGCGCCGCTACGGCGAGGGCGCGACCGACTTCGACCACCGCACCCAGCCGGCGATCGCCATCCGGGGCCTGACCCAGGTGCAGAACTTCCTCGACGGACGCGCGGTCTATTCGGCCTCCGGCGGCCGGGCGTTCGACCTCGAAGGCGTGCCGCCCGAGCTGCTGGCCGGCGCCGACGTCTACAAGAACGCGCCCGCCAACATCATCGAAGGCGGCGTCGGCGGGGCCGTGAACCTGCGCACCCGCAAGCCTTTCGACTCGCCCGACCGCGTCCTCAGCGCCACGTTCCGCGGCAACTATTACGACCGGGTCCGGAAGAACGGCGGCTCGATCTCGGGCCTCTACAGCGACCGGTTCGACACCTCGGTCGGCGAGATCGGCGTGCTGCTCAACGCCGTACTGAGCAAGAGCCGCTATCGCCAGGACGGCCTGCTGGCCGGACCCTTCGACGCCGTCAAGCCGGGCTCGATCGCCAATGCGCCGGCCAACGCCCAGGTGCCCTACGGCTTCGAGATCTACGACGACACGGGCGACCGCAAGCGCCTGGGCATCGCCGCGGCGGTGCAGTGGCGGCCGAGCGATCAGCTGCTGCTGACGGCCCAGTACCAGCGGACCAAATACTGGTTCAACCGGACCGGCGCCTACTATTACGACTTCAACAACCGCTCCAACGTCAAGGACGCGAACGGCAACATCATCGAGTACGGCACGGACCCTCTGACCGGCGCGAGCTTCACCTTCAACGACGAAGGCTACGCCACCAAAGGCTCGCTGCAGAACCAGACCTTCGAGACCGGGCGTTTCGACCAGCAGCTCTGGAGCCAGAGCCAGAACTTCACCCTGAACGCGGCTTGGACGCCGACCGACCGCCTCAAGGCCAATTTCGACGCCCAGTACCTGAAGTCCTACTACAATGCCGACCGCAACGGTCACGTGCTGTCGCTCTACTCCCAGTCGGGCCAGACGGGGCTGACCGCACCCCACAAGTCGATCGTCGACTTCGACCTGACCGGCAAGTACCCCCGGTGGGACGTGCGTGACGCGTCGGTCCTGAACAACCCGGCCAACTACACCACGCCGTTCATGGCCGACTCCCTGCAGCGCAACGACGCCGACACCCTGTCGCTGGCGGCGGACGTCGAGTACGACCTCGAAGGCGGCTTCTTCGAAAAGCTGCGCGGCGGAGCCCGCTATTCCGACAACAGCATCGACCTGCGGGGCACCTGGCACGGCGTCTGCATCACGGCCTTGGGGCCCGACGCGAACTGTTCGGCGCCGTCCGGCACGCCGCTGGTCCCGCTTTCGGCCCACCCGGAACTGTCGATGCCTGGCCCGTCGATGCACTGGTTTGACGGCAACACCGTCAGGGGCGGCCTGCTCTATCCGGCCTTCCCGAAGGGCGACGGCGTCTGGGCCCAGACCAAGGCGCTCTACGCCCTGTTCGGCGCCCAGACCAAGGACGCCTTCACGCCGGGCGACCTCAACAGCCAGACCGAGAAGACCTATACCGGCTGGGCGATCGCCGACTATGCGGGCGAAGTGGCCGGCGTGGCGATCGACGGCGGCGTCGGCGTGCGGGTGATCAAGACCGAGGCCACGTCCACGGGCACCCAATTCAACAATGACGGGACCACCGCGCCTATCGACGTGGACAATAGCTACACGCGCGTCCTGCCCAGCTTCAATCTGCGCGCCAAGCTCACTGATACGCTCCAGGCTCGCCTGGCCTATTCCAAGGGCCTGGCCCGACCCAATTTCGACCAGCTGTCGACCAACCTGACGCTCAACAACCCCAACCAGGTCAATCCGAAAACGGGCCATCCCAGCGCCAGTTCCGGCAATCCCATGCTGCGGCCCATCGAGTCCGACAACTACGACCTGACGGCCGAATGGTACTTCAACGACACCGGCTCGCTGACCGCCGGGGTCTTCTACAAGAAGGTCGACGGCTTCCTGGCCAACGGCACGGTCGAGGGCACGTACAACGGTAAAATCTACGACGTCAGCACCGTGGTCAACACGGGGAAGGGGACCGTCAAGGGTCTGGAACTGGGCTACCAGCAGTTCTTCGATTTCCTGCCGGGGCTGCTCAGCGGGCTGGGCGTCCAGGCCAACTACACCTATGTCGACAGCAGCGTGACGAACCCCTTCTTCTCGCCTGGGTCCGATGCGCCGGCCCAGCTGCCGCTCCAGAAGCTGTCGAAGAACAGCTACAACCTGATCGGCCTCTACGAGAAGGGACCGGTCAGCGCCCGCGTCGCCTATAACTGGCGCTCGGCCTATCTGGACCAGACCACGGGCAGCGGCGCGAACGGCCAAGCGCAATACGCCAAGCCCTACGCCTCGCTCGACGCGTCGCTCAGCGTCGACATCAACGACCACGTGGCGTTCTCGGTGGATGCGGTGAACCTGAACAACCGCATGAACGTGCTCTACATCGGCACGCCCGCCGCGCCGCTGCAGTACCAGCTCAACGACAGGCGCTTCGGCGTGGCCCTGCGCATCACCTACTGATCCTCCCCAGCTGGCCGGCGTGGCGCCGCGATGCGCCACGCCGGCGCTTTTTTGACAAAACCCTTCGGTCCGCGAAGCAAGACATGGTTCGATCGATCCGATGCTGACCGAAACTTCGCGCCAGAACGGACCGCTGACCCGCATCGCCATCGTCGGCGGCGGCGCGGCCGGCTGGATGGCCGCCGCCGCCCTGGCCCGCGTGCTCGGACCCCAGGGGCCGGCCATCACCCTGATCGAGTCCGAGGAAATCGGCATCGTCGGGGTGGGGGAGGCGACGATCCCGCCCATCCGCGCCTTCAACGCGATGATCGGCCTGGATGAGGACGTCTTCGTCCGCGAGACCAAGGGCACCTTCAAGCTGGGCATCGAGTTCGTCGACTGGCGCCGGCGCGGACATCGCTATTTCCATCCGTTCGGGGTCTATGGTCCCGACTTCGGCCCCACGCCGTTCGAGGGCGCCTGGCGAAGGCTGCGCCAGGTCGGCCAGGCCGAGCCGCTGGAGGCCTATTCGATCTGCGCCCAGGCCGCGGCCGCCGGGCGCTTCGCCCGTCCCCAGCCCGGCGCCGGGCCGCTGTCGCAGCTGGCCTACGCCTTCCATTTCGACGCGGCGCTCTACGCCCGACTGCTGCGCGCCCACGCCGAGGCCGCCGGCGTCGTCCGCCGCGAAGGCAAGGTGGCCGCCGTCAACCTGCGCGGCGGCGACGGCTTCGTCGAGTCGGTGACGATGGAGGACGGCGAGCGGATCGCGGCCGACCTTTTCCTCGACTGCACGGGTTTTCGCGCCCTGCTGATCGGCCAGGCGCTGGACAGCCCGTTCGAGGACTGGTCGCGATGGCTGCCCAACGACCGCGCCGCGGCCGTCCCCTCCGTCAATGCCGGCCCGCCGGCGCCCTACACCCGCTCGACCGCCCGCGAGGCCGGCTGGCAGTGGCGCATCCCGCTGCAGCACCGCACCGGCAACGGTTATGTGTTTTCCAGCCGCCACATCTCCGAGGACGAGGCGGTCGGCGCCCTGCTGGCCAATCTCGACGGCGAAGCCCTGGCCGAGCCGCGCGTGCTGCGCTTCCAGGCCGGCCGGCGCCAGGCGGGCTGGGTCAAGAATGTCGTCGCCTTGGGCCTGGCCAGCGGCTTCCTGGAGCCGCTGGAATCGACCAGCATCCACCTGATCCAGGTCGGGATCGCCCGGCTGCTCGAGATGCTGCCGACCCGCGCGTTCGAGCCCGCCGACGCCCGCCGCTACAACCGGCTGATGGCGGCCGAGTTCGAGAGCGTGCGCGACTTCCTGATCCTGCATTTCCACGCCACCGAACGGAACGACACGCCGTACTGGGACCAGCTGCGCGCCATGGCCGTTCCCGACACCCTGCTGGAGCGCCTGCGCATCTACCGCGCGACGGGGCGGGTGTTCCGCGAGAGCGACGAGCTGTTCACCAAGACCAGCTGGTTGGCGGTGATGGACGGGCAGGGGCCCAAGGTCGAAGGTGGCGAGCCCCTGGCCGAAGGCCTGCCGCTCGACCAGGCCCGGGACCGACTGGCGCGGATCGCCGCCGCGACGGCCGCGGCCGTCGGGCGGATGCCGTCCCAGACGGACTTCATCCGCGCCCATTGCCAAGCCGGCGCGCTGGCCGCCGTTTGATCCAGATTTTGACCGACAGCCGGGGCGAGCCGCCCCCTTGGAAGAGGTTCGTATGCGACG
>Ga0102592_1001230_pt1 | contig 30682 bp, 27 predicted proteins | sample AraplaCol_mMF_r2_FD_76861 | JGI IMG/M metagenome (GOLD analysis project Ga0102592, IMG submission 76861) | Arabidopsis root microbial communities from North Carolina, USA - plate scrape MF_Col_mMF_r2 (SPADES assembly) (version 2) | ecosystem: Host-associated > Plants > Roots > Endosphere...
CTGCCGCCGTAGCTGCTGTCGGCATTGCGATACTCGCTGGAGGTTGATCCGTCGGCGTAGCGTGTGCTTTCGTAGAACGAGCCGTCGGCGCTCCAGCTCTCGCTGTGGTTAGAGCCGTCGGGGTCGACCACATAGCTGCCGTGCGCCCCATTGATGTTCTGGTAGTCGCTGTGGTAGGTCCTGTCGGCGGCATAGCCATACTCGTAGAAGTTCCCCTGCGCATCGGTTTGGTCGTAATGCGATGAACCGTCCGCACCGGCCCGGTTGCGTGTCACGCTGCCGTCGGCGCCGTGGTCCTCGGACTGGCTGTTGCCCTGGCTGTCGGAGCTGCCGCCGCCGTAGCTGCCGTCGGCATTGCGATACTCGCTGGAGGTTGACCCGTCGGCCTGGCGCGTGCTTTCGTAGAACGAGCCGTCGGCATTCCAGCTCTCACTGTGGTTAGACCCGTCGGGGTTGGCCACATAGCTGCCGTGCGAGCCATCGATGCGCTGGTAGTCGCTGCGGTAGCTTCTGTCGGCGGCGTGGCTTTCGGTCAAGCTGCTGCCCTGCGCGTCGGTATGTTCGCTGCCGTAGGCGCCGTCGCTGTTTTGCCACTCGATCACCAGGCTGCCATCGGCGCCCTCAAGCCGCCGGTCCACCCGTCCATCGGGGCGGCTTGTGGTGATCGTCTTGCTGCCATCGCTGTCGATGGTGGTGTGGGTTTGGCTGGTCTGTTGGCCGTCCTCGTCGGTGGCTGTCGAATCGTTTGCCGTGGCCGCCGAATGATCCGTCGAATCATATTGGTGCGTGGCTTGCACATCATCTTCGTCCTGCCGCACCGCGCGTGGGTCGGTCTGCTCCGGCGGCAAGTCCAACCCATTGATGCCGCCCAGGCTGCGTTCGTAGGTTTCGGGCGGTATCGGCAGTTTGTTGCCGGCCACGATGCTGTTGAGGTCCGCGCCGGGGCCGTACTGCTCTTTGAGATAGTCGATGAACTCCTGGGTGCCCATGCCGTAGCGCGCGGCGATGCTACCCACGGTGTCGCCGTTTTGGATGGTGACGGCATTGTTGCCTGTGTAGCTGGCCAGCGCGGTGGCGGGGTTGAAGACGGTATCAGCTGCTGCGGCAGGGGCGTCCGCTGGGAGGCCGGTGGCCGGCCCTGTCTGGCCGGTGTCGCCCGCGTCAGCCCTTGGGACCATGGCGCCAAACGGTGTTGTATCAAACCCGCCTTTTCCGTTTCCCTGATAGATGATGCCACCTGTGGGGGCACCGCTCTGACCGTCATAGTGCTGTTCTACGACCACCAAGCCGTCACCACCGCCCGACGTTGCAATCCGGATAAGGTCACCGGTCGCCGGGTCGCGTGTCCAGGTCAGGCTGCTGCCGTCGTCAAAGCGCTGCAGTTTGCCGATGGCGCTGCCGTCCGGCGCCTTACCGTTCAGCACATTCGTGCTGACGGCTTCGCTCTGGTTGCGGTATTCGATCTCGCTGCGGGTGAAGGCATCCTGCAAGCCCTGGCGTTGCTGCTCAGCCACTTCGGCCTTGGCCTGCGCCAGCTGGGCTTCATAGTTGGAGCCTTTCAGGTAGGTGTTGGTCAGCTCCGCAACCTTGACGCCGGACACCACCTCGACGTAACGCGGCAGGTTGATGTTGTCCGTGGTGGAAAACCAGGTTCGTTTCCCGTTGACTTCAGCCAGTGAATAACGGTTGCCATCCGCATCGATGACTGCGGGTGGTAGCTGCGTGCTACCGCCCAAGGTGATGGGTGGGCCGAGCTTGTCGGGGGTGTCTCCGCCTGTGAGGTAGGTGCCGATTTCCTTTAGGCCTTTGGCGCCAATCCAGGCGCCAACGGTACCGCCGATTAATGCACCTGCAGGTGCAGATGGGGCGAAAAGCGATCCGAACCCAGCGGCTCCAAGTTTCGCACCTAGAGCGGCTCCTCCTGCTTGCCCAGCAACCCCCATCCCTTCCGTTGCAGCTTCTGCGCCATTGCCCTGGATCACATGCTGCCCAACATTAATGGTGTCATTGACACCACCCACGATGGATGCACCGGGCGCGATGCGCCCTGCAGCCGACGCAACGCTGGGGAAGGTACGAGCGGCGCTCTCTGCGCCTTTCTCAATTCCAGCTACGACTGCAGATGGTTCGTCAGCAAGAACTTCAGTGGTACCGACCCGCACCCTGGGCATGGCATCCAGACGAATGGCCGTATTGCTATCGAAACTTCCCGCGTTAGCGGCCCTCGTTACCCCTGACTCGTTGACGATAAATACATTGGATGTATTGACAATTGGATCAGCCATGATGTTGCCTTTCTATGTTGCGAGGGATGTAGCCAGTGAGCCAGCCGAGAAGCCAAACTAAAACACCAGCGATGCAGAACACGGCTCCCCAGTTAAAAACCAACTGGGCATAGAAGCTGCGTCCCAGAGCGGGAGAAAACATGATCTTGGTAAGCCGCATGGATGGGTCAACAGTCCACAAACACTGAGTCCAGACGACAAACAGTGAGAGGCCGGTTAGATACACAAAGGCCTTGTGCAGCGGCATCGCCCACATTGATGTTTTGGGATCATTCCTGCCCGACCAGATTGTTCCAACGCAAACTACAAATAGGGCCGGGCTCGTTGCCCAGAGAGCGGAAAAATAGAACCGATTCACATCAGGCTTGATGCCTAGCGCGGTGATCCGATCAAGCTGCGGCACGATGGACGCCATAAAGTCGCTGAACTCCCTGGCCCAGGCGTTAGCTTTCAGAATGTCTTCGGGAATGCATAACCCAACCACAGCCATGACCAAATAGTGAGCGACCATCGCAATGACAAATGGGTTCGTCCAAACGGACTTCTTGGTTTCAACGGGATCAGCCATGATGTTGCCTTTCTATGTTGCGAGGGATGTAGCCGGTAAGCCAACCGAGTGCCCAAAGCACTATTCCGGGGCTAACCAAAATTGGGCCAACTGCGAGTAGCTGCCCAAGCAGCCCTCGCCCAATAGGATTTCCGAAGTAAAACCGGCTTATGCGCAGAGATGGATTAACCATCCAAGTGACCTGCCATGCGAAAGCACAAATAACAAGCCCAAAGAGAATGGGCCAGAACGTCTTCCAAAAAGGCGCAGTCCACAATGGCGCTACACCACGTTTCTTCGCGTCCCACATCATCAAGATCACGATAAAGAGCAATAGCGGACTTCCCGCCCACAGCACCGAAAAGTAGAACCGGTTCACGTCCGGTTTGATACCGACTGCAGTAATCCGATCAATTTGTGACACGATGGACGCCATGAAGTCGCTGAACTCCCTGGCCCAGGCATTGGCTTTGAGGATGTCGTCCGGAATGCATGCCCCGACGAGGGCCATGACGAGGTAGTACGCAACCATTGCAAGGCCGAATGGATTCAGCCAAACGGATTTTGTGGTGCCGTCATGTGGTATGACAGGATCAGCCATGACGTTGCCTTTCTATGTTGCGGATGTACTCTTGGCACCAGGTCTGAAGCCGATTCGTTTCGGCCGACTTTTGCTCAGGTGGCGCGGAGCATACAAGCGCACGAGACTCTCCGCTTGACAGTCGACACTTCTTTGTCCGCAGAAAGACAATCACTAGCCATTCGTCTTACTTGTCATTTTTCGAAGAATGAAAAGGTATGTGCCGGCCTTTGTGTCCATGGACAAAGAGACATGGCTAATACAGATGTGACAAGACACATGGGCCAAGACGACGAACGATGGCCGGGCATGCCGCCGGGTTCTTTCCTCCGCTTCTGGCTCGCACGCCATGCCGGTTGTAGGCGTTGGCGGATTTACCCTTGTACGGATTTGGGCTAGGTTGGAGGCAGGGCCGGCCCGGCTTGGCGCGCCGCATTGCGGCGCGGCAGGTTTACCGGCGGCCCGCTGCGGCGCCATGCCGGTGAAGCTTCGCAGCCCTCCTTTGATGCCGGCGCCAAGGAGTGTCTATGGGCCAACCTCAATCTGATACCCGCAATGAGCAGGGCTTGCAGTCCATGCTCGAAACATTCGCCAAGGCTTTTACCCAGGGCGACGGCAAAACGGCCGCGACCTGCTGGGAGGTGCCCGCGCTGATCGTCGCGGACCAGGGCAGCAAGGCCGTCGCGACGCTGGAGGAAGTGGAAGATTTTTTCGGCGGCGCGGCCCAGCAGTACAAGGACATGGGCGTTACCGGCACGCGGCCCGAGATCCAGTCGGCCACCTGGCTGACGGACAGGCTGGTCTCGGTGCATGTGCGTTGGCCCTACCTGGATGCCAAAGGCCAGGCGCGGCCGGAGTCGGAGGCCTCGACCTATGTCATGCGCATCGGCGATGACGGCCGGCCGCGGATCACTGTCGTCGTGATGATGGGCGCCAGCAAGGGCGGTTGAGCCACCCCGCCGCTTACTGCGGTGCGACTTTCGCGCCCGTCAGTTTTTCCTGCGCCTTCACCAGCGCCGGGACAAACTCCTTGCCGTAGCCCAGCGCGCTGGCGGTCACCAGGCTCTGGTGCACGGCCTCGCCGACCAGGGACGGCACTTTCACCATCTCGGCCAGGTGGGTGTAGTAGCGCAAATCCTTGCGTGCGTTGTCGAGCTCGAACTTGAGGCCTGCGAAGTCGCCGCCCAGTGTCTTGGCCATGGCCTGGAAGAGGCCCGAGTTCACCGCGCCGGCCGATACCACGTCGACCAGCTTTTGCGGTTCTATGCCGGCCAGCGCGCCCACGGCGAAGGCTTCGGCCGTGGCCGTGCAGATGGCCTGGGCGACGAAGTTGTTGAGCAGCTTGACGACGTGGCCGGCGCTGGGGCCGCCCACGTGGAAGATGTTTTCGCAATAGGCCGCCAGCACGGGGCGGATTTTGTCGAACACCGCCTGCTCGGCGCCCACCATGGTGTTGAGCTTGCCGAGTTCGGCCTCCACCGGCGTGCGCGCCAGCGGCGCGTCGACCAGGGTGGCGCCGTGCTGCGCGCACAAAGCGGCCAGGCGGCGGGTGGATTCGGGTTCGCTGGTCGAGGTGTCGATCACGACCAGGCCGGCCCTGGGCTTGGACAGCACGCCGTTGGCGCCCAGCAGGCTTTCTTCCACCTGCGGCGAGCCGGTCACGCAAATCACCACGGCGTCGCAAACGCCGAGTTCGGCCGGGCCGAACGCCTGTTTCGCGCCCGCGGCCAGCAGGTCGGCCACGCGCTCCCTGTTGCGGTGAATGGTCAGGCTGAGGGTGAATCCCTTGGCCAGCAGGTTGCGCGCGATGCCGTGGCCCATCATGCCGGATGCGCCTATGACGCCAATGTGTTTCATGCTGTCTCCTGAAGTGAGGGTGAAAGATTCAGTACAGGCCCTTGACCTGCGCCTGCAGCCGCGCCAGGCCCAGCAGGGCGTCGGTGCAGGGCGTGGGCACGGCTGTCAGCTGCCCCAGCTCGCGCACGGCCGTTACCAGCGCATCGAGCTCGACGGGCTTGCCGGCCTCCACGTCCTGCAACATGGAGGTCTTGAAGGCGCCCAGCTTGCGCGTGACGGCGTGGCGCTCTTCGGGCGTCTGGTTGATGGGGATGCCCATGCGCGCGCCGATTTCCTTGGCCTCCAGCATGATGCTGTGGGTAAAGGCGGTCACCAGCTCATCGTCGAGGACGCGGTCCATGGTCGCGCCGGTCAGCGCGCTGATCGGGTTGGCGGTCATATTGCCCCAGAGCTTGAACCAGATGTCTTTCTGGATCTGGTCCGATACCGGGGCTTCGAAGCCGGCTTTTTCCAGGAGGGCCGCAAGCTGTTGCACCCGGCCGGTTTTCTCACCCGAAGGCTCGCCGATGATGAGCTTGTTGCCGAAGTGGTGGTGCACCTGGCCGGGCTCATCAAGCGAACAGCTGGCATGCACCACGCAACCGACGATGTGCCTGGCGGGAATCGACCGGGCGATCTCGCCCGTGGGATCGACGGACTTCAGGTGCTTGCCGGCCAGCGCGCCGCCGAAGCCCTGCAGGAACCACCAGGGCACGCCGTTCATGGCGGTCAGTACCACGGTGTCCGGGCCCAGCAGCGGGGCGATGTGACGCGCGACCTCGGGCAGCGAAGGCGCCTTCACGGCCAGCACCACCATGTCCTGCACACCGAGTTCGGCCGGCACGGCGCTGGAGGCCACGGCTTGCGAGCTCAGCGTGCCGCCCTGGTTGAGCCGCAGGCCGTGCAGCTGCAAGGCCTGCAAGGTGGCACCGCGCGCCACCACGCTGACCTCGCAGCCGACACGTGCCAGCCCCATGCCTATCCAGCCGCCTATGGCGCCCGCGCCGTAAATGCACACCTTCATGCTGTCTCCATGGTTCTCTTGATAACGACTGCCGACCGCCCAATGAACAGGGCGGCGCCTGCCCACCGAGGAGATAAGGGCTTAGCCTTCTGGGGTGAAGCCCACGGCTTTCACCAGAGGCCCCCACAGTTCGGTGTCGGCCTTGAGCATGGCGGCCAATTGCGCCGGCGAAGTCGGCGCCGGTTCCAGGAATGACACGGCCAGCCCGTCGATCACATCCTGCGAAGCCAGCGCGCTGCGTATGCCGGCGTTCAGGCGCTGCACCACGTCCTGCGGCGCCTTGGCCGGCAGGAAAAAGCCGAACCACTCGGTGAACGCCATGTCCTTGAAGCCCTGCTCCACCAGCGTGGGCGTATTGGGCGTGAACTTGCTGCGCTTGGGGCCGCTGGTGGAGAGCAGGCGGCATTTGCCGGCCGCCACATGCTGGGTGAATTCGCCGGTGGGGCCCGACACGGCGGCGATCTGGCCGCCCACCATGTCCAGCACCGCGGGCTGGGTGCCGCGGAAGGCGACGTGGCGCAGGTCCACATTGCCGGCGCGGCCCAGCAGCGCGCCTATGAAGTGCGGCGAGGAGCCGGCCGCCGGCGAGCCGAAGTTGGCCTGGCCTGGGTTGGCCTTGCACCAGGCGAGGAAGTCGGGCACGGTCTTCACGCTGGCCGGCACCAGGGGGCCGACGGCAAAGCCGTAGTCAAAAATCGCCGCGGCCGAGACCGGTGTCAGGTCGGCCACCGGGTCATAGGGCAGTTTTTTATAGGTGTGGGGGTAGATGCCCAGCATGGACATGGGCGTGAGCAGCACCGTCGCGCCGTCGGGCGCGGCCTGCTTGACGAATTGCACGGCGATCTGCCCACCCGCGCCGGTCTTGTTCTCGACCACCGCGCTTTTCGCATAGCCGGGATGCAGCTTGTCGGCCACGCGGCGCGAAACGATGTCGGCGGTGCCGCCGGGCGCGAAGCCGGCGATGACCTTGGTGCTGTCAATGGCCTGGGCCCAGGCCTGCCGGCCTATGCCGGCCAACAGGGCGGCGGCGCTGGAAGACTGGATGAGCTGGCGGCGCGAGATATTCATGTGGTGTGTCCTCAAGAAAGGGATGGGCCTGGAGGCCGCAAATGCGAAAAGCTATTGTCTGTTCAAGCGCATATTCCTGCACCAGGCGGTATTCAGCCGCTGGCATGGCAAGCTGCGGGATGCCGGGTTCACGCAGCCCGCATCATGACCAAAACCCAAAGCCTGGTTATTTATACAGTAACATCGCGCATGGCCAAAGACAAAACGATTTACACCTGCAGCGAATGCGGCGGCAGCAGCCCCAAGTGGCTGGGCAAATGCCCGCATTGCAATGCCTGGAACACGCTGGTCGAATCGGCCGCCGAGAGCGGTGCGCCGGCGAAGAACCGCTACAGCAGCCAGTTCCAGTCCCTGGCCAAGGCTTCCGAGCTGACAACCCTGTCCGACATCGAGGCGACCGAAATGGCGCGCACGCCCACCGGCCACGAGGAACTGGATCGTGTGCTGGGCGGCGGCATCGTCGAAGGCGGCGTGGTGCTGATAGGCGGCGACCCGGGCATCGGCAAATCCACGCTGCTGCTACAAGCGCTCGATTCGCTGCAGCGCGCCGGACTGAGCACCCTCTACGTGACCGGCGAGGAAAGCGGCGCGCAGGTCGCGCTGCGCTCGCGCAGGCTGGGGCTGGATGGCTCGCAGGTGAAGGTGCTGGCAGAAACCCAGCTGGAAAAAATCCTCGCCACGCTCGAAGCCACCCAGCCCGCGATCGCAGTGATCGATTCCATCCAGACCGTGTATTCCGACCAGCTGACCTCCGCGCCCGGCTCGGTCGCCCAGGTGCGCGAATGCGCGGCCCACCTGACGCGCGCAGCCAAGTCCAGCGGCGTGTGCATCGTGCTCGTGGGCCATGTGACCAAAGAGGGCGCGCTGGCCGGCCCGCGCGTGCTCGAGCACATGGTGGACACCGTGCTGTACTTCGAGGGCGACACGCATTCGAGTTTTCGCCTGGTGCGCGCCATCAAGAACCGCTTCGGCGCGGTCAATGAGATCGGCGTGTTCGCCATGACCGAAAAAGGCCTCAAGGGCGTGGCCAACCCGAGCGCGATCTTTCTGAGCCAGCACAGCGAGCCCGTGCCCGGCAGCTGCGTGCTGGTGACGCTGGAGGGCACGCGCCCCATGCTGGTGGAAATCCAGGCGCTGGTCGACAACGGCGGGCCCAGCCCGCGGCGCCTTTCCGTGGGCCTGGACCGCGACCGCCTGGCCATGCTGCTGGCGGTGCTGCACCGCCATGCGGGCGTGGCCTGCATGGACCAGGACGTGTTCGTCAACGCCGTCGGCGGCGTGCGCATCAGCGAGCCGGCCGCCGATTTGTCCGTGATGCTGGCTATCACCTCGTCCCTGCGCGGCAAGCCCTTGCCCAAGGGTTTTATCGCCTTCGGCGAAGTCGGCCTGGCCGGCGAGGTGCGCCCGGCGCCGCGCGGCCAGGAGCGCCTGAAGGAAGCGGCCAAGCTCGGCTTCAGCGTGGCCGTGGTGCCCAAGGCCAACGCGCCCAAAAAAGCCATAGAGGGATTGACGATCCACGCCGTCGAGCGGGTCGAGGAGGCGATGAACGTGGTGCGCGGTCTGGGCTGAGGCGTTGCACAATCAATGCCATGAAGCTCGCCGCCATCTCCGACATCCACGGCAACCTGCCGGCGCTGCAGGCCGTGCTGGCCGACATCGAAGGCCAGGATGTGGACCAGGTCGTGAACCTCGGCGACATCCTCAGCGGCCCGCTGCAGCCTGTCGAAACGGCCGACCTGCTGATGGCGCGCAACTTCACCACGATTCGCGGCAACCATGAACGGCAGGTGCTGGCGCTGATCGACCAGGGCCAGTACCTGGACCCGCTCAGCACCGACGGCTACACGGCGGGCCAGCTGGACTCGGCACACCTGGCATGGATACGTTCGCTGCCCGAAAGCCTGGTGCTGGACGGTGGTGAGGTCCTGCTGTGCCACGGCACGCCGGCCAGCGACCTGGTCTACTGGCTGGAAACCACGGTGCCCGGCTTCACCGGTGATGGCGCGGGCCACGCCACCGGCATACGTCCGGCCACGGCCGATGAGGTGCGCGAGCGCTTGGGCGCCGCGGCGCAAGCCGGGCACTCGCTGGTTTTGTGCGGCCACACCCATGTGCCGCGCATGGCGCAGTGCTGCGATGTGCTGATCGTCAACCCCGGCAGCGTCGGCCTGCAGGCCTATGACGACGAGCATCCGCATCCGCATGTGGTGGAAAACGGCGCGCCGCATGCGCGCTACGCCATCGCCGAAAAAACCGGCGCGGGCTGGTGGGTCGAGCTTCGCGCCGTGCCTTACGGCCACCTGGCGCAATCGCGGGTGGCGGCCGGCCGCGGGCGACCCGACTGGGCGCATGCTTTGGCTACGGGCTGGGCGGCGCGGGCAAGCTGAGTTGGCCACTACGCACTCCCCGCAGTTCGGGGAGCCGTCGGCCTGCGAAAATAGCGCCATGAACTTCCAGAAAATCATTGTTCCCGTGGCCGGTGTCGCGGCCGTAATGCTGGGCTACCGCTTTTACGGCTGGAGTGGCGTGGCCGCGGTCGCCGGCGGCCTGATCATGTGGGTGCTGCTGCATTTCACCCGCATGATGCAGGTCCTGAAACGCGCGGCCAACCGGCCCATCGGCTATGTCGACAGCGCGGTCATGCTCAATGCCAAGCTCAAGCCCGGCATGACGCTGCTGCACGTGGTGGCGATGACGCGGGCGCTGGGGCAACTGCTTTCCGCCAAGGACGAGCAGCCCGAGATCTTCCGCTGGACGGATGCCAGCGAGTCGCACGTGACTTGCACTTTTGTGGGCGGCAAGCTGGCCCACCATGAGCTTTTCAGGCCGGCGCCGGACGCGGCGCCGCCCGCCCCGTAAAATCCCTAATTCTGGTTTTCCGGGCGGCGCCCCGCGCCCGCCCGCCGATTTGTTGACCCGCATCACCCCACATAGAACAGGATTCCCCATCATGTCCCCAGTAGTACCTTCCATGGCAGACCGCGACGGCAAAATCTGGATGGACGGCCAGATGGTCGACTGGCGCGACGCCAAGATCCACGTGCTGAGCCACACCCTGCATTACGGCTGCGGTGCTTTTGAGGGCGTCCGCGCTTACAAGCAGGATGGCGGCGGCACGGCGATCTTCCGGCTCGAAGAGCACACCGAGCGCCTTTTCAACAGCGCCAAGATCCTGCGCATGAAGATTCCCTTCAGCAAGGAAGAAGTCAACGAAGCGCAAAAAGCCGTGGTGCGCGAAAACAAGCTCGAAGGCGGCTACCTGCGCCCGCTCACCTGGATAGGCTCGCAAAAACTCGGCGTCAGCCCCAAGGGCAACCAGATCCACCTGATGGTCGCGGCCTGGGCCTGGGGCGCCTACCTCGGTGAAGAGGGCATGAAGCGCGGCATCCGCGTCAAGACCTCGAGCTATACGCGCCACCACGTCAACATCACGATGACGCAGGCCAAGGCGGTCAGCAACTACACCAATTCCATCCTCGCCAATATGGAAGCGCTGGACGACGGCTACGACGAGGCGCTGCTGCTGGACGCCTCGGGTTTCGTGAGCGAAGGCGCGGGCGAGAACATCTTTGTGGTCAAGGGCGGTGTGGTTTACACGCCCGACCTCTCGGCAGGCGCGCTCAACGGCATCACGCGCAACACCATTCTTCACATCTGCAAGGACCTGGGCCTGGAACTCGTGCAAAAACGCATTACGCGCGACGAGGTCTATATCTGTGACGAAGCCTTTTTCACCGGAACGGCCGCCGAAGTCACGCCTATCCGCGAGCTCGACCGTGTCCAGATCGGCGCTGGCTCGCGCGGCCCCATCACAGAAAAAATCCAGAGCGCCTTCTTTGACATCGTCAACGGCCGCAACCCCAAGTACGCCCACTGGTTGGCTAAGGTATAACACCCCCGAAGCGGCCTGCGGCCGCCTCCCCCTCAAGGGGGCGCCACCTGCGGCCCGGCAAAGCCGGTTCCGCGATGGCCCTAGCAAAATCCTGTGGAACGTCGTTACCGGAGATATCCAGTGATCCAAAATACAACCCAGGGGGCCGTTGAACTGCTGGCTTCCGACCTGAATGCGCAAGGCGGGGTTTACTGCCCCAGTCCCAAGGCCGACATGAAAATCTGGAACAGCCATCCCAAGGTCTACCTGGACGTGGCGCGCACCGGCCAGGCCAAATGCCCGTATTGCGGCACGGTTTACGCGTTGAAGGCCGGCGAACACTTCGGTGGAAGCCACTAAAAACACCCTCGTCATTGCACCCCAATGGATTGGGGATGCGGTGATGACGGAGCCCTTGATGCGCCGGCTGCAGGCGCGGGGCGAGCGCCTCACGGTCGGTGCGCTGCCCTGGGTGGCGCCGGTCTATCGGGCCATGCCGCAGGTGGCCGAGGTCATTGAATTCCCGTTTGCCCACGGCGGCCTGCAGTTTCGCGAACGCAGGGCAATCGCCAAACGCATTGAAGGCCGCTTCGACAAGGCTTATGTCCTGCCGAATTCGCTGAAAAGCGCGCTGCTGCCCTTTCTGGCCAGCATTCCCGAGCGCATCGGTTATTTTGGCGAGGCGCGCGTGGGCCTGCTCACGCACCGGCTCAAAAATCCCAAAAACAAGCCGCCCATGGTGGCGTTTTATTCAGCCTTGAGCGGCGGCACTGATCTGGACAAGGACAGGCCGCAGCTGCAGATACCGCCGGCTGACATCGATCAGGCTTTGGCCGAACTGGGCTTGCAACGCGGCGGCTTCCACGTGTTCGCGCCCGGAGCCGAATATGGCCTTGCCAAGCGCTGGCCGGCCCGCTATTTCTCGGAACTGGCCGCGGCGCTGGACCTGCCGGTGGTGCTGCTCGGTTCGGGCAAGGAGGCGGTGCTGTGCGAGGACATCGCCGCGCCCGTGAATGCGGCCCAGCCCGGCAAATGCCTCAACTTTGCCGGCAAGACTTCACTGGTGCAGGCGCTGTGCCTGATTGCCGCCTGCAAGTCCACCATCAGCAACGACTCGGGCCTCATGCACGTGGCGGCCGCCTTCGGCGTGCCCCAGGTCGCGATCTTCGGCTCGTCCAGCCCGCTGCACACGCCTCCGCTGAGCGACAAGGCAACCGTGCTCTGGCTCAAGGCTGACCCTGCCTACCAACCGCCGCTGGACTGCGCGCCCTGCTTTGAGCGCGAATGCCCGCTGGGCCATACGCGCTGTCTGAACGACATCGCGCCCGGACGGGTGCTGGCGGCGCTGGCGTCCGGCCGCTAGGCGGGAAAGGCCGACAGGGGCGCAAAACCCGGCTTGCCCTGCGTCGGCGTGCGCGCCACGTTCATGACCCAGCACACCATCACGAAGTAGCCGACCAGGCTCACCAGCTCGACCACGCCCTGCTCGCCGAAGGTTTTGACGGCCGCGGCGTAGGTGGCGTCGCTGCAGCCGTGCTGCCGCAGCACTTCGAAGCTCAGGTCCAGCGCGACGGCTTCGTCCTCGGCCATGCCGCGGGGTTGCCGGCCATCGGCGATCGCGTCCACGGTGGACTGCGCCACGCCAGCGGCTACCGCCAGGGGGGCGTGCATCAGCCACTCGAACTGGTTGGCGGTGTGGCGGGCCGCGACGCAGGTCGCGAGCTCGCGGATGCGTGCATCCAGCGTGCTCTCAAAGCGCAGGTAGGCCCCCATGTCGCCGACGCGGCCCATAAGCTGAGGGCTGCGCAGCAGGGGGATGAAAGGACCGAATATGGCCTTGCGCGGCCCGGCGATGATGGCGTCGGCGGCCTCGCGCTGCGCCGGTGTCATGGCATCGCGCGGCATCAGCGGCATGCGGTCTTCGGCGGACGGGAAAAAGCCCTGCGGAATGTTGGCGGGCTGCGGCGAGGGGGTGGTGCTCATGGCTGTGATCCTGTGGGTGGATTGATGCTTGATGCGAACAGGCCCTAGGGTATCAAAGCCCATGCCGTCCTGTGCCCGGGGCAAAAAAAGGCCACCTTTCGGTGGCCTGTTGAAAGTTCTCCTGGGGGAGAACGTCGTTGGGAGATCAATAGTTGCTTCCGACGTCTGGTTTTTGTTTCCTTGTTCGCCGAATTGCGGGTGTTGTGACAGCAACGTCCGCCACTGTCGGCGATTGCGCGCGTTTTGACCATTCTCCAAATAGAGGAGAGCGGCGAGATTTTTTGAAGATGCTGCGGAGTTTCGTGATTTATTTCACGCGGCCGAGTGGGCCATGGCGTGGGCCACGGGCAGCTCCACGATGAAGGACGCGCCGCCGCCAGGCCGCGCTTCGCAGCGCACGCTGCCGCCGTGGCGCTGGCTGATGGACTTGACCAGGGCCAGGCCCAGGCCCACGCCGCCTTCGCGCTCGCTGGCGCCGGGCAGGCGGTAAAAGGGCTCGAAGATGCGCTCGCGCTGGCCGGCCGGAACGCCGGGGCCGCGGTCATGCACCTTGACCACCGCCAGCTGCTTGGCGCCGACACGGGTTTGCGCAAGTTCGAGGTTGATCTCGCCGGTGCTGTAGCGCCTGGCGTTTTCCAGGAGGTTGCGGATCAGGCGGCGCAGCAGCCGGGGCGAGCCCTGTACGGTCAGGCTGTGGCTGGCGGCATCGAGACCCAGGCCGGCGCTGGGCTGGTTGCCGAGTTCCGCGCTGAGTTCGGCGTTGACGCGTGCGCATTCTTCGGCCGCCAAGCCCGTGAGGTCCAGGGTTTCAAAAGGCTCGGCGTCTGCCTGCTTGGCGTCCAGGCGGCTGGCCAGCAGGATCTCGTCGATCAGCTGGTCGAGTTCGTTGATGCTGCGCGAGATCTCCTGGCGCTGCGGCGAGGCGTCCGTGCCCATCAGTTCCAGGCCCATGCGTATGCGCGCCAGCGGCGAACGCAGCTCGTGCGAGGCATTGGCCAGCAGCGATTTGTGCGATTCCATCAGGCTTTCGATGCGCTCGGCCGCATGGTTGAAGCGCCGGGCCAGGAAAGCCACTTCGTCCTTGCCTTCGGCATTGACGCGTGCCGACAGGTCGCCGGCGCCCCAGCGCTCCACGCCCCGCTGCAGGGCTTCGAGCCGTTGCGTGAGGCGGCGCATGACGGGGTAGGCCCCAAGCGCCACGGCCAGGCCGACCAGGCCCAGCATCCAGCCAAAGCCGAAACCAAAAGGTGGACGCATCCAGGGGTTGCCCGGTGGGCGCTTGGGCCGGGGCAGCAACAGGTTCAGAGTCTGGCCGTCTTTGGTCACCACGTCGAACTCCAGGTCGTCGCCGAGCTTGCGGTCGGGCCGGGTCTGTGCCGTGCCTATGACTTCACCCTTGTCGTTGTGCACCAGCACTTCGCGTATCGGCAGCAGCGGCGGGTCGGCGCTCAGGCGCCAGGCCGCGCCGACCAGGAAGGTCAGCACCACCACGGTGGCGACAACCGCCAGCCAGATACGCACATATAAGTGCGACGTAAAACGTGTCCACATGAAAAGTCAGTCCTGCTGCTTGGCAAACACGTAGCCCACACCGCGCACGGTGAGTATGCGTTTGGGATCCTTGGCGTCGGTCTCGATGGCACTGCGGATGCGGCCCATGTGCACGTCGATGGAGCGGTCGAAGGCCTCGAGTTCGCGGCCGCGCACGGCTTCCATGATCTGGTCACGGCTCAGCACGCGGCCGGCGCGCTCGGCCAGCGCCACCAGCAGGTCGAACTGGTAAGAGGTGAGTTCACAGGCCTTGCCCGACACGGAGACGGTGCGCGCGTCGCGGTCGATTTCGAGCGAGCCGAAGCGCATGACCTTGTGGCCGCCGTTGGCGGTGGCGGCGGCGCTGTCGCCGCCGCGGCGCAGCACGGCGCGTATGCGGGCCAGCAGTTCGCGCGGCTCGAAGGGCTTGGGCAGGTAGTCGTCGGCGCCGATCTCCAGGCCGACGATGCGGTCCATGGGGTCGCCCTTGGCGGTGAGCATGAGCACGGCGGTGTTGGCCGTCTCGCTGCCCTGGCCCTTGATGCGGCGACACACTTCCAGGCCATCCATGTCGGGCAGCATCAGGTCCAGGATGACCAGGTCGGGCGTGCTGCCTTCCAGCGCGGCCAGTCCGCTCGCGCCGTCGGCCGCGTGGGTGAAACCATAGCCTGACTGGCGCAGGTACTCGCCCACCATGGTGGCCAGGCGGGCGTCGTCTTCGATCATCAGGAGTTGTTGGGTCATGGAAGAGTCCTCGGTTGCGGGGGTGTATCCCCAGGGTTCCCCCAGGGTGGATCACGATGCGTTCATGCTGCGCCGCACGCAACAATCGCGCTTGAAGCCATCGTAAAGTTACGGTAAACCGGGCTGCAAGCTACCAGCATACTCCGCTGCACGCTGGCCTGGCGACTGTTTTACAGCTATTGATTTAATAGCTGGAAAGGCTTGTCGCTACGGCTGTTTCGGAGCCTGCAAGCGCGAGGCCAGGGCCACCAGCACCAGCACCGGCAGGCCCAGAAGGGCGGTCGCGGTGAAGAAATGGGTGTAACCGAAGGCATCCACATATTTGCCCGAATAGCCGGCCAGGAACTTGGGCAGCAGCAGCATCATGGAACTGAACAGGGCGTATTGGGTGGCCGAGTAATTGATGTTGGTCAGGCTGGAAAGGTAGGCGATGAAGGCTGCCGAGGCAATGCCGCTGGAAAGGTTGTCGGCCGAGATCACGAAGATCAGCGCGGTGACGTCGTGGCCGCGCGTGCCCAGCCAGGCGAACAGCAGGTTGCTGCCGGCGCTCAGCACCGCGCCCAGCATCAGCACGCGCATCACGCCGAAGCGCATGGCCAGCGCGCCGCCGACAAAGGCGCCGGCCAGCGTCATGACCACGCCGTAGATCTTGGTCACCGCCGCCACCTCGTCCTTGGTGTAGCCCATGTCCACGTAAAACGGGTTGGCCATGATGCCCATGACGACGTCGCTGATACGGTAGATGGCGATGAGCGCGAGGATCAGCAGCGCCTGCTTGCCGTAGCGGCGCAGGAAATCGGCGAAGGGGTCGACCAATGCGCTCTTGAGCCATTCGCCGAGGTTGCGCGAGGGCGGCAGCACACGGGCCGCAGGCTCGGGCGAGAGCAGCACGGTTGCCATGCCCAGCAGCATGGAGGCCGCCATGGCCAGGTAGGCGACCTGCCAGGCGCCGTGCTGGTAGGTGGCCGTGTCGGTGACTTCGGCGCGCGCGGCGATCCACAGCGCGCCGGCGCCGGCCCAGATCATGGCGACGCGGTAACCGGTCTGGTAGGCGGCCGCCAGCGCCGCCTGGCGCTGCGTGTCGGCCGACTCGATGCGAAATGCGTCCAGCGCGATGTCCTGGGTGGCCGAGCCGAAAGCCACGGCCAGGGCGCACCACACCACGGGCAGCAGTGCCACTTTGGGATCGGTCAGGGCCATGCCGGTGAGCGCCGCCGCGATGACCAGCTGCGACAGCAGCAGCCAGCTGCGCCGGCGCCCCAGCAGCCGCGTCAGCAGCGGGATCGGCAAGCGGTCCACCAGGGGGGCCCAGACCCACTTGAAGCCGTAGGCCAGCCCCACCCAGCTCAGGTAGCCAATGGTGGTGCGGTCTATGCCCGCTTCACGCAGCCAGAAGCTCAGCGTGCCGAACACCAGCAGCAAGGGCAACCCGGCGGAGAAACCCAGAAACAGCATGCGCAGCGTGGCCGCCTCGGCATACACATGCCAGACATCGCGCCAGGAGGTTTTGGAAGAGGGAAGAGAAGGCTCGGCGGAGGGGATTTTGTCTGACATGGGCATTTCGATTTGTGACTATTATTCACCCATGTGCTTTTTATGCGATGCCAAACATTCCGCCTGGCCCGGCCGCCGGGCATTTCTGCTGGCGGCCGCCGGCAGCGCGGCCGCGGCGGCCACCACGCCGCTGCGCGCCCAGGTGGATGTCGGGCCCGCCTCCCAGTTGCGCAACCTGGTGCCGGCCGATGAAATCGAAAGCGCCGCCACCCAGGAGTACAGCAAGCTGCTGGCCGACGCCCGGGCCAAGGGCGCGCTGGCGCCCCAGAACCATCCGCAGCTGCTGCGGCTGCGCGCCATCGCCGCGAAGCTGGTGCCGCAGACAGCCCAGTGGAACGACCGCGCCAGGCAGTGGCGCTGGGAGGTCAACGTGCTGGGCAGCAAGCAGATCAATGCCTTTTGCATGCCGGGCGGCAAGATCGCCTTCTATACCGGCATCCTCGACCAGCTCAAGCTGACGGACGACGAGGCGGCCATGATCATGGGCCACGAAATGGCCCATGCGCTGCGCGAGCATGCCCGTGCGCGCATCGCCAAAAGCCAGGGCACGGGAACTTTGCTTTCGCTGGGCGCGCAGCTGCTGGGCTGGGGCCAGGTCGGCGACCTGGCCGCCAGCATAGGCACGCAGCTGCTGACGCTGCGTTTCAGCCGCGAGGATGAAACCGATGCCGACCTGGTGGGCCTGGAGCTGGCCGCGCGCGGCGGCTACAACCCGCAGGCGGCGGTCAGCCTGTGGGAAAAAATGGCGCAGGCTGGCGGTGGCGCCAGCGGCCCGAGCTTTCTGTCCACCCACCCCTCGGGGCCCGAGCGCATCCAGCAGCTGCAGGCCAACGTGCCGAAGGTGCAGGGGCTGTACCAGCGCGCCCGCAGCTGACCCGGCTGGCCGGTTTGACGCAACGCGCCGCCCTTTTCTCGCGCGCCTTCTGGCGCGCCTTTCGCCCCGCGCGCACCCGCATCAACACACGCGAACGCCTGCGCCTGGTCGCTGGTTCGCTGCTGGGGATTTTCCTGACGGGCTTGCTGTGCCACCTGGCCGGCTGGGTGGTGCCGGGCCTGCCCTGGATCGTGGCGCCGTTGGGCGCCAGCGCCGTGCTGATCTTCGCGGTACCGGCGAGCCCCATGGCGCAACCCTGGCCGGTGGTGGGCGGCAACACGCTGTCGGCGCTGGCCGGCATCGCCGGGGTGCACGGCGTGCACCTGCTGGGTTCGCCCGAGCTGGCCGCGGCCCTGGCGGTGGCCACCGCCATCGCGCTGATGCTGGCGCTGCGTTGCTTGCATCCACCGGGCGGCGCCACCGCGCTCATGATGGTGCTGGGCGGCATCTCCAGCCCGGTGTTCGCTTTCTATCCCGTGATGCTCAATTCGGTGTTGCTGGTGACTGTGGGCATCCTTTACAACAACGCGACGCGCCGGGCCTACCCGCACACGCAGCTGCCGGCGCGGGATGTGGCGCCCTCGGCCGAGGACCGGCAACTGGACGCCGACCTGGACGCCGTGCTGGCGCGCTACAACCAGGTGCTGGACGTGAGCCGCGACGACCTCAAGGCCCTGCTGGCCGAAACGCGGCTGCGCGCCTATGACCGCAAGCTGGCCGAAGTGCGCTGCGAAGACATCATGTCGCGCGATCTGGTGACGGTGGAGTTCGGCACGCCGCTGGAAGAAGCCTGGGCCCTGCTGCGGGAGCGCCGCATCAAGGCATTGCCGGTGGTGGACCGCAGTTTTCGCATCGCCGGCATCATCACGATGGCGGACTTCATGCGCGCCGCGGACCTGGACTTGTATGAAGGCTTTGATGCCAAGCTCAGGCAGTTGGTGCGCAGCACGCGCAGCGTGTATTCGGACAAGCCCGAGGTCGTGGGGCAGATCATGACACGCAACGTGCGCGTGGCGGGCCGGCAACGCCGGCTGGTGGAGCTGGTGCCGCTGTTCGGCAGCACCGGCCACCATCACATCCCCATCATCGGGGAGGGGGAGCGGCTGGTCGGCATTATTACCCAGTCGGATCTGGTCGCCGCACTAGGACGGGCCGCCGATCCCTCAGCCTGATCGGTGGCAATCCGCCATGTGAATGAAGTCAAACGTATTCATTTTGAATGCGTTTTTTCGCGACCTCTCTTTCACATCAAGCCATAAGACTTAGTGGGCTCGGGCTGAGCGGATTTGCCCTGTGACAGGCGCATGCGGAAAGCGCGCAGGTGGCCACGACCACTCGTACTTGTCCTACGCTGCTTTTTGATACTTGCGCCTTAAGATGGGTCGCATGAGCCTTCCCCCTCCTTCAGGACAAGCTGCTTTTTTATTGCGGCGGCAGGGCCTCACGGACGCACGGCGGGCACTTTCTGTCCCGACGCCATGACGCGCACCGACCCTGCCCTGATCGCATTCCTTGAGGAGCAGCGCGCCGAATTCACCCGCTCCCTGCCGCGCCGCCTGGAACAGGTCGGGCTGCTCTGGCAGCAGGTCCTGCGGGGTGAGGATCTGGCGCAGGCCTTGCCGACGCTGGAACGCCATGCGCACAGCCTGGCGGGCTCCGCGGCCACTTTCGGCTGGGCCGAACTCGGACTGGCCGCCCAGGCCCTGGAGCTGGCCTTAAGCCCCCATGTCGGCACGGAGGCAGCACTGGCGCCCGAGGTCAGCGCCGAGCTGGGCCGGGCTGTTGAAGAACTGCAGCAACGCTTTCACAGGGCGGCCTGAGACGCGAGGAACGGACTGCCCATGCCCACCTCCGTCATCTTCCTGAAAAAGATCAAGATCGCGCTGGCAGGCGGCGTGGTGCTGATGGCCGTGGTGGGTTCGGCCTCATACGTGGCCATCAACCGCCTGCTGGAAACGGCGCAGTCGCGCGTGCGCACCGAGGACACGCTGGTGATGCTGGAGCGCGCCGATTCCAGCCTGCGAACGGCGGAGTCCACGCTGAGGCAGTATCTGCTGAGCGGGCGCGAGGACGACCTGGCGGCCTTCCAGGAAGCGCGGGTTGACTTGCGTGCCCTCAGGGCCCGCATACGCAGCGCCAATGTGCTGGAAGAGGCGGCGGATTTTGACGATCTGGTCAACGAGCGCGCCCGGATCGCGGACCAGGCCATCGCGGCGCGCAAGGCCGGCGGCGCGGAGGCGGCCGCAGCCGTGATGGGCAGCGACGCCAGCCGGCAGTTGCGGGTGCGCACCAATGGCCTGCTTGAAGGGGCGCGCAACCGCGAGTCTTACAAGTGGCGCGACGCACAGGCGGTCGCCGAGCGCAGCGCCCAGTGGGCGCTGGCCCTCATTGTTGCCGCCAGCGCCTTGTTTTTCCTCATGCTGGGCTGGGTGGTCTATGTGGTCAAGCACTACGAGCAGGTGCGAAAAAGCGGCGAAGCCCAGCTACGCGACAGCGAGGCGATGAGCCGAAGCATCACCGAGGGCATGGTGGAGGCCGTCATCACCACCACCGCCGACAACGTCGTGCTGGAGGCCAACGCCGCCGCGCTGCAGCTCTTCGGTTATGAGCGCAGCGAACTGATAGGGCGTGATGTCTCGGAACTGGTGCCTGAGCGTTTTCGCGGCCAGTACAGGGAATTCACCGCGATGATGCACGCGCGGCCCGGAGCCTTCCGGATCTCCGGGCGCGAAGTGCTCGCCTTGCGCAAGGACGGCACCGAATTCCTGGTCAGCGTGTCCTTCAGCGACGTGCAGGTGGGCGGGCGCCGCGTGTTCACCGCCCTGATGCATGACATCACCGAGAGCAAGCGCATCACCAAGGCCTTGCGGGCCAGCGAATCGCAGCTGCGCCAGGTCACCGACACGGTGCCGGCCCTGATCGCCTACCTGGACACCGAGCAGCGCTTTCGCTTTCACAACCGGGCCTATGAAGACAGCTTCGGCCTGAGCTACGACCAGATCGACGGGAAGCCGCTGGCCGACGTGCTGGGTCCGCAGGTTTATGAGACAGTGCGGGAAAAGGTCGACGAGGTCCTGAGCGGGCATACGGTGCGTTACGAACGGACCCAGGTCACGCCACAGGGGGAGCGCAGGCACTATGCGATGCAATATTTCCCGCGCTACGGCGAAGGCTCGGCATCCGACAAGGTGATCGGCTTTTTCTCCCTGGGCACCGACATCACCGAGCTCAAGCGCATAGACCGCATGAAGACCGAATTCGTCTCCACCGTCAGCCATGAGCTGCGCACGCCGCTCACTTCGATACGGGGATCGCTGGGGCTGATCTCGGGCGGCGTGGCCGGCGAGTTGCCCGAGGCCGTCAAGAACCTGGTGGGCATCGCGAAAAACAACTGCGAGCGCCTGATCCGGCTGATCAACGACATCCTCGACAGCGAGAAGATCGAGTCCGGCAAGCTGCGCCTGGACATGCAGGTGGTGGACCTGCGGCAACTGGTAGAGCAGACGCTGGTCGCCAATGAAGGCTTTGCCACCCAGCACGGCGTGAAGCTGGTGATGAAGGCGCCCGAGACGGCCCTGCACGTGCGCGTGGACAGTGACCGCATGACGCAGGTGCTGACCAACCTGCTGTCCAACGCGGTGAAATTTTCACCGCCGGGCAGCCCGGTGGAAGTCAGGCTCTCGCGCGTGGCGGAGAAAGTGCGGGCCGAGGTGGTGGACATCGGCCCCGGCATTCCCGAGGAGTTCAGCGCCCGCATCTTCCAGAAATTCTCGCAGGCCGATTCCTCCGATACCCGCCAGAAGGGCGGGACCGGCCTGGGCCTGAACATCTCCCGGGCGCTGGTTGAAAAAATGGGCGGCACCATCGGTTTTTCCAGCAAGGCGGGCATAGGCACCACTTTCTATTTTGAAATGCCGGAATGGACGAACCCGGTGCCCCTGCTCAAGCCCCTGCGTCCGCCCTCGATCTCCATGCGCCCGCGCATCCTGATCTGCGAGGCGGACCCCGACGTAGCCAGGCTGATCAGCATGATGCTGAGCAAGGCGGGCTTTGATTCCGACATGACCTACAGCGCGGAGGAGGCGCTGGCCAGCCTGGCCTCCAATACCTACGACGCGGTGACGGTGGACCTCAAGCTGCCGGGCCAGAACGGCGTGTCTTTCATCGGCCAGCTGCGCGAGGACGAGAGGACGCGCAACCTGCCCGTCGTGGTCATTTCAGCCATGGCAGAGCAGGGCGAGCTGCAGTTCAGCCGCAAGCCGCACACGGTGTCGGACTGGCTGAAAAAACCTATCGACGAACACCAGCTGGTCCACAGCCTGCGCCGCGCCGTCGCCACCCTGAACTCGGGCAAGCCGCGCATCCTGCATGTCGAGGACGACCTGGACATCCAGCGCATCACCGCGGCCATTGCCCAGGAATTCGCCACCTTTGAATTCGCCGCCACGCTGGATGAGGCGCGCGCCCTGCTGCGCGAGCATTCCTTTGACCTGGTGCTGCTGGACCTGGCGCTGGGCAGCCATTCGGGCTGGGACCTGTTTGAGGACATCGACGCGCTGGACCCGCGGCCGCCGGTGATCGTGTTTTCGGCCGGCGACGTGGAACCGGCGGACGGCAGGCATGCCGACGCCGTTCTGGTCAAGGCCCATACCTCCAACACCGAACTGCTCAATACAATCCAGAGAGTCCTGCAGATTCCCGGCGATCCGGCCCCACCCCGTCCCCAAGCCTTGAGTTGAACCATCATGACCAAACCACTGAACCGCATCCTCTATGTCGAAGACGAGCCCGATATCCGCCTCGTGGCGCAGATGGCGCTGCAGGCCGTGGGCGGCTTCACCGTCATCGCCTGCGCCTCCGGCCAGGAGGCGCTGGACGCCGCGCCCGGCGCGGGGGCCGACCTGTTGCTGCTGGACGTCATGATGCCCGGCATGGACGGCCCCACCACGCTCAAAGGCCTGCGCGAGCTGCCGGCCACCGCCAACACGCCGGTGATCTTCATGACCGCCAAGGTGCAGGCAGCCGAAGTCGCGGTTTACAAGGGTCTGGGCGCGATGGAGGTGATTCCCAAACCCTTCGACCCCATGGAGCTGTCCACCCAGATTCAGCGGATCTGGGCTGAGCAGGGGTGAATCAAGGTGTGAGGGCGGTCCGGACTTTACGTTCCCTGGAATCGGCCTCCATCTAAACCTCGGCTCCTCGGTCGTCGAACGGCGCGAATACCTCCGCCACCCAGTCGACGAACACTCGAATCTTGGCGGTCAAATGCCGGTTGCTCGCGTAGAGCACGTGAAAGGATTGCCGCGGTCGTGTCCAATCGTCGAGCACAGTGCGCAGCCTCCCGCTTTCGAGGTGAGGAGCGGCCATGAACTTGAAGGCTTGTCCAAGACCAACACCGGCGAGCAGCGCGCTCAGGTGGGCCGTGCTCTCGTTGACCGCAACCTCCACCTGGCCGTGCACCAATACCCGCTCGCCAGCCTTGTGAAATTCAAGTGGGAAGGCTTTGCCGGTGAGCGATGAGAAGTAGCCGGCGATGGCATGACCCGGGACGCGGGTCTTGTCCGTCGGTCCCGCCGCGCGAGGCGTCAGTTCGTGAGGGTGTTTGGGGACGCCACGCGCCTGGAGGTAGAGCGGACTCGCACAGGTGACCCAATCCATGTCGGCGATGCGTCGCGCCACGAGCGATGTGTCGGCCAGCTCGCCGCCGCGAATCGCACAATCGACGCCTTCGCCGACCAAATCGACAGGACGGTCGCTCACGCCGAGGTCGACGTACAGCTCCGGGTAGCGCGCACGAAAATTCGGCAGGGCGGGAATGAGGATCATATTCGCCAACACAGATCCTGCGTCGACGCGGATGCGTCCGCGCGGCTGGGCCCGTGCGCGGGTCGCGTTCTTATCCATGTCGTCGAGCTCGCCAATGAGTTGCCTGGCTCGCTCGTAGTAGGCGGCTCCCTCCTGCGTCACGTTGACGCGCCGTGTCGTCCGGTGCAATAGCTTGGTGCCCAGGTGGCGCTCAAGGTCTTGCACCAGCTTGGTCACGGTCGGGCGGGGGATATTCATCGAGTCCGCCGCTTTTGAGAAGGTGCCCGATTCGGCGATCCGTACAAATACGCGCAGGGCAAGCAGTTGGTCCATGGCGGGTGAAGGGCAGGTTTCGTTGATGTTGATTATTCACATTTATGAAATAAGAAGTCAATTTCTTCATATTTATCTACAAACGTGAATTATCTAGACTTCACTCACCCTTTCAACTACTGGAGCATTTCATGGGCAAAAAACTTTCGGACAAAGTCGCCGTCGTCACCGGCGGCACCACCGGCATTGGCCTCGCCGCAGCAAAAGCCTTCGCATCGGAAGGCGCATTTGTCTACATCACGGGCCGGCGCCAACCTGAGCTGGATGCGGCTGTGGCCGCCATCGGACAGAATGTAGCGGGCATCCAGGCCGATTCGACGAAGCTCGACGACCTGGACCGTCTCTACGATACGGTGCAGGCGCGGCATGGCCGCCTTGACGTGCTGTATGCGAACGCTGGCGGCGGAAACATGCTGGCGCTTGGCGCCATCACCGAGGAGCACTTCGACCAAACCTTCGACCGCAACGTAAAGGCCGTCGTGTTCACGGTGCAGAAGGCGCTTGCGCTGCTCGGGAAGGCCACGAACGGAGCTTCCGTCATCCTGGCCGGCTCGACGACGAGCGTAAAAGGCACCGCGAACTTCAGCATCTACAGTGCGACCAAGGCTGCGGTTCGCAACCTCGCCCGCAGTTGGGTGCTGGACCTGAAAGGCCGCGCGATCCGCATCAACACACTGTCGCCCGGACCTATCCACACGCCGGGCCTGGTGGAACTCGCGGGGCCTGACGCTGCCCAGCAGCAGGGCTTGCTCGATTACTTGACCTCCCAGATCCCGATCGGGCGCATCGGGCAACCCGACGATGTGGCCAGGGCCGCGGTCTTTCTCGCTTCCGACGATTCGTCGTTCATCACCGGAATCGAACTGTTCGCCGATGGCGGCATCGCGCAGGTTTGAGCCGCACGTCGACGTGTCCACTTCACAAAGGAATCTCATCATGAAAACCGCACTGCAACTGCTTCGGGCCTATCTCGACAACGTCCGGACACCCGCTGTGTCAGCGGCCCAGTTCTCGGAGAACGGCGTTCTCGAACTGCCAACAGTGAAGGCGCATGCCGAGGGCCCCGCGGCCGTCGAGAAGCTGCTCACCGGGCTCCTCGCGAAAGTGCCGGATTTCCGCTTCAAGGACCTCAAGGTCTGGATCGACACCCCCGAGAGGGTCTTTGCCGAATATTCCGTCGAGGCCCTGGTGATCGATACCGGCAAGGTCTATCAGCAGACCTATGCCGGCGTGCTCATCGCGGAGAACGGGAAGATCAAGCTGCTGCGCGAAGCGCTGGACACGGCGGCCGCGGCCCGGGCGTTCAGCAAGGACTGACCATCAGGCCCTGGCCTGATGCCGGAGTCTGCATGAACCGCAGGCTCTGAAACGCCGGGCGGGTTGCCGCGTTGTTTTGCCGCACTACAGTGCGAATTCATAGTCCACGCTCATGGGCGCGTGGTCTGAGAAACGCTGTTCCTTGTAGATGTGTTCGCTGCGGGCCAGCGCCGCGAACGCCGGCGTGGCCAGGTGGTAGTCCAGGCGCCAGCCTACGTTCTTCGCATAGGCCTGGCCGCGGTTGCTCCACCAGGTATAGGCCGCGTCGGTCGCCGTGGGCTGCAGCTTGCGGTAGACGTCGACCATACCGCCGCCCCGGACGGAAGGGCCGGTGCGTTGCGTCAACTCCTCGGCCGCCTCATTCACCAGCTCGGCGTCACGCAGCAGTTCCGTCATCCAGGCGCGCTCCTCGGGCAGGAAGCCGCTGTTCTTGCGGTTGCCCTTGAAGTTCTTCAGGTCGATTTCCTGGTGCGCGATGTTGACGTCGCCGCACAGCACGAAATCGCGCGTCTCCTTCAGCGCCAGCAGGCGCGGGTAAAACTCGGCCAGGAAGCGGAATTTGGCGGCCTGGCGTTCCTCGCCTGAGGAGCCGCTGGGAAAGTAGCAACTGATGATGGAAAGCTTGGGGCTCTGCTTGCGCCCAGGCCTGTCAAAGCGCAGCTCCACGTAACGGCCTTCGGCATCGAATTCGGTCGAGCCGTAGCCGACGATCACGTCGCTGGGCTCATGGCGCGTGTAGACGCCCACGCCGGAATAGCCTTTTTTCTCGGCGAAATGGAAATAACCCTTGAGGCCGCCGATCTCCTCGAAGCGGCCGCTCATGTCGGACGCCTGGGCCTTGAGTTCCTGCACGCAAATACAATCCGGCTTGTACTGCGCAACCCATTCCAGCAGGCCTTTGCTGGCTGCGGATCGAATACCGTTAAGGTTGAGGCTGGTCAATTTAAACATGGGACTTTTTCAATGAGCACGGCAGGGCAACAACAGGACAACAGGGGCGGCGCAACTTCCGCGGACGGCGCGCTGGCACAGGAATTCGTGCAGTTCGCCGTGGAGGCGGGCGTGCTGCGTTTCGGGCAATTCAAGACCAAGGCCGGGCGCATGAGCCCGTATTTTTTCAACGCCGGCCTGTTTGACGACGGGGCCAAGCTGGGACGGCTGGCGCAATTCTATGCGCGCCACCTGCTGGCCGAGGAAAAGCGCACGGGCCTGGCCTTTGACATGGTTTTCGGGCCGGCCTACAAGGGCATTCCGCTGGCCGCGGCGGTGGCCATCGAACTGGCCCGGCTGGGGCGCAACTACCCCTTCGCCTACAACCGCAAGGAAGCCAAGGACCACGGCGAAGGCGGCACGCTGGTCGGCGCGCCCGTCAAGGGCCGCGTGCTCATCATTGACGACGTGATGTCCGCCGGCACGGCTGCGCGCGAATCCATCGCCATCATCCAGGCCGCGGGCGCCGTTCCCCATGCGGTGGCGCTCGCGCTGGACCGCCAGGAAAAAGCCACCGAAAACGGCGTGGACGTAGACCACAGTGCGGTGCAATATGTTACGAAACAGCTGGGACTTCAGGTTTGCGCGATTGCGCGACTGACCGACTTGCTGCAGTATCTCTCCACACAGGGCGGCACGCCGGGATCCGACGGTGATGCGCTGAAGACGCACTACCAGGCCGTGCTGGCCTACCGGGAACGCTACGGCGTGGATTAAGGAGTCGATTTGCTCTTGCGCACAACGCTTATGGTCATCTGGGTGCCGATCGCCTTCGCGGCGAGCCAGGCTGCGGCCCAAAACATCTATACCTGTGTGGACGGCAAGGGCCGCAAGCTCACGGCCGACCGCCCGATCGCCGAGTGCATGGACCGCACCCAGAAGGAGCTGAACCGCTCGGGCACGGTGAAGCGCGAGGTGGGGCCCTCGCTGACCGCGCAGGAACGCGCGGCGCAGGACGAAAAGGACAAGGCCGCCGCCGAGGCGCGCGCGCGCGAAGCGGAAGACAAGCGCCGGGACCGCGCCTTGCTGCAGCGTTATCCCACCCGTGCCGTGCACGACCAGGAGCGCGTGATCGCCCTGGGCCAGATCGACGAGGTCATCAAGGCTTCCAACAGGCGGACGGCCGAGCTGGCCGAGCAGCGCAAAGCCATCCAGGCCGAATTCGAGTTCTACGCGAAAGATCCCGGCAAGGCGCCGCCCGCGCTCAAGCGCAAGCTGGAGGAAAACGATGCCAGCTCGGCCGTGCAGAAGAAATTTGTCCAGGACCAGGAGCAGGAGAAAAAGCGCGTCAACCAGCGCTTTGACGAAGAGCTGGTCAAGCTCAAGCAGCTGTGGGCCCTGAGGGAAGGAAGCGCGGCCCCGGCGCCCACCGCCAAAAACTGAGCAGCCGGGGCAGGTGCCCGGCCCGCTTCAAACTCCCAGCTTTTTCTTCAGCAGCGCGTTGACTTGCGCCGGGTTGGCCTTGCCCTTGGTGGCTTTCATGGCCTGTCCGACCAGCGCGTTCATGGCCTTGGCGTTGCCGGCTTTGACCTCTTCCACGTTTTTGGCGTTGGCGGCCAGCACATCGTCGATGATTTTCTCGAGCTCGCCGGTGTCGCTCATCTGCTTGAGGCCCTTGGCCTCGATGACGGCGTCGACCTCCGAGCCCTCGCCGGTCCACAGGGCGTCGAACACCTGCTTGGCGGCGTTGTTGGAGATCGTGCCGTCGGCGATGCGGGTGACCAGGGCCGCCAGTTGTGTGGCACTGACCGCGGAGGCCTCAATCGATTTTTCCTCGATGTTCAGGCGCCGTGAAAGCTCGCCCATGACCCAGTTGCTGGCGAGCTTGGCTTGCTGGCTGGCCTCGGCCACCGCCTCGAAAAATGCGGCCGTCGCCTTGTTCTGTGTGAGCTGGCCGGCATCGTATTCAGGCAGCCCGTAGTCCTTCACGAAACGCGCCGCCATCACGCGCGGCAGCTCGGACATTCCGGCGCGGGTTTTTTCCACCCACTCTCGCGAGATCACCAGCGGCGGCAGGTCGGGATCGGGGAAATAGCGGTAGTCGGCCGCGTCTTCCTTGGTGCGCATGCTGCGTGTCTCGCCCGTGTCGGGGTCGAACAGCACGGTGGCCTGCTCGATGGCATGGCCGTCCTCGATCTGCGCGATCTGCCAGCGCACTTCGTAGTCGATGGCCTGCTGCATGAACTTGAAGCTGTTGAGGTTCTTGATCTCGCGGCGCGTGCCCAGCGGCTCGCCCGGCTTGCGCACCGAGACGTTGGCGTCGCAGCGGAAGCTGCCTTCCTGCATGTTGCCGTCGCAGATGCCTATCCAGGTGACGATCTTGTGCAGCTCTTTGGCGTAGGCCACGGCCTCGGCCGAAGAGCGCATGTCGGGCTCGGTCACGATCTCGAGCAGCGGTGTGCCGGCGCGGTTCAGGTCTATGCCGCTCATGCCGATGAAATCTTCGTGCAGCGACTTGCCGGCGTCTTCCTCCAGGTGGGCCCGCACCAGGCGCACCGAGCGTTTCTCGCCATCCAGGAAGAACTCGACGCTGCCGCCCTGCACCACGGGAATCTCAAACTGGCTGATCTGGTAGCCCTTGGGCAGGTCGGGGTAGAAGTAATTCTTGCGCGCGAACACGCTGTGCTCGGCGACGTGCGCGTTCACGGCCAGTCCGAATTCGATGGCGCGCTGCACTGCGCCCTTGTTCATCACCGGCAAGGCGCCGGGCAGCGCGAAGTCCACGGCGGACGCCTGCGTGTTCGGCTCGGCGCCGAAGGCAGTGGAAGCGCGGCTGAAGATTTTCGATTGCGTGGTGAGCTGTGTGTGGGTCTCAAAGCCGATGATGACTTCATAGCCTTGCACCAGCGGCCCGGTGGGGCGGCCGGCCTGCATTTCGGCGAAGGGGTTGACGGTGGGTTGGGTCTGGCTCATGTCAAATCACTCAAAGGCTTGGGGGCTGGCGCAGGTGCCAGTCGGTCGCGAGCTGGAACTGGTGGGCCGCGCCCAGCAGCTGCGCTTCCTTGAAGTAGTTGCCGATCAGCTGCAGGCCCACGGGCATGCCGCCGGCGCCGAAGCCCGCCGGCACGCTCATGCCGGGCAGGCCGGCCAGGCTGGACGAGAGGGTGTAGATGTCGGCCAGGTAATTGGCCACCGGGTCGTCCGATTTCTCGCCGATCTTCCAGGCAACGGTGGGCGAAACAGGCCCGGCGATGATGTCGCACTGCGTGAAGGCGGTCTGGAAATCCTGCGCGATCAGGCGGCGGATTTTTTGCGCCTTGAGGTAATAGGCGTCGTAGTAGCCGTGCGAGAGCACATAGGTGCCGATCATGATGCGGCGCGTGGCCTCGTCGCCGAAACCCTCGGAGCGCGATTTCTTGTACATGTCGTTGAGGTCGGTGTACTGCGCGGCTCGATGCCCGTAGCGCACGCCGTCGAAGCGGCTCAGGTTGCTGCTGGCTTCGGCCGGCGCAATGACGTAGTAGACCGGGATCGACAGCTCGGTCAGCGGCAGGCTCACGTCCACCAGCGTGGCGCCCAGCTTCTCATATTCGGCCAGCGCACCGCGCACGGCGGCCAGCACGTCGGGCGCGCAACCTGCGCCGAAGAACTGCGTGGGCAGGCCTATGCGCAGGCCTTTGAGCGGCTTGTCGCCGGCGCCGGCGGGGCGCGCGGCGAGCAGCTCCGCCGCGTAGTCGGCGGCCGGCATGTCCAGCGAGGTCGAGTCGCGGTCGGGATCGGGCCCGGCCATGGCTGACAGCAGCAGGGCGCAATCGAGCGCGCTGCGCGCCATCGGGCCGGCCTGGTCCAGGCTGGAGGCAAAGGCCACCATGCCGTAGCGCGAGCAGCGGCCGTACGTAGGCTTGATGCCGGTGACGCCGGTCAGCGAGGCCGGCTGGCGTATGGAGCCGCCGGTGTCGGTGCCGGTGGCGGCGGGCACCAGGCGCGCGGCCACCGCGGCCGCCGAGCCGCCCGAGGAGCCGCCCGGAATCCGGCTGGTGTCCCAGGGGTTATGCACGGGTTTGTAGGCGCTGTTGTCGTTGCCCGAGCCCATGGCGAATTCGTCGCAGTTGAGCTTGCCCAGCGTGACCATGCCGGCGCCCTCTCCCAGGTTTCTCACCACCGTGGCGTCAAACGGGCTGCGGTAGTTTTCCAGCATCTTCGAGCCGGCCGTGGTGGGGAAGTCGCGGGTGACGAACACGTCCTTGTGCGCCAGCGGTACGCCCAGCAGCGGGGTGCGCTCACCGGCGGCCAGCCGCGCATCGGCGGCCCTGGCCTGGGCTAGCGACACTTCAGCGTCGGTGGCGAGGAAGGCGCCGAGTTGCTCCTGCTGGATGCGGGCCAGGAAATGCTGCGTGGCTT
>Ga0102592_1001242_pt1 | contig 30385 bp, 22 predicted proteins | sample AraplaCol_mMF_r2_FD_76861 | JGI IMG/M metagenome (GOLD analysis project Ga0102592, IMG submission 76861) | Arabidopsis root microbial communities from North Carolina, USA - plate scrape MF_Col_mMF_r2 (SPADES assembly) (version 2) | ecosystem: Host-associated > Plants > Roots > Endosphere...
TCACGCACGAGCGTCTGATGGGTTTCGGCAAGGCCGATTTCCCACGGCGAACCCGCATGCTTGATCGAGGTCAGCGGCGACGCGCCGGTGCCGCCTTCGAAGCCGGCGATGGTCACGTGATCCGCACGCGCCTTGGCGACGCCCGCGGCGACCGTGCCGACGCCGATTTCCGACACCAGCTTCACCGAGACCTGGCCCGTCGGATTGACGTTCTTCAGGTCATAGATCAGCTGCGCGATGTCTTCGATCGAATAGATGTCGTGATGCGGCGGCGGCGAGATCAGGCCGACGCCGGGGGTCGAGTGGCGCACGGCCGCGATCGTTGCATCGACCTTGTGGCCGGGCAGCTGACCGCCTTCGCCGGGCTTCGCGCCCTGCGCCATCTTGATCTGCATCATGTCCGAATTGACGAGATATTCCGTCGTCACGCCGAAGCGGCCGGACGCAATCTGCTTGATGGCAGAGCGCATGCTGTCGCCATTCGGCATCGGCTTGAAGCGATCCGACTCTTCGCCGCCTTCACCGGTGTTCGACTTGCCGCCGATCCGGTTCATGGCGATGGCGAGCGTGGTATGCGCCTCGCGCGAGATCGAGCCATAGGACATGGCGCCGGTGGCGAAACGCTTGACGATGTCGGCCGCCGACTCGACTTCCTCGAGGGCGAGAGGCTTGCGCTTCTCGTCCTCGGCGGTCTTGATCTTGAACAACCCGCGCAGCGTCAACAGGCGCTCGGCCTGGTCGTTGAGCATTTTTGCGAAAGCGCGGTAGCGCTCCTGCGAATTGCCGCGCGCCGCATGCTGCAGCGTGGCGACAGTCTCGGCGCTCCAGGCGTGATCTTCACCACGGCTGCGATAGGCGTATTCACCGCCGATATCGAGCGCGTTCTTGAAGATCTGGATCTCGCCGAACGCCTCGTTGTGGCGACGCACGGTCTCCTCGGCGATCTCCGGCAGACCGACGCCTTCGATCTTGCCGTGGGTGCCGGCGAAGTACTTGTTGATGAATTCGGTGCGCAGGCCGACCGCGTCGAAAATCTGCGCGCCGCAATAGGACTGGTAGGTGGAGATGCCCATCTTGGACATCACCTTCAGCAGGCCCTTGCCGATCGACTTGATGTAGCGCTTGACGATCTCATAGTCGTCGAGCTTGGCCGGCAGCCTGTCCTTCATCGCGATGATGGATTCGAAGGCCAGATACGGGTTGATCGCTTCGGCGCCATAGCCTGCGAGACATGCGAAGTGATGCACTTCGCGCGGCTCGCCGGATTCGACGACGAGGCCCACCGACGTGCGCAGGCCGGTGCGGATCAGGTGGTGATGCACGGCGGCGCAGGCCAGCAGTGCCGGGATCGGAATGCGATCCGAGCCGGCCATGCGGTCCGACAGGATGATGATGTTGACGCCCTCGCGCACCGCGCCTTCGGCACGCGCGCAGAGTTCGTCCAACACCTGCTCCATACCCGCCGCGCCGAGACCGGCATGGAAGGTGGTGTCGAGGGTGCGCGACACGAAGTGCGAGTCGGCCACGTCCGAGATCGAGCGGATCTTTTCGAGATCCTGGTCGGTCAGGATCGGCTGACGGACTTCGAGGCGCTTGGTGGTGGCGACGCCCTCGTGGTCGAGCAGGTTCGGCCGCGGCCCGATGATCGAGACGAGGCTCATGACGAGCTCCTCGCGGATCGGATCGATCGGCGGGTTGGTCACCTGCGCGAAGTTCTGCTTGAAATAGGTGTAGAGCGGCTTCGGCTTGTTCGACAGCGCCGAGATCGGCGTGTCGGTGCCCATGGAGCCGGCAGCTTCCTCGCCCTGCGACGCCATCGGCGTCATCAGGATGGTGATGTCTTCCTGGGTGTAGCCGAACGCCTGCTGCCGCGCGAGCAGCGGCAGGTTGGAGCGCTGGCCCGTCGACGGCGCGTCGGGCAGTTCTTCCAGGCGCATCTGGGTGTTGTGCAGCCACTGCGCATAGGGATGGCTGGCGGCGAGCTCTGCCTTGATCTCTTCGTCCGGAATCAGACGGCCCTGTTCGAGATCGACCAGCAGCATCTTGCCGGGCTGCAGGCGCCACTTGGTGATGATGTTCTCTTCCGGAATGTCGAGAACGCCCATTTCCGACGCCATGACGATGCGATCGTCCTTGGTGACGAGATAGCGCGCAGGACGCAGGCCGTTGCGGTCCAGCGTCGCGCCGATCTGGCGGCCGTCGGTGAAGGCCAGCGCAGCCGGGCCGTCCCACGGCTCCATCAGCGCGGCATGATATTCGTAGAAGGCGCGGCGCTGCTCATCCATCAGCGGATTGCCGGCCCACGCTTCCGGAATCATCATCATGACCGCATGCGCGAGCGAGTAGCCGCCCTGCACGAGGAACTCGAGCGCGTTGTCGAAACAGGCGGTGTCCGACTGGCCTTCGTAGGAGATCGGCCACAGGCGGCTGATGTCCTTGCCGAACAGGTCCGACTCCACCGAAGCCTGGCGGGCGGCCATCCAGTTGGTGTTGCCGCGCAGTGTGTTGATTTCGCCGTTATGCGCGACCATGCGGAACGGATGCGCCAGCGACCAGGTCGGGAAGGTGTTGGTCGAAAAGCGCTGATGCACGAGAGCGAGTGCGGATTCGAAATCCGCTTCGTGCAGGTCGGCATAATAGCTGCCGAGCTGGTCGGCCAGGAACATGCCCTTATAGATGACCGTGCGGCACGACAGCGAGCAGCAGTAATAGCCAGACAGGCCGCGCTCGCGGCGCGAATAGATCGCCTGCGAGATCGACTTGCGCAGGATATAGAGACGGCGCTCGAAGTCGCTGGGGTCAGCGATCTTGGCTTTGCCGATGCCGATGAACACCTGCATGTTCGACGGCTCGGTCGGCTTCACGCTTTCGCCGAGCGAGGCATTGTCGGTCGGCACTTCGCGCCAGCCCAAGAGCTTCAGGCCTTCGGCCTTGATCTGGTCGGCGATGATACCCTGCAGCACCTTCCGCCACGGCACGTCGCGCGGCATGAATAGCGCGCCGACGGCATACTGGCCGGGCTCGGGCAGCTCGAAGCCGAGCTCGGTGGCCTTGCGGCTGAAGAACTTGTGTGGAATCTGCACGAGAATGCCCGCGCCGTCGCCGAAGCGCGGATCTGCGCCGGTGGCGCCGCGGTGCTCGAGATTGCATAGGATATTGATGGCATCAGAGACGATCTGATGCGACTTCACACCCTTTATATTGGCGATGAAACCGACACCGCAGGCGTCCTTTTCCTGCGACGGGTCGTACATGCCCAGCGCCGGCGGACGATAGGTGTGCAGTTCAGGTTTGATGGCCGAATCTTTCACGTGAGCCGATTTGATAGCCGGGGCCGCCGCATGCGTGCCGGTTTCGATCAATTGGCGCTCGTGCTCTGATCCGCTCATCTTCGTCCTCTCAGCCCCCATGTCGGGGCTCTGCCACCCTTGTCGGCGCACCTTGGACGCTCGCGGAACCCTCTTGGGCTACCGCTCGCGCGCCTTGCGAGCCTGGTTTTCAGAATTCAGACTGGTGGCTGCCCTCCGTCCCCGGTGGCCGGCCCCATATCCTGCCTTACAGGCGCCTCCTTAACCGGAGCGCCTGGTTTTGTCGCAGACCCAATGCGGGTTCTGCCACAAAAAATTGCGACAGTGATGCTGTCCTAACCATCACCTTGCCAAACTTTTATCTAGCACACAAGCGCAAGGGAGTCCGCCGTCGCAATGCAACAGCGCATGGCAAAACGCTTGTGACAAGGTGTTACCAAACCGCCACGGACAGCCAAAAGGTGCCGCGATCCGGCCCTTTCCCTGCCGAAATCCGCAGCGAGGTTGCGCCTGTCCGTTAACGCCTGAGGCGGGGAACTTCGCGAGGCGCTGACAGAAGTCAATTCGGGCTCGGAATCGAGCCTTTATTTATCTCCGGGCGCGGGGGCGTCGATGGAGCGTGCAATGAAATTCACTGTGGGTTGTCTGACCGCGGCCGGCCTCATGCTGGCGACGGCTGTGCAGGCTCAGGTCCTGCCACCGATGCGGGGCGACGTGCGGGTGTCGGATTTCGAGGAACCCGGACCTTATGCGTCGATGCCTCCGCCGCGCATTCACGTGCCCGGTCCGTCTTACGGCGGCGGGCCGCGTTACGTCGAAGGCTACGCGCCGTCGGTCCTACCGCCGCACGAAATCTATGCCGTCATCCGCGAAGCCGGCTTCTCGCCCCTCGGCGCGCCACAGCAACGCGGGCTCGTCTACACCGTGGCGGCCGTCGATCGCCGCGGCGAGGACGGGCGGATGGTGATCGATGCCCGCACCGGCCGCATCCTGCGCTTCATGCCAGCCTATCAGATAGGCGAGCGGATGAATGAGGAAGTCGTCGCGCGCTACGGCCCGCAGACCGCCCTGCCGGAACTGCCGCAATATCGCCGGCCGCCGTTCGATCCGAAGGCCGCGGGCACTGCCAGCAGCACGCCTCCGGCCGCAGCCCCGGCACCCAAGCAGAAAGTGGCGAACCAGACCGCCACCGTGCCACTGCCAAAGGCCCCGCCGGCGAAGGCCGTCGCGACACCGGCAAAGCCTGTGGCCGTGGAAAAGCCGCCGGTGATCGACAAGCCGATCGCGGAGAAGCCCGCAGAGCCGGTGGCAACGCCAGCGCCCGCGCCGGTGCAGCAATCGGCTGTGACGGAGACGAAGCCGGCGGAAGCAGCGGCACCGGAAGCGCCCGCTGCTGCGCCGACACCTCCTGCCGCAGCAGAAGCGCCGCCGACGGTGGCACCGCCTGTGGTCGAAGCGAAGCCGGACACGCCAGCGCCCACGGGTGACAAGCCGGCGGTGGTGCAGGGATTGGAGTAGACCAAATCTCCACGTCATCCCGGCAAACGCCGGGATCCATACACTGCGTCGAACTGGTCGAGGCGCACACGTGGTGGCGGTTTCTGCTCATCACGCTTTCGGAGGTTATGGGTCCCGGCGTTCGCCGGGACGACAGGCGAGTCCCGGCGCCAATGGACTCTCCCACCCCAAAGCGGTGAGCAGCCCTAAAGGGAGGGTTTAAGCGCCCTGCTCCACCTTCTCCAGCGGCGCCCTGAACGTCGCGCGGAAACCTTCCGGCTCGTAGCTCTTGATCACATCACCGCTCCCGGCGATGCCGAGATCGATCAGCCGCGTCCCCAGCCCTTTTCGCGCCGGCGCCTTCACTTCCGGCCCGCCGATCTCCTGCCAGTCGAATACCAGCGTGCCGTTTTCCATCGTCCAGAATACGGCGACATGGCCATGGTGATTGCCCAGCGCTCCATATTTCACTGCATTGGTCGCCAGCTCATGCAGCAGCATCGACAGCGACAGCGCCGTCTTCGGATCCAGCGCAATATCCGGTCCTGCCAGTTTCACGCGCGATGAATCCGCATGCGCTGCCAGCACGCCCGAAATCACTTCGCGCAGTCCCGCCGATATCCAGCTCTGCTGCTGTAAAATGCCATGCGCGCGGCTCAGTGCATCCAGCCTGCGCTCGAACGCGTCCACGGCGTCCCGTTCCTTCACGCCGCGCAGGGTCTGCGCCGCGATGGCCTGCACCAGAGCCATCGCATTGTTCATGCGATGGCCGAGCTCGGCATTAATGAGCTGCATCTGCTGTTCGGTGTGGCGGCGCGACGTCACGTCGTTGAACAGGATTGCCACCTGATGCGCCTCGGGCGAGCCGATGCGGAAGGCATGAACGTCATACCAGCGATCGCCGAGCTGCCCGGCATGCTGCTCGAACCGCACCGGTTGGCCGGTGAGCGCCACCTTGCCGTAGAGATCGAACCAGTGCTGCTCGTGCTGCGGGGCGAGTTCGCGCATCCATTTGCCGGCGGCATCGTGCAGGCCAGTCTGGCCCTCGAAGGCCGCATTGACCTCGATGAACTTGTAGTCGCGCGGCGCGCCGTCCGCATCGAAGGCAAGCTCGACGACACAGAAGCCGGCGTCGAGCGAATTGAACAGCGTGTAATAGCGCGCCTCGAGATCGCCAACGCGATCGCCGGCCAGCACCAAAGGCGTGGCGGCGTGGCTGCGAGATTGCGCATAGGCGCGCACCAAGTCGCGACGCAGCTCGAATTGCGTCATCACCTGCCGCGCCAGTGCTTCCAGCGCATTGAGCTGATCGGGGCGGAGGCCGCCGGGCCGTGGCACCGTATCGACGACACACACCGTGCCGATGGCGACGCCTTCCGCCGCGATCAGCGGCGCACCGGCATAGAAACGCAGATGCGGCGCGCCGGTGACATGCGGATTGTCCTTGGTGCGCGGATCGCGTGTGAGATCGGGAATATTGAGCGTCTCGGGCACTGTCAGCGCATGGGCGCAGACCGACGTCTCGATTTCGCTCTCGCAGATATCAAGGCCATTGGCGGCCTTGAACCATTGCCGATCGGCATCCACCAGCGAGATCAATGCCATCGGCGCGTCGCAGATCTGGCGGGCAAGCATGACGATATCGTCGAATTCCGGCTCCGGGGCCGTGTCGAGCATTTCATAACTGCGCAGCACGGCGAGCCGCTGCGGATCGATCACCGCGGAGGGAAGCTTGCCGTCACCCGCTGATTGCACCGTCACTCGAACGCCTCTCCCCGCGCGCACCACATATGCGCCTCACCTACATTCACCGAATTCCGCCTGCGGGATCAATCAGTTCGTTCGATGCACGGCGCTCATCGCCGCACAAATGTAACGCACGAGATGGAACTCCGTTTCCAATGCGTTAATCTTCGCTTTACGGCACCTTAAACCGCTGCCGATAAGCTGACCGGTAACGGAGCGTGGTGTTTGCGTATGGCGTGGGGCAAGAAAAAAGGCGGTGGGCGCAAGGAGCCGACTTTCGGCATCTCTGCGGCATTGTCCGATTTGCGCCTGTCGGCCGACGATCGCGTCCCGGGCGGCGGAGACGATCGGCCGAAAAAGGCTCCGAAGCGCGAACCCGCCGAGAAGCCGCGCAGCAAGACCCGTACGTCCAGCAAGGCCCGCAGCAAGAGCCGCGGGGGCTTCGGCCGCAGCCTCAAGCGGATGTTCTACTGGGGCGCGGTGCTCGGCCTGTGGGCCGCGATCCTGATCGGTGGCGCCATCGTCTATGTCGGCGCGCATCTGCCGCCGATCCAGTCGCTGGAAATTCCAAAGCGCCCGCCCACCATCCAGATCGTCGGCATCGACGGCACGGTGCTGACCACCCGCGGCGAACAGGCCGGCGACAATGTTTCGCTGAAGGATCTGCCGCCCTATCTGCCGAAAGCCTTCATCGCCATCGAGGACCGCCGCTTCTATTCGCACTGGGGCGTCGATCCCATCGGCATCGCACGCGCCGCGGCGGCCAACCTGATGCATCGCGGCGTGTCGCAGGGCGGCTCGACGCTGACCCAGCAGCTCGCGAAAAACCTGTTCCTGACCCAGGAGCGCACCATGCAGCGCAAGCTGCAGGAGGTGGAGCTCGCGTTCTGGCTGGAGCGCAAGCACTCGAAGAACCAGATCCTCGAACTCTATCTCAACCGCGTCTATTTCGGCTCCGGCGCCTATGGCGTCGAAGCCGCTGCGCAGAAATATTTCGGCAAGAGCGCCAAGAACGTCACCATCGCCGAAGCCGCCATGCTGGCCGGCCTCGTCAAGTCGCCGTCGCGCCTCGCGCCGAACCGCAATCCCGAAGGCGCCGAAGCCCGTGCGAAGATCGTGCTGACGGCGATGCAGGATGCGGAATTCATCACCGCCGCCCAGGCCAGGGGCTCGACCGGCGCGCCGCAATACAATGTCAAACCGGTCGGCGCCGGCACCGTGAATTACGTCGCCGACTGGATCGGCGAAGTGCTGGACGATCTCGTCGGCCAGATCGATGAGAGCATCGTCGTCGAGACCACCATCGATCCCAAGCTGCAGAGCTTTGCCGAAGGCGCCATCATCGACGAACTCGCCGCCAAGAGCGTCAAGTTCAACGTGACCCAGGGCGCGCTGGTGGCGATGACGCCGACCGGTGCCGTACGCGCCATGGTCGGCGGCCGCAATTATGCCGAGAGCCAGTTCAACCGCGCCGTCACCGCCAAGCGGCAGCCAGGCTCGAGCTTCAAGCCCTTCGTCTATCTCACCGCCATCGAATCCGGCATGACGCCGGAGACGATCCGCCAGGACGCACCGCTGGATATCAAGGGCTGGCGGCCGGAGAACTACACCCACGAATATTTCGGCTCGGTCACCCTGACCCAGGCGCTGTCGATGTCGCTGAACACGGTTGCTGTGCGCCTCGGCCTCGAAGTCAGCCCGGCCAGCGTGGTGCGCACCGCGCATCGCATGGGCATCTCGTCGAAACTCGAAGCCAATGCCTCGATCGCGCTCGGCACCTCGGAAGTGTCGATGATGGAACTGGTCGGCGCTTATGCGCCCTTCGCCAATGGCGGCTATGCCGCCGCGCCCTATGTGGTGACCCGCATCCGCACTGTGGAAGGCAAGAAGACGCTCTATGCCCGCCGCAATGCGACGCCGAGCGCCGTCATCGACGCCCGCGCCGTCGCCGCCATGAACACGATGATGCAGCAGACGCTGGTCAATGGCAGCGCCAAGAAGGCCGAGCTGCCGGGCTGGTTCGCCGCCGGCAAGACCGGCACCAGCCAGGATTTCCGCGATGCCTGGTTCATCGGCTACACCTCGCAGCTGATCACCGGTGTCTGGCTGGGCAATGACGACAATTCGCCCACGAAGAAGGCCACCGGCGGCGGACTGCCCGTCGATATCTGGTCGCGCTTCATGAAGGTCGCCCATCAGGGCCTGCAGCCCGAGCCGGTGCCGGGTCTGGCGCCATCAAGCGCGTTCAGCACCAATCCGATCGGCCAGGCGCTCTCGAGCATTTTGCCGGGATCGACGGCGCCCCAACAGCCACCGCCGCCGCAACAGCGCGACCTGCCGCCTGAGCGCGGCTATGTGCCGAGCGCGCCGGTCTATAACGGATATCGCCAGCAGCCGAACGATGCGCCGCCGACGCAGGCGAACTATCCCGCGCAGCAGCGGCCGCGCCCGCAGCAGCAGAATGTGCGGCCGGAGGCGAGCGGCGGGATCGATGGATGGTTGTCGGAGCGGTTGTTCGGCAGATGATCTCTCCCTGTCATCACCCGCGAAAGCGGGTGATCCAGTTCGCACAGATGGGAGTAATGATCGGTGAAGCCGGTGTCTACTGGGTCACCCGGTCGCGCCGGGTGACGACAGTGAGAGGAATGTGAGCCCTACTCGCTCACCCCGAACCGATGCAGGTCATTGCCGTGCGTATCGAGCCACTTCTTGGCGCGCTCGGTGGCCGGACAGATTTTCCCCACCAGCCGCCAGAACTTTGGCGAGTGGTTCATCTCCACCAGATGCCCCACTTCATGCGCGGCGAGATAATCCAGCACGAAGGCCGGCGCCAGGATCAGACGCCAGGAGAATGACAACGAACCTTCCGTCGTGCACGAGCCCCAGCGGCTCGACTGGTCGCGGATCTGGATGCGCTTCACCTTCACGCCCAGCTGCGCGGCATATTTCGCCGACGACTTGGCAAGATCAGCCTTCGCCTCACGCTTGAGGAAATCGTGGACACGTCGATCGATGTGCTCGACATCGCCGGCGACACAGATGATCTTCTCGCCGCTGTCGCGCACTTCCGTCCACACGGTTCCGCGACCGGAACGGTGAACGATCTTATGATCGACGCCGCGAAGAGGCACGACGGTGCCATGTTGAAAAGGAGCCGCCTTCGGCAAACGACCAAGACGCGCAGCGATCCACGCGCCGTGACGCTGAGCGAAGTCCTTCGCATCGACCAGGGTGCCGCGTGGCGGCATGGTCAGGATGGCTTCGCGATCGCTTGGATGAATCCGGAGTGTATATCTCGTCGCGCGGCGGTGCCTGCGCAGCCGGATGGCGAAGATTTGCGAGCCGTGCTTGACCGCAATGGTGTCTGGTTCCGTGGGACGGCGATAAAGTAGTGCGCGAAAGGCCATGTCAGGAGTTCCGGTCGTCAGAAGGTCAACCGGAGACTGCCATAACCGCCGCCATGAAAACGGCTCGGCGCAAAAACAAATCATTTGCCCAAGATAATGGGTCTTGGGGTGATTTGTCCCCTACGGAATGTAGCTGGAAACACGAATCTCGATTCAAAAATACGGCCAAGAATCGAGTTTAGGATTGAATCGCGCACCACCCCTTGAGGATAGGTGAAAAATCCGGTTTACCGCTAATTTTTCAAGGGTTTAACCGAATAAAGATACAACCGGACGCGCGTTGAACGTCGGATTTAAACACTGCTTTCGCATCGTCGCGCACTCATGCGCGACGATGCGAAAATGAATCACTCAGCAGCAGCAGCTTTGCGACGTGCATGCGTTGCGCTTGCATGGAAATCGCAGATGCGCGGCACGATCTCCGACTTGAATCGCGATCCATTGAAGACGCCATAGTGGCCGACACCGGGCTGCACGTAATGCACACGACGATCATCGGGGATCGATGTGCAGAGTGTGTGCGTCGCTTCGGTCTGCCCGAGACCGGAGATGTCGTCCTTTTCGCCCTCCACCGTCATCAGCGCGACGTTCACGATCTTCGAGGGATCGACGAGCTTGCCGCGATGGAGCATCTCGCCATTCGGCAGCGCGTGCTTGATGAACACGGTCTCGACGGTCTGCAGGTAATAATCCGCCGTCAGGTCCATTACCGCGAGATATTCGTCGTAGAATTCGCGATGCTTGTCGACAAGATCGCCGTCGCCCTTCACCAGATTCTCGAACAGCTTCTTGTGCGCGTCCATGTGGCGGTCGAGATTCATGCTGATGAAGCCGTTCAGCTGCAGGAAGCCCGGATAGACGTCGCGCATCACGCCCGGATGCGGGAACGGCACCTTGGTGATGACGTTGTTGCGGAACCAGTCGATGCCCTTTTCGGCTGCGAGATCGTTCACCGCGGTCGGGTTCTTGCGCGTATCGATGGGCCCGCCCATCAGCGTCATCGATGTCGGCACATAGGGATCGTTCTCGGCTTCCATCACCGACACGGCTGCGAGCACCGGCACTGCCGGCTGGCACACCGCCAGCACATGGACGTTGCCGCCGAGCACGTGGAACATCTCGATCACGTAGTCGATGTAATCGTCGAGATCGAAGCGGCCGGCTGCGAGCGGCACCTGGCGTGCATCAGACCAGTCGGTGATATAGACCTCATGGGTCGGCAAGAAGGCTTCCACGGTACCGCGCAGCAGCGTGGCATAGTGGCCGGACATCGGCGCCACGATCAGCACGCGCGGCTGCGGCGAGCGGAGGGGGCGGGGGTGCTTGCGGTCGAAATACAAAAGACGGCAAAATGGTTTTTCCCACACCGAGCGGACCTCGACCGGCGTACGGACACCATTCACCTCGGTGTCATGAAGACCCCATTCCGGCTTGCCGTAGCGGCGCGTGGTGCGCTCGAACAATTCGCAGCCGGCCGTGATCTGCTTGGCCAGATCCGTCTGGGCGAACGGATTAAGCGGGTTTTGCAGGATCATCCGGGTGGCGTCGGACATCGCGCGCGCCGGACTGAGAGAGGCATAGGCCATCTCATACATCCAGTACATCGGCGCGGTCATACCGGGCGCGGTCTCTGTCGGCAGCTCCGGCGGCCGGCCAAATTCACCTATCGGCATCTGTCCTCACATACGTTCATCACGTTGTTGCAGCGCACTATAGTGGAGACTGACTTAGAAAGCGTCAATGCGCGCATTCCATTGGCAGCGCGGGAACAAGGTAAAATCGCCCTTTTTCCATTGGCAAATGGTTGAATCCGCCTCTTGGTGAGGCGGCTGCCTCATTCCCCGCCCGAGATCAGCGATCCCGCGCGCTTGGCGCTGTTGAGCAGCAGCAGGAACGACGCAAATGACACGGCGAACAGCACCGCATTGATCGCCAGCGCACCCAGCATCAGATCCGCGCGAAACACCTGATCGAATAGCAGCGCCCGCATGCCCTCGAACACATAGGTCGGCGGCAGGCACCAGGCGACGGGCTGCAGCCAGCCAGGGAGCACCGACACCGGATAATAGACGCAGACCAGCGGCATCAGTCCGAACATCAGCGTCCAGACGATGCTCTCGGCGCCAAGCCCGTTGCGCAGCACCAGTCCCGACACGAAGATCCCCAGCGACCAGCTTGTGAAGATGAGATTGCAGAAGAACACGATCAGCGGCAGGCCGAAGTTCAACAGATTAAAGTGGAAGAACACTGCCGCGAGAATGACCATCGGGATGATGCCGATGGCAAGTCTCACCAGGCTCATGATCATCAGCGCCATCAGGAACTCGATGGGCTTGAGCGGGCTCATCATGAGATTGCCGAGGTTCCGCGCCCACATCTCCTCAAGGAACGAGATGGAGAAGCCGAGCTGGCCGCGAAACAGGATGTCCCACAGGATGACGGCGCCGATCAGCGTGCCGCCCGCTTGCGCGAAGAAGCCGGCATTCTGCGAGATATAGCTCTGCAGGAAGCCCCAGGTGATGATCTGCAGTGCCGGCCAGTAGATCAGCTCCAGCATCCGCGGCCAGGACGAGCGCAGCAGATACCAATAGCGCAGCACCATCGCATTGATGCGATGCATCGCGAGGCCGCGCATCTGCTCGACGAGGTTCATTGCGCCGCCTCCCGGTCACGGCCGCGCGCGACATCGAGGAACACGTCTTCGAGCGTGGTGCGATTGTAGCGCTGCAGGATGCCGCCCGGACTGTCATCGTCCTCGACGCGGCCCTTCTTCATGATGATCACGCGATCGCACAGCCGCTCCACCTCCAGCATATTGTGCGAGGCGAGCAGGATCGTCGCGTTGTGGCCGCGGCAGTATTTTTCCAGATGGCCACGGATCCAGTCGGCCGTGTCGGGATCGAGCGAGGCCGTCGGCTCGTCGAGCAACAGCAACTCCGGCTCGTTGATCAGCGCCTTGGCCAGCGCCACGCGCGTCTTCTGCCCCGCGGACAGCTTTCCGCTGGCGCGATCGATGAAATCGGTGAGGTCGAGATCGGAGGCCAGTTGCGCAATGCGCTCGCGCAGGTTCCGCACCGCATAGAGTTTGCCGAACACGGTGAGGTTCTGCCGCACGGTCAGCCGCATCGGCATATCGACATAGGGGCTCTCGAAATTCATCCGGCCGAGGACATCAGCGGCTTGCTCCGGCATCGCATGACCGAGCACCGACACCTTGCCCGAGGTCGGCAGCACCAGTCCCATGATCATGGCGATGGTGGTGGTCTTGCCGGCACCATTGCCGCCGAGCAGCCCGGTGATGCTGCCGCGTGCGATTGAGAACGAAATGTCGTCCACCGCACGGTTGGTCTTGTAGACCTTCACCAGATGCGCGACATCGATCGCGGCCGGTGCGTCCGGATCACGCATCGCGGGACTGCTTTGCTTGATATGTTCGACGGTCATTGCCGGGGTTCTGTGCGTCATCATGGCGCCGAACGCAAGGTGAGCGACAGAGCCCGCCCCATACTCCCCTGTCATCCCGGCAAACGCCGGGATCCATAATCTCCGAAGACATGGCTGGAGCGCAAAGCCGAGAGGTTCTTCGCCTCACCACGTCGGAGGCTATGGGTCCCGGCGCCGCGCACAGCTTCGCTGTGCTAGGCCGGGACGACAGCGGAGGCAACTTTGCCGCATCGCCTACAGTTTGTGGTCCTCCCACCGAACCATTAAACTCCTGATATGACCGACATTTCCACGTCCGACTTTCGCCATCCGCGCCGCTATGTGCGGCTCGACACGATCCTGCGCCTGCGCTGGCTGGCCGCGCTCGGGCAGCTCGCCGCCATTTTCGTGGTGGTGCAGGGCCTCGAATATGACATGGCGATCATCCCCTGCGTGACGATCATCGGCCTGTCGGCAGCGCTGAACCTGGTGCTGCAGACCCTGTTCAATCCGGTGCATCGCCTGGAAGCGATCAGCGCGGCGGGATTGCTGGCGCTCAACATCATCGAACTCGCCGCCCTGCTCTATTTCACCGGCGGCCTGCAGAACCCGTTCTCGTTCCTGTTCCTGGCGCCGGTGCTGATCTCGGCCACCGCGCTGCCGACCAATTACACCATCGGCCTCGGCGTCCTCGCTGCCACCTGCACCACGGTGCTGGCCTTCTTCCATCTGCCGCTACCTTGGGACACCGCCGATCCGCTGGTGCTGCCGCAGATCTATCTGCTCGGCGTCTGGTTCTCGATCATGACCGCCATCGGCGTGACCAGCCTCTACGCCTTCCAGGTCACCGAGGAAGCGCGAAAACTCTCCGACGCCCTCGCCGCCACCGAACTGGTGCTGACGCGCGAGCAACATTTGACCCAGATCGACGGCCTCGCCGCCGCGGCCGCCCATGAACTGGGAACGCCACTGGCGACGATCTTCCTGATCTCGCGCGAGCTGGTGAAGAATGTCGACAAGAATCCGGAGCTCGCCGGCGACCTGCGCACCATGGCCGAACAGGCCCAGCGCTGCCGCGAGATCCTCTCAAAAATCACGCAGCTGAATTCCAGCGGCGCGCCGTTCGACCGCATGCGCATCTCGCAGCTGATCGAGGAATCGGTTTCGCCGCATCGCGATTTCGGCGTCGCTATCAAGGTGCGGATCGCGGTCTCCAATGCGCCGGAGCCGGTCGGCATGCGCAATCCCGCGATCCTCTATGGCGTCGGCAACATCCTCGAAAACGCCGTCGATTTCGCCCGCGAGCAGGTCGAAGTGAATGCCTGGTGGAATGCGGATGCCATCGTGCTGTCGATCTCCGACGACGGCCCCGGCATTCCCCCGGATCTGCTGAAGCGCATCGGCGAGCCCTATCTGTCGCGCCGGCGCAATACCGAAGACGGGCCCCGCCGTGGCCTCGGCCTCGGCGTTTTCATCGCGCGTACCTTGCTGGAGCGCACCGGCGCCAAGGTGACCTTCAGCAACCGCACGTTTCCCGACCACGGTGCCGTGGTGCAGATCGCCTGGCCACGCGATGCGTTCGAGACGGCGGGGCAACTGGCAGAGGTGGATTGATCTCTTTGTCCCGGACGCGGTGCAGCGCTCTTGCGCTGCTCCGCAGAGCCGGGACCGCATCAAACGCCGGAGTTTGCGATGGTCCCGGCTCAGGCGGCAGCGTTTCACGCTGCAGCGCGTCCGGGACACAGGACATTAGATCGCCGGGTCCGGAAACGCCTGCGCCTGCTTCAGTGCACGTCGTTTCGCAAAGCCTGCAATCATCAGCACCGCGAGGCCCAGCACCACCGGCGGGAAGACCACGGCATTGACGGCGTTCCAGCCGTAATTCGCCAGCAACTGGCCGGACGAGAACGAGCCGATCGCCATCAGGCCGAAGACGAGGAAGTCGTTGAACGCCTGTACCTTGTTGCGTTCCTGCGGCCGATGGGTTTCGAGCACCAGGGCGGAGGCGCCGACAAAGCCGAAATTCCAGCCGACGCCGAGCACCACCAGCCCGACCCAGAAATGCATCGCTGACACGCCGGACATGCCGATGATCGCAGCCAGTGCTTCCAGCAGGAGACCGACGGCCACGACCTTCGGCGCGCCGAAGCGCGTGATCAGCGCGCCCGTGAAGAAGCTCGGCCCATACATGGCCACCACGTGCCACTGAATTCCGAAATTGGAATCGCTGAGGCTGAGACCGCAGAGCTTCATGGCCAGCGGCGCCGAGGTCATCACCAGATTCATCATGGCATAGGACACCATGCCGCAAATCGCGGCGGCGACGAAACGCGGCTGCTTGATGATCTCAACGAGCGGTCGGCCGCCATGCATGTCGGCCGGCGCCGGCTTTGGTGCATCGACCGTGGAGAGCAGCGCCATCGCAATCAGCGCGACGACCGCCTGTGCGAGAAAGCTGAAGGAAAACAGGTAGGGCGACCAGATATCCATGGTCCATTGCACGAGCTGCGGCCCGAGCACGCCGGCAAACACGCCGCCGGCCATCACCCATGACACCGCCTTGGGCCGATAGGCGGGGCTGGCGCCATCCGCCGCCGCAAAACGATAGGATTGCGCAGCAGCGCCATAGAACCCGCCGAACAAGGTCGCAACGCAGAACAGCGCAAAGGATGCCTGCAGAATGGCGATGGCACCGAGCAGGCCGCACAGCGCCCCTGCCCCGCTGCCGATGATGAACGCAACACGCCGGCCAAAGCGACGCGAGATGATACCGACCGGCAATGTCGCTGCGGCAAGGCCGACCACATACATCGACAGCGGCACCGTCGCGAGCGAAGCACTCGGCGCCAGTGTCGCGCCGACAATCGCGCCGGTGGCGAAGATGACCGCCGAATTGGCGCCGCCCAGCGCCTGCGCCGCCGCGAGCCGCCAGACCGTGGCGCGCGCGCGTGCATCGTCGAAACTCTCAGGACTCGTCGGTTCGCTCATGGGGATTCCGCCCGGATATCGGCCTGGTTCGTTCCAAGCCGTTGTTCTGAAATGACTATGCGGGCGTGCCTGCGACAGTTCAACACACGCCGGCGCAGCCGCCCTATGCGGGTGCGCGCCTGAAAATGAGAATGAGATTATTGGCCGGCATCTCCACGACCTCGCTCAGCTTGAGGCCCACGCCTTCAGCGACCTTTTCCAGTTCCTCCACATCGCGCACACCCCATTCGGGATTGCCATTGCGCAGGCTGGTGTCGAAAGTCGCGTTGCTCAGCGCCGTGTGCTTCCCACCGCGCTTGAACGGGCCATAGATGAACAGCTTGCCATCCGGCCGCAGGTATTTTGCCGCGCCAGCAATCAGCCCCTCCGCCACCGGCCAGGGCGCGATGTGCACGACATTGGCGCAGAACACCGCCAGCAGCTCGCCCGGGCCGTTGCCATTTGTCATCTCGGGACACCAGAAGGGATCAGTGAGATCGATCCGCAACGGCGAGCGGACATTCGCGCGCTGAGTATGTGCACGCCATGCCGCGATGCTTTTCAGATGCGCCTCATTGAGGTCGCTTGGCCACCAGGTGACCTCCGGCGAATGCTCCGCGAAGTACATGACATGCTGGCCGGTGCCACTGCCGACCTCCACAACATCGCCGCTGTGTTGCTGCAAGGATGCCGCAAGAACTTTCCAGATCGCCGCATGATTTCGGTGAAAGGCAGCGGCATCCAGACGGCCATCCGGCTCGCTCCGTCCGCCATCCTTGCCGAACTCGACCACATATTCCGCCATATCCGCCTCCGTCCGGAGCATTAGGCCGACTGGCCGCCTGAAGCAATTCGTGCAGCAGAAAACATTCGCTCAAGATCGCTTGAGTAGGGTATTATTCTGACTTGAGGCCACTACATGGAATATTCGACCCCAACCAGCCTTGAGACACGGTGAGCGACATGATCTTCCGCCAGCTCTTCGACAGCGTATCGGGCACTTACAGCTATCTGCTGGCCAGCCGCCACGGCGGCGAGGCGCTGATCCTGGATCCTGTGCTGGAAAAGGTCGACCGCTACTGCCAATTGCTGCGCGAGCTAGACCTGCGGCTGGTGAAGGCTGTCGATACACATCTGCATGCCGATCATGTCACCGGCCTTGCCGAACTGCGCGAGCGCACGCAATGCGTCACCGTGATGGGCGACCAGAGCAAGGCCGACGTCGTGGCGATGCGCGTGAGCGATGGCGACAAGGTAATGATCGAGGGCGTCAGTCTCGACGTGATGTACACGCCTGGCCACACTGACGACTCCTACAGCTACATGATGAAGGATCGCGTCTTCACCGGCGATACGCTGCTCATCCGCGGCACCGGCCGCACCGATTTCCAGAATGGCAGCGCACGCGCGCAATATGACTCGCTGTTCAATCGCCTGCTGAAGCTGCCGGACGAAACCATGGTCTTCCCTGCGCATGATTATAAAGGCGACACGGTCTCCACCATCGGCGAGGAAAAGCGCTTCAATCCGCGGCTGCAGGTGAATTCCGTCGATGAATATATCGAGCTGATGGGCAAGCTGAACCTGCCGAACCCGAAGCTGATGGACGTGGTGATCCCGGCCAACATGAAAGTCGGTCTCAAGCCTGACCAGTTGCTGAAGCAGGGTCTGGCGCTATCGCCGCGGGAAGCCATCGCGCATCTCGGCGATCCCGACATGCTGCTGGTGGACCTGCGCGAAAATGGCGAGCGGGCAAAGTTCGGCACGCTGGCCGGCGCGCTGCATGCCCCCTATCCGTCCATCGCCGAGAGCCTCAAGCCCGGCGGCATGCTCCGCGAAGTCGCCCATGCGAGCCGACGCCGCATCGTTTTCTTCTGCGCCTATGGCGAACGCTCGGCCATGGCGGTGAATGCCGCCCGGGAGGCCGGCATTGCGCATGCCGCGCATATCGATGGCGGCATTGATGCTTGGAAGAAGGCTGGCGGGCCGGTATTAGCTGCATAGTTCAAGCGCGTAAGGCGGAATCAATCGCCCGCGCAGTCGGAGAGGATTCCGATGGCATTCAAACGCCGGACTGTACGCCTTTTGTTGACCGTCTCGCTTGTGCTCGCGCTCCATCCAGCCAACGCACAGACGCCAGCTCCCGCTTCGGCCGGTCCGGTCGATCCCGCGCTGATGCAGGACCTCGTGGTCGCCAATCGCGTCCTCACCGATCTCAACGTCATCGATGGTTTCGGCCATGTGAGCATGCGGCATCCCGCCGATCCCAACCGCTATCTGATGGGCCGCTCGCTGGCACCAGCGCTGGTCACGGCTGACGATATTCTCGAATACGATCTCGATTCCAATCCAGTGGACGCGCGCGGACGCGCAAGCTTTCTCGAGCGCTTTATCCATGGCGAGATCTACAAGGCGCGGCCGGATGTAAATGCCGTGGTGCATACGCACTCACCCGGCATCATTCCGTTCGGCGCCAGCAACGTTCCGCTGCGACCCATCTTTCATCTCGGCGCCTTCCTCGCGCCGGATGTTCCTGTGTTCGACATCCGCGATGCTGCCGGAACGACCAATATGCTGGTGAGCACGCCGCAGCTCGGCAAGGCACTGGCCGACACGCTTGGCAGCCGCAATGTCGCGCTGATGCGCGGCCATGGCAGCGTGGTGGTGGCAGCCACCATTCCGATGGCGGTATTCCGCGCACATTACAGCAACGTCAATGCGCAACTGCAGTCGCAGGCGCTCGCGCTGGGTGGCACCGTCACCTATCTGCAAAACGACGAGAGCCAGAAGACACTGGCGGTGATCGACCAGATCCATGGCCGTGCCTGGGATCTGTGGAAGCGCGCCGCGCTTGAAAAGATGCCGGGCAAGTGACCGCGAGGCTTACGCCTCGTGGACCCGCACCTCGATGTCATCATAGCCCTTGATGCGATAGATCAGTACCGAGACGAGCCAGCTGACGAGGAAGATGGCGACGATGAGATAGCCCATTGCGCCGAGATTCTCGTTCAGCCCCTCGATCGCTTCCCAGAAGCTGCCGGAAAGATCCAGCTTGCGGCCGATCAGGCCGAGCGCCTCAATGCCGCCGATCACCAGCGCGACGATGACCGACACCGCCGTGATCATCATGTTGTAATAAAGCTTGCGGATCGGCTTCACAAAGGCCCAGCCATAGGCGCGCACCATCAGAATCGAATCCGTCGCGTCCACCAATGACATGCCGGCGGTGAACAGGGCCGGGAAAATCAGGATCGACAGCATCGACATGCCCTCGGCGCTCTGCGAGGCAGCGATGCCGAGCAGCGCGATCTCGCTGGCGGTATCGAAGCCGAGACCGAACAGGATGCCGAGCGGGTACATGTGCCAGCTCCTGGTGATCGCCCCGAACAACCGGCGTAAAGCGCGGCCGATGATGCCCCGCTGGGCGAGCACCGCGTTGAGGTCTTCCTCGATGAAGCGCTCACCGCGTTTCACCGAACGGAACACGCGATAGACTGCCACAAGGATGAAGAGATTGGCGAGACCGACGACGAGCAGGAAGAAGGCCGACACGCCCGTACCGATCAGCCCGCCGATCTCCTTGAAATTGTCGAACCGCTCCTGCAGCGCCGATACCGCGAGTGCCACGAAGATCGAGGCCACGATCACCACGGTGGAATGGCCGAGAGAGAAGAACATACCGACCGAGATTGGTCGCTTGCCCGACTGCATCAATTTGCGCGTGATGTTATCGATGGCCGCGATGTGATCGGCATCGAAAGCGTGGCGCAGGCCAAAGGTGTAAGCCAGAACCGCGGTTCCCAGCAGCACCGGCTGATCGCGGAACGCGACCAGCGCCCAGATCCAGGCCAGCACATTGGCCGGGATGAGAATGGCATAGATGGCGATGATGCGGCCGCGCAGATTGTCGGCGCCATCGTTGAAAAGAGTGCGAAGCATGGGGAGAAACGGTCCGATTGACGCCCCGATTGTCTCAGAGCGGCGGCATCGACGCAACTGCAGCGATTTCGCTTCAAATTCCGCGCATGTGCCTCAGAAATGGCCGATGGATGTGATCCACTGTTGGCTGAATGGACGCGGCGATTTATATAATCGCGCAACGATCGCGCGACGCCTGCCCTTGCTGCACGTGGCGCTGACACCAAACCCAGAGAAAAATCCAGAACGAAGCTGAACTGATGTCCGCAGACGATAACAAATCCACCAAAGCCGAGCGCGACGCCGCCGAAAAGGCCGTGCTCGACAATATGGCGCGCCTGAAAGCGCTGCGCCTTGCCCGCGAGGCGTCCATGCCTCAGGCCGCCCCGAAGAAGAAAGTCTCCGCCAAGTCGGGCCGCAGCGCGACCGGCAAGACGTCGTCCGGCAAGAGCTCGACCGGCAAGCCGGCCGAAAAGTCGGTGGCTCTGGCCGCCTGGCTCGCCGAGCAGCGCAAAGGCGGGTTCCGGACTTAACGCAGGTTGTCGTCATTCGGCTCGACCGGGTGACCCAGTAGACACCGCACCGATCGAGTGTACTGGATCGCCCGATCAAGTCGGGCGATGACAACAAGAGCAGATTGCCCCGCCACCGCGAAATCTGCTTCAATCACTCGCATCACGCGAATGCGGGGGAGCCGGATGAATCCGCGAAAAGGGCGGGAGCCGCCCAAGACGACGACCGACAAGACAGCACCTCGTCCTGTCGATGACGACGAAGAAGACGGCGACATTGCTACGCCAAAGCGTGATCGCGACGACGAAGCGGAGATGTTCGAGCGTCGCGACCGCGAGAAATGAAAACAGCGCGCCATTTCCTCGCATGATCTGATCCGAAAACCGGTAGCCGCTTTTCGGGATCATGCGCTGGCGCGCCGTTTTGCATGAAGGGAGCCTGGTCGCTCAGGCTGCCTTCAGCCCGACTTCTGGCAGGGTCGGGCGTGTGCGCAGGGCTTTGGCCATCATGGCTTCCACGTCCGCTTTCTCATGCGGCAGCAGTGCGAGGCGCGGGGGGCGCGTCAGCGCGGTGCCGCGGCCCATGATGTTCTCGCAGAGCTTGATGCACTGGACGAGATCCGGCCGCGCATCGAGATGCAGCAGCGGCATGAACCATTCATAGATCTTCATCGCCTCGGCATAACGCCCGGCCTTGGCCAGACGGAACAGCGTCTCGCCCTCGCGCGGGAACGCATTCGACATGCCGGACACCCAGCCGACCGCGCCCATGGCGACGCTTTCGACGATCACGTCATCAAGGCCGGCAAACAGCACGAAACGGTCACCGACAATGTTGCGGGTGTCGATGAAGCGGCGGGTATCGCCCGAGGAGTCCTTGAAGCACACCACCGTCTCGACATCGGCAAGGGTCGCCAGAATGTCCGGCGTGACGTCATTTTTATAGATCGGCGGATTGTTGTAGAGCATGACTGGCAGGTCGGTCGCCGTCGCCACGGCGCGGAAATGCGCGGCGGTCTCATGCGGCTTGGACGAATAGACCAGCGCCGGCATCACCATGACGCCATCGATGCCGACACGCGCAGCCTCCTTCGCGGTCTCCACAGCGAAAGCCGTCGTGAATTCGGCGATGCCGCACAGCACCGGCACGCGGCCCTTGGCGACCGACTTGGCCGCTTCCATGATCGCAATCTTTTCCTTGCGCTCGAGCGAGGTGTTCTCGCCCACCGAGCCGCAGATGATCAGGCCAGACACGCCGTCGCGGATCAGGCCATCGATCACCTTCGCAGTGGATTCGATGTCGAGCGACAGGTCATCGTGAAACTGGGTGGTAACGGCCGGGAAGACGCCTTCCCAGGAAATACGGGGACTCATGGCAAAACTCCGTTGTTTACCGGCGTGCGCGATAGACGCCGACAGGTGAAAACGATGGCGATGTTGGGTCATCCGTCATTACGAGCGCAGCGAAGCAATCCAGAAAGCCAAAGGAAGAACTGGATTGCTTCGTCGCTGCGCTCCTCGCAATGACGAAGAACTTTGCGCGTTAGAGCGTGGCGCCAACCTTGCGCAATTCGGCCAGCACCGGCGCCTTCGGCAGCCAGAGCTTGTCGAACTCCGCGATGACGGCTTCGGTATCCTTGGTGGCGACCTGGCGAACCGGGACCGATGTGCCCTTGAAGTTCTCGATCAGGGCCGGCTCGGCGCCCGCAAGTTCGTCGATTTGCGCATCGAGGGTGGATTTCACGGCCTTGGTGATCAACTCCTTGTCGGCAGCCGGCAGCGACTGCCAGACACGGCCGGAGACGACGGCGGCCATCGGCATGAAAACGGCATTCATCTGCAGGATCGACTTCGACACCTTGTCGAAGCGCTGATTCCACGAGAATTCGAGATCGGCCTCCAGACCATCGACCTGGCCGTTCGACATGGCGTCGAACACCTGCGGCGTGGGGATCGGCGTCGGCGCGGCACCAAGCGACGAATAGAAATCGCGATAGACCGGGGTCGGATTGATGCGCAGCTTCATGCCCTTGATGTCGTCGAGGGTCTTGAGATCGCGCACCGAGAACACCGCGCGCATGCCGGTAATGCCCCAGCCGAGACCGATGGTGCCGGTTTCCTGGGGCAACACATCAAACAGTTTCACCGCCACGGGATGACGCACGAATTTCGCGACCGACGGCGTCGAGCGCACGATATAGGGCGCATTGATCGCTGCGATGTGCGGGACGCGCGAGCCGAGCTCGGCGGCCTGGATGAAGCCCATGTCGAGCGCGCCGGACTGCAGCTGCTGCATCATTGCCGGCTCATTGCCGAGCTGGCCGGAATGGAAGACCGTCATGGTGAGGCGGCCCTTGGTCTCTTCCTTCAGCTTGTCGGCCAGCTTCAGCGCGGCCTTGTTCCAGGAATGGCCGTTCGGCGTGATCAGGCCGAGGCGCATTTCCTTGGCCTGAGCGAGCGACAGCGACGGCGCGAAGACAGAGGCTGCGGCCGATGCAGCGAGGAAGCGACGACGTGAGATGGTCATGACGAGAGCTCCATGGTGATGCGTTACTTGATGAGAGCGAGGGAGAGATACGGAAACAGCGACAGCAGGATCAAAAGGATGCAGGAGATGAAGAAGAACGGCAGCGTGACCATGAACATCTTGCCGGGCTTGGCGCCGGTAACGGCCGCAGCGACGAAGAAGCAGAGGCCGACCGGCGGTGACAGCAGGCCGAGCACGAGATTGATGACAACGACAACGCCGAACTGGCGGGGATCGATGTGATAGATCTCGGTAGCGATCGGCAGCAGGATCGGCACCGTCATGATCAGGCCCGGGACGCCGTCGATCACCGTGCCGATGATGAGCAGGATGATGTTACAGAGCAGCATGAAGCTGATCGGATCCTTGGCGACGGTCTGGATCCAGGCGGCGGTTTCCTGCGGCACCTTGCCGAAGATGAGCACCCAGGAGAACACGGCGGCTGCGGCGACGAGGAACAGCACGATCGCCGAATAGATGCCGGAACGCAGCATCATCTGCGGCAGCTGCGACCACTGGAATTCCCGGGTCCAGTAACGGCCGACCAGCGCCGCGGCGACCGCGCCGACCGCCGCGGACTCGGTGGCATTGGCAAGGCCGGTGAGGATTGAGCCGACGATGACAATCGGAATCAATAGCGTCGGGCAGGTGCGCATAATGGTCATCACGCGCTGCTTCGGCGTCTGATATTCGGCGCGCGGATAATTGTAGATGTAACCCATGACGGCGATGACGAGGCAGAACATCACCGTCAGGATCACACCGGGAATGATGCCGGCGATCAGCATGTCGCTGACCGAGACCTGCGCCAGCACGCTATAGACGACGAACATCACCGAAGGCGGGATGATCGGGCCGAGCATGCCGCCATAAGCCGTCAGGCCCGCAGCGAATGTTTTGTCATACCCCTTCTTCTCCATCTCCGGCACCATGATCTGCGCCATGATGGCGACCTGCGCCGTGGCCGAGCCCAGAATGGAAGAGATGAACATGTTGGCGAGGACGTTGACATAAGCCAGGCCACCGCGCAGCGAGCCGATGAAGGCCATGGCCATATCGACGATGCGCTGGGTGATGCCGCCGCCATTCATGATCTCGCCGATCAGGATGAAGAGCGGGATGGCGATCAGGCCATAGCTGTCGACGCCACCAAACAGTTGCAGCGGATAGGACTGGAACAGCACGGGATTGCCGGACGCGACGATGTAGACGAAGCCGGCAAGGCAGAGACACAGGCCGATCGGCACGCCGACCAGCATCACGATCATGAAGGCAGCCGAGGTGATCATCTCAGTTCACCCCGTCGAGTTCGGACAGCTGGAAACCTTTTGGCGCCACGCGGGGGACGAGATCGAGATCTTCCAGAAGATTGGCAACGCCGTGGATTGTCATCGACACCGCGAAGATCGGCAGCGTCAGATAGAGCACCCAGGTCGGCCAGTTCAGCGTTTGGGTCCGCTCGGTGTAGAGGAAGTTGAAGGTCTGACCGGCGAACTTTTTGGCGTCCAAGCCGGCGCCGATGATGCCGACCGGATCCATCCACAACACGCAGGTGATCATCAACCCGATGCCGAACACGATGACCATGCCGGTGGCGATGATCTTGAACAGCCGCTGCTTCGATGCCGACAGCCGCTCGGTCATCATGGTGACGGCGAAATCGAGCCGTAGCCGCGTCATCGCCGAGGCGCCGATGAAGGTCAGCCACACCACCGAATACACGGCGGACTCGTCGATCCAGTAGATCGGGAAATGCGAATATCGGGTGACGACATTCACCAGGATCAGCGCCGTCAGCAGATACATGAAGCCCATGATGGCCAGTCGCTCGACAGCGAGCAGACCGCGCGAGGCAGCCATCACCACATGGCGGAACCCGACCTCCTGAGCCGACGACATCGTCTGATCACTCATGAATGCTCCCCTGCATGTCACAAAAGTGAGGTGATTTCGCGGATCGTATAATTTATACATTTTGCGAGTCAAACGATTGTCTGCACAAATGCTCGGCTTGGAGCATTTTTGTGCAGCAGCGAAGAGACCCGCGGATCGGCAGGGACGCCGGGCAAAAAGGCTAGATATATCAATGAGTGCACCGCTGAAGCACCGCACGCTTTCGGCCATGATCACGGACCAGCTCCGGCAGGCAATCCTTGACGGGACCTATCCGGCCGGCGCGCAGCTTCGCCAGGACGCGCTCGGCGAGGCCTACGGGGTGAGCCGAATTCCCGTCCGCGAGGCACTCTTCCAGCTCGAAGCGGAGGGGCTGGTGCGGATCGTGCCGCAGAAAGGCGCCATCGTCTCGGAGTTGTCGCTCGACGAGATCAATGACGTGTTCGATCTGCGTGGGCTGCTGGAACCGCGCATGCTGGCCGAGTCAGCCCCGCATTTTTCCGCGGATGATTTTGCCGCACTGGAGCGCATCCAGAAGCGTTTTGAGGCGGCGATCGCCGACGGCAATCGCAGCGAATGGGGGCAGATCAATGCCGAATTCCACATGGCGATGTATGTGAATGCGCGGCAGCCGCGCACGCAGTCGATCGTGACGGCGCTGCTGCAGACCAGCGACCGCTATACGCGGATGCAGCTCTCGACGGTCGAAGCCATGGGCATCGCGGAGAAGGAACACGCGCAGCTGATCGCGCTGTGTCGCGAGGGGCGCGTCGAGGAAGCCGCAGGCTTCCTCAGGCAGCATATCGAAGCCGTGCGCAGCGATCTCTTGCGCGTGGTCGGCCGCACCATCGAGACGAGTGGCGCGGCCTGACGTCGCTTACGCCAGTTCCTGCTCGACGAGGCTGGCGAAATAGCTGGCGCCGATCGGCAGCAGGTCGTCGTTGAAGTCGTAGCCGGGATTGTGCACGGGCACGCCGCCCTTGTCGGCGCCACGCTGGCCGAACAGCAGATAGGCGCCGCGGTTCTTCTCCAGCATGAACGCAAAATCCTCACCGGCGAGCAGCGGATTGCCCTCGCGCAACACCTCTTTGACGCCCGGCACGGTCGTCGCCGCCTGCGCGGCGCGGGCGGCTTCGTCGGCGGTGTTGATGGTCGGCGGATAAGCGCGCTTGTAATCGAGTTCGGCGCTGCCGCCATAGGCCTCTGCCGTGGACTTGACGGTGCGCTTGAACAGCTCCTCGACACGATCGCGGACTTCCGGCTTCAGCGTGCGGACCGAGCCGCGCAGCTCCACCGTTTCCGGGATCACGATGTTCGAGGTGCCGCCATGGATCTGGCCGATGGAGATGATGGCCGATTCCAGCGCATCGATCTGGCGCGATGGAATCGCGTTCAGCGCGTTGATCACCTGCGCCGCCATCGCCACCGTATCGATTCCCTGCTGCGGATGTGCGCCATGGGCGGAGCGGCCGCGCAGCGTCAGCGTGAAATAGTCGATCGCCGCCAGCGCCGTGCCGGTGAGCGCCTTCACCGTGCCGAGCGGCATGTCGGGACTGTTGTGGATGCCGTAGATGGAATCGCAGGGGAAGCGTTCGAACAGTCCGTCATCCATCATCGCCTTGGCACCGGCGAGGCCTTCTTCGGCGGGCTGGAAGATCAGATGCACGGTGCCGGCGAAATTGCGGGTCTCCGCAAGATACTTTGCGGCGCCAAGCAGCATGGTGGTGTGGCCGTCATGACCACAGGCATGCATGCGGCCGGGATTTTGCGAGCGATGGGCAAAATCATTGCCCTCGTCCATCGGCAGCGCGTCCATATCGGCGCGCAGGCCGATGGCGCGGTTGCTGCCGGCGGCGCCATGCTTGCCGCGGATCACGCCGACCAGGCCGGTCTTGCCGAAACCGCGATGCACCTCGATGCCCCATTCTGCCAGGCGCTTGGCGACGATCTCGCTGGTGCGCTCTTCCTCGAAGCCGATTTCGGGATGCGCGTGAAAATCCCGGCGCCATTCGGTCATTTCGGCATGGAGTTCATCGAGGCGGGTGCGCGGGCTCATGGGCGTCTCACTCTTGCGTTCGGGAATTAGAGAGGCGCGATGCTGCCTCATTCACCCCCGCAAGTCCAAGCGCAAAGCAGCGTCATTCCGCTGAAAATCCGAACGGTACGCTCAGCGTCCTGAAATCGTCCGGCAACAATTCACGACCAATGGGAAGTGCCGAGCGCGCGGTGCAACGTGGGCGATGGCAGACGCGGCAAGCCACGCCCACCGGCGTCGGCGCATCCGCGCGGGGACCTGCGCCATCGCGCGTATAGATCAACTGGCCCGCATGCTCCGCGGCACAACCGACCGCAATGGCGCGTTCGATGCGCTGGGCGCCGAACGACCCGCCACCCGCAGTCACCGTGCGCGCGATGGAGAAAAAGCGCTGGCCGTCCGGCAATTCCAGCCACTGCGTCACAAGCTCACGCGGAGTACGGAAAACATTGTGCACCGACCACAGCGGACAGGCGCCGCCATGTTTCGCGAAGGGGAAGCCGGCGCCGTCGAGCAGCTTGGAAATGTTGCCGGCCGGATCGACGCGAATGAGGAAGAACGGCACCTTCTCCGCCCCTGGCCGCTGCAGCGTTGTGACGCGGTGGGCGCATTGTTCAAAACTTACGCCGAACTGGCGTGCCAGCGCTTCGAGATCATAACGTCGCGTTTCCGCGGCCCGGGCAAAGGCCGCATAGGGCATCACGATCGCCGCGGCCGCATAGCCCGCAAGCGCACGCCGCGCGAGCAGCTCGGCGCTCTTGCCGGTGAATTTGTTGTCTTCCAGTGCCGCGCCGATCTCGTTGCCGAATTCGAGATAAGCAAGCTGCTGCGCGAGCTGGAAATTCAGGCTCGCGGTATCCAGCGAGTCTTCCAGCAGCAACTGCCGGCGATGCAGATCGAGACGTCGGACGGAGCCGAGCATGACGTCTGGCGGCATGTAGCGCACCTGCAGCTTGTGACGCGTCTTCAGCCGCTCGATGAATCCGCTCGCACCCGATGTGGCCTGCGCAAGACGTTCGGCCGCATCATCGATGGCGGCAAAATTGTTGCGGCGGGCAGCGAGAAAGCGGCGCACCTCGGCGACGGGATCATTGGCGTCATACCCACTGCCCTCCTCCGCCGCACCACCGGCCGCTGCGGGACCGCGGCGCTCGGCCAGCGCGAGCTGCTCCTCGCGATAGGCCGTGTAGAGACGCAGAAAGGCTTCGGCCATGCCGGGATAGGAAACGGCGAGATCACTGATTTCGAGCGAGGGAATGTCGATGTCGGAGAACATCGGCTCCTTCAGGATCGACTGCAGCCGCGCCGTCGAGTCCGCCCCGCCATCGCCGGCGAGATCGGCAAGGTCGATGGTGTAGGTGCGCGCGAGACGGAGCAGCATGTCCGCCGTCATCGGCCGCTGGTTGCGCTCAAGAAGCGCAACATAGGGCGCCGAAATCTCCAGATCCGCAGCCATATCGGCCTGGGTCAGGCCCAGGTCGCGCCGAAGCCGCCGCAGACGCGGGCCAATAAAGACAGAACGACCACCAGCGGACGCCATTAAACTACCTTTATACCACTTGTTATACTTTACAACCTTACACTTCGAGTTTGTAAAGTATGACAAGTTAGCGGCGTTCCGTCTAGCTCCTCCCGATCCCGCGCTTAGAACAGGCGTTAGACACACAGTCGAACACGAAGGGATCGGACCCATGAATTTTCAACCGCGCGATATCGATCAGTTCACCCGCACGGGTTCCTATGCGAGCGAGGTCGAAGCTGCGGCCGCGCTGCTGAAGACCCAGCCGACCTGGAACGGCGTGACCGCCGAGGCGATCGCCCGCATGCGCCTGCAGAACCGCTTCAAGACCGGCCTCGACATCGCGCGCTTCACTGCCGCGCAGATGCGCGCCGACATGGCGCGCTATGACCAGGATTCCACGAAGTACACCCAGTCGCTCGGCTGCTGGCACGGTTTCATTGCGCAGCAGAAGCTGATTTCGGTCAAGAAGCACTTTGGCACCACCGACCGCACCTATCTCTATCTTTCGGGCTGGATGATTGCCGCCCTGCGTTCGGAATTCGGCCCGCTGCCGGATCAGTCGATGCATGAGAAGACCTCGGTCCCGGCGCTGATCGAAGAGCTTTACACCTTCCTGCGTCAGGCCGACTCGCGTGAGCTCAGCAACACGTTCCGTGCGCTCGATGCGGCCCGCAAGGCCGGCGACAACGCAAAGGCCGAAGAGCTGATCGCCTCGATCGACAACTTCCAGACCCATGTCGTCCCCGTCATCGCCGATATCGATGCCGGCTTCGGCAACGCGGAAGCGACCTATCTGCTGGCCAAGAAGATGATCGAGGCCGGCGCCTGCGCGCTGCAGATCGAGAACCAGGTTTCGGACGAGAAGCAGTGCGGCCATCAGGACGGCAAGGTCACCGTGCCGCATGAAGTCTTCCTGGCCAAGATCCGCGCCTGCCGTCACGCCTTCCTCGAACTCGGCGTTGAAGACGGCGTCGTCGTCACCCGCACCGACTCGCTCGGCGCAGGCCTGACCCAGCAGATCGCTGTCAGCCACAAGCCTGGCGATCTCGGCGACCAGTACAACAGCTTCCTGGATTGCGAGGAAGTCGATGCATCCAACATCGGCAATGGCGATGTCGTCATCACCCGCAACGGCAAACTGATGCGTCCGAAGCGCCTGCCGAGCAATCTTTACCAGTTCCGCGAGGGCACTGGTCAGGACCGCGTCGTTCTCGATTGCATCACCTCGCTGCAGAACGGTTCCGACCTGCTGTGGATCGAAACCGAGCGCCCGAATGTCGAGCAGATCGCCACGATGGTCGATCGCATTCGCGAAGTCGTGCCGAATGCCAAGCTGGCCTACAACAACTCGCCGTCCTTCAACTGGACGCTGAACTTCCGCTGGCAGGTGTTCGACGAGATGAAGGCGGCCGGCAAGGATGTCAGCAAGTACAACCGCGCCGAACTCATGAAGGCAGAGTACGACGAGACGGAGCTGGCAAAGCAGGCCGACGAGCTGATCCGGACCTTCCAGGCGGATTCGGCCAAGCGCGCCGGCATCTTCCACCACCTGATCACGCTGCCGACCTATCACACGGCCGCGCTGTCCACCGACAATCTCGCCAGGGAATATTTCGGCGAGCAGGGCATG
>Ga0102592_1001244_pt1 | contig 30355 bp, 35 predicted proteins | sample AraplaCol_mMF_r2_FD_76861 | JGI IMG/M metagenome (GOLD analysis project Ga0102592, IMG submission 76861) | Arabidopsis root microbial communities from North Carolina, USA - plate scrape MF_Col_mMF_r2 (SPADES assembly) (version 2) | ecosystem: Host-associated > Plants > Roots > Endosphere...
TCCCCGTCCCGGGGTAGGGGTGGGGGGGGCCTTCCGAAGGGGGTTGGGGGGGGGGGGGGGGGGGGGAAGGGGGGGGGGGGGTTGTGGGGGGGGGGGGGGGGGCTGGTGCGCGTGTTGATTGTTGCTCTCCGCTGTGCAGCTATCGAGAGAGGCCTGGGTCAAATTTGGGGAGTTTGATGCCGAAAGAAAAGAAAGAACCTTGGTGGGGCATGCTGCTACGCCCGCCGGCCATATTCGTGCTTGTGGGTTTTGTGGCTTGGTGGGGCTTCGTCGTGTTTTCAGGTTCTGGTCGAGGTATCGGCGGTCCTTGGGATTTCTCCATTACCGGCCAACTTGGTGATTCCTTTGGAGTACTCAGTGCTCTTATGACCTCTTTGGCCGCTATTTTTACATATCAAACGCTTGTGGATACCAGACTTCAACGAACACAGGCGGAGGAGGCGGCAGCTCTTCAAAAGCGAGAAGCTGATGAGGCCAAAGAGGAATTGAAAATAGAAAGGGCGCGAGCGTCAGAAAGAGAGGAGGAAAGGGCGGCGGCGGAAAAAAGACGGGATGCAGAGCAAACATTTTTCAGATTGATGGAATTGAGGTTGCGCGTCCTTGAAGATGTTAGAACGGGACGCGGAGATACTTTAAAAATTGGCAGTGATGCTTTTGATAGATTTGTAAATCAAGTGGCCTCTAGTTCATTTGAATATCATGATCACGAGATACATAAGTTACAATACGATGCGGTTTATAAGAGAAACGTGAATGATCTTGGTCATTATTTTAGATTTACATACCATATAATGCTTTTTGCAAAGGAGAATTTTGGACGACATTCGTACAAGTACGTGCGGTTATTGAGGGCCCAATTGTCGAATGCTGAAATAGTCATTATAGCTCTGAACTGTGCGTATGGGGAGGGGAGGGAAAAAATGGCGCCGTTGGTAGAGAGATATTCTTTGCTCCATAATATGGATAGAGTGAATAGAGCGCGGTTTCAGTTGAATCAATATTTTAAAGATAGAGCTTTCAATCCTCAAGCTGGGGCAAATGACGTAGGGCAACCCTCGGAAGATTTGGGGGAGGTTCTTCTGGAACTAAAGACATAGGGGGTTTTGTCTCCGATGTCCCCACCCGCCCCCGGCGGATGAAGCCTCGCCGCTGCGGGCGGGCGAGGAGCGGCTTACGGTTGGGGACATGCCCTTGCGGCGTGTCCCCAGGTTTCGCACGGCGCTAGGCGGTTGGGGACACGCCGCGAGGGCATGTCCCCGGCGGAGGTTCTAGGGGCTCAGGCCTTTCTCCATTTTGGAACCGTCATCCTCGGACTTGTTCCGAGGACCCCTCTATCGGCTGGTTTGTCGTTTGAGTGCGCCCGCGACCTCACCGCTCCACGGATCATCCTTCTTTTCGGCTGAACCAGGGGTCCTCGGAACAAGTCGGAGGATGACGATGGAAAGGGAGGGGGCCTGGAGGGCGGCTTTACGCTCGGCGGATAGCGAACGAACCTCGGCGATTTCAACGCCCTGGATTTTTTCGACCAAACTTGTCCCCACCCTCCAAACCGCCCGTATCCTGCTCCCACCTCGACGCGGGAAAGGGCGCATGGCCAGCGACCGGTGCGGCGGCGGGGGGCGATCGAGCGGGAAGCTCCATCGACGGTTCTTCGGGACCAACCTTACGTCTCTGGTGCCGGTCGGGCGTGGTCCACAGATACGACGTGACGTGAGGATCGATCAGAGCAACAGGCTAGCGTCTAACGCCCGCGGTCCGGGACTGGAGTCGTTGATCCAGCCCGCCCGTCGGAGGCTTCAAGGCGGCGAGGCCCGAATAGGGCTCAGCGCCGCCGCGCTTCCGGATAACGACCGCGCGGAGCGATCGGGCTTCGTCGAAACGGTTACTACTCAAACACTCCGGACGATGTCCGGCGCTCCGCAGCCCTTTCCGTTCACTCAGCGGCTTGCCGTGTGAGATCGCGAAGCCGCGTCATCAAAGTCCCTCCCCCTGTGGGGGAGGCGGCCGAAGGCCGGAGGGGGGAGTGATCGGCAGATGGCCGAACCTGCGATCTTCGATCCGAATCCTCCCCCCAACCGATCGCGACGCGATCGCCTCCCCCACAGGGGGAGGGACTGTTACCCTGCCACCGTCGCCCTGACCCCGCGCCGCCCGAGGACCCGCATGGACTTCATGAAACTTCTCCGCAGCTTCGAGGAGTTCCTGTTCGAGGCGACGTCGTGGCTGGTCTTCTATCCGCTGACCCTGTGGCGGGTGCTGGTCCGGCCGCTGGAGACCATGGCCTATTCCGACGCCGAGCAGGGCGACGACGAGGCCGGGCGCTACGACGACGCCCTGACGCCGCCGCTGTTCCTGCTGATCACCGTGGTGCTGATGAACGGCATCGCCCTGATGGCGCACCTGCCCAAGCCGCGGCTGGCCGGTACGCTGCAGCACGCCATCTTCGACTCGCCCCAGAACGCGGCCCTGTTCCGCGCCCTGATCTTCAGCCTGATCCCGCTGGTCGCCGCGGTGCTGCTGCTGCGCCGCCAGGGCGTGCGGTTGTCGCGCGAGAGCCTGCGCCCGCCGTTCTACGCCCAGTGCTACCTGGCCGGCCCCTGCGCGGTGATCATGATCGGCGGCGGGATCATCTTCCAGCGCCAGGACGTCTCCAATCTCTACGGCCTGCTGCTGATGCTGGCCGGCCTGGCCTGGTTCCTGACCGCCCAGACCCGCTGGTTCGCCGGCCGCCTCGGGATCGGCGTGGTCCGGGCGGCGGGCCTGGCGATCTGGGCGCTGGTCCTGGCCCTGGTCTTCTTCGTCGCGCTGCTGATCCCCCTGGCCCTGTTCTGACGGCGGGGAGCGTGGCGCGTCCGGGGATTTACGAAACCAACCTTCCTAAATCGGGTGACGGCCGGCCCCTTCGCCCGCTAGGGTCCCGGCCGAAGTCGGAGGAGAATCCCATGCGTCTTGGACTGGTGCTGACCGCGATCGCGGCCCTGTCGGCGGCTCCCGCCCTGGCGCAGGACAAGACCCCCTACGACGCGGTCGATCCCTTCATCGGCACGGGCGGCGAGGGCCACACCTTCCCCGGCGCGGTGGCGCCGTTCGGCATGGTCCAGCTCAGCCCCGACACCGACATCCTGCCGTTCAAGCAGAGCTACGCCCGCGCCGCTGGCTACCGCTACAGCGACCCGACGATCCTGGGCTTCTCGCACACCCACTTCTCGGGCTCGGGCCATTCGGACCTGGGCGACATCCTGCTGGCCCCGGTCTCGGGCGAGGCCCGGCTGGAGCCAGGCCAGGCCGACAAGCCGGGCTCGGGCTACCGCTCGCGCTTCACCCACGACGGCGAGGTCGCCCAGCCCGGCTACTACGCCGTCACCCTGACCGACAGCCAGGTGCGAGCCGAGCTGACGGCCGGCCCGCGCACCGGCCTGCACCGCTACAGCTACGCCAAGGGCGCGCGGGCCCAGGTGCTGCTGGACCTGCGCACCTCGATCTACAACTATCCGGGCAAGGTCAGCTGGTCGCGGATCCGCGTCGCCGAGGACGGCACGGTGACCGGGATGCGCGAGACGCGCGGCTGGGCGCCGGGCCGCCAGCTCTATTTCGCCCTGCGCTTCAGCAAGCCGCTGGTCGGCAAGGCGCTGTACAACACCGAGGCCGACGTCCCCTACAAGGGCTTCGCCCAGCCGGGCCGCACGCCTAACGACCGCGCCCAGATGGAGGGCCGGGCCCTGGTCGGGGTCTTCGACTTCGGGACGATCGACGGGCCGCTGGTGGTCAAGGCGGCCCTTTCCTCGGTCAGCGAGGACAACGCCGTCCTCAACCTCGACAGCGACGAGAAAGGCTTCGACTTCGACGGCCTGCGGGCCCACACCCGGGCCGATTGGGAGAAGGCCCTGGGCGCGGTCGAGATCGCCGCCCCGGCCGAGATGCGGACCAATGTCTACACCGCCCTCTATCACACGCTGCTGGCCCCCAGCGTGTTCAGCGACGTCGACGGCCGCTATCGCGGGCCGGACAACGAAGTGCATCAGGCGAAAGGCTTCACCTTCCACTCGACCTTCTCGCTGTGGGACACCTTCCGCGCCGAGCATCCGCTGCTGACCCTGGTCCAACCGGAGCAGCGCACCCGCGACGTGGTCAATTCGTTGATCGCGTCCCAGCAGGAGAGCCCGTACGGGATCCTGCCGGTCTGGCAATTCCACGGCCAGGAGACCTGGACGATGATCGGCTACCACGCCGTGCCGGTGATCGCCGACGCGTACCTGAAGGGGATCCGGGGCTTCGACGAGAAGGCGGCCCTGGACGCCATGGTCAAGAGCGCCACCTACGCCCCCTATGGCGGCCTGGGCGACTACATGACCCTCGGCTACGTGCCGATCGACAAGGAGCCGGAGGCCGCCTCCAAGACCGTCGAATACGCCTATGACGACTGGACCATCGCCCGCATGGCCAAGGCCATGGGCCGCGACGACGTGGCCGCGACCTTCGAGAAACGCGCGGGCAACTGGAGGAACAGCTTCGACGCCAAGACCGGCTTCCTGCGGGCCAGGAAGAGCGACGGGAGCTTCCGCACGCCGTTCGACCCGACCGCGATCAACTACGGCTCGGACTACACCGAGGGCAACGCCTGGCAATATTCGTGGTTCGCGCCGCAGGACCTGGGCGGGCTGGTGGGGCTGATGGGCGGCGACGCTGCGACCGTGAAGAAGCTGGACGCCATGTTCGACTTCGACAATTCCAAGCTCGACTACTCGCACGCCGAGGACATCGCCGGCCTGATCGGCCAGTACATCCACGGCAACGAGCCCAGCCACCACGTGGCCTATCTCTACGACTACGCCGGCGCGCCGTGGCGCACCCAGGCCCGGCTGACCCAGATCGTGAAATCGCAGTACAGGCCCACGCCCGACGGCCTGTCGGGCAATGACGACCTGGGCCAGATGTCGGCCTGGCTGGTGTTCACCGCGCTGGGCTTCTATCCGGTGGCGCCGGGCTCGAACGAATATGTGATCGGCCGGCCGTTCGTGGAGCGGGCGGCGCTGAACCTGCCGAACGGCAAGCGGTTCACGGTGCGGGCCGTGGGCCTGTCGGACGCCGCGCCCTATGTCGGCGCGGTGACCCTGAACGGCCGGCCGCTGACGCGCAGCTTCCTGCGCGACGCCGAGATCCGGGCCGGGGGCGAGCTGGTCTTCACCATGAGCGCCAAGCCGAACAAGGCCTGGGCGACGGGGGCGAAGGACCGGCCGATGTCGATGACGGGGTACGGACGGTGATGGCGCGTCGAAACGCCCTGAGCGTGGAGGTCCTTGAAGGGCCCTTGCAGGAGGGGAAAAGGCTCCGGATCAGACCGCCAGGGCGTTGCTTTTGCTCGAAACCGTCTAGTAGTCCAGGTCGGCCATGTTGATCCAGGCCGGGCCTGGCGCGCCTCGTGACTTGAAGGTCACGCGCGGCCGGAACTTCACGACGTCGACGCCGCCTCGAGAGGCGCCGACGAGGACTTCGCCGCTCGCACGGGAGATTTGCTCATAGCGGAGCTTGGCGGCCTGGTCGCTTTCCCAATGCGCGTCTTCGGCCCCGCCCTGCGGATGATTGGCCCGCGTATAGTAGAGATCATATACGAATTTCAGCGTCGATCGGCCGCCCGTCGGGATGATCTGTCCCCACAGATTGGCGATGTTGCCTGTACAGTTCTTGCAGGGACTATACTTGCAGAAGGTGACGATTTTGATCGTCCGGTCGTCACCCAGCGCCGGATCACTTTGTTTCGAAGCCAGGAATTGCTGAAACAGCAGGGACTCGATGCAGTAGCCGGCGCTGAGGCTGAACGATCTGCGGCGCGCCCAAATCGTCTGTCCGCCCGCGCGAACGACCATGCCGCCAGCCATATCCGTCCTGCCGCCCGCTTCGGAGCGTGCGATTTCCGCCAATCCGATGGCGTCGTGAGTTCCCCGTCCCATGGCTAAGCTCCGGTATGAATCAGAACCACGGTTCAGCGGTCGAATGGAACAGCTTGATCGGCGCGCTCAACCTTAGGGGATATTATAAGTGGTCACATGGTCCAGATTGCAACCCCCTTTCGCCAGCAGTCGGGCCCTAGAAGCCCATGCAAACCGGCTGCACCGTCACCAGGACGGCTTCCTGGGAAAACCGCGTCTCGTAGGCGCGCCGCACGGCGTCGAGCTTGTCCTCGCCGCCCGTACGACCGGGCAGGGCCAGGACCACCACCTTCGACGGCTCGCGACCGACGACGCCGTCGGCGCCGCGCCACTGGCCGGCGGCGTCCAGGATAGTCAGGCCGTCGGGGAAACGCGGGGTCAGTTCCTCGTCGACGAAGCGGGCGAAGTCGGCGTCCGAGACGCCGACCTGGTCGCCGATGTCGCGGCCGAAGAACAGCTGGGCGGTGCGGCCGGGGCTCAGGCCAGCCGGGCAGGTCGCCGGCGCCAGGCTGGCGCAGCCGCAGAGCAGCGTCGCGCCGGCCAGCAGGAGCGCCAGCGCGATCCGCATCTAGCCTCCCACCGCCAGGTCGTCGGCGTGGATCATCGGGCCTTCGGTGAAGCCCAGCTCGGCCTCGATGGCGTCGCTGCGCAGGCCGGCGATCTTGTGGGCGTCGGCGCTGTCGTAGCGGACCAGGCCCCGGGCCACCTCGCGGCCAGTCTCGTCGCGGACGCGCACGGCGTCGCCCTTGTCGAACGGACCCTCGACGGCGCGGACCCCGGCGGAGAGCAGGCTCTTGCCGCTGGCCAGGGCGACCGCAGCGCCGGCGTCCACGGTCAGCCAGCCCTGGGGGGCCAGCGAGCCGGCGATCCAGGCCTTGTAGGCGGCGGCGGGCGAGGCCCCGGCCTCGATCACCGTGGCCGGGGCCCCGTCCTCGATGGCCTGCAGCGGCGCGGGGCGCGAGCCCAGGGTGATCAGGGTGGCGCAGCCGGCGGCGCGGGCGATGCGGGCGGCGGCGATCTTGGTGGCCATGCCGCCGGTGCCGACCCCGGCCGAGGCGTTGGCCCCCTCGGCCATGCCGGCGATCTCGGGCGTGATCTCGCTGACCCGAGCGATGTGGGCGGCCGACGGGTCGCGGCGCGGGTCGGCGGTGTAGAGACCGTCGATGTCGGACAGCAGCACCAGCAGGTCGGCGCCGACCATCTGGGCCACGCGGGCCGCCAGCCGGTCATTGTCGCCGTAGCGGATCTCCTCGGTCACCACCGTGTCGTTCTCGTTGACCACGGGCACGACGTTCAGGGCGATCAGGGTCTCGGCCGTGGCGCGGGCGTTCAGCCAGCGGCGGCGGACCTCGGTGTCGTCGCGGGTCAGCAGGATCTGGGCGGCCCCGACCCCGTGCGGCTCCAGCGCCTCCTCCCAGGCCCGCATCAGCACCGACTGGCCGGCGGCGGCCGCGGCCTGTTTCTCGGGCAGGGTCAGGGACTTGCGGCCCGTCAGTCCCAGGCGCCGGCGGCCCAGGGCCACGGCCCCGGACGACACCACCACCACCTGCTGGCCGCGGGCCCGCAGCCGGGCCAGGTCGGCGCAGAAGGCGTCAAGCCAGGCGCGGTCGGCCGCGCCGGTGGCGGCGTCGACCAGCAGGGCCGAGCCGACCTTGAAGACGATGCGCTTGGCGCGACTGAGCGCTCCCCCCGACGAGCTCATTACGGCGTCCAGCCCCCGGGGGTCTCCTCGACGTGATCCTCGTCGTCCTCGATCTCCTCGATCGCGTCGCCCCGGCGGATGCGCACCTGGGTGTAGGCGGCGCGCAGCAGCTCGGTGACGCCCTCGCCGGAAACGCCGGAGACCAGCATCGGCTTCGTACCGGACACGGCTTCCAGCTCGGCGGCCTTGGCGGCGCGAGTCTCCTCGTCCAGGGCGTCGATCTTGTTCAGGGCAAGGATCTCGGACTTGTCGGCCAGCTCGTCGCCATAGGCTTCCAGCTCGCCGCGGATCGTGGTCCAGGCGCCGGCGATGTCCTCCTGGGTGGCGTCGACCAGGTGGATCAACACGGCCGAGCGCTCGACGTGGCCCAGGAACCGCGTGCCCAGGCCCGCGCCCTCGCTGGCGCCCTCGATCAGGCCGGGAATGTCGGCCATCACGAAGCGCTCGCTGGTCGACAGGTCGACCATGCCCAGGTTCGGAGTCAGGGTGGTGAACGGATAGTCGGCGATCTTCGGCTTGGCGGCGCTGGCGGCGGCCAGGAAGGTCGACTTGCCGGCGTTGGGCAGGCCGACCAGGCCGACGTCGGCGATCAGCTTCAGCCGCAGCCAGACCCACAGCTCCTCGCCCTCCTGGCCGGGATTGGCGTACTTCGGGGCCTGGTTGACCGGGCCCTTGAAGTGCAGGTTGCCCCAGCCGCCGTTGCCGCCCTTGGCCAGGCGCAGGGTCATGCCGGCGGTGTCGAGGTCGGCGATCAGGGTCTCCTTGTCCTCCTCCAGCACCTGGGTGCCGACGGGGACCTTCAGGATCACGTCCTCGCCCGCCGCGCCGTGACGCTGGCGGCCCATGCCGTGCACGCCCGTGCCGGCCTTGAAGTGTTGCTGGTAGCGGTAGTCGATCAGGGTGTTGAGGCCCTCGACCGCCTCGATCCACACGTCGCCGCCTCGGCCGCCGTCCCCGCCGTCGGGGCCGCCGTATTCGATGTACTTCTCGCGTCGGAACGAGACCGCGCCGCCGCCGCCGTTGCCGGAGCGGACATAGATTTTGCACTGGTCCAAGAATTTCATGAGCGTCTTTTGTCGCAAGGCGGCTTGTCCGTCGAGCCGAAACCCGCCCACAGCCAAGCCTGGAAAGCGTTTGGAGGCCGAAATCTGGTCGTTTTGGCCCTGCTTTCCAGGTCGAACCGCGTTCGGCATCGTGACGAAATGTTAAAACAGATCATGCGACATACGGTCCTATGAGCAAGCCGACGGGACCATGGCGCGGGGAGGGCTGGCGTTGACGACGATTTCCGACGCCGAATTTGCGCACGACCTGCAGGATCTGACGCTGCCGACCCTGTGTCGCAAGTACACCCACGAGGCGTCGCTCCACCGGAACATGCTGATGAGCCGGGGCACGGGCCTGGCGCCCGAATGGCGCGACTTCCGCGCCTTCCTGATCGCCGTCGGCCGTCGGCCGAGCGAGGCGCACAACTTCATCCTGCTCAATCGCAACGAACGCACCTATGGCCCCGGACGGGCGCGGTGGATGACGGCCGAGGAACAGGCCGCCCACGAGGAAGAGTTCGACCGCCAGCAGGCGGCCAAGAGCCGCGAAGCCCACCAGCTGATGCACCAGGCCGCGGCGATGAAGCGGGCCAGCGCGCCCAACGCGGCCAACTTCGGCCAGTGGACCCCGATGGCCGGCCGCCAGGTGGCCTATACCGAGGTCGCCAAGCGCCTGGCGATTCCGATCAACGCCCTGAACAAGACCATGGCCGACGGCCGCACGGCGGACGAGCTGGTCAAGCGCTCGGGCTCGGCCCAGGAACTGATCAATCCGGAGCTGCAATGGCTGCCGCCGGACCCGACCCGCAAGGCCAATTTCTTCGAGGCCTTCCGCATCTGGCACATGCAGGTGCAGCCGCAGTTCGCCCGCGCCGCCACCCCGACCTTCCTGTTCCTCTACATCGCCCTGCCGGTGATGAAGGAGTGCCGGGACGAGCTGATGGCCCTGAACCTGTGGAACCCGCTGGGCCAGCGGGCCATGAACGCCCGCGACAGCCACGTGGCCTGGAAGAAGTACTGCGAGTTCATGCCCCGCGCCCAGGTGGCGATGATGGAAATCCCCATCTACGCCACCTATTCCCTGCTCAGCGACCTGGACGCCCTGTGCGAGCGGATCGTCGTCGCCGAGAAACGCTTCCGCGAAGGCCCGCAAAAGGTCGTGGCGACGCACCGGGCGGCTTAGGACGCTTAATCCTAGATAGCGCTCGCGGTCTGCGACCTTTCATGCTGCAAGGAAGCTTCACCACTTTTTCGGGGGGCATTCTCCATGCGTTTGGGTTTTCTGTCTCGCGCCATCCTCGCGGTCCTCGCGACCGCCGCCGTGTCCTCGCCGGCGTCGGCCGATATGCTGATTGAGCTCCCCACCGCCTGGCGGTTGGAGAACTACGCCAACGAGAACATCGTGATCTGGTTCACCGGGGCGTCGGCCGTCGGATGCACGAACGGGCGCCTGGCGCCGGACAGCGCCATGAGCGCGCAAGACCGCAGCCGTCTGTGGTCGCTGGTGCTGTCGGCCAAGCTGAGCAACCGCAAGGTCGGCCTCAGTTATTCGGGGACCGGCAACGCCTGCGTCATCACCAGCTTCTTCATCGACTAGACGCGGCTCTGGGCCGCAGCTCGGCGGCCCCGGCTCGGTTCAGGCCAGCCACACCATCATCCGCGTCGGCACGGGCTCGCCCCGCGCCGTCGACGGCTTGGCCTCGACGACGCCCGTATAGAGGAACCCCGCCTTGACCAGCACCTGGCCGGACGCCGGGTTGTCGGCGAAGTGGCCGGCGACGACCAGCTTCCTGCGCCAGTCGCGCTTGGCCCAGGCCAGGGCGCCCTGGGTCGCCTCCGTCGCCAGGCCGCGGCCCCAATAGGGCCGGCCGATCCAGTAGCCGATTTCCAGGTGGCCGACCGGCGGGGTGAAGAAGCCCAGCACCCCGACCACGCCCTCGTCCTCGAGGTCGATCACGAAGGTGGCGTCCTTGCGCCGGTCCTGGATCTGGCAGCGGGCCACGAAGCCGTCGGCGTCGCCCTGGCTGTAGGGCCAGGGCATGCGGGTGGTCATCTTGGCGATCGCATAGTCGCCGCACAGCGCCGCGATCCGGCTCGCGTCGTCGATCCGGGGAGTCCGCAGCGTCAGCCGCCGCGTCTCGATGGTCGGAGCTTTCTCGATCACGCACATGGCGCGTCTCCCGTTCTCGGTCCTTCTAGGTGGGGACCGTGACGCTCGGATTTCAGGCCTGGGGTGCTTTTGCGGCCAAGAAATTTCGAGCGCGGACAAAACAAAAGCGGGGAGCCCGGCGTCCGGACTCCCCGCTTGGGTCTTGTCTGTCCGGATCGTCTTTCTGGAGGAAAGCGCGACCCGGTCTCTACGCGGTTCGCGCTATTCGGCGGCTTGAGCCGCCGGAGCCACGTTCACGTAGGTCCGATTGTTGCGCTTGGTGACGAACGCCACCGCGCCCTCGATAAGGGCGAACAGGGTATGGTCCTTGCCCATGCCGACATTGACGCCCGGGTAGAACTTGGTGCCGCGTTGACGGATGATGATGTTGCCGGCGGCGACCTTCTGGCCGCCGAACTTCTTCACGCCAAGACGACGGCCAGCCGAGTCGCGGCCGTTGCTGGACGAACCACCAGATTTCTTGTGAGCCATAGCGGCCTCCTAGTTCCTTTGGTCCGGTTTCCCTCAGAAGAGACCTGGACCAAGCTAATCGTTCATTGAGCCCCGCGAGGGTCTCAGGCTTCGGCTTCCGGAGCGGTCTCGGCGGCGGCCTTCTTCGGCGCGGCCTTCTTCTTCGGAGCGGGGGCGGCTTCGGCCTTCACCGGAGCGGTCGGGATGGTCGCCGGGACGGCGGCGTCACCCAGGCCGCGGGCGCGGGCGTTCAGGATCACCTTCGGGGTCAGGTCGATCGCGCCGTCCCACTTGCTTTCCTTGCCGGCGCCGGCGACCGAGGTCACGCGGATGACCGACTCGGTCTGGCGGTGGCCGCGAGTGCGGCGATAGCCCTGGCGGCGGATCTTCTTGAAGATCTTCACCTTCTCGCCCTTGCGGGTTTCGAGCAGGGTTCCGGAGACGACAGCGCCGTCCACCGTGGGGGCGCCGACCGTCACGGCCTCGCCTTCGCCAAGCATCAGGACTTCGCCGAAAGCGACTTCCGCGCCCGGTTCACCGTCGAGCTTTTCGACAACCAGCAGGTCGCCGGCTTGGACCCGGTACTGCTTGCCGCCGGTTTTGATCACCGCGTACATAGGTTAGCGCCTTAAGAAACGTGCGTTCGCAAAATAGGGAACGCCCGCGAGGAAACCCAGCGGGCGAGGGGGCGGACTTATACAGGCCAAGCCCGGTGAGTCAACGGCCGGATGCGGCTTTCCGGCAACCATCACGAGTCAGATCGGGCTGGCGTGTTACAATATAACAATCTAAAGGTCGGGGCGTGAACACGACCTTCTTCGCCTCCGTCGCCGCTACCGGTTTCGCCGTGGCCTTCCTGCACGCCGCCCTGCCCACGCACTGGCTGCCGTTCGTGCTGGTCGGCCGCGCCCAGAGGTGGACGACGGGGCGCACCTTGGGCGTCACCCTGCTGGCGGGCCTCGGCCATGTGGGCCTGACGATCCTGCTGGGCCTGGCGGTGGTGGCCGCGGGCCTGGTGGCCCAGCCGCACCTGGGGGACTCCTTTCACTGGATCGTCGGAGGGCTGATGGCGGCGATCGGCGTCTTCTATCTGGTCCGGGGCCGTCACCGGCACGCCACGATGGACACGAGCCGCAAGTTCACCTCGGACCGCGCGGCGATCACCGCCCTGGTGGTGCTGCTGACCCTGTCGCCGTGCGAGGCGTTCCTGCCCTATTATCTGGCGGGGATGGAGCACGGCGTGGTCGGCTTCGTGATCCTGAGCGCGGTGCTGATGGCCGCCACCGCGGCGGGCATGCTGGTTTTCACGGGCCTCAGCCTGGCCGGCTTCAACCGCCTGGGCCTGGAGCGGCTGGAGCAGTATGAAGAGCTGATCCTCGGCGCCGCCCTGATCGTGATCGGCGCGGCGGTGGCGTTCCTGAAGACCTGATTTTTTGATCCGCTCATGCCGGCGGTTTGGAGGAATGCAGTGGAGGCCCCGCTTCCCCCGCGCGTCCTTCACTCCTAAATAGCGCGCATGACCCAGACTCCCGCCCAAACCGGCAAGATCCCCGTCACCGTGCTGACCGGCTATCTCGGCGCCGGCAAGACCACCCTGCTCAACCGCATCCTCACCGAGGAGCACGGCAAGCGCTACGCCGTGATCGTCAACGAGTTCGGCGAGGTCGGCATCGACAACGACCTGGTGGTCGGGGCGGATGAAGAAGTGTTCGAGATGAACAACGGCTGCGTCTGCTGCACGGTGCGTGGCGACCTGATCCGGGTGCTGCAAGGCCTGATGAAGCGCAAGGGCGGCTTTGACGCCATCGTGGTGGAGACCACCGGCCTGGCCGATCCGGGCCCGGTGGCCCAGACCTTCTTCGTCGACGACGACGTCAAGGCCCGCACCTATCTCGACTCGGTCACCGCGGTGGTCGACGCCAAGCACATCCTGCTGCGCCTCGGCGATTCCAAGGAAGCGGTCGAGCAGATCGCCTTCGCCGACCAGATCGTGCTCAACAAGACCGACCTGGTTTCGGAGGACGACCTGCGCCACGTCGAGGCCCGCATCAAGCGGATCAACCCGCTGGCCCCGATCCACCGCGCCCAGCGCTCGAACGTCCCGCTCGAGGCGATCATCGGCAAGCACAGCTTCGATCTGGAGCGGATCACCGAGCTGGAGCCGGAGTTCCTGAACCCGGCCCACGGCGAGGACGGCCATGTGCACGACGAGCACTGCGGCCACGATCATCATCATCATGACCATGACCACCACCATGGTCACGACCACCATCACCACCACGACTCCAAGAGCGACATCCACGACGACGGCGTGAAGGGGATCTCCCTGACGCTGGACAAGCCCGTCGACGGCCAGAAGATCACCACCTGGCTCAACGACCTGCTGGCGCGCCGCGGCCCGGACATCCTGCGCGCCAAGGGCATCATCGACGTCAAGGGCGAGGAGCGCCGCCTGGTCTTCCAGGCCGTGCACATGATCCTGGAGGGCGACTTCCAGCGCCCGTGGACCGACAAGGACAACCGCTACAGCCGCATGGTGTTCATCGGCCGGGACCTGGACGAGGCCGAACTGAAGGCCGGTTTCGAGGCGACGACGGCTTAGAATAGGGGCGGTGCGGACGCACTTGCCCCCACCTGACCGCTACGCGGTCTGTCGCGGCGAGGGGGCGGAGCTTTCACGCTTAGGCTCTTTCCCCTTTGGGGGAGGAGCGCCGCAGGCGCGGAGGGGGCAAGGGTTCGCCCCTCCGCCCAAACCTCAATGCAGATCCTCGTTGACGATCCCGATCTGGGTCCAGCCCTCGGTATGGATCCGGTCGATCACGCCCATCAGCGCCTCGTAGGGCACGTCTGCCTGGGCGCTGACCATCAGGCGCTGGTCCTTGCGCGGGCCCTGCTGGCCGTCGGCGGCGAACCTGGCGCTCAGGTCCTGGGCCAGGGTCTGCAGGCTGGTGGGCTGGCCCGCCAGATAGAGCGCGCCTGAATTCTGGATGGTGATCACCGCCGGCGGCTTGGGTGGCGTTGCGGTCTTCCGGGCCGGCGGCATGTCCAGCTTGATCGAGGTCGTCGCCATCGGCACGGCGACCATGAAGATGATCAGCAGCACCAGCAGGATGTCGACGAACGGCGTGACGTTGATGTCCGCGTTCTGCCGGATCGCATAGGCCCCGCCGCCGCCTGCGAGTTTCGCCGCCATAACCTGTCTCCTCCCCATGCCCCGCTTGGGGTTCATTGAAGTTACAGGTGTAGTTTGATCAACTTCTTACATTTGTAAAGCGCTAGATTCCAGGCACGAAAAAGGGGCCGGACGTGGCGCCCGGCCCCTGATTTCCGTCGATCGCGGAAGAAATCCTTAGTGGATGTCTTCGTTGATCAGGCCGACCTTGTACCAGCCGGCGGTCTGCAGAGCGTTCAGCACGCCCATGAAGTCGGCATAGGTCACGTCGGCGTCGGCGCGGACCATGACGCGCTGGTCGTCTTTCGGGCCGGCCTGGCCGGTCGCGGCGAACTTGGCGTCCAGGTCGAATTGCAGGTTGTCCAGGCTGGTCTGCTTTTCAGCGACGTACAGCGCGCCCGACTTCTGGATCGAGATGAACACCGGCTCCTTCGGCTTGGGGGCGTTCGGCGGCGGCGGGGTGGCCGGCGGCAGGTCGACCTTGATCGCCACGGTCGCCATCGGCACGGCGACCATGAAGATGATCAGCAGCACGAGCAGGATGTCGACGAAGGGCGTGACGTTGATTTCGGAGTTCTGGCCGAGCGAATAACGACCGCCCCCACCGCCAGCAAGTTTAGCCGCCATAGCCTGACTGTCTCCCAAGGGCCGCGTCTGTCGCGGTCCCGAAAATGTTAGATCGCCACGTCTGGCGCAGACGGGCGCGGAAGTAAAGCCCGACGACGCGGCGCGATGGCAACCCCTTTTGTGACTCTTTTTGACGGAACGGCGTTCAAACGGCGGGTTCTCCGGGGGCGGCTCGCGTGACGCGCGACTAGGCGCCCGGATCGAGGCGCGGTATGGCGCGCGGATGATCTATTCCTTCGACGCCTACGTCACCGCCGCCCTGTTCGACCGCGCTGGCCGGGCCGCCTTCGCCCTGGGCGACGGCACGGTCCGATTCGAGAACGAGGGCGGATTCGTCACCGTCGAGGCCCACCAGGGCGCGGTCCTGGCCGCCGCCGTCCACCCGTCGGGCCGCGGGATCGTCACCGGCGGCGACGACGGCCGCGTGGTGTGGAGCCGGGTCGAGGGCGACGAGGTGGCCGCCACCCTGATCGCCGAGGTCAAGGGCCGCTGGATCGAGCATGTCGCCGCCAGCGCCGCCTCGGGCCTGATCGCCTTTTCCGCCGGCAAGGAAGCCCACGTCCGCGACAGCGCCGACCCGACGTTCCTGCGCGTGTTCGCTCACGACAAGACCGTCTCGGGCCTGGCCTTCGATCCGAAAGGCCGCCGCCTGGCGACGGCGGGCTATGGCGGGGTCTGGCTATGGTGGGCCAGGATCGACGGCCAGAAGCCGCAGGCGATGAAGTGGGCCGGCAGCCACATCGCCGCCGTGTTCAGCCCCGACGGCAAGTTCCTGGTCTCGTCGATGCAGGAGAACCAGCTGCACGGCTGGCGGCTGTCGGACGCCAAGGACATGCGGATGGGCGGCTATCCGGCCAAGATCAAGAGCCTGGCCTTCTTCGACAAGGGCAATCTGATGGTCACGGCCGGCGCCAACGGCGCGGTGGTCTGGCCGTTCGCCGGCGCCAACGGCCCGATGGGCAAGGAAGCCGCCGAGATCGGCTTCTCGCGCGACTCGATGGTCGTCCAGGTCGCCGGCGTCGAGGCCCTGCCGGTGGCTGTCGCCGGCCAGGACAACGGCAAGATCTGGGCCGCCCACATGCGCTCGGGCCGCATCGAGACCCTCAAGGCCGAGAAGGGCGCGGCGATCAGCGCCCTGTCGGTCTCGGCGGACGGCGCGCGCCTGGCCTGGGGCGACGAGGACGGCGAGGCGGGGGTGATCGCGATCCCGGCGATGGACACGCAGTTCTAGGCTCAATACTTGCCCCCACCTGACGGCTTCGCCGTCTGTCCGCCCCCGTAGGGGCGGAGCCTCTAGCGCTCTTCCCCCTTTTTGGGGGAAGACGACGGCGCAGCGGTCCGTAGGGGGCAAATGGTCGCTACTCGAGCCCCCGCAGCACCTTCGCCACCTGAGCCACCACCGCCTGGTCGGTATCCCGCAGGCCGTCCTGCACGAAGCCCAGTTTGTAGGCCCGATCCTCGTGGCCCTGGCCAAGGCCATAGGCCATCGGGCCGCTGCACGAGCCGTGCACCTCGCGCACGCCGGTCCGCGCCACCAGTTCGGCGACGTTCGACGGATTGACCCCGCCGCCGGCCAGGATGGCGATGCGGCCGGCCGCCCGCTCGACCAGCACCGCGATCGTCTCGGCCCCGGCCATGGCGTTCAGGGCTTGGCCGGAGGTCAGGATCCGCTCGAAGCCCAGGTCGATGGCGGTCTCCAGCGCCGCGAACGGATCGGGGGTCAGGTCGAAGGCCCGGTGCAGGGTCACGCCCAGGTCCTCGGCGTGGGCGACCAGCATCGCCAAGGCCTCGACGTCCAGGTCTCCGGCGGGCCGGTTGGCGCCGATCACCACCCCGGCCAGGCCCGCCGCCCGCACGGCGTCGATGTCGCGGAACATGGCGTCCAGGTCGCCGGCGTCATAGACGAAGTCGCCGTTGCGCGGCCGGATCATCGGATAGATTGGAATCGGCGCCTCCGCCGCGAGCGCCATCAGCCCGGGCGTCGGGGTCAGGCCCTGCAGGGCCAGGGCCGAGCACAGCTCGATGCGGTCCGCGCCGCCGGCGATCGCCGCCGCCAGTCCGGCGGGCGTGTCGACACAGACTTCCAGGATCACGCGGTCGGACATCTTCGCCTCTTCGATGCTCAGGCTTCAGCTAGACGCGTGACGGGCGCCGAAACCGGTATCCACCTTCGGCCGTCACGCTCTAGGATTCGCGAAACGACGTCTTGGAGCACACCCATGCTGAATCGCAGAGGCCTAATCGGCGCCTCCCTCGTTGGATCGAGCCTGATGGGGGCCGGCGCGGCCGCGGCGGCCGGCGGTGGGACAGGCATCCAGCTGACCCGGCCCTGCGTGATCTCCACCTGGGACTTCGGCGTGCCGGCCAACCAGGCGGCCTGGGCGATCCTCAGCAAGGGCGGCCGGGCTCTGGACGCGGTCGAGGCCGGGGCCCGCGTCCCCGAGCAGGATCTGAAGAACCACAGCGTCGGCCGGGCCGGCTATCCCGACCGCGACGGCCACGTGTCGCTGGACGCCAGCATCATGGACGAGCAAGGCAATTGCGGCGCCGTCGCCGCCCTGGAGCACATCGCCCACCCGATCTCGGTGGCCCGGGCGGTGATGGAGAAGACCCCGCACGTCCTGCTGGTCGGGGCCGGGGCCCTGCAGTTCGCCCAGGAGCAGGGCTTCCCGCGCGAGGAACTGCTGACCCCCGAGTCCCGCGCCGCTTGGGAGGCCTGGAAGAAGGACGCCAAGTACGCGCCCAAGGCCAACAGCGAGGTCGGCGACTACGGCAAGACCTCAGGCCGGCTGGGCACGCCGGGCGGGGCGGGCAACCACGACACCATCGGCATGCTGGCCCTGGACGCGAAGGGAAACCTGTCGGGCGCCTGCACCACCAGCGGCATGGCCTGGAAGCTGCGCGGACGGGTCGGTGATTCGCCCATCGTCGGGGCGGGGCTCTATGTCGACAACGACGTGGGCGGGGCCACCTCGACCGGCGTCGGCGAGGAGGTGATCCGCAACGTCGGCTCGTTCCTGGTGGTCGAACTGATGCGCCAGGGCCGCTCGCCGCAGGACGCCTGCAAGGAGGCGGTGGCGCGGATCCTGAAGAAGAAGCCGCAGGCCAAGGACATCCAGGTGGGCTTCCTGGCGGTCAACAAGCAGGGCCAGGTCGGGGCTTGGGCGATCCAGAAGGGCTTCACCTACGCCCTGTGCGACGGGGCGCGGCAGGACCGACTGGTGGCGGGGGAGAGCTTTTACTGAGGGGAGGCGACGTGACGGCGTGGGGGTCTCGACGCACGTCGAAGACCCTTTCCTCCCACGCCCAAGCCTGTAATCTTCACGTCAGGGACACCGCTCCTCAGCCCGGCACGCGCACCGCCGCCCCTGCCAGCCCTTCACGGTTCAAGCGATGACCCAGCCCACCCCCAAGACCATCACCTACGGCCGCGCCGCGCCCGGCGTCGTGGTGCGCGACATCCAGGCGGCCCACGCCTTCTATGCCGGCGTCCTGGGGTTCACGAAGGTGTTCGAGAACGGCGACCCCGTCGGCTTCATGGTGCTGGAGAAGGACGCGGCCGAGATCCATCTCAGCCAGGCGCGCGAGCACCGTCCGACGACGGTCAATGTCTTCCACATGTACGTGGACGACGTGGCCGCCCTCTACGCCATCTGCCAGGCGGCCGGGGTGCGAATCATCAAGTCTCTGCAGGACAAGGACTACGGCCAGCGCGCCTTCGTCTTCGCCGATCCGGATGGCAACCGCATCGACGTGGGCGAGCCGATCTGACGGCCGGCCCGGGTCCCTAAATCGCTAAAGATTTCGACAGCGGGCGACCGCCGTTCCAAGGCCTTCTGCGGCTCCAATCCTCAGGAGCCCCCCATGACCCGCACCATCAACACCCGCCGCGCGCTGGCGGCCGGCCTGGGAGGCGCGGCGGCCTTGCTGCTGGCCGCCGCCGGACCGGCGCGGGCGTCCGACCACCTGGACACGCCCAGCGTCATCGCCGATCCCCGGGCCGACATCGGCGACATCTTCGCCTGGACCTCGCCGGACCGCCGCAAGCTGAACCTGGTGATGGCGATCGTCGGCCACGGCTTTTCCAAGGACCTGGCCTATGTCTTCCACGTCGACAGCGGCGCGCGGTTCGGCAGGACGACCGCGACGACGACGATCTCGTGCCGGTTCGCCGGGGCAGGGATCCGCTGCGAGGCGGGCGGGGACGAGGCCCTGGGCGACGCCAGCCGACCCGAGGGCCTGGTCTCGCGCCGCCACGGTTTCCGCGTCTTCGCCGGCCTGCGCGACGACCCGTTCTTCAACAACGTCAAGGGCACGCGCGAGGCCTACGACGCCGCCGCCGCGGCGCTGAAGGCCGGGGCGCCGCGGGACGAGGCGGGTTGCCCGGCCTTTGACCAGGCGACCTCGGCGAGGATCCTGGACCGCTGGCGCCACACGCGGGGCGGACCGGCCCAGAACCTGCTGGCGGGCTGGACCCCCGCCTCGCTGGTCGTGTCGATCGACCTGCCCGCCGTGTCGCGCGGCGGCGGGCTGCTGGCGGTCTGGGGCGAAACGGTCGATCCCAAGGGGCGCATCGACCGGATGGGCCGGCCGTTGACCGGCAACGCCCTGCTGGCCACGCTGGAGCCCGACGCGGTCAGCGACGCTCTGAAGGAAGCCTACAACCACGCCACGCCCGCGACCTCGGACGCCTTCATCCCCGAGATCGAGAAGACCCTGGGTCTCTACGACGCCTTCGATGGCGAATGCGGCAACGCCGTGCTGGCCGACCGCCCGGCCGGGGCGTCGCGCTACCTGAACCTGGCGGTGCTGCTGGCCGACGACCGACTGTGGATCGACAGCGCCGGAACGCGATGCACGACCCTGTTCGCGGTGGAGCTGGCCGCCCTGGCCGGACGCCGCGACCTGGCCGGGGACTGCGGCGGGCGGACGCCGAACTACGACGCCGTCGACGTCTACCGCTCGCTGCTGGCCACCGGCGGCCTGACCGGCGTCGATGACGGGGTCGACCATGACGACCACGTCCATTCCGACACCGTGTTCCCGTTCCTGGCCGCGCCCGACGGCGCGGTCTATCCCGCGCGCAAGGAGTCCTGACCGTGGCCCGTCTCATCACTTCGCTGCGTCGCGCCCTGCTGGCCGCCGGCGCCCTGGCCCTGGCGTGCGGCCCCCGGGTCGCCGCGGCCCACGAGTTCTGGATTCAGCCCGAGCGGTTCCAGCTGCCCGTCGGGGCGGCCACACCCATGACCCTGCAGGTCGGCACGGGGACCGAGCGTCAACGCTCGCAGCTGCCGCCGCGCCGCGTGCTGCGGTTCGACGCCGCCGCGCCGGACGGCGCGATCCAGGACCTTCGCCCGGCCCTGACCCTGGGCGCCCCGACCGCCGACGGCGCCTTGAGCTTCTCGCGGCCGGGAGCCTATGTCGTCACCCTGCGCAGCGACGCCGGCGCCCAGAGCCACCTGTCGGCCGCTCGCTTCGACGCCTATGCCCGGGAGGAGGGCCTGACCCCGGCCCTGGAGGCGCGCGCCGCGCGGGGACAACAGGCTATCGACGCGTCCGAGCGCTACAGCCGCCAGACCAAGGCCCTGGTCCAGGTCGGCGAAGGCGGCGCCCAGGCGGCGGTCACCCGGCCGGTGGGCCTGACCCTGGAGATCGTGCCCGAGGTCAGCCCCTACGCCCGGCCGCGTCCGGCCGCCCTGCCGGTGCGGGTGCTCTACGAGGGGCGGCCCCTGGCGGGCGCGCTGGTCAAGCTCACCGACCTGGCACACGACGCCGCGCCGCTGGAGCAGCATCGCACCGACGCCGAGGGTCGCGCCGGCTTCGCTATGCCAGACGGCGGGGCCTGGATGATGGACGTGGTCTGGACCAAGCCGCTGGTCGACGAGGGCGTCGACTTCGAGACCGTGTTTTCGAGCCTGAGCTTCGGTGTTCCCGTTCGAACGCGCTGAGGCTCGTCACCCCGAACCACCGGCGGCGCGTTTCGACAATCGCTGGGGCCCACGCCAACAGGAGATGGACTCATGCCAGGTAGAGACAGCGACGCGATCGTCCGCGCGGTGTTCGCGGCCTATGCCGCCAAAGATCGGGCCGCCATCGAGCGATTAATCGCGTCGGACTTTCATTTCACCAGCCCGCTCGACAATCGCATCGATCGCGCGACCTAATTTCGAGAGGTGCTGGCCCAACAGCGGGGGGATCGAGGGTTTTGATTTCGTCCGCTTGATGACAGGCGACGACCAGGTCGCGGTGACCTACGAGGGCCGCGTGGCGGGCGGGGAAGCGATTTCGCAACACGGAGATGTTCACCCTGCGGGGTGATCAGGTCGTGGAGGTCGAGGTCTATTTCGGTTGGTCGCTGCCCCATCCGGCCCCGGCCGGCGGGTTCGTCGATCAGGCATAGCGGCGCGGCGGCGCGACGGTGCGTCGGAAGTCGCCCGGGCTCTGGCCGTAGTGTTGGCGAAACGCCGCGCCGAAGTGACTGTGGCTGGAGAAGCCGAGGTCCAGGGCCAGGTCGGTCAGATCCTCGCAATCGCCCAGCCGGTCCAGAGCGCAGGCCAGCCGTAGCCGCAACTGGTAGCGATAGAGCGGCTGGCCTTCCGCCTTGGCGAAGACCTGGGTCAGGTAGACCGGCGAGACGCCGACCTCGCCGGCGATCTCGCCCAGCGTCCAGCGACGGGCCGGATCGGAGGCCAGCGCCAGCTTGGCGCGGTCGGCCAGCTTGTGGCGGCCGTAGCTGGCCGCCCGAGCAGGGGAGGCGCGCTCGCCCAGGGCGCGGCGGACCAAGTCCAGGGTCAGGCTCTCGGCCTGCAGCGGCTCAAGGGCGCCGCGCGCCAGGCCGCGCCGCAGCTGGGCGGCCAGGGCCTGGACCCCCGGATCGACGCCCCGCGCCGGTCGCCGGAACACCGCCAGGCCGCCGTCCTCCAACTGTTCGGCGGGCGACAGTTCGGCCAGTAGGTCGTCGCCGATCGACACCGACAGACAGGCGTCGCCGCCGCCGACCGGATGGCTGATCGCATATTCCTGGTCTTGGTTGAAGAACACGACCTGATTGGCCTCGGCCACCATGTCCTGGCGCCCGACGTGGCGGACATAGGCACCGCGATAGGGAAAGACGAGATGGGTCGCGGCGGCGCACTCGCTGGGGCTCCTGTGCCGGCAGGCGCCGTCGCAGGCCACGTCGCGGACGCCGACCGTGGGCGTTTGCAGCAGCAGGGTGACGCTGAGTTCGTTCATGGCCGTCCGCTATCGACGGACCGGGTTATGATGGCAATGACCTGGGAGGTTATGGCGCGTCCTGGTCGAACCCGCGCATCACGGCCCATTCCTCGAACGGCTCCCGTCGCGAGCGCCAGCTGTTCACCGCCGCCGTCTCGTCGCGATAGCCCAGCGCCATGCCGCAGAACAGCATGTGGTCGGCGGGCAGGTCCAGGAAGGTCGCCGTCAGCCGGCCATAGGCCGACCAGAACTCCTGGGCGCAGGTGTCCAGGCCTCGCTCGACGGCCAGCAGCATCAGGGTCTGCATGTACATGCCGATGTCCGACCACTGTGGCGGGCCGCAGTCGCGGTTGACCGAGAAGAACAGGGCGACCGGCGCGCCGAAGAACTCGGCGTTCTTGGCGAACTGCTGGAGCCGGCCCAGCTTGTCCTCGCGCGGGATGTTCAGGGCGCCGTAGAGATCCTCGCCGACCTGGTAGCGGCGGGTGCGCAGCGGCTCCCAGAGGTTGGGCGGATAGACGTGGTATTCCGGCTCGTCGCGGTCCATCAGCCGGGCGGCGACCAGGGCCTTGAACTCGGCCAGCGGTTCGCCGGCCAGGGCGTGCACCACCCAGGGCTGGAGGTTCCCGCCCGAGGGCGCGCGGGCGGCGGCCTCCAGCAGCTCGCGGACCACGGCGCCCGGCACCGGGTCGGGCCTGAAGGCGCGGACCGACATCCGCCGTTCGACAGCTTCGGAAACGGTCTTGAACGGGATCATCAAGGCCTCGCTAACGGGTGGGCGGCTATCCCCGCGACAAAGGCTTGGCTAGCATCCGGCCGCAAGGTCAAGGCAAGTGCGGCGGGGCCGGCGGCGAAAGGCGAGGGGCGATCGGTGAAGGTGCTGGTGCGTAACATCCTGGTGGCCCTGTTCATCGTGCTGGTCGCCGGGCCGGTGCTGACGGTGATCGTCTACCGCTTCGTGCCGCCGCCGGCGACGCCCCTGATGGTCATCCGCCTGGCCGAGGGCAAGGGCTGGAACCACCATTGGCGGCCGATCGGCGAGGTCTCGCCGGCCCTGCCGCGCGCCCTGATCGCCGCCGAGGACGCCCGGTTCTGCGACCATCACGGCTTCGACTTCGACGCCCTGCAGAAGGCCTACGAGAACAACGGCAAGGGCAGGAAGATCCGTGGCGGTTCGACCATCAGCCAGCAGACCGCCAAGAACGTCTTCCTGTGGCCGGGCCGATCCTATGTCCGCAAGGGGCTGGAGGCCTATTTCACGGTGCTGATCGAGACCCTGTGGGGTAAGAAGCGGATCATGGAGGTCTATCTGAACTCTATCGAATACGGCCCGGGGATCTATGGCGCGGAAGCCGCGTCGCAGGCCTATTTCAAGGTCGGGGCCGATGGGCTGACGCAGCAGCAGGCGGCCCGGCTGGCGGCCATCCTGCCCAGCCCGCTGAAGTGGAAGGCGGTCAATCCGGGGCGCTACGTCAAGAAGCGCTCCAGCCGGATCGGCAGGGCCTCGGGCGCCGTGCGCCGCGACGGCCTGGCGGCCTGCGTGGCCTAGGAGAATCCCGATGATCGCGCCCGGTCCGACCCTGGAAAGCGCTCGCCTGATCCTGCGGCCGCCGGCCGCCGAGGACCTGGACGGTTGGGCCGAGCTGATGGCCGACGCCGAGGCCGCTCGCTTCATCGGCGGCCAGATGAGCCGGTCACAGGCCTGGCGGATGATGGCGACCATGGCCGGCTCCTGGGCGATGAACGGCTTTGGTATGTTCTCGCTGATCGAGAAGGACACCGGCCAGTGGGTCGGCCGGATCGGGCCGTGGCGCCCCGAAGGCTGGCCGGGGAGCGAGGTGGGCTGGAGCCTGCATCCCCGCGCCCACGGCAAGGGCTATGCGGTCGAGGCGGCGACGGCGACCATGGACTGGGCCGTTGATCACCTGGGCTGGACGCGGCTGGTCCACTGCATCGACCCGGCCAACCTGGCCTCGATCAAGGTGGCCCAGCGGATCGGCTCGCGCTTCCTGGAGGTCGGCCGCCTGCCCGAGCCCTATCACGAGGTCGAGGTGCACCTGTGGGGGCAGACCGCGGAAGAGTGGAAGGAGCGGCGGGCTCAGGCCTTCAACGGTCGGGCATAGGCCGCCCGGGCCCGGCCCGAGCGCACGAACACCCGGGTGATCCGCTCGTCGATCGCGCGGATCCGCACCGCGAAATCATCGGCGGCGTCTTCGATCTCGCCGGCGGTCAGCGTGTCGTGGAAGTCCAGGGTCACGCCCAGCAGGATCTCCTGCGGTCCCAGATGCATGCTCAGCACCTCGGCCACGGTGTCGATGCGCGGATCGGCGGCCAGCATCGCGCGCACCGCTTCGACGATGCGGGGCGAGGCCGACTCGCCGGTCAGCAGGCTGCGGGTCTCGTTGGCCAGGAAGATCGCCACACCGACCAGCAGCACGCCGATGGCCGCCGAGGCCGCGCCGTCGGCCCAGGGAAGGCCGACCATCGCCGAGCCGGCCACGCCCAGGGCGGCGATCGCCAGCCCGGCCAGGGCCGCGCCGTCTTCCAGCAGCACGGCGAAGATCGACGGGTCCTTGCTGCGACGGATGGCGCGGAAGAACGGCGCGCCCTTGCGGACGACCTTGAATTCCTTCCAAGCCACCAGAAACGAGCCGCCCTCGAACAGCACGGCCAGGCCGATCACCAGGAAGTTGATCCAGGCCTGTTCGATCGGCTCGGGCCGTCGGATCTTCAGCACGCCCTCGTAGATCGAAAAGGCGCCGCCCAGGGCGAAGATCAGCAGGGCCACGACGAAGGCCCAGAAATAGACCTCCATCCCATAGCCGAACGGATGGGTCTGGCTGGGCGGCTTGCGGGCCCTGGCCAGGCCCAGCAACAGCAGGCCCTGGTTGCCGGTGTCGACGCCGGAGTGGATGGCCTCGGTCAGCATGGCCGAGGAGCCCGTCAGGGCGAAGGCGGCGAACTTGGTGGCGGCGATGGCCAGGTTGCCGGCCAGGGCCGCGTAGACCACGGTGGTCGAGCTGCTGTGGGTTCCCGTCGCGGCCATGCGGCCCGAACGCGGCGGGAGGCGGCCCGTTCCGGCTCGGTCCGCTTTACGGTCGATCGACGGCGAAGCGGATGATGCTGGCGTTCTTGTCGTCGGCGACCCAGATGGCCCCGTCGGCGGCGACGGTGATCCCGACCGGCGTCCCCTGCGGCCGCGCGCCCTCGACCCGGCCCCAGCCCGGGGTCAGCACTTCGGCCTGGGCGGCGGGGCCGGCCCCGAACGGCCGCGAACCGCTGGGATAGATCGGATACGTCGCCCTGGCGCGGGTCAGCGGAACGCCGCCGGCGTCGACCTCGAAGGCGACCAGCCGGCCGCCGGTCGAGCGATAGCCGTGCCAGCTCATCAGCAGCTTGCCCTTCAGCCGGGGGAACATCGCGCCCTGGTACCAGGTCATGGCCAGCGGGGCGACGTGGGGCGGCAGCAGGGCTACGGGCGGGGCGTGGTCGCCGGAGGCGCAGTCCATGGCGCCGGCCCAGCCGGGTGTCGGCGTGGCCATGTCCTGGCAGTAGGGCCAGCCATAGTGCCGGCCGGCCTCGATGCGGTTGACCTCCTCGAACGGGCTCCAGCGGTCGTCGAAATCGTAGCTGTTCTCGGCCTGCAGCACCGTTCCCGACGGATGCACGGCCAGGGCCACCGAATTGCGCAGGCCGCGCGCCAGCATCGTGAACTTCGGGTCCCAGCGGCCGGGCGCCAGGCGGGCGTAGCGGCGGATCCCGGCCGTGGCCTCCTCGCCCTCGGACTGGTCGCAACGGTCGGTTCCGACCCGCGCGCCATTGGCGTCCAGGCATTGGTCCGAGGGCGCGCCGACATTGACCAGCAGGGCGCTGTCGGTCGCGAACACGAACTGCGACAACGGATGGCGATTGTCGTGCAACTTGTTGTCGGGCAGGCCGGTGATCACGTCCTGCACCGTGGCGGCCGGGTCGGCGGCGCGCGGGTCGAAGCGGAAGATCCGGCTCATCTCGCCGACATAGACCAGGCCGTCGGGGCCGATCGCCAGGCCGTGCGGCAGGGACAGGCCGGTCAGCAGCGGCTGCAGCTGCACGGGCTGGCCGGGGACGGCGGTCAGTCTCCAGACCACGCCGCGCGGACGGGTCCAGTCGGCCAGGTCGGCGACCAGCCAAGTCTGGGCGTCCAACTGGACCAGGGTGCGGGGCAGGCGCAGCTGACGGTCGGCGAAGGCGCCGGGCGTAGGACCGGCCACCAGGCCGGCGCACAGGCCTTTCTCGGTCTCGATCGCCAGCCGGGGCCAGCCGTCGCAGGTTCCTTCGACCTTGTAGGCCACCCGCGGCGCGGCTTGAACGGCGCCGGCGACCAGGCCGGCGGCCAAGCCGAAAACCAAGGCGATTCCCGCCCGCACCATGTCGCCGCCCCCGTCCGATCAGAGGCTGCGATCTAGCGTTGCATCGGGGCGAAAGGGAAGAGGGCGTCAGACCCGATTGTAAGGGTATCGGTCGCGGATCATCCGCTGGAAGAACCGGCCCTTCGACGGCGCCCGTTCGAAGGCCTCGGTCACGCGGGGCGGCACCCCGACATAGACGTATTCGTCGCCGTCGATGAACGTGACGAACAGCTTGCCGTGCTCGGGCTCGTAGTCGATTCGCCGGATCGCCGTGGAGTCGACACGCATGGCTGGAAGTCTCCGCATGAGGATCGGTTTCAGACGAAAAGCGCGTGGCCGCCGTGGGCGGTTCCAGCCTTTTCGTGGGCGCCTGTTTTGGGTGCAATCCCGAGCGAACTGGGTTGTAGTCCGAGGATCGGAAGGCTCCGCTTCACGGGAGTCGGGGAGAAGCGCCTATGCAACCACATTCCTGGGTCGCGATCGTCACGATCGCCGCGCTGCTGGTCTATGTCTGGATGACCGCCCGCATCAGCCGCGCGCGGGCCAAGTGCGGCATCCACGCGCCGGCCATGACCGGCGATCCCATCCTCGAACGCCACATCCGTGTCCAGGCCAACACCCTGGAATGGCTGCCGCTGTTCCTGCCGTCGCTGTGGCTGTTCGCGATCTATTGGAGCGATCTAGTCGCCGTCATCCTGGGCGTGATCTGGATCGTCGGACGGATCGTCTACGCCCTGGGCTATGTGGCCGATCCGGGCAAGCGCGAGGCTGGCTTCATCATCCAGGCCCTGGCGACGGCGGTCCTGCTGTTCGGCGCCCTGGGACGCGTCATCTGGGTGCTGGCGACGGTCGGGGCCTAGCAGGCCGTTGGCCCGGCGGGCGGAGCTTGGCTAAGAGGGACTGGCCATGATCCTGCCCGTCGATCCCACCCGCTACAGCGCTTTCCTGGTGACCATGTTCGTCATGGCCATAACCCCGGGGCCGGCCAACCTGTTCGCCATCGCCACCGGCATGCAGAGGGGCAAGGGCGCGGCCTTGCTGGGCGTGGCGGGCATGAACACCGCCACCCTGGTCTGGTTCGGCTGTTCGGCCGTGGGGCTGGGCGCGCTGATCATCGCCTTCCCGAAAGCCTTCCACCTTCTGGCCCTGGCCGGCGCGGCCTATCTGGTCTGGCTGGGGGTCAAGTCGATCCGGTCGGGCCTGAAGGACGCGGGCGGCGAGGGCGAGGCGCACAGGTCGTTCCGCATGGGCCGCTCGGCGTTCCGCGACGGCTTCGCCGTGCAGATCGCCAACCCCAAGATCCTGCTGTTCTTCACCGCCGTGCTGCCGCCGTTCATCGACGTCCAGCGGCCGCTCGCGCCACAACTTCTGATGTTCGCCGCCGCCACCATCGGCATGGACCTGATCAGCATGAGCAGCTACGGCCTGGGCGGCGCGGCGCTGTCGTCGCGGATGACCGAACCGGGGTTCCGCAAGGGTTTCGCGATCGTGGTCGGGGTCTTGCTGATCACCGCCGCGGGGCTGATCGTGGCGCGCGGCTGATCTCATCGCTGAAACGCAATGGCCTTGGCGAAACCACAAAGCTGGGCCATGCATTAGACTGATGGGACGAAAAGAGTCTTTTCGCCAAGATTCCGAGTGAAGGAATGCGCCATGACTAATCGCAAGACCCTATCCGGCAAGGCCGGGATGGTCGCGGCCGTGGCGCTGGCCGCCCTGCTGACGGCCTGCGCCACCGCCACCCCCTACCAGCCGAACATCCGGGGCCAGCAGGCCACGGGCGGCTTCTCCGAACAGCGCCTCGAAGGCGACCGCTACCGCGTGACCTTCGCCGGCAACAGCCTCACCTCGCGCGAGACCGTCGAGCGCTATCTGCTGTACCGGGCCGCCGAACTGACCACCCAGCAAGGCTACGACTGGTTCGAGACGGCCGACCGCCGGACCGACCGCGACGCCCGCACGGTGATCGACAGCGACCCCTTCGGCCGGCCGTTCGGCTATTACGGCGGCGGCTACGGCTACTGGCGCCCGGCCTGGCGCTATTACGGCCCCCGCTACGGCGGCTGGCGCGCCTGGGATCCCTACTGGGGCGACCCGTTCTTCGATCGCGCCGAGATCCGGACGATCGAGAAGTTCGAGGCCAGCGCCGAGATCGTGATGCATCGGGGCGCCAAGCCGTCGGGCGATCCGCGGGCCTATGACGCGCGCGAGATCATGGCCAACCTGGCGCCCAGCATCCAGCGGCCGGCGCCGAAGTAGTCTTCCACCTTCTCCCCTTGCGGGAGAGGGCGAGCGACGGGCTGAAGACAGGACCGCCGCGATCAGCCGAAAGGCCGGTCGCGGCGGTTTCCGTTTGGGCGCCTTACCGCGGCGCCATGCGGATGCCGCCGTCCAGGCGCACGTCCTCGCCGTTGAAATAGCCGCAGGTGATCATGGTCAGCGCCAGCTGGGCGTATTCCTCCGGATTGCCCAGGCGCTTGGGGAACGGCACCGAGGCGGCCAGGGCGGCCTTCACGTGCTCGGGCGCGCCGTTCATCAGCGGGGTGTTGAAGATGCCCGGCAGGATGGTGTTGACCCGGACGCCGTCGTTCATCAGGTCGCGGGCGATCGGCAGGGTCATGCCGATGACGCCGCCCTTCGACGCCGAATAGGCGGCCTGGCCGACCTGGCCGTCCTCGCCCGCCACGCTGGCGGTGTTGACGATCGCGCCGCGCTCGCCGTCCGCCAGCGGCTCCAGGTCCAGCATGCCCTTGGCCGACTTGGCGATGCAGCGGAAGGTGCCGACCAGGTTGATCTGGATGATCATGTTGAAGGCGTCGAGCGGGAAGTGCCGGGCCTCGCCGGTGGCCTTGTCGCGGCTGGCGGTCTTGATGGCGTTGCCGGTCCCGGCGCAGTTGACCAGCACCCGCTCCTGGCCGTGAGCGGCGCGGGCCTTCGCGAAGCCGGCGTCGACGGCTTCGTCCGAGGTGACGTCGACCTTGCAGAACACCCCGCCGATCTCCCGGGCGACTTCTTCGCCCTTAGCCGCGTTCATGTCGAAGATGGCGACTCTGACGCCTTGGGCGGCCAGGGCGCGGGCGGTGGCCTCACCCAGGCCCGAGGCGCCTCCGGTGACGACGGCGGCGACGGTGCTATCGAGTTTCATGGACGTTTCCTCGGAGCTTGCGTTTAATTGGAACTTGAGGAGCGGTTTAACCCGATGAGCGCTGACGCCAAACCATCCCCTGACGTCAACCCCGAGGCCAACGCCCGCGAGGTGCTGGACCCGAAGAAGGCGCTCGTGCCGGCCACGGTGCGGGTCAACGAGCAGCGGGTGGCGCGCGGCTTCTGGCCGAAGATTCGCAAGGTGGCGTCCAAGGTCCCGTTCGCGGCCGACGCCCTGTCGCTGTGGTGGTGCGCCAAGGATCCGACCACCCCGACCGCCGCCAAGGGCATGATGCTGGCGGCCCTGGCCTATTTCGTGCTGCCGACCGACGCGATCCCCGACGTGCTGCCGGCCATCGGCTTCACCGACGACGCCGCCGTCATCGCGGCTCTGATCGCCATCGTCGGCAAGAATCTCAAGCCCCGCCACAAGGACGAGGCCAAGACCTTCCTCGCCAAGCTGGGCGCGGATGACTGACCTCCTGTTGTGGGGTTTGGCCGGGATCTGCGCGGC
>Ga0102592_1001245_pt1 | contig 30349 bp, 23 predicted proteins | sample AraplaCol_mMF_r2_FD_76861 | JGI IMG/M metagenome (GOLD analysis project Ga0102592, IMG submission 76861) | Arabidopsis root microbial communities from North Carolina, USA - plate scrape MF_Col_mMF_r2 (SPADES assembly) (version 2) | ecosystem: Host-associated > Plants > Roots > Endosphere...
GATGCGCAGCTGGCAGCCCGATTCTTAAAGCAGCGTGCAGAAGTGAGATTGAATGTATCTAATCTGCTCAATAGTTTCTCAGTGGTGTACAGAAACCAGTACCCTAATGACCAGGCAGTAACCGATGGTCAGAAAGATCCGTCTACCAGCCAGTTATTATATCAGAAAGGAGAAGATATCATTAACTATGAGGCACGTCCCGGCCGTACGTTCAGCGCTACGTTCAGCTATAGGTTTTGAGTATACGTATCACTATAAACCCTGATCAGGTATTCATTTTTAACCTTAAAAGCAAAAGAATCATGAAAAGAAAACCCTCGGTATTAGGCCTTATGTCAGCTACCTTACTCGTTGCTGTACTGTTAGCCTCTTCCTGTAAGAAAGAGACGGCTCCTTCAGATGTTAATGTTGACGATCGTTATACGTCAGCAACTATCATCAATCCTACCAATCCTACCCTGAGCGGTGTATTGGGAACAGGACACAACGTAAAAGACACCATCCGTCTGAAAAGCCCCGCTAACGGCGGTCTCGCCTGGCGTTTAAGTGGTCTGGTGTATGTAGATTCTGCAGACGTTCTGATCGTTGACGCTGGTACTACTATCAAAGGTAACCTGAGCACTGGTACCGGTATCCCCGGCGGTGGCCTGGTTGTTTGCCGTGGCGCTAAGATCCTGGCTGACGGTACTTGCGCCAGCCCCATCATCTTCACCTCTGCTGCTGCAACTCCTGCTTCTGGCGACTGGTCAGGTGTGATCATCCTGGGTAATGCCTCTTCTAACCATGCCGGCCGCGTACAGATTGAAGGTGTTCCCAGCAATCCTCCTGCTAATGCTACTTTCGGTGGTACTGTAGGTACTAATGATGCTGACAACTCTGGTATCTTCAGGTATGTACGTATCGAGTATGCTGGTTTTGAGCTGACTGCCAACAACGAAATCAACGGCCTGACCATGGGTGGCGTAGGTAGCGGTACTACCATCGATTATGTAGAAGTATTTAAAGGAAGAGATGACGCCTTCGAATGGTTTGGCGGTACAGTAAACGCTTCTCACCTGGTTGCTGTAGATGCATTGGACGATATGTTCGATACAGACAACGGTTATCGCGGTACTATCCAGTATGCACTGGGCCTGGCTGACACTACCCGTGCTGATGTAAGTCAGTCAAATGGTATCGAAGCTGACAACGACGCTGCTGGCGATGGTGCAACTCCGATCTCTCATCCTATTTTCAAAAACATCACCCTCATCGGACAGGCTACTGCTGCGGATGCTACTATTACCAACGGTCTTCCGTCTGGTACTGGCAGATACGGCCGTGCTGCACATTTCAGAAGAAATACTGATTTTGAAATCAGCTGCGCTGTTGTACTGGGCTGGAACTTCGGTATCTCTCTGGATAGCGCTGCCGGTACTACTCCTGCTAAATACAGGACTAACCATGCTGCCTGGGTTAAGAATACCGTTTCTCATGCTTACTTCGCTGCAGGTTCTCCTGTTAACATCTCTCGTTATGTAGCTGAAAGCAATGGTAACCCTGCAACTGGTGCTACTTTTGCTACTACTACTCCGGGCTCATTCTACAATTTTGCTATTGCTGATGGTAACATCGCTTCAGGATCTGTAGGTGCTGTTGGACTGGTGAATCCGTTCAGCCGCTCCAGCATCAACAACTTCTGTGCTGACGAAGACACCCCTGCTGCTGACAATGCTTGCGGTGGTGCTCAGATCTGCACATGGACTTGCACTTCCTGGATCAGGCTCCAATAAGCAATTCGGTTAAAAACTATTTAAAATCAAAAGTAATAACGTATAAGGCTTGTCCTTATACGTTATTACTCCTAAAACCAACATCAATTACATGCGTTCTCTGTTTTTACTTTTTATTTTGGCAGTATTGGGTTTAACGATAATTTCTTCATGCAGAAAAGGTGAATTACCTGAGGAATATTACTTTGGAAAGATAGAAGTATCGCTTGTTGCTTTACCTAACACGCCGGATATAGAAGTGCATTTTGACGGGAAGAAATTGAGGGAGGAACCTATGTTGCCTGGCGCAACAGCTAATTTCCAGTTACTTTCCCGGGAAGGAAAACTGGAAATATTTAAAGCCAATACAGATACGCTTTTAGCTGATACGCTGATCTCCATACCACCTAATACCGGCAGAAAGTTTCGCTTTGCATATAGCGAAGAATTTGGCCTGCAGGGATTTGTAGCAGGAGGTGATGTACCTGCTGATTCAGTAAAGGTACAATTCCTCAATAACCTTGGCGCCTACTATGATGCTTACCCCTCACTGGATCTTCACATTGGCTATCGTGACATTGTTAACGGAGGATATGCTGAAACTGGTATCGTAATAAAAGATTTTACTAAAATGAAGCTGCATGCGCAAACAGCTACGTTAGCGCTTGTATGGCCGGACGGCACTGGCACTCCTTATCGTTATTATGCAAGATTAAAGAATAGCGCAACCGGCGAATTTATTGTAACGCCAGGTCGTAGCCTGGACTGGTTTATCATCACGGCATTTGATGCCGGAGGCGTTACTGATGTTTTGAAATTTGGCAATGAGACTGCTGAAACCGGAACAGACGGGAGGGTTGTGGTAGAAGTTATACAAATCTAACCCGATATTGATCTATGCGCAGGTTAAAACCGTCATATCGTTCAGTATCGTCGTTGATATCTTTGGTGATCATATGCGCTGGTATAGCCGCCTGTGAAAAGGACGAACATTTATCAGAGCTCCCGCAGGTAAATACCATGATGATACCCATGCGGGATACCTTGCCACCTCTTATCGCAGAAAATACACTGCTGACCAATACCCATCCATGGTATATAACAAGCTGGGTATACGTTAGTAATGAGGCGACATTGACCATAGAACCGGGAACAGTCATTAAAATAACGGGAGAGAAAGAGGCAGGGGCCGGACTGGTAGTTACCCGTGGCGCCAAAATAATGGCCAGGGGTTTGGGCAACTGGCCCATACTATTTCAATTAACGGATTCAAGCCTCCGCTGGAGCGGTATTGTTTTGCTGGGAAGAGCACCGCAGAAAAAAAACTACACATTGGTGGAAAGTATTGCATCTGCTGCTCAGGCCAGCGGATGGGCCTATGGCGGCAAGCTGCCGGATGACAGCTCTGGTGTGCTGCAGCATATAAGAATTGTTACAAATCCCTGTAAAAATGATGTTGCCGGAAAGCAGCTGCAAAATGGATTGCTATTGCTGGGAGCAGGCCACAAAACAGTGGTGAAGGATGTAGTGACAGACACCAGCGGCAACAGTCCTTACCGGATAACAACTATGCCCTTGAAATAAACATTCATAAGCAAATAAGTTACTCAACATATAAATGAAAACCCTGCTTTGAGCATTTAATAGTTTTTTATTATCATCAGTTGATTACTTTATACCAGGCAGGCTGTTTTTACAGCATGCGTTTTAAAAACAGCCATTGTTTGTTGATCCTTACCTTACCAATCCAACAGGCACACTTACTACATTTTCTGCTGCAGCCTGTTGCCTTGAATCGAAAAAGATCCTCGCCATACGCTCCGCTACAGGCGCTGTTTGCCGTCCTCCATTATTCATGATAGAAAGGGCTTTCGCTATTAAGGGGTCTGCTGTATTACCGATCGCTGAAAGCGGTTGATAGCTCATTTCGTTGAGAACATATTGTGGGGGGATGCCTTGCGTATATCCCCCGGTTCCGTTTACATTGGAAAGGTTATAAGTGATGGGCTGCAGTACCCAGGATATACGCTGGGGCTTGCGGAGATCGCTGATGGTTACGGCCCCCTTATCTTTACCAAAGGTATTTTGTCCGATCATTACTACCTGCGTATAGGGTTTCAGGTTATTGATCACCAGCTCGGCGGCAGAAGCGGTTTGTGGTCCTGCCAGGATGAATACCCGTTGAAGGGACAGCCGGCCGTTTTCCAGTGAGCTGAAAGCAATAGGTGAACCGCCTTCAGGAACAGAGAGGGCTGATTTGAAGGATACTGTTCTTTGCCCCAGCCGGATATTACCGCTGAATTTAACAAATCCGCTTTGTTCATTGACGTTGGGCGCGATAAGCGCGGTTAATACCGCTGCTGCTGCCACGCTGCCACCGGGATTATAGCGCAGATCCAGGATCAATTCGCTGGCGCCTCCGGTTTTGAACTGCTGAAATGCTCCTATCAGATCCTGGTTATAATAATCATTAAAGTAGTTATAAAAAAGGTACGCTACTTTTTTTCCGTTTGAATTGAATATGCTTTGCTGGTAGATGGGCTCTTCTCCTAAACTCTGCGCGGCTAATGTAAGGGTAGTATCTTCCGTCACCTTGTCGCTGGTCACGGTGGCTAAAGTGAAGGTGGCAGATGATTGCTGAAGCAGCGCCTCACTAAGCGCTGCGGCATTGCTGCTGCTAAGCGCGGTGCCGTTGATGCGGGTAAAGTAAATACCACGTCGCAGGCCGGCCTGATGATTGGCAGGGGAGTTTGGCAATACCAGTTTTATTACACCGATGGCGCCGCCAGGCGCCTGGGGCCAGTCAATAACACTGAAGTCTATGCCGTAACTATACAGCATGTATTTGGGATAAGTAGAAAGGTCACCGGGATTATACAAAAAAGAGAACCGGTCTGCACTGTTTTTCAGACTGTTGAAGAACACTGTGGTGGATGGCTGGCTATCCGCTGTTGCAGGCAGGGAGCCACTCCACAGGTAGAAGTAACGCATACTATCCAGTATCCAGTTATTGATCTCTTTCTGGGTAACAGGGCCAGTGGGAACCGTAGGACCGGGATCATCTTTTTTACTGCATGCGCCGATCAGCACCAGGCAGGCAAGGGCAGCCAATAATTTACGAAAGCAGTTGGTTGAGAGCATAAGGGGCTTATTTAACTTCTATATCGTAGTGTATCATCATTTCCCTGCGAATGAACTGCAAGGCAAGATTCAGGTGATTTCTGACAGTGGTGGGGGAGAGGCTCAGCTGTTCAGCGATCTCTTTATGGCTACAGCCTTTATCCCGGCTCAGCAGGTATACATTCCGGCGTTGCTCCGGCATTTTATCCACTACCTTCTGTATCTGTTGCCAGAATTCTTTGCGCATCAGCTGTTGTTCCTCCCTGTTTTCGCTGACAGTAGAAGACTGATGAGATGACATTTGCGCCAGCGTTTGTTTCTCCCGGTATAGTTTACGGGTTTGGTCCACCACGATATTTTTGGTCAGAACAAACAACAGTGGAAAAACGTCCTGTCCCTCCTGTACCTTGTGTATGTTTTCCCAAAGTCTGATGAAGCACTGCTGGGTGATCTCCTCTGCACGGGCAACATCTTCCGTAAGTTTATAAGCAAACCTGAACACCTTATCGCGGTTCGCCTCAAACAACTGCTGGAAAAGCGCTTTTGACGGGTTATCAGACATAGATTATGCATTAGCGATTTGCGACTCTAAATGTAACACGTGAATGTTACTTCAATGTTAAGGAAACCCTGTATTCCATATGGTGCGTTCTTTGTATGACAGGTTCTTTTATATACATTTGTCCTATGTTCACAGCATTATGTAACCAGGTATTTAACCAGAGCATACAGGATTATCATGTACACGATGATGTACATCAGACAATAGCCAATCCTTACGACAAAAACAGCATAGAGCACCTGCTCTACCTGAAGAACTGGATAGACACGGTGCAATGGCACCTGGAAGATATTGTCCGTGATCCTGCCATTGACCCGGTAAAAGCACTGGATATCAAGCGCTGGATAGACCGTTCCAACCAGGAACGTACTGATGTGGTAGAGTACATCGACAGCTATTTCATGGAAAAATACAAAGCCGTAACGCCGCAGCCGCAGGCCCGGATCAATACCGAAAGCCCTGCCTGGGCGGTTGACCGCCTTTCTATCCTTGCGCTTAAGATCTACCACATGCAGGAGGAGGCCCACCGTGCCAACGCCACAGAAGAGCACCGTACCACCTGCCAGCGTAAACTGGATATCCTGCTGATACAACAGAAAGACCTGGGTATTGCTATTGAAGAATTGCTGGAAGATATCAACAGCGGAAAAAAATACATGAAGGCGTACAGGCAGATGAAAATGTATAATGATCCTTCCCTGAACCCGGTACTATACAAAACAGTAAAATAAAGAGACCTTGACGGTACTTGCCATCCGCTTTTCAGCAATGGGAGACGCTGCAATGACCATACCTGTTATGAAACAGGTGCTCGCAGAGAATCCCGGTATGCAAATCGTTTTTGTATCCAACAAGAACTGGGGCGCCCTTTGCAAGGATATTCCCCGCCTCACCTTTTTCCCGGCTGATCTGAAAGGCCGGCATAAAGGCCTGCCGGGATTATACCGGCTCTTCCGCGAGATCAGCAAAGCGCACCGTATTACTGCCGTAGCCGATCTGCACGAGGTGCTGCGCGCCAAAATAGTCCGTACTTTTTTCCGCCTGAAAGGTGTACCGGCCGCGGTAATTGACAAGGGACGGGAGGGTAAAAAAGCCCTCACACGCCAGGACGAGAAGGTACTGCAGCCGCTCACGACTACTATAGAACGCTATGCCACCGTTTTCAGGCAGCTGGGCTTTTCCTGTAATATGCAAGCCGCCCCGGCGGCGGTAGTGCGCCTGCCCTTAAATGATAAAATTACTGCTGTTACCGGTGTAAAAAACGCTGATACCTGGATAGGAGTGGCTCCCTTTGCCACCTACCGCGAAAAGACCTATCCCCTGGAAAAAATGGAACAGGCGCTGGCAGTGCTGAGTCAACAGCCGCAGCATAAGCTCCTGCTTTTCGGAGGCGGCGCACAGGAACTAGCACAGCTCCGGGAGCTGGCGCAGCGGTATCCGCAGGCCACGGTGATAGCAGGCCGTTTTTCCCTGGAAGAGGAGCTGGCCATTATCAGCCAGCTGGATTTAATGATCAGTATGGATTCTGCCAATATGCACCTGGCATCGCTGTTCGGTATCCCGGTGGTCTCTGTCTGGGGCGCTACGCATCCTTTTGCGGGTTTTATGGGCTATGGGCAGCCGATGAACAGGGCCGTGCAAATAGACCTTGAATGCCGTCCCTGTTCCGTATTTGGTAATAAACCCTGTTTTCGGGGAGATCATGCCTGTATGGAGTGGTTGGGACCTGAAAAAGTGGTAGAAAAGGTGCAGGAGCTGTTATCTAAGTGATTGATTCTCTGTACTCAAAAAAAGTAGCGATATTTTTTTGAAGTAATAAAAAAAAGCCTAATTTTGCCATCCCAAATCAATGGTGCCCCATAGTATAATGGTAGTACGACAGATTTTGGTTCTGTTTGTCTAGGTTCGAATCCTGGTGGGGCAACAAAAATGGACAAGTGCATTAAACCGCTGCTTGTCCATTTTTAATTTAAACCCAACCTTCTTTAATCTTTCTGTATATTTACTAAAACCCATCGTAACCCATAAACCCTTAAAAACCTCAACCTTTCCAAATGAAAACACGTTTCACCTTAACCCTGCCGTTTATTTTTGCGGCCCTGTTTTTTTCCTGTTCTAAAAACAATGACCTGGCCTCATCTGACTCCTCTAAATTGGAAAAGATGTCTGCCGCAGACGCCATGGCGATCGCTGAATCTGACACCACGGGATTCGAAGGCGCAATGGCGTGTTATCATACCTATTTTGGCACAATTGAACACCCGCCAACGGACTATATTCCCGGTAGTGGAGAGATTGACCTGAATACCTGTCTTTCAGCTTATAATGGCTCAAGTGGTGGTGGCGCGCCTGTAAAGATGATGCCTCCCGCTCCAAAGGTAGTCTTGACCCAGGCCCCTCCTCCTCCCACCTCAAACGACGATAACAGGAGGTACCGGATCTTCTTCGGTGTGGGCTATCCTCATGGACATTCGCTTGATGAGGCAAAGGTGATTTTCGTTCGTTATTGTAATATCGTTTGTGACGCTGTTACGGAAAATATCACTTTCCCCGATCCCTCTTATCTTGACAAATCAGCTGCCGGGGTGATCTATGCCACCAATCATCCAGAGATATTTCAGTCTGCAGAAGATAAAGAGATGTTCCTGCGGTTTTTGGCGCTTGTATTTGCAACACCATCCTTCGTTATATCAATCGGAAATGGCGCCCTTGATACGGGCGGGATTGCGTGGCTGACATCTTCATCTTGTGTGAACCTGGAGGTGAAGATTAGATTGTAATTTTAAAAAGACATCCCTGAAAAGATATTAAACCGCTGTAAACAAACGTTGCAGCGGTTTTCTTGCTGGTTCTCCTATGAACTATGGCACCTTCACGCCCTTTGTCTCCACTGTATGTGCTGAAAACAACCCCAATGCACCATTTGAAATATTATTCGGCGGATTGTTCGGTGTCGTACCTCCACCGGGTCCGCTGTCTGATATTAAAGCTAATGTTCTGTAATACAATGCTACATTTTTATCAATGCATTGCATTTGTAAAGTGACCAGATTTCCCGGCTTAAAATCAAAGTCATCATCATTTATTTCCAGGCGCACCGTGTTCGTAATACCATTTCTTACTTCATCATTCTGTACCAGCTGCTGGTTGATCAGACTATCATTTAGCCATAACACAAACCGGTAATTATTACCTTTTGCTATCGGATCTGTATACACAGGTATAAAACTGTATTCTGTTTCACCGGTAATCAGATCTGTCTCTACCTTAATAGAATCAAAGCGCACCCGCTGTGGCATGGTGCTCTGTGCGGTGTAAGTTTGATCTCCTGCCTGAACCCTGAGTGTATAGGTCCTGCCTTCTACGCCAGTCAGGTGATTGGTACGGTAGCTGCCATGTCCAAGTATGCTAAGGGTATCACTGTTTCCGGCATCATCGCTGATCGTAACGATGGCATCATCAATGGTAGGATAGCTGCCGGTATCCTTCAAGCCAACAGACTTTGTGATCTTTACATAATATGGTCCGGCTTCATTGGTAACGTTACCTTGTATAATGATCCGGGATGGATTGCTTTTGTAACTCAGATCAATCACTTTTTCGCAACCCGTAAAAATAAAAAGTAAGCCGGTGAATAGTATATTGACAATATTTTTCATTTTCATGCTTTCTTAAAATTTGAAATTATAGGTGATGCTGGGTACCCATTGAAAGAGTGAGGTCTGCACCGCATCTATTTGCTGTGGATTGTCTTTATTTTCTTTAAATGTGATGGCAAAGGGGTTACGGCGGCCATATACATTATATAGCCCAAAGCTCCACGAACCCTGCCACCTTCTCCTGGAAGGTCTTTCATAAGTGGCGCTGATGTCCAGTCTGTGCGTTGCAGGCATTCTGTCGGCATTACGCGCCCCATATTGATAAATGACCTGGTCGTTCAGCACATATTTGCCCGTCGGGAATGTTACGGCGTTGCCGGTGTTGTAAATAAACGTGCCGGACAATGTCCATCTTTCCGAAACCGTGTAAACCCCTACAATAGATATGTCATGCGTGCGGTCTTGTTTTGCATTGTACCACTGGTTATTATTGATGCCGTTTATTTGTCTTTCTGTTTTGGAAAGGGTATATCCGAGCCACCCTGTCAATCTTCCCTTTTTCTTTTTTAGTAAAATTTCCAACCCATAAGCCCGGCCTTTGCCAAAGAGCAATTCACTTTCAATATCAGGAGCCGTGTTGATGTCGGCGCCATCCCTGTAATCTATCTGGTTAGACATTGTTTTATAGTATGCCTCGGTATTCAGTTCAAACGCATTGTTATAAAGGTTTTTACTAAAACCAATGCTGTACTGGTCGGCTACCTCCGGCTTGATGTTATAGCTGTTCCCGATCCATGCATCAGTAGGACTGCCGCCAGTGGAGTTGCTCATCAGGTGCAGGTTTTGCGTATTACGGGCATACCCGATTTTTATACTGGCACTGTTGTTCAGCTGGTAGCTTGCGGAGATTCTGGGTTCAAGATTGTAATAGTTCTTGCCAAATTTTCCGTTCGCTAATATTACGGAGTCAATGAGGTGATTGTCCTTGTAAATATTATAAGTGCTGCCGCCTAAAACATTATAAATCGAAAACCGCAATCCATAGTCAATATTGAGCTTGTCGGAAACCTTCCACGAATTGCTCGCATATACTGCGCTCTCCAGGCCTTTACGGCTGTTTTTGACGCTTATAATGTCCGTTCCTCTCGCTTTGGTAGGGGTGATGGTATGGTGTATAATATTGAAGCCGATACGTACCGTATTGTTGGTATTTGCATACCAGGTGAAATCCTGCTTCAGGTTCAGATCTTTGATATGGGAATTATAATTGATCTCGCTGGCGTCCGTTTTAAAGCCTACATTGAAATCATAGTTGCTGTAAATGAAAGAAGTATTGGAAAATAATTTGCTGCTCAGGATGCTGTTCCATCTTACGGTAGCGGTTGTATTGCCCCAATCACTCCCAAACAATGAAGACACACTGAATACATCTTTGCCGAAGTATCCGGAAAAATATAATTTGTTCTTACTGTTGATGGCCCAGTTTGCTTTGGCATTCAGATCATAGAAATATAGTTTGACATCTTTCATATCCGATGAGAGCCTTGCAAAAAGGTCTGCATAGGTCCTCCGGCCGGAGATCATAAAGGAGGATCTTTCCTTTTGAATAGGCCCTTCTACCGTCAACCTGCTGCTGATCAGGCCCAACCCGCCGCTTACCTGGTAATCTTTGCTGTTGCCTTCTTTCATTTTTACATCCAGCACTGAAGAAAGGCGACCGCCATACTGGGCAGGACTGTTACCTTTGATAATGGTGGCGTCTTTAATGGCGTCACTATTGAAAGAGCTGAAGAAGCCTAAGAGGTGCGATGCATTATACACCGGTGCTTCATCCAGCAAGATCAGGTTTTGGTCGGTAGCGCCGCCTCTTACAGAAAAGCCATTACTTCCTTCCCCATTGGATTTTATACCAGGCATCAGCTGGATGGTCTTTACTAGGTCTTTTTCGCCAAATATTACCGGCAGTTTCGCCGCTTCTTTCATATTCAGCACTTCAGTGCCCATGGTGGCTTTCGTAAGATTGTCATCATCTTTCTTAGCACGTATCACCACTTCCTGCAATTTGCTCTCGTCAGAAAGATTGATGCTTACCCTGGCATCTGCATCCAGTTTAACAGGAACCGTTTCCTGCTTGTACCCAACATATGAAAAGCGTAATGTATAGTTGCCTTTGGGAAGCGAAATGGAATAAAAACCATACTCATTGGTAATGACCCCCACATTGGGCTTTTCTACTACCACCACAGTTACTCCTATGAGGGTTTCGCCTGTAGATTTTTGCTTCACCGTTCCGCTTACGGTGTATTTCGACTGCCCCATCAGTTGCGTTGTGCTGAGTAAGAGCATAATAATGAATTGGCATATAGGTTTGGTTTTTCCAGTTTGCATCCGACAATCAGTTTTGTGATTAGGATACAAATATGGAATCCGGAACCTCCCTGTAAAAATTTTTGAGAAGAAGTGAAAGATTTATGCGAAGAACGTAGGATTATTCAGAAGAATAACGGCTGAAAAAGGCTGCTGCATAAGTTCGTCCAATAGGGAACTCCTGGTCGCCAATGAAAATAGTAGTACCTCTCACGGACTCAATTTTTCCGAATGGCAATATGAAGCTACGATGTACGCGGATGAAGTCCGTAGCATGTAGTTTTTCCATCATGTCCTTCATAGACATTCGCGCTACAATGGTTTTGCGGTCTTTGATATAGATTTTGAGATAATCAGCTAATCCTTCGATGTACAGAATATCAGGTAAAGGAATTTTAACCAGGCTGAAATCGGCACGAATAAATATGTTTTTCTCTTCGCTATGGTCTTTTTGGTTGATATAGTCAAAGTACTCCTGTGCTTTATTAATGGCTTGTGTAAAGCGTTTTTGATTGACGGGTTTAAGCAGGTAGTCAACAGCATTTAATTCATAGCTCACTACTGCATATTCACTGAAAGCAGTGGTAAAGATCACCATCGTGTTTTTCTGCAATGACTTCACTAAATTGATCCCCGTCATGGCAGGCATCTGTATATCGCAAAAGATCAGGTCAACCGGGAACTTCCGTAAATGCTTCAGTGCCTCGCTGGGTTGGGTGAAAGTTTTTTGCAGGTTAATGCTTTCACTTTTATCACATAGCGATTTGATCACTGTAAGCGCTAAAGGCTCGTCATCTATGGCAATGGCGTTGATCATTGTAAGTTGATATATAAAGAAACGGAAAATTCTTTGTCTGTATCATTAATAACCAGCAAATGTTTGGAAGGGTAGATCAGATTCAGGCGATGCCTGGTGTTTTCAATCCCTAATCCGCTTCTTTCCGCAATATCCCGCTGAACAACCACTTTATTATTCACCACACTGAGCTGAAATTCTGTTCTGTCCATACTGATCTCAATGTTGATATGACTTTTCTGCTCAGAGTTCACGCCATGCTTAAAAGCATTTTCAATAAAAGGAATGAGCAGCATTGGTGCAATGTGCAGAACAGGAATATTTTCCAGGATATGATATTCCAGTTTTACGCTTCTGTCCAGGCGGAGCTTTTGCAATTCAATAAAATTACTAATGTAATTGATTTCATCTTCCAGTAAAACAAAATCCTGTTGTGTATCTTTCATGGTGTATCGCATCATCTCAGACAACTTATCAACCATATCTGCCGTTTTGGGCGAGGTATCAATGGCAGTAGCATAAATATTGTTTAACGTATTAAACAGGAAATGAGGATTGATCTGTGATTTGAGCGAAATAATTTGTGCCGATAGCTTCTCACTTTCAGTTTGCTTTAACCTGTTATAGGCAGTCCATAAAATAGAGGATACAATGAATAAGAGCCACAATAAAAGGGCATTTATTATGATGACGGGAAAGATCTTTTCAATAGCCGGATTGGGCTTGGGTAATGCTCCACGGTGGAACCCGGAAGATAAAAATATAAGCCCCGACAATACAAACACGGTTACGATGGCCAGTAACAGGAATGAGAAATACAACCAGTATTGCTTTGTAAGTAGAAATTTAGGAATAAGGAAAAAATAGTTGAAATAAAAGATGATGATCAGTACAGTACTTAATGCAAGGCAGAGTAGGGGATACGTTTCGTCAGAGGAAGGATCTAACGCATTGATCAGCTGATCTGTTGAAATGTAGGGAATAACCAGCAACAGTATCCAAACTAAGGCATGTGTGACAATCGTGAAACGCTTAATTTTCATAAATGCTTTGGAAATAATACCCAAAGCAAAGGTATGCTTCTTTCTTCTCCAAAAATATGAGAAGAAGGAGGGCCGTTTGTAGAAGTATGAACAAATCAGCCCTCCCTTTTTAGTTTACCAATTAGGATTTTGCTTCAACTGTTTATTTAACAGGAGCTCCTGCGTTGGCAGGGGGAATAAGTAATCCCGGCCTTCGTTAAATGTCTTTTTAATGGAAGGGAGTACGGTAATAGCGCCGCCAGTGCTGCCATTTTCCAGGTTTACATCTACTCCCAGTTCAAGATACTGCGCGCCATTCACCGGAGGCCTGGTGCCACTATAGATAACAAGATCTGCAGTACCGTCACGATCCAGGTCATAAACACCCGGTCCTTTAAAATACATGCCTTTAAACTGGTTTACCAGCAGGTGCCCTTCTTTCCAGCGCATCAGGTCATTCCACCTGAACCCTTCCATCACCAGTTCTATTCTTCTCTCTCTTCTGATCTCCAGGATAACACCTTTATTCTCATTATTTACATGGGTATATTGAGCTGCCAGGACAGGATCTATATGGCTATTAGCATCTGCCAGGTTGAGGGATGGCATGCTCACCCTTGTCCTTAACCTGTTAACAGACAGATCCAGGTCTGCCTGCGTAAGAGTACCCAGTTCTGCTTTTGCTTCTGCATAGTTCAACAACACTTCTCCAAGACGGAATATCGGCAAGGGATTAGCATTCCCGTTCAATTTATCCTGCGACTCATCTGTTACAAACTTAGTGAGCTGATAGCCGGTACAGGTACTGGTAAAAGAAGGCGTCAGCTTAGCAGAACTGCCGATCCTTTTATAGCCTGGTGTCCTGATCGTTTGAGAAAGCCTGGGATCCCTGTTCTCTGTTTCACTATAGAATGAGAGCGTGTCATACCCCTGCTTTTCTGTAAACCGGCTTCCGTCTTTCATAAGATAAGAGTTTACCAGACCCTTTTCCAATCCGGGTTTGCCAAAGGAAGGAGAAATGGTATAATAATTAACGCTGTAATATATATTGCCCTGTGACAAAAAGCTACGTGCAAGAATATATTCGCTGTTATTGGCAGACGCTGTAGTGAACAATTCCTGGTAAGCGCTTTGCGGACTGCTGCCTGCATGTAAATTATACTGGGCGCCGTTGATCAGCTGCAAAGCCGCATCTGCTGCCTGCGTCAGTAATTCGCTGCTTCCCGGCAGCGCAAGCTCCGTATGATATTTTCTGAAAGTACCTTCAAAAAGGCAGATCCTTGACTTCAGTGCCAATGCCGTCCATTTATTCACTTTATTCACGCTTGATTTTGAAGCGTCCAGGTTACTAATGGCATAATTGATATCATTGAGGACGGAATCAATGATCAGTACCCGCGAATCCCTGGGCTTTGTAAGCGCCTTATCATCATCAGGGGCGATTACATCAGCGTACCATGGCACATCTCCAAACCTCGTCACCATATAGAAATAAAAGTAGGCGCGGAAGAACCTGGCTGCTCCTACATACTTGTTTACGATCGCCGCATCTACATTCCCGTTCCTGCAATTATTGATAAAGTAATTGACGTTCCTGAGCTGTTCCCAGCTCCAGCCTCCGCCGGATACCGGTATGATCCTGTTGCCTGTAAGCTCGCTTGGCAGGCTATTCAGCACGATGTTATCAGCGTTCTCACCGGTTAAGCCATAAAAGGGAAAAGTGGATGTTTGATCGTTGCCTGAAGAGCCGGGCATAATACCATCATAGAAAGAATTAGCGTATAGGTCCAGCTCATTTTCAGTATTAAAGGCCTTGTCAGGAGAGATTTGTGAAAGTGGTTCCCTGTCCAGGAATTTAGAACAGGAAGCAAGTGCAACTGAAAACAGTGTTGCCGAAAGTATAGTTTTAATATAAGCTTGCATAATTGAGATCCTTTGTTGTATTAAAAAGTCACGTTTACACCAATCGTATAATTTTTCATATAAGGATAAGACCTGGCTCCATTGTCTGTTGCATTGGCCGCCGCATTATTGGGATTATAAGATCCTGCCCCCCTGTCTACATCATACGGTCCTACTGATTCCGGATCGATGTATTTAGACTTGAATTTGGTAAAGGTGAATAGATTTTGTCCTGAGAAGTAGAAATGCACATTCTGAATATAGTTGCGGAAACGGCCCAGCACCTGCGGAGATAAAGTATAACCTATAATGGCTGTTTTCAACCGTAAGTAACCAATGTTCTGCAGGTAGCGGTCATTGGGCGTATTTAAAGCCCCGCCGGAATACACTTCATAACCCCTTACTATCGGGAAATAAGCATCTTTATTCTCAGGCGTCCATACATCCTTCTCAAAATCTTTAGGAATGAAAGAAGTATATGGCCTCCCGAATACGCCCCAGAAAAGGCCTGCCTCTACTGTGGGATACCAGTCTTGCTTTAATACGCCCTGGAAGAATAAGGACAGATCAAAATTGTTCCAGGCCACCCGGGTGTTAAAGCCATAAGCATAGCGGGGTAATGAGTTACCGATCACTTTCAGGTCTCCATGATCCGATACGGTGTTGCTGCCATTATTGATGACTTTATCTCCGTTTAAGTCTCTGAACTTTACATCGCCGCCTTTGAGCTGACTCCACTCTCCGGGAGAAGCCACCCGCTGGGAAAGGTCGATCTGGTCCTGGTTGATACCCCAGGCGGCTGCTTCAGCATCACTCATGAACAGTCCGTCGCTGGAGTAGCCCCATATTTCTCCTATTTGCTGACCAACATAATAATTATTCAACAGCTGCTTGGGGTTATCAAACTTAGTGATCTTCGCGGTATAGTTGCTGATATTTCCACCGAATGAAATGGACATATTCTTACCTGCTACCTTGTAGTTGTTGCTCCAGTCAAAAGAGAATTCAAAACCATCTGTTTGCAGATCGCCGGCGTTCTGTTTAGGAGAGCCTGCGCCAAACACCCCGGGAAGCGTTGTGCCATTCACCAGCATGTCTGTTGTCAGGCGACGGTAACGGTCAAAGCTTAGTTGCAGATTCCTGAAAATGGTAACATCAATACCAATGTTGAAAGATTTTGTTTTCTCCCAGGTAAAATTGGGTGTGATCGGGTTGGGAGCGCTGAGATATTTAACCTGTCCGTTATTGTTCACCCAACCGCTTGTTCCATTATTCATCACCGGGATGTAGGGATAGTAATCAGATGCGCTGCTGCCAACATCCTGGTTGCCCAATAAACCATAAGAGGCTCTTAGCTTTACATCGTTAACATACTTTTTAACAGGTGCAAAGAAGTTTTCGCTGCTGATGCGCCATCCGCCGGATACAGAGGGGAACAAGCCAAATCGGCTGCTTTTAGGAAACCTGGATGTTCCGTCATAGCGGCTGTTCAGCTCCAGTAAATATTTATTCTTATAATCGTAGCTAAGCCTGCCAAAGAAACCCATCAGCGCCCATTCATTCTCATTGCCATAGGTATAATTGCTGCCCGTTGCCAGGTCCAGCTGATTCAAATCATCTGATAAGAGGTCATACGCTTTGGCGCTTGTGTACTTAAACTGCTGCAGTTCCTGGTTATAACCAAGCGTAGCTTTAAAATGATGATCGCCCCAGTCATTGGTATAAGTGCCAAACAGGTTCAGTGTCTGATGCTGGTTGGTGTTATTCGTTTCTGATAAAGAACTATTACCATTATATTCAAACACACCGGGGTATACTGACCATGGGAATTTGGCAGATCCCTGTGTTAAATAGCTGGGCATATACTCATAGGAGAAATTACCATCTACTTTTAACTTATTCCTGAAGAAATTCATGGTAAAGCCCAGGATCTGGGTAATATCATATTTTGTCTCCTTCCCTTTGGATTTACCATAGGTCAATTCCGGATATTCGCTGGCAGCGTAGTTATTCAGGTTGGTCCTGAATCGCAGTGAGCCGTCCGGATTTCTGGGAACATAAGCTGCCATGGCGTGGTTATACAAACCGGTATTATTACCATATTTCCCGGAACCGGGCCAATTATTCTGGCCTGTCGAAAATTGGGTATTGGTATACAGGTTTAACCAGTCGCTTACCTGTGTGTTTATTTTTGCCCTTAAGTTGTAGCTCCGGTAGCTATCGTTCCCCAGGTAATCCTGGTATAAGCCGCTCTGGCTAAAATACCTGCCGGAAATAAGCACCGTCGTTTTTTCCGTTCCACCGCTCACGGTAAAATGATGTTCCATTTGAGGAGTGGACTTTCTGTACAGGTAATGCCACCAATCTGTGTTGCCATAGGAAACGTACATGTCACGGCCATTCCTGTTCACTTTTACAATGGATGGAAGGCTTTTATCTGTTTGTCTTTTCTTCAGTTCTTCATAATCGGCATCAGTATATCCTGAGTAGCTGCTACCGGTGTTCCGGCTGAATGCTTCGTCCACCAGTTTTAATTGCTGGTATCCATCCGTCATAAAATCAGTGCTGGTAGTAGGGGTTTGTATGCCATAGCTATATCCGTAAGACACATTTAACTTGCCTTTTCTAGCAGCCTTGGTAGTAATTAAGATCACGCCGAAAGCGGCTCTTGCTCCATAAACGGCGGCGGAAGCCGCATCTTTTAATACGCTTACAGAACTGATATCGTTAGGATTTAAAAGATCTATCTCCCCCGGCACACCATCAATGATGATCAATGGAGAACCGCTTTTATTATTGATGGAAGCAAATCCTCTGACGTTAAAAGTGGCAACGCTTCCCGGATGGCCGTCACCAAAATTGATATTCAGGTTGGGAACGGCTCCCTGTAATGCCTGCCCCACCGAGGCTACCGGCTTATTCTCAAATGCAGTAGCGTCCACCTGGCTGACAGCACCGGTTAGGTTTACTTTTTTCTGCGTGCCATAGCCCACTACCACAATATCATTCAATTGCTTGTTTCCTGGTTTCAGATGAACAAGCAGGTTGCCAATGTTATTCACGATGGCTACCGCCTTTTCTGTATAGGTGTCATACCCAACGTAGCTGAATTGAAAATCATACTTTTTACCAATGGCCAGGTTGTCTATACTGAAAAAGCCCACGCTGTCTGTTTGGGTAGCGCTGTTATACGCATTGTTGATCCATGCGCTTACAGTTACCCCCGGTAGCGGGCTGCCATTTTCATCAAGAACAGTTCCCTTTATTCTTGCATTTTGGGCATGGACAAATGCCGGTAGTAAGCCCATTAGCAGAAAGAGGGCGGTAATAACTTTCTTTTTAAAAAGGATCATATTTTATAGTTTTCATGTAAAGGTTGATGTAAGGCAATACATTCCCATAGCCCCCTTTCAGAGACTTTCCGGATGCGTTATTGTATAGTTTTATGGATGGCTGATGTTCACTTTGTCGCCTGCCAGCTGATATTGCAGGTTGTTCATTCCGCAAAGCACCTTTAACAGGTTTTCCAGGGAATCATTGGCATTGAATTGGCCCGTAAATGGTATTTCCTGCAATAGTTTACTATCCTGCTCAGTATAGATGATCTGGACATGAAATTTCTTTCCCAGGTTATCAAAGACGTCTGACAGGGGCGTATTTCTAAAATGCATACTGGTAGTGTCTTCCGGTGCGGCAGCTGCATCATGCTGATGCAAAGTCTTCTTCCCCTTTGTAACAGCAACAGGCATCGCTGCAGGCTGTATTCCGCTGATAACGCGATCGAAATTGTTGGCGACACACAGCTGCTGGCCAGGAAGCAGGAATGCCTTTTTGAATTGATCACTGCCATTAGCGGCCTGAACCACCACTTTCCCCTCATATAATAATATATGTACCTGCATTTTTTCTACATCTACTTTAAAACGCGTACCCAATGCGGTAGTCGCAATACCATTCGCATATACCGTAAAAGGTTTTAAACGGTCTCCTGTTACCTTGAACTCGGCGGCGCCGCGAAGCGTAATATCTCTTTTATGATCGATAAAAGGGATATAATAACTGATGCCACTGCTGGGATAAAGCCTGACCATAGAACCATCCGGCAATGAAATGTGCATGATAGTATCCGTGTTGTTTTCAGTGTGTGTAAGCATCGCAATACCCCCGGGTTGCACATTGTCTTTCATTCGCCCCGCTCCGTCTTTGTTCATCCATGACCAGGTAAATATGATAGCCAATGCAATACCCGCTGCGATCCCGGCAAGACGATGTCCCAATGTCAGCGGTTTTCTCCTCAAAGCATTGGCGTCCCCATTTTCACCAGCGGCTGATATATCGGTATGGATCTTTCTCAGCAGGTCATCCGCTTTTTCCGGGCCTAAAATGTTTTGCACCTTTTGCCCTGCCGGAATAGACATGCCATCCCCGGATTGTTGCTCCTGCAGCAATTTTTCCAGTTGTTTCAATTCTTCACGACTGATTGTACCAGACCAAAATTTGTTTATCAGTATTTCTAATTCGGGCATGCTTTCACTTTTTAATACAACCTGCTTTAACAGAAATGAGGGGTTGGCTATGTTACGATAATGTTAACAACGTGGAGTCTGATAGTAATGGAAGTAGTATGAATGTAACAAAAAGCAGGTCAGGATTGGTTTTCATGATTTCCCATTTAACCCGCTCAGCAGCTTTGGTAACATATTCCCGCACTGTATGAGGGGATATTCCCAGTAATTCAGAAGCCTGACCGTAAGTTTTGCGTTCCAGCCTGCAAAGGGTAAAGGCCTGCCTTTGTTTGGATGGCAAATTATTAATGGCCTTATCCAGGCGGGCGAGCTGTGTTTCTATATCAATGCCATCTTTATTATCGGTGCTTTGGAGCGCATCCTCTGCGGGATCTCCAATAAAAAGCAATTTCTCCCGTACCTTCTTCTGCAGGTAGTTGATAGATCTGTTCTGGCTCACCACCATCAGCCATCCTCCAATAGACAGATCCGGATTGAGCGTCGCCCTTTTGTCCCATAAGCTTACAAATACATCCTGCAGTATTTCCTCCGCATCTTCCTGTTTCTTGATCAGGCGGCATATGTTTGCAAATACGGAAGGATAGTATTTATAATAAAGGGCATTAAATGACTGTAGATTACCTTTTTGTAGTTCCTTTACCAGTACGCCGTCTTCGTCTGTTTCCGTATGCTGATAGTACTTGCGCATAAAAAATGAATATGTCCCTGGAATACAATCGCCCCGCAAGTTGACAAACTTTATTAGTTCATAGTATTATTTTTACTTTAAGAATTATCAAGCCCCTTACCTCTCTCCGCGAACCAAAACCCCATTTGGATTGTTCATTTTTTATATAGATTAAAATATTAAAAGATGAGACGATCTCTATTCTACCTAGCCCCGATTGTCATGCTGCTTTTCTCCGCTTGCAGGAACAAAGGAAAGCACACCGCCGATAATAGCGCTTCACCCCTGGCTGTTAAGGCCGCAACGGTGCTCCCCACCACCATCTCCGGCAAAGTGTCAGTAAGTGGTAATATAGAAGGTAATACTACCGTAAAGCTGGGCTTTTTGGTGGCGGGCAAGATCAATTATATCTCTGGTAACGAAGGCGATAATATCTCAAAAGGCCAGTTGATTGCCAGTCTTGATCCCACCAGCTATTCCATTGCCAAAGGACTGGCAGATGTGCAGGTAAATACGGCCAGCGATGAATTTGGCCGTCTGAAGATCCTGCATGAAAGAGGCAGCCTCAGTGAAAGCGACTTTTCCAAAATAGGCTTCAGTCTGGAGCAGGCAAAGCTGCAGCAGCAATTACAACAAAAGAACTTGTCTGATACCCGCCTGTATTCCCCCATCGGCGGGGTATTGCTGAAAAGACAGGCAGAGGTAGGCGAGATCATAAGCGTTGGTCTGCCTTTGTTCGTGATAGCTGATATCAGGAAGGTCAAAGTACTGGCATACGTACCGGAAGGGGAGCTGCATGAGATCAGGATCGGCCAGGCGGCAAACGTCCGTATTTCAGCGCTTGATAAAACCTTCACTGGTAAGGTAATGGAAGTAGGTTCGGCGGCGGATGCCACTTCCCGGGCATTTACGATCAAGATTGAAATAGAGAATCCCGGACTGATCATCCGGCCTGGTATGATCGCAGAAGCCAGTATCACCACCAATACCGAAAAGCAGGTCATCCTGCTGCCGGCTGAATGCATCCAACAGGACCTGGCCAACCAGAATTTTGTATTTGTAGTAGATAGTGCCCAGAACAAAGCATTCCGGCGCCGGGTAAGCCTGGGAAACATGGTAGATAACAAGATTGAAATTGTATCAGGCCTTTCCGGGAAAGAGGTGGTGGTTACAGGTGGCCAGAAAAGGTTATCTGATGGTTCCCCGATTACTATTACCAAATAATTAAGAGGATGAGCATCATACAATCATCGCTGAAGTATAAGCATGTCACCTTATCGGTATTGTTATTACTTTTTGCGGTAGGCGTCAATTCCCTGTTCAATATGCCACGCAGGGAGGATCCCAAGATCACCATCCGCCAGGGCCTGGTCATTGCATACTTTCCGGGTGCCAACTCCGTACAGGTGGAAGACCAGGTTACCAGGAAGCTGGAGCAGTATCTTTTTCAATACGAAGAGGTAGACAAATCAAAAACATATTCCACTACAAAAGATGGTGTGGTGGTAGTAAACGTGGAGCTTACAGAAAATGTAAAGCAACCGGATATCTTCTGGAGCAAGCTGCGTCATCAGCTGCTGGTGTCCCGGCAGATCGACCTGCCGGAAGGCGTAAGAGGGCCCGTCGTCAACTCAGACTTTGGTGATACAGAGGCCATGGTGATCGCCCTGGAAAGCAATGACGCCAGCTACGACGAATTAAAGCGGTATGCCCAGCGCCTGGAAGATTATCTGCGCACCATCCCTGCCGCTTCTAAAATAAAACGGATAGGGGAGCAACAGGAAGAGATTGTGGTATCCTCCACTTCTGAAAAACTCTCCCAATACGGGGTAAGTACAGACCAGGTAGTGCGCTTGTTACAATCTCAAAACAGCATCAATGCCACCGGCGAAGTAAAAACCAGCAGCAGTAAAGCGCCGCTCTATACCAATGGATATTATAGTACCGAAACCGACCTGGCCAACCAGATCGTAGGTACATCCCGCTCTGGCGCAGTCATTAAGTTAGGTGATGTGGCCAGCCTGAAAAGAGATTATGCAGAGCCGCAGAGCGTCACTACCGTCAATGGCAACAAGGCCATGATGCTGTCTATTCAGATGCAGGAAGGCAACAATATTGTGAAGTTCGGCGAAGAAGTGAACAGGAAGATTGAAGATGCAAAGAAGGTCATCCCTTCTTCTGTCAGGATCGCCACCATCGTCAATCAACCACATGTAGTAGATGAAAATATCTCTCATTTTATCCGCGAATTCTTCCTGGCTATCCTTTCAGTGATCGCGGTAGTGGTCTTGCTGTTACCGCTGCGTATAGCCGCCGTGGCAGCGATGGCCATCCCCATGACAGTTGCGGTCACATTTGCCGTCATGCATGCCCTGGGCATTGAACTGCACCAGGTATCCCTCGCGGCCCTGATACTGGTATTAGGTATGGTGGTGGATGATGCGATCGTGATTGCAGATAATTATGTAGAGCTCCTGGATGAAGGTGTTGAGCGGTGGACAGCTGCCTGGCGCAGCGCCAGCGACCTGGTAATACCTGTATTGGCGGCAACCGTTACTATTATTGCATCCTTCATGCCGATGATCCTGTTAAGAGGCACCGTTGGCGAATTCATTTTCGCCTTACCTATAACAGTTGCCGTTGCCCTGGCTTCCTCCTTCTTCGTAGCCATGGTGCTCACGCCCTTGCTCTGCTACACTTTTATAAAGAAAGGCCTGCACCAAAAAACAGGCGATGCTCCCGAAAGGAAACAAAAGCGTTCCATGCTGGATCTGATGCAGGATGGATATAATGCCTTGCTGGACTGGTGCGTAAAGCATCCCCGGCTAACCATTATAAGCAGCCTGGTGCCCATTATCTTCGCAGGCCTGCTGTTTTCAAAAGGCGTAAGACAACAATTCTTCCCGGCAGCAGAAAGGAACCAGTTTGTCGTGGAGCTATGGATGCCCACCGGGACAAAACTGGAAAAGACCAACGAGGCCATCTTAAGGGTGGATGCCTTGCTAAAGAACGATAAGCGGGTGGTTTCTTACGCCACTTTTACGGGAACCGCCTCCCCCAGGTTTTATTATAATTTCTCCCCGGAGTTCCCCACCAGCAACTATGCACAAATATTGATCAATACTACTACGGAAGCAACTACCGAAGAATTGTCCGAAGAATTAAGCGGCAAGGTAGACCAGCTGATACCCGAAGGCACTACCTATGTAAAGCTCATGCAACAGGGATCGGCCTTAAAGGCGCCCGTAGAAGTAAGGATCACCGGTGAAGATATCGATCATTTGAAAGCCATTGCAGCAGACGTGACGGATATCGTAAAGAACGCGAAAGGCAGCCGTTTTGTAAGAAGTGATTTTGCCGAGGATTACTATGGTATTGGAATAAGGTTGAATTCAGCCGCCAGCCGACTGGGTTATACCACTACCAGCATCTCTCAAACGGTATATACTGGTTTCAGCGGTGCCGCTGTTTCTACCATGTACGAAGGAAGCGATCCGGTGAATATCCTGCTGCGCCTGGATGAAAAAAGCAGGCAGTCTACCAACGATCTCGAGAATCTGTATTTGCGATCCCCTGTTACCGGTGCTTCAGTTCCATTGCGGCAGATTGCCAATTTGAGCCCGCAATGGCAAACCGGGCGTATCATGCATCGCAATGGGGTAAGAACGCTGACCGTTCAGAGCGAAACCTCGCCGGGTGTGCTGCCCTCCGAGCTGCTGGCCGCCATACAGCCGTCTATCGGCAAATTGCCGCTCCCTAATGGATACCGCATCGAGTATGGAGGGGAGGAGTTTAACAAGAAAGAAGTACTGGGCCAGTTGATCACTGCTTTAATGGTAAGCCTCGTGCTAATCTTCTTTATTCTGCTGTTCCAGTTCAGGCATATCAAAGAAGTGTTGATCGTCATGCTTACCATCCCGCTTAGCCTGTTTGGCGCCATCATAGGACTGTTCCTCACCGGGAACTTTTTCAGCTTTACGGCTTTCGTTGGTTTGATTGCCCTGTCAGGCATCGTGGTGCGCAATGCCATCATCCTGGTAGATCATACCCATGAACTGATGAAACAGGGCCTTGATATTAAAACGGCAGCGGTGGAATCAGGTAAAAGGCGTTTAAGGCCCATCTTCCTCACGGCAATGGCGGCCGCCATTGGTGTGCTGCCAATGATCATCTCCGGATCTCCCATGTGGGCGCCACTGGCAAGCGTACTAGCCTTCGGCGTGGTGTGGAGCATGATCATGGCATTGCTTTCTGTTCCTGTATTATATATCTCCTGGATAAAATCAAGATCCCTGCATTAGGAAACGATAATTCATCAGCCCAATGAAACATTACATACAGCAACTTATATTATTATCAATAGCTTTCATCTGCTGCTTCACTTTACTCAAGGCGCAGGATGTTCCGGCTTATTCCCTGGAGCAGCTGAAGGATTCTGCTTTAAGGAACAACCATGCGTTGGCTATCAAAGAATGGCAGATAAAAGAGAAGCAGGCAAAGATGAAAGAAGATGCCGTCAAAAAGTACCCATCTGCAACAGTGAATGCAGGTTACCTGTACAATTTTAATCTCGGTGAGCTTACCATTCCTGCAGGCACCATTGGTGAATTGCCCCTGAGCCCCACCAATACAGTATTACTGCCCAGTACTGACAAAGACTTCGAAATAGGTAAGCATAACTATTATAATTTGGGCATGTTAGCTTATCAGCCTATTACCCAGCAGGCCAAAATAAAAACAGGTCTGGAAATAGACAGAACTGATGTAGCAATAACACAGAAAGAACAATTGAAAGTATCACTGCAAATAAAGCAGGCCATAGATAAGCTTTATTACGGAACCCTGATCGCCCAGAAACAGCGGGAGGAAGCAACCGCTAAACTGGCATTGGCCCAATCAAGATTAGCTGACCTGGAGAATGCATTACTCGCAGGCAAAACCATCACTGCAGATAAAGCCGGCTTGCAGGCAGCCATTGCAAATGAAGAACAGAATATCCTCAAATTAAATATACAGATAGACGATTATACCGGAGATTTACTAAACCTGACCGGTATCAATGCCAGTTCCCTGAAGCTGGCACCCATTGAGCCCGCTACTCAGCAGATAGCTGTGTTAGATCAATATAAAGGTGTAGCGGCTGATTCAAATGCTGATATGCAAATAGCCAGGCTGAGCCAGTCAAAAGCCCTCTTGGGGATAAAAGCAGCCCGGCAAAGTAATATTCCCGACCTTGGCCTGATTGGCGGTTATTCCTATCAGTTTGGTAATCCCATATTGCCTGCTCATATTCCATTTGTAGGGGTCAACTTCAAATGGGGCTTACAGGAGATTTTTTCCAACAAGCAGCTGTTAAAGCAAAGACAGTTTCAGCTAAAGCAGGCGGAAGAAAATATCCAGTATACGCAGCAGCAAATGGACAATGATATTGAAAAAGCCTACCGTAAGATTGAACAATCACAGGCATTGATCGCCGTTGCCCAGAAGGCGCTGTTTTACCAGAAAGAAGCATATAAACTGCAGGAAGACAAACAGGCAGCTGGCCTGAATGTGAAAACCGACCTGCTCAATGCAAAATCTTTGCTGGCAAAATCCGAGGCAGACATGTATGCGGCGCAGCTATCTTATTTGATAGCAGTGTCAGATCTGAAGATCCTGACAGGGCAGTAATTGTTTTTTATTTTAAGCAGGGAAATCTTTACCTTCAGTATCCACGAAATATTAACGCAAGAGTCCCAAAAGAGAACAAATTCAGTCCGATCACATTCTTCAAGATATTGTCATCAATAACCTAAAAATGTAACCAATGGCAACCGTAAATGTCTATTTAACCTTTAATGGTAATTGCGAGGAAGCATTTAATTTTTACAAATCCGTATTCGGCGGTGAATTCCCTTACATGGGGCGTTTTGGTGAAATGCCGCCAGGCCCCGACGGTAAAACAGCGCCTCCGGAAGATGCTAACAAGATCATGCACGTTTCCCTTCCTATCAGTAAAGAGACCGTGTTGATGGGCAGTGACACTGGTGGAGAATGGGCGGCCAGCTTCAAAGAAGGTAATAACTTCTCAATCTCTGTAAGTACAGAAAGTAAGGCAGAAGCCGATAAAATGTTTGCAGGTCTGTCCGAAGGAGGGAAGGTAATTATGCCAATGGGTGATACGTTCTGGGGCTCCTACTTCGGAATGTTCACAGACAAGTTCGGTATTAACTGGATGGTGGGATATGAAGATCCGTCAAAGAAAAAACCTCAGTAAGTCAGAAAACGTATTTCAAAACCGCTGCAGCTTATTCCTGTAGCGGTTTTTTATTGACCGGCCGGCTGCTCAGCCAAATCCCCGCAAGCACCAATACCCCGCCGGCTATTTGCAAAGCGCTCAGCTTATCTTTCAAAACCAGGAAAGCCACCAACGCACCGATCACCGGGTTGAGGTTCAGGAAATTCCCCACCTGTGCCGCCGGCAGGCTTTCCAGGGCTTTATTATATAGGGAATAAGCTACAGCAGAAGCGAATATCGCCAGGGCCACCATTCCCGTCCAGGCTTTCCACGAAATAGCAGGCATGCCTCCGGTAATGATCTCGTATGCAGGTAGCGGCAGCGATAATGCAGTGCCTATAAACGTGCTCACCGTTGTCACTAACACCGTATCTGTGTCTTTCAGACTTCGCGATAGCAGGGTATAAGCACTCCAAAGCACTACCGCACTTACGATCAGGGAGCTTCCCAGGAGAGAATTACCAGACTTTTCCTGGTTACCTACAAAACCAACCAGGATCACGCCCGCAACAGACAACACAATCCCAACAATGGACCGTTTGCTCAAATGCTCTTTGAGGAAGATAGCCGCCGGAATAGCAATCGCTACCGGGATTAAGCCTTCAATAAGCGCCCCGGTGCTTGCAGACACGTACTTCATGCCCGTATTAAATGCGTAGTAATAAAGGGTCGTTCCCGTAAGGCCCATGAGCGTAAGTTTCATATAAGGCAGCGGCCCCTTCACTTTTCGTCGCCTGATAATATAGAAAGGCAGCAAGGCCGCACAAGCCATTAGGTTACGGATCCCTGCGAAAATATGAGGCGGTACCTCGGTAACCACCAGTTTGGTAACCGTAAAAGAGCTACCCCATATCATCATTACAAAGATGATACTGAGTAGCCCTTGAGTATGTTTGCTGAATAAAGGTCCTGGCATAACGTTTTTGGTTAAATGGCAGGACCAAAGGTAAAAAACGTTCTAATATATTCTGGAAAACAGTGCTTTTCCATTGCCAGTGCCTGTGCTTCCTGTAATAGTGATATGCCCGGTATTCCCGTTGCCGTCATACCCCGAAGCTTTATTATAGCTCGATGTACAGTTAGTAACAGTATGGGGTATGTTCTGTCCGGCGCTGCCCAGCTTGAAGCCGTTACCATCCCCGTTACCACCATAGCCATTATTGGTAGCGGTACAATTGGTAATGGTTACGGTAGATGGTTGTCCGTATAGATCCCAGCCGTCATCTGAATTGTGATTAGCCGTGCAGTGATCAAACTTGTTACCTGCCCCGGCAGATAATTTACAGGCAAAACCATCCGCATTTTCACCAGCATTCTGCGTATCGTAGTTATCATTGGAATTACAGTAGCTGACGTTGTTGTGGTGCGACTGGTTATAGATCTGCAAACCGGAATCATGATTACCGGAAGTAGTCACTTTGTACACGTAGTTATAACCGCCATATTGGAACACAAGACCGCAATCCGGCGCATTCTTGATGGTCATGTTAGTGATGTTCCAGTAACTGCCGTTACATTTTACGCCCCAGCCGGATGAGATGCCGGAGCAATCCAGGGTACCGCCGGTAAGATTGATCTTGGAACTGGAAGTGCCGCTGTTGAGCAGCTGTAAAGTACTGGTTAATTTAATGGTACCGCTGATGGTAATAACATCACCCGCTTTAGCAGCGCTTACCGCAGATTTCAACGCAGCTTCTGTCGTCACGGTTACACTGACGGCAGCTGCGCTCACCAGCGTCGAGGAGGAAAGATTGGCACCAGTGTTGTCCGGGGATACGATACCGCTCTTCTGACAACTGGCTAATCCTATGCATAGTAATGCAATGAGTGGAATGGTTTTCATAACGTAGGGTTTTAATAATTAGAAGATAGTAATAAGGCCAGGCTGAAATTCAGCAATTAATCAATAGATCGGCCAGTTCCCTACGTTTTTATTTGCGCAATCGTTATCGGCAACGATTGCGCGTTGCCAAAAAGATACTCAATCCTCCGGACTCAAAGTCCCACCCGAATACGTCATAAAGAATTCCTTCTTATACACTTCCCCCAAGGGTATCTCCGAATCCCCAACATAAATATTATGGTGATCAAATGAGTTAATATGATTCACATTCACTACATACGACTTACTCACCCTTAAAAAGCTCTGCTGCGGCAGCTTCTGATGAATCGTCTTCAGATTCATCGCCGTAATCAGCTTCTGATTACCGGCATATATTACCACATAATCCTTTAACCCCTCTATATACATGATATTGCTAAAACTGATCTTATGAAACCTCCTGTCTGATTTAATCAGCAAAAATTCGGGTGTATTCGCCTCAATAGTGCTTTTCGCGGTAGCGTCAGAAAGCAGCTTCCGGTATACCTGCGCTTTATTGATCGCTTTCTCCAGGCGCTTCTTCTCTACAGGCTTCAGCAGGTAATCAATAGCATCCAGTTCATAGCTCTTCAACGCATATTGCGGATAGGCCGTGGTAAAAATAGTCAGTGTCTCCTCGGGTAGTTGCTGGGCAAACTCCAGGCCTGTTACCTTCGGCATTTCAATATCAAGAAAAATGAGATCTACTTTATGCTCCTTTAGAAAGCTCATAGCGCTTGGCGCATTGGAGAATTTCCCCAGTATATCGATATTGGACACGTCTTTGATCAGTGCCTGCATTTCTTCTCTTGCCAATGGCTCATCATCTACAATAATGCAATTCATAGGGGTATTGTTAAGTTAACCGTATATTCATTTTCTGTGGCGATAGTTTCAAGCGAATAACGATTGCCATATAACAGGTCAAGCCGCCTTTTGATATTCGCCAGTCCTAATCCGCTGTTTTTTTCATAAGAAGGCCTGTAATCAGCATTTGTTGAATTAACGCAATGAAAGTATAATTTACCTTCAATGATCTCTATTTTGATCCGGATGTAAGATGCCGCGCCGCTGATATCCACGCTATGCTTCACCGCATTTTCTGCAAAGGTAGTGAAGAGATTGGGCGGCAGAAAAACACCATTCACCATCGCAGGAGTGGCCCCGCTGCAGATCTCGACGGAAAGTTGATCTCTTCTGAGCTTTTCCAGCTCAAGAAAATTAGACAGGAAGTTGATCTCTGAGCGGAGCAATGTCTTTTCTTCATCGTTTTCATAGAGCTGGTAGCGAAGGAATTCAGACAATTTCATGATCACAATAGTCGCCTTCTCCGGATCGCTGCGTACCAGCGCTTTGATCCCGTTCAGCATGTTAAAGAGGAAATGAGGGTTGATCTGGTTCCTCAATTCCTTCAGCTCCATTGTAAGCGTAATGTTTCTCAGTTCGGTAAACCTTTCATTGTCTCTCATCCAGCGCTGGAACAGCTTGATCATAGTAGTTACCAGAATAATGGGGATCAGTATGATCGTTCCATCATAGATCCTCCGTTTCGAGCCAAGCTCAGCCCGCATAGATGGTTGGTCTGCGGCAGCATATGCATCCAGTGAAAAATGCAGCAATAACAGCACAACCTGCACCAGCACCAGTAACAGTATCAGGTAAAGAATGTACCGGCCCTTAAAGAAAAAACGTGGAACAAGAATGTTCATGTTGATATAGGACAAGATCATCAAGGTAGCGTATACAGACAATAATCTGAAATACTTATAAGTACCGGTATATAAGGAGATATCGTTGGAATAGAAAATAATAGCCAGTGTTCCCAGCAACAAGGTAGCATGACGCCAAAGCCTGTACCGGTCGTCAACGATCAGCCTTATGATCCTGGTATCCTTCAGC
>Ga0102592_1001257_pt1 | contig 30066 bp, 28 predicted proteins | sample AraplaCol_mMF_r2_FD_76861 | JGI IMG/M metagenome (GOLD analysis project Ga0102592, IMG submission 76861) | Arabidopsis root microbial communities from North Carolina, USA - plate scrape MF_Col_mMF_r2 (SPADES assembly) (version 2) | ecosystem: Host-associated > Plants > Roots > Endosphere...
TCGCGCACGACTGGCGACTGCATGATGCCCTGGCTGTTGATCACGGCGCCAAGGCCGCGCGACCATGCAGCATTGACGAGCGCGGTCGCCACGGCGCCGCAATCGAACGGCGTATCGTCGCTGCCGTCCAGCACGCGGTCATAGGTCACGATCACACAGACCGGGGCGTCGAACTGTCGGAAGCCGCGCAGCACCCAGTCCTGCCGCATCTCCTTGTCGTCGCGCGCGATCCCCATGGCCGAGAACAGCTGCTTGGCGACGCCGACCTGTCTGTCGCGGTGGTGACCCGCAAAAGCCTGACCGGTGCGAAATTCGCGCGACTGCGGGATGCCTGCGATCATCCGTTCGGTATTGCCGGCGCGGATCTTGTCGAGCGGCTCGCCGGTGATGACGTAGAAATTCCACGGCTGGGTGTTCATCGACGACGGTGCGCGCATCGCCAGATTGATGATTTCCTCGATCAGCTTCTGCGGGACCGGATCGGGCTTGTAGCCGCGAATGCTGCGGCGGCCGAGAATGACGTCATCGAACTGCATGGGCGTGAAGGCTCCCGGGGACGTTTGTTGATTGGCCGGGATATTCGGGCTTTCCCGGGGCGGGCGCAAGTTTGCAGTGAGGGCCGTAGGATGGGTTGAGCGAAGCGATACCCATCATCCCATGCACCCGGCCGTGATGGGTATCGCTGCGCTCAACCCATCCTACGCTATCCTTACGGCATCAATTCGATGCCCGCGGCCGACACGATCTTGCGATGGATGTCGAGCTGCTGCTTGACCATGTCGCCGAGTTCTTCCGGCGTCGAGGGCGTCAGCGTGATGTCCTGCTCCAGCATGCGCTGCTTGACTGCCGGATCGTTCATGGCCTCGCGAAACGCCTTGTTGAGGGTCGCGATGACGTCCGCGGGCATGTCGCGCGGGCCGAACACGGCGGCCCAGGCGGTGATCTTGAGATCGGGAAAGCCGGCCTCCGCCATGGTCGGGATGTCCGGGTATGACGGGCTGCGCTGTTCGAGAATGGTGGCGAGCGCGCGCAGCTTGCCTTCCTTGACGTGCCCCATCCCGATCCCCGATGTGGCCATCATGATCTGGATGCGGCCGGTGATGAGATCGGTGATCGCCGGCGGTTCGCCGCGATAGGGGACATGGGTCATGTCGAGGCCGTTCGCCATCGCCAGCGAGGCCACCGACAGGCGGCCCGTGGTGTTGCCCGAACCATAGGCGAGCTTGCCGGGATTGGCCTTGGCATAGGTGATGAACTCGCTGAGCGTCTTGGCCGGAACGTCGCTGTTCACATAGAGGAAGAAGTTGTAGCGGCCGATATTGACGATCGGCGTGAAGTCGGCAGCGACGTCATAGGGCGGCGCCTTGCGCAGGGCGGGCACGCCGGACATGGCGCTGTTGGACGCCAGCATGATCGTGTAGCCATCCGGCGCGCTGCGCTTCACCTCGGTGGCGGCGATGGCACCGTCGGCGCCGGTCTTGTTGTCGATGATGAACTGCTGGCCGAGCTTCGACGAGACGCTGTCGGCGAAAACGCGCGCGATCGCATCGGTGGAGGAGCCGGCGGGGAGGGGTACGATCAGGCGGATCGGCCGTGTTGGATAATCAGCGGCAAGTGCCGGTGTGATGCCGAGCAGCATGCAGGTCGCAATCAGAATATTCCGCAAGACGGTGTCCTCTCCCTGATGTTTTGAGGCATAGGGGGGACACCGCCGCGTGGTGTCAAATACTTTGTTGCGAAAGCTATCCGCGGTTGCGCGAGCGGATCATGTAGCTGTCGAATGTCTGCTCGGCGACCTGCCACCACAGATACTGATCGTTGCGATAGGCCTGCACCGCCTCGATGGTTTTCTTGAAGTCGGCATTCTTCGCGGAAATCTCGGCCCACAGTTCGTTGGTCGCCTTCAGGCAGGCATCCATCATGTCCGCGGGATAGGGCTTGAGCTGCGTGCCGCTGGCGACCAGCCGTTTCAGCGCCGCCGGATTCTGCATGTCGTAGCGTGCGCTCATCCAGAGATTGGCCTGGGCCGACGCGCTCGCGATGACGGACTGATAGTGCTTCGGCAGCTCGCGCCACTTGTTGAGATTGACCATGTTGTGCAGCATGGCGCTGCCTTCCCAGAAGCCCGGATAGTAGTAGAATTTCGCCACCTTCTGCAGGCCGAGCTTCTCGTCGTCATAGGGGCCGACCCATTCGGCGGCATCGATGGTGCCTTTCTCGATGGCGGGATAGACGTCGCCGCCGGCGAGCTGCTGCGGCACCACGCCGACCTTCTGCAGGATCTGGCCGGCAATGCCGGCGATGCGCATCTTGAGGCCGTTGAGGTCGGCGACGGACTTGATCTCCTTGCGAAACCAGCCGCCCATCTGGGTCCCGGTATTGCCGGCGGGATGGCCGATCACATTCACCTTGGCGAAGAACTCGTTGCCGAGCTGATCGCCGCCACCCTGGTACCACCACGAATTCTGCATCCGTGTGTTCAGCCCGAATGGCACCGCTGTGTAGATCGCGAAGGTCGGGTCCTTGCCGACATAGTAATAGGCCGACGTATGCGCGATCTCAACCGTGCCGGTGGAGGCCGCGTCCAGCGCCTGCAGGCCCGGCACGATTTCGCCCGCCGCAAAGGGCTGGATCTGAAACTTGTTGTCGGTCATCTCCGCCACGTATTTGACGAAGACCTCAGCGCCGCCATACAGCGTGTCCAGCGATTTCGGGAAGCTCGAGGTGAGGCGCCATTTCAGTTCGGGCGAGGACTGCGCGATGGCCGGCGACGCAACACTGCCAGCGGCGACCGCGCCGACAGCCGACATCTTCAGGAAGTGACGACGTTTCATGGATGTTTCCCCTGAGCGAGCAATGTGCTCGTTATTGTTGTTCGTGCACCGATCTTCGACGCAGTCGTGCGGGGAGTAAAGCTGCGCTGCGGGATGACGCGCCCTGGCTTGCTGCCGGCGGCGGCGCCGTCCTAGTCTCGGCGCAATCCGATCAGCAACAGGCATACCGATGACCGCATATCCCCCCGAACCTCCGATGTCCTTTGACGGCGTGACGCTGACGCCGCAGAAGGAGGTGGTCCGCGCCTTCTACAAGGACATGTGGGACCATGCGGATGTCAGCCTGATCCCGAAGCTCTTCCATGCAGACTTCACCTTCCGCGGATCGCTCGGGCCGGTGCTGGTCGGGCATGCGCAGTTCGCCGACTATGTCCGCTGGGTCACCGGCGCGCTGCAGAACTACACCACCGATATCCTGGTCATGATCGAGGAGGGCGACCGCGTCGCCGGCAAGGTTTTCTTCCACGGCATCCAGCGCGAGGCGATGTTCGGCAATCCGCCGACCGGCAAACATGTCGGCTGGCTGGGCGCTCCGATCTTCACCTTCGACGGGGCGAAGGTGCGCGACCTGTTCGTGCTCGGCGACATCTATGGCCTGCTCGGGCAGATCCGGACCGACGGCATGCAGGGCAACGAGTTCGCCACCTCGGCATGAGGCTCCGCGCCAAATTGTCGCGAGACACCGGCGCCGGCCGAAGTCATCGCCGCGTCACATGCCGGCACATTGTGATGCGCGCGGACGACGGCTAACGTCTGCACGCAAGGTCGTCGCAAGCAATGTCGCCTGGAACGCCCATACACGGTTTGAGTTAGGTCAGCATGGAATGGATCTCGGATCCGAACGCCTGGATCGGGTTATCGACCCTCATCGTTCTGGAAGTCGTTCTCGGCATCGACAATCTCGTCTTCATCGCGATTCTCGCGGAGAAGCTCCCGCCGCATCAGCGCAACAAGGCCCGCGTCATCGGACTGTCGCTGGCGCTCATCATGCGCCTCGGCCTCCTGGCGTCGATCTCATGGATCGTGACGCTCACGGCGCCGCTGCTGACCATCGCCGGTCACCCGTTTTCGGGGCGTGACCTCATCCTGATCTTCGGCGGTGTCTTCCTGCTCGGCAAGGGCACGATCGAATTGCATGAGCGTCTCGAAGGGCACGAGGCCAAGACCGGGACGGCGCAGGAGCATGCGGTGTTCTGGCATGTCATCGCGCAGATCGTGGTGCTCGATGCGGTGTTCTCGCTCGACAGCGTGATCACTGCCGTCGGCATGGTGCAGCACCTGTCGGTGATGGTGATCGCTGTCATCGTCGCCATGGCGGTCATGATGCTGGCGTCGAAGCCGCTGATGTCCTTCGTCAACCGGCACCCGACCGTGGTCATCCTCTGCCTCGGCTTCCTGCTGCTGATCGGCTTCAGCCTGGTGGTCGAAGGTTTCGGCGTCCATGTGCCGAAGGGCTATCTTTATGCGGCGATCGGCTTCTCCGTCCTCATCGAGGCGGCGAACCAGTGGCGGCACCGCAACCGCGAGCGTCACGAGGTCGGCCTGTCGGTGCGGGACCGCACCGCGGCCGCCGTGCTCCGGCTGCTCGGCAGTCCCGCCGCGTCGCATCAGGCCACCGAGAAGGTGGCCGAGGCTCCGGTTTTCGTGGCCGAGGAAAAGGACATGATCGCCGGCGTGCTGCAACTCGCCGAGCGCCCCGTCCGCACCATCCTGACGCCGCGCAGCGAGGTGCAGTGGCTCGATCTCGATGACGGCCCGGACGCGTTGCGCGCCGAGATCAACCGGCTGTCGCATTCCATGGTGCTGCTCTGCCGCGCCTCGCTGGACGGTTTCATCGGCGTGGCCTCGACCGCCGAACTGCTGCGCGCTGCTACCGAGCCGGGCGAGATCGACTGGCGCGCGCGGCTGCGCCAGCCGCTGATCGTGCATGAGGGCACGACGGTGCTGCGCACCCTCGAACAGCTGCGGCAGTCGAAAGTGGCCATGGCCATTGTCATCGACGAATATGGCTCGGTGGAAGGCATCGTGACCCCGGTCGATATCCTCGAAGCCATCGCCGGCGACTTCGCCGATGACGAGGAGTCCGAGCCGGTCGAACATGCGGAGGACGGATCGCTGGTGACCGATGGCTGGATCGACATCCATCGCTTCAGCCTGCTGATCGACCGCGACCTTACCGACGAGACCCACCGCTATGCCACGCTGAACGGCTATCTGGTCTGGCAGACCGGCAGCATCCCGGTGGTCGGGCAGGTGGTGCGCGCGGACGGTTTTGTGTTCGAGGTCCTGAGCATCAAGGACCGCGTGATCGAGAAGGTGCGCGTCACCCGGGACAGCGAGACGGCGGAGGCAGGCTAGCCGCGGGGTGGGCAAAGCGTAGCGTGCCCACCTTCACGTGCACGGCTGGTGAAGGTGGGCACGCTGCGCTTTGCCCACCCACCAACCAGTCGCCTGTTTGCACGCTCGACGCTTCGTCCGACGAGAAGGTCGAAATCCGCAGGCTGACGCTAGTTTGATGGCTTGGGTGCCGATGTCAGCATGCGGATTTTCCACTGTCCGTTTTCACGTACATCCACCGAGGTCCAGCGGCCGGACACTTCGAGCGCGTTGCCGCTGTTCGGATTCTTGCCGGTGAGCTTGAACTGTCCGATGACAATCGCCGTGTCGGGATTGAGAGACCACACGTCGTCGACGATGATGTCATTCCGGTCGAAGCCGGCCTTGAAGCTCTGCTCATAATATTTGGCGACGTCATGCTGACCCGCCGCATTCACGAAGACGCCGCCGCGCGCAAAGTGGGACGCGATGCCTGCGGCATCCTTCTTGCTGTAGTAATCAGCGATCGACGCAGCGATTTTGCTGACAGCCTGCCGCAATTCAGTCTCTGACTCGGATGCACTGACAGGTGTGGCTGCGACGAGCAGCACGGAGCAAAGGACGGCGTATGCTTTCATGATGCCCTCCCTGAATGATACTCCTCTCATCCGCCTCACGGGCGGGCGAAAAGACTAGCACGCGGTGTGCACGCTTTGAACATGCGGGTCTCGCGTCGCACAACCAGGGAGGGCGGTATCGGGCGCTAGCCTTCCTTCACCTCCCGTATCCCGAGCTTGTTGACGCGGGTGCGGACGGCGAGGGGCGATCGCTTCATGCGCAGTGCGATCTCGTTCACGCTGCGGCCATTGGCCAGCTGCAGCTTGAGCTCTTCGTCCTGCTGCGCGGTCCAGACATGGTCGGCGGGGTCGTGGAGTTTCATGAGGCACTTTCCTTGTGCGGGGTGATGTCGCGATGTCCGGCGATCAGGCATGCCGTGGAAACGGTTGTCGTTCAACGCGGAGTATCGTCACAATGCCGGTCGCGCATCAACATCCCGAAGCAGAGGTACCGCCATGGATCCCGTCGCCGATCACACCCTGAAAGAAGCCCCTGTTCAGGGCGAGGAGCGCAGCTACGGCGCGATCGTCGCCGGCGTGGTTGCGCTGCTCTTCCTCGGCTTCGTCGTTCATGCCGCGACGCTCGCGCCGCCAGCCGACGCCGGGAAGGCGCCTGCAGCCAGCGCCGCGCCGAAAGCGGCCCACTAGTCCTTCGTTCGCCGGACGCCTTGCCGCCGACACGAATTCGCCTCGGCTGCGGAACCAACTGGCCGTGTCGGCCATTTTCGTTCCGTAGGGACTGAGGAGGATGCGATGAGAGGACCGGTACAGTGTCCGGACTGCGGCGAGGCGCGTGCATTTGCGGGTTATCTGACGGACGGTGGCAATCCGAGCGAGGAAGCAAGGCTCTTCATCTGCCGGGAGTGCAATGTCACCGAGAAGGTGGCGATCGATGAGTCCGGTTCGATCATCTTCGAACGTCTGGACGCCATGATCCCGGCGATGAACACGCCATCCGAAGCAATTGCAGGGCCCGCCTAGTGCGGGCTTTTCTTTTGCGGACAGTGGGCTGACGCACGCCGGAAGACCTTCGTGGTGAGGCGCTCGCGACTTGTCCGCCGTAGCGCGAAGAGCGAAGGCGGAAGCGGGCGTCTCGACCCATGCAGGCCGAGCGCTATCCGCATCGCGCCGATAGCTCTGGCATGCATCTGAAGCCGGGAACGGATCGCGATATCCGACCTTTTCCTTCCGTGTATCGAAGGATTGGAAATATGCGGAAAATCATCATCGCGTCGGCGATCGTCCTCCTGAGTTCGGCGTCGGCTTATGCGGCGCCTGACTACCCCTGGTGCCAGCGCACCAAGATGTCCGGCGGGACGCCCGACTGCTCGTTCACGTCGTTCAATCAGTGTCAGGCGTCGATCAGCGGCGTCGGCGGCGATTGCATCCGCAATCCGTGGATGGCCTATGGCCGCTATCAGGACGAGTACACGCCGAAGCCACGCCGGGTCCGCTAGCGATCCCGGCCTCGGTTGCCGGATCGGTTCACCGCGCAGATGACCCTGAAACATCCGGTGACACCTGACGGCCGCTACTTCGTTGTGCGTGGCCGCCTCTGGCGGGTCGCCGATCCCGGCCTCTCACCCGCGCGCAAGGACGAACTCGTTTCGAAATTGATGGCGGCCCGTCGCGCGGTCAAGCAGGCTAAGGCCGACGGTGACGAGGCTGCGGAGGCTGCCGCGCATCAGGCGGTCGATCAGGCAAAGCGGGCGCTGGGTGAGCGCGGACCCGTCTGGTGGAGGGACGGGGCGCCGGATTTCAACCGGCACATAGCGAAAAGCTCACCCTATGCCCGGTGGCACGCTAATCTGCAGCGAAGACGGGGCCATGCATCAAAGCTACTATATCAGGAAAGATGAAGCCTTCTCATATCAGCGGCGCTGATGCGGATGCTCGCTACTTGTTTCGCATTCGGCCGTTCGCGTCTGGCACACCTCGTTTACCAGGATGGATTGCCACCATTCGACCATCCGGCCCTTGCATTCCGCGGCACCCAGCAGGAATAGCTGCCATCCGGCCGTCGCTACCCTGCATCCCACGCCCACCAGATGGGATGGCGGCGATTCTTCCATCGCTACCTTGCATACCTCGTCCACCGGCAGGGATGGCTACCATCCGACCGTCGCTACCTTGCATCCCACGCCCGCCAGAAGGTATTGCAACCATTCGGCCGTCGCTGCCTTGCATCCCGCGTCCGCCAGCCGGGATGGCAACCATACGTCCGTCGGATCCCTGCATCCCGCGTCCGTTATCTGGAATAGTGATGGATACTCCGTCCGATCCGGTCATCTTCCTGGGCACTTGATCCTCACTCTCGTTTAAGCAAAGCCCGCTCTTTCGATTATTCGCGCGTCGACGCGATAGATAGTTGAACTATAATCCGACCGCACGATTCCAGTCTGCAATGTACATGTAGAGGCGCTGAAACTCGCTGGGCAGGAGCATTCGATTATGTGCGATGAAGTTGCGTGCTTTCTCGATCTCGTCCATCCGCTGCTTTAACCAGTGTTGACTGGGAACGACGTCTTTAAAATGATCCCATTTCGCAATGATGATTTGAGCAAGATGTCCAAAATCTATGAATCCGAGTAGGTCGGCTTTCTCGCCTTCTAACCACGTGTCCTTGTGAGCGATCTCTCTGCGGCCTTGCGCATGTTCTCGGATTTTCGGCGGTAGCTTATCTTGCCAATCTAGTCCTTCCTTCTCTTCAAGAGCTTCTCGAATAAAGTCTCGAATTTCGTTTTCAAAACAAAATAACACTGCATAGAGGCGAGCCATTTCTAAGGCGTTGTTTCTGCGCGCAACGCCGAATGGAGCGAGAGCTTCGCGCATCAAGCTTTCTTCTGTCTCGCTTGTGTTCGCGCCGATCTGGATGCCGGCACGTCGAAACAAATCTGCTTCGGCCTCAAACATCAGGCCGCGAAATAAGAAATTCCGTACACCATCTCTAGTCAATCAAATGCTCCTTCAAGGATTTGAAGATGGCATTGTAGACTTCGACATCCTTGGTGGCCGGAAGGTGTATTTGAATGTTGTAGTGAAGGCTTCTGGTTAAGGAGTTACCTGATGGTTGCGGTTCAGGAGGCGCCTCGTGTGTAGAGAATGTGTCTTGTTTCGATAAGTTGGCTATTTCTGCAGGGATAGATGAAGTTGATTTTTGAGAAATGTCAGCGATTGATAGCAACCCAAAGAATGTCTTTGTCATCAGGCCAGCCACGTTGTCGCTAGCGTTGTGGAAACTCTTAAATTTTCCTTCGACCGCGTTTTTATCTGCTGCAGTTGGGTGCTCTTTTATAAGGAAGATGTCTGAGTATGCCTCGCGAATTGCTTGGCCCAGAATTTCTTTCGACCGCGAGTGGTCGCGATACTCTTGATAGCGAGCAGTCGGATTCCCATCGGCTGTCAAAAAACCAAGAGCTTTGAGCAAGGGAATGAAAGCTCGGTCGTTTGTCGAATTAAAGCCCCAGTCCTTGAGCAGTTGGTTTGTAAAACGGGCTGGAGCTTGGCCGTCCTGAATTTTGCGGAAGAAGTCAGGAATTCTGTTCGTAGGTAGAACGTAGGCATTTGTCAGTGACATCGCCACTCGCCGATCCTGTTGCGCGCCTTTTAGTTGTATTTAAAAAGATGTTACCGCCATTAAAAAGTCAAGGGCGGCGATAATCGCCGCCCTTGATCACTTAGTTGCTTAGTCGTCGGGAACGTTGCTATCAGCTGCAGCCCGTCGTGCTGCCGCAAGTATCACACTTCATACACGTGCCATTCCGCACCAGCGTGAAGTTCGAGCACTCTCCGCACATGTCGCCTTCATAGCCCTTGGCCTTGGCTTCCGCGCGACGCTCCGCCTTGGTCGGAGCGGCCGTCGCTGCCGCCGTGCCGGGCTTGCTCCAGGCTTGCGCCTCGAGCTTTTCGGTCGGTGACAGGGCAACCGTCGGCTCGGCGGTCTTCAGCGCCACGGCGCCTTCCGCTTGGCCGCCGGCGAAGGCGGTGACGCGGTTGCCGCCGGCGGGGGCGCTGTCGTTGTTCTGCGAGACGGCGGTGGCGCCGCCGCGCATGACGACGAGATTGTCGGTGCGCGAACGGGTCAGGCCGCGCGAGACATATTTGCTCGCTTCATCCGGCGCCTTGCCTTCTTCCTCGCCCTTGCCCAGCGCATCGAAGCCGGTTTCGGAGAGGTCGACATGGCCGAGGTCGAAACGCGACATGTAGCTGACCGCGAGTTCGCGGAACACGTAGTCGAGGATCGAGGTCGCGAACTTGATGGAGTCGTTGCCCTGCACCGGGCCCGCGGGTTCGAAGCGGGTGAAGGTGAAGGCGTCGACATATTCTTCCAGCGGCACGCCATACTGGAGACCCAGCGAGACGGCGATGGCGAAGTTGTTGATGAACGACCGGAGGGCAGCACCTTCCTTGTGCATGTCGATAAAAATCTCGCCGAGGCGGCCGTCATCATATTCGCCGGTGCGCAGATAGACCTTGTGGCCACCGACCACGGCCTTCTGGGTGTAGCCCTTGCGGCGATCCGGCATCTTTTCACGCTCGCGCATGACGACGATGCGCTCGACCAGACGCTCGACCACCTTCTCGGAGATCGCGGCGGTGCGGGCCGCCATCGGCTTCTCCATCAGGGTCTCGATGCCATCCTCGTCCTCGTCCTCATCAGAGATGAGCTGCGAGTTGAGCGGCTGCGAGAGCTTCGAGCCATCGCGATAGAGCGCGTTGGCCTTCAGTGCCAGCTTCCACGACAAGAGGTAAGCGGACTTGCAGTCCTCCACCGTGGCGTCGTTCGGCATGTTGATGGTCTTGGAGATCGCACCCGAGATGAAGGGCTGCGAGGCCGCCATCATGCGGATGTGGCTTTCCACCGAGAGATAGCGCTTGCCGATCTTGCCGCAGGGATTGGCGCAATCGAACACGGCATAGTGCTCGGCCTTCAGGTGCGGGGCACCTTCCACCGTCATCGCGCCGCAGATGTGCACGTTGGCCGCTTCGATCTCGCGCTTGGTGAAGCCGAGGGCGGCGAGCAGGTCGAAGCCGGGGGCTGCGATGGCTTCCGCCTCGATCTTCAGCGTGTCGCGCAGAAAATCCTCGCCAAAGGTCCACTTGTTGAAGGCGAACTTGATGTCGAAGGCGGTCGGCAGGGCCTTTTCGACCTTGGCCAGCGCTTCGTCGGTAAAGCCCTTGGCCTTCAGCGTCGAGGCATTGATGCCCGGTGCGTTCGACAGCGAACCGTGACCGACGGCATAGGCCTCGATCTCGGCGATCTCGCTTTCGCGATAGCCGAGCACGCGGAGCGCGGCCGGAACGGCGCGGTTGATGATCTTCCAGTAGCCGCCACCGGCGAGCTTCTTGAACTTCACCAGCGCGAAATCGGGCTCGATGCCGGTGGTGTCGCAATCCATGACCAAGCCGATGGTGCCGGTCGGCGCCACGACGGTGGTCTGGGCGTTGCGATAGCCATGGGTTTCGCCGAGTTCGAGGGCGCGGTCCCAGGCGAGCTTGGCGCGGGTGACGATGTCCGCCTGCGGGCAGGAGAGGTGGTCGAGCGCGACCGGATCGACAGCGAGCTTCTCATAGCCGTGGGTGTCGCCGTGCGCAGCGCGGCGATGGTTGCGGATGACGCGCAGCATATGCGCGGCGTTCTTCTTGTAGCCCGGGAACGGGCCGAGCTCGCCGGCCATTTCGGCCGAGGTCGCATAGGCCACGCCGGTCATGACCGCGGTGAGGGCGCCGCACAGCGCGCGGCCTTCCTTGCTGTCATAGGGCAGGCCCATGGTCATCAGCAGGCCGCCGATGTTCGCATAGCCGAGGCCGAGGGTGCGGAATTCGTAGGACAGTTCTGCGATCGGCTTCGACGGGAACTGGGCCATCATGACCGAGACTTCGAGCACGATCGTCCAAAGACGGCACAGATGCTCATAGGCTTCGATGTCGAAACGCTTGGAGGCGACATCGTAGAAGGTGAGCAGGTTGGCCGAGGCGAGGTTGCACGCGGTGTCGTCCAGGAACATGTATTCCGAGCACGGATTCGACGCACGAATGTCACCGGAAGACTTGCAGGTGTGCCAGTCGTTCATGGTGGTGTTGAAGTGCAGGCCGGGATCGGCCGAGGCCCAGGCGGCGTGGCCGATCTTCTCCCAGAGGTCGCGGGCCTTGATGGACTTCACGACCTTGCCATTGGTGCGGCCGATGAGATCCCAGTTCGCGTCGGCCTCGACAGCGCGGAGGAAGTCGTCCTTCAGCGAGACGGAGTTGTTGGAGTTCTGGCCGGCTACGGTGAGATAGGCTTCAGAGTCCCAGTCGGTGTCGTAGATGTCGAACTGGATGTCCTTATAGCCCTGCTTGGCGAACTGGATGACGCGCTTGATCATGTTGTCCGAGACCAGCGAGCGGCGCGCGAGCTTGATCTCGCGGCGGAGCGCCGGGTTCTTCTCGGGATCGAAGCAGTCGTCGCCCGAACCTTCGCAATTCACGCAGGCCTTCATGATGGCCTTGAGATGCTTCTGGTTCATCTTCGAACCGGTGACGAGGGCAGCGACCTTCTGCTCTTCCTTCACCTTCCAGTCGATATAGGTCTCGATATCCGGATGGTCGGCATCGACCACGACCATCTTGGCCGCGCGACGCGTGGTGCCGCCCGACTTGATGGCTCCAGCGGCACGGTCGCCGATCTTGAGGAACGACATCAGGCCGGACGAGCGTCCGCCACCCGAGAGCTTTTCACCTTCGCCGCGCAGGCGCGAGAAGTTCGAGCCGGTGCCCGAGCCGTATTTGAACAGGCGGGCTTCACGCACCCACAGGTCCATGATGCCGCCTTCGTTGACCAGATCGTCCTCGACGCCCTGGATGAAGCAGGCATGCGGCTGCGGATGTTCGTAGGACGATTTCGACTTGGTGAGCTTGCCGGTCTTCCAGTCGACGTAATAGTGGCCCTGGCCGGGACCATCGACGCCGTAGGCCCAGTGCAGGCCGGTGTTGAACCACTGCGGCGAATTCGGCGCGACCATCTGCTTGGCGAGCATGTAGCGCAGCTCGTCATGGAAGGCGTGGGCGTCGGCTTCCGACGTGAAGTAGCCGCCCTTCCAGCCCCAATAGGTCCAGCAGCCGGCGAGGCGATCGAACACCTGCTTGGCCGAGAGCTCGCCGATGAAGCGCTCATTCTCGGGCAGGGCGTTGAGGGCGTCCTGGTCGGGCACGGAGCGCCACAGCCATGACGGCACGGTTTCTTCCTCGACCTTCTTCAGGCGCGCAGCAACGCCGGCCTTGCGGAAATACTTCTGGGCCAGAACGTCGGACGCGACCTGCGACCACGACTCGGGGACTTCGACACCGTCGGCCTTGAACACGACCGAGCCATCCGGGTTGCGGATCTCGGAGGTGGTGAGGCGGAAGTCGATCCCGGCATAGGGCGACTGTCCTTCGGTGGTGTAGCGGCGTGTGATCTGCATCGTCGTCGTGCCCCGTCTAATGGCCGACACCACATCTGGTGGGTCGGTGATTTCTGTGAGCGGTCTCAAGACTGCCGCAAGGCCGCCCCAAGTTCGCCGCAAGATGTGCCGGTGAAACCGGTCCTTTAATCTCTGTTCTGGAGCATGGCGGGGCCATTTGCGGCCGCCCGGAACTGCCGGGGTCATGCATCCCGGATCCGACGAAGTTCGCCTGATCCTAACGCCTCAACGCGTCGTTCGAGCCGGTTTGCCGACCCCTTTTTGCTGCTCCGAAGCTCTGGTTGTCAGGGCGCAGATCCCCGATCCCCGTAACCTCCTTGGAGGGACGAAGTGACCGGTCAGGACCCGTTTGGGAGCGCCCGGCGGGGACGAAGAACTGCTCGCACCGGACAATCCGAAAATTAGGCCAAACCGATCTCTCACGTCAAGGATTAGTGACGGTTCCTGAATCAAATACTAAATATGGTGGAAAGGGTGGATAACCAGGGGGCTCAGCCACGCCCTGATCGGTGCCAACTATCGGTGAGTCCTCACGGAATCCCAAGCCGAAAATTTTTTGCAATGTGTCCGCAAACCGCGCCATGCCCGCTGTTCACAGGCAGGCGAAGTGTTGCATTTCGGCATTGCATTGCGATGACGTGGAGGCGTGCGGTCACGGGATGGGCGGTTCCCACGACTGGCGGTGGTCGGAACATGCAAATGCGCGCATGCTGACCCCGAATCCCCTGCCGGAAATGCCTATTTCATGACCGTTCCCACCTCCACAGATTCGCGCCCGCGAATCGCGTCGCTTGGCCTGCTGTTTCTCGTCGTCACCTCGATCGGCTGGGGCTTCAACTGGCCCATGACCAAACTCCTGCTCACCGAATGGCCACCGCTGACCGGCCGCGGGGGCGCAGGTGTCATCGGCGGCCTGGTGCTCGCGGCTCTGGCCTTGATGCGGGGCGAGAGCCTGCGCGTGCCGGAGGGGCAGTGGGGGCGCCTCATCGGGCTGTCCATGCTCAACGTGTTCGGCTGGATGGCGCTGATGAGCCTCGCGCTGCTGTGGCTGCCCGCGGGGGAGGCCGCCGTCATCGCCTATACGATGCCGATCTGGGCCGCGGTGCTGGCCTGGCGGGTTCTCGGCGAGACGCTGTCGCTCCGGCGGATCATCGCGATGCTGATGGCGTTTTCCGGCATTGCCGCGCTGATGCTCGGCGATGGCGTCCATGTCACGCCGCAGAAGCTGCTGGGTCTGGTGATGGCTGTCACCGGCGCCATCGGCTTTGCCGGCGGCACGGTGCTCGGGAAAAAGTATCCGCTGCGCATGACGCTGCTGGCATCGGCCGGCTGGCAGATCGTGGTCGGCAGTCTCCCGGTGCTGCTGCTTGGCCTCGTCTTCGAGACCGCGCATGTGCAGGCGCTCACTTTTATCGGCTGGGGCACGTTCGCCTATGTCGGGCTGATCGGCTTCTGCCTGGCCTATGTCTGCTGGTTCGCGGCGCTGACGCTGCTGCCGGCCTCGGTGGCCGCCATCGGCACCATGGCGGTGCCGGTGATCGGCGTCGTCGGCGCGGCCGTGATGCTGCATGAGCCTCTCGGCATCGTGCAGATCGCAGCATTCAGTTTCACCCTGGCCGGCGTGGCGCTGGCGACGAAAGGGTGAGCGCTTATTCGCCGGCTTCCCAGCGATCGATCTGGCGCGCGCGATACGCAGCATTCTCCGCACGAAGGCGATGCAACTGGATGCGACCATAGATGAGAACGACCAGCCAGAGGATCAGGGGGCTCAGCAGCACATAAATTTCCTTGCTGATCGACATCATTCGATTTCCTCCAGCAATGATCGTCCCGTTTCATGGATAATATAGGCAACCAAGAAGCAAACGATAGAAAGTCCAACCAGCGAGGAAAACGGGATTCGGTCGGACAAGCGATCGGTCATGAAAGCGAATAATGGGCCAAGAGACCCGGCGGTTGCCACCGCTACACCAAAGGAATTGAGCCCAGAGGCCCGGTGTTTGATCTGCTCAATCTTGGACAAATGCATTCGGACAGGTGGTGGCGACATCGACATGTTCATCCATTTGCTTGACACAGTTAGGCATTGCCCAAATTGAGAGCTGCGCCGCTCGCTCGCTAGATTGCCACCCGACAAAACGGATTGCAATCTTGAGGTGTAGAATAGCAGTGGTGACAGGCGTTACGCGCTCGCCGCCAGCGGCACCTTCACGGTGAAATGCGAGCCCCGCGTCAGATCCGATTTCAGCGCGATGTCATGGCCCAGCGCTTCGGCCGTGCGGCGCACGATGGAGAGGCCGAGACCGAGGCCTTCGCTGGCCGGATTGATCTGGTGGAATGCCTCGAAGATCGATGACAGCTGTTCGCTCGGAATGCCCGAGCCGGTATCCAGCACTTCGATGCTCACGGCATTGTCGCGCTTGCGGGCGCCAACCAAGACGCGGCCGCGATCGGTGTACTTGATCGCATTGCCGACCAGGTTGCCGAGGATCGCGCGCAGCATGCCGGGATCGCTGACGACATTCGCCTTGCTCGGCAGCACGACAAGGTCGAGCCCCTTGGCTTCCGCATGCAGGCGCCAGTTGGCGAGGATGGAGTCGAACACGTCCTGCAGCGGAAAGGCGTGCAGGATCGGCGCGCCCAGCCCGGCGCCGAGCACGGACGTCTCGGCCAGACGGTCGAGTTCTTCGGCCATGCGCATGCCGGCATCGACGGCATAGCCGAGGCGCTCGCGGTCCTTCTCATCGGTCAGCTTGCCGCGAATGCGATCGATGGCCATCACCATCACCTGCAGCGGCTGTTTGAGATCATGCCCGGCCACCGCCATCAGGCGGCTGATATTGCGCTGAAGACGATCGGCGAGCACCAGCGCGCGGCGAAACTCCATCTGCGCCATGACCTGGCGGGCGAGGGCAGCGAGCACTTCGCGCTGCTCCGGCGTGAGCACGCGCGGCTTGTCGTCGAGCACGCAGACGGTGCCGAGCGGCAAGCCATCCGGCGTGCGCAGCAAGGCGCCGGCATAGAAGCGCACATGCGGTTCACCGGTCACCAGTGGATTGGCGAGGAAGCGCGGATCCTTGGTGACGTCTTCCACTTCGAGGAAATTATGTTCGAGGATGGCGTGGGCGCAGATCGACTGCTCCATGGGCGTCTCGCGCACACCGAGGCCGATCTCCGATTTGAACCATTGCCGCCCGTCATCGACCAGGCTGATGATCGAGATCGGCGTCTGGCAGACATAGCTGGCGATCTTGGTGATGTCGTCGAATGACGGCTCTGTCGCGGTATCGAGAATGCCGTAGGAACGCAGGGCCTTCAGCCGCTCGATCTCGTTCGGATGCAGCGCTGCAAGCTTGTGCTTCTTTGGAACGTCCACTGAATTGCTCACACCACGGCGCTGACGAGGGCGATCCGGTCAGGCAGATTACGACGCGCGAGTTCCACAAAGGTTTCCGCGAACGGTCGGCCAGCAGTCTTAGATGCTGCACAAGATGGCGCAACCAGAAACGACATCATTTGAAATGATGCGGCCGAAAATGACAAAGGGCGACGCCAAGCGTCGCCCTCGATCGTGATGGCATCAAACGTTACGGACAGGCGTGGCGCTGGCCGTCATAGCCGAGATACGTGCCGGTGCGCACGTTGTACGACTTGTAGGTGCGGATGCAGTAATCGACATCGCCGCCGCTGCTGCGCGGTGCGACTTCAACGACATCGGGTGCATCGTCATAGTCATAATAACGGCTGCCGTAATAAGGGCCGCCGCCGTAATAACCGTAGGAATTGCCATAATAGCTGCTGGCCGCCAGGCCGCTGCCAATGACCGCGCCGGCTGCGAAGCCAGGGCCGAAGCCGCCACCACGCCAACCGCCGCCGCGCCAGCCGCCGCCATGGTGCCAGCCACCACCGCCGAAGCGTGGGCCGCCGCCATGCCAACCACCGCCGCCGCCGAAGCCGCGGCCACCGCCGCCAATGGCCACGCCACCTCCGCCGCCACCCGGGCTGCCGATGACCACGCGCTTCTCAATTGCGAAGCTTGGCGTCGCCATGGCCGGGATCGCTACCGCCGCAAGCGCCGCAATGCTCAGAACCTTCAAACCAGTCATCGTCTTCTCCTATCTGGATATGTTCCCAACAGTCTCGCGCAGAGCATGTTCCGCGCGGTTAGCGCATATCTTGGGGCTATTTCGCGCGGTGTCCGATGTACAAGGCATGAACAAAACGCTGCATTGCCTGTGACTTAGATGTGATCTCGAAAGCAGGCCGCAGAGGTGGCCTCACAAACAGTTGCGAGCGGCGATGCGTCGCGTCGGCAACTGGACATTTGGCGGTCCCGATGGCATCAACGGCCGACGAATTCCCTGGAACGGCTCAAAACATGAAACAGTTTTTGCTGAAATTCTTCACCTGGTGGAGCGGATCGACCTTCGGGACCGATCTGTGGACCAGCCGATTCGGCGAACTGGTGGGCACCGACGAGCAGGGCAACCGCTATTACCGCACCAAAGGCGGCAAGATCGACCCAACGCTGGGCTTCGAGCGTCGCTGGGTGATCTATAATGGTTATGCCGAAGCGAGCCGCATTCCGACCGGCTGGCATGGCTGGATCCATCACACCACGGACGTCGTGCCGAGCGAGCAGGATTACCAGCCGCGCGAATGGCAGAAGCCGCATCTGCCGAATCTGACCGGCACTCCGGCAGCCTATCGCCCGTCGGGCTCGACGCTGGCTTCGGGTCGCCGCCCCAAGGCAACCGGCGACTACCAGGCCTGGACGCCCGGCTCGTAATCGCGAGCTCCGAATCTGAAGAAAGCCGCGCTTGGCGACATGCGCGGCTTTTTTGTTGGCCGGGCGATGCGGCCGCTTACGCGCCCAGCTTCTCGGCCGCGCGAGCGACCTTGGCCTCGCGCTGCTTCCATCCGCCGGCGCGTTCGGTCAAAGCTGACACGACGTCGGCCGGTGCGCTCTCCGGCGAGCCGGCATCGAAAGGCGGCGCCGGATTGTATTCGATCCCGAGCTGGATCATTTCGGCGGTCTTGCGGTCGAACATCAGCGATACCAATGTTAGCGCGAAATCGATACCGGCGGTCACGCCGCCGCCGGTGACACGGTCACGATCGACGCAGACGCGCGACGTGTCCAGGGTCGCGCCGAAACGGGGCAGGAAGGATCGCGCCGACCAATGGGTCGCAGCACGATATCCTTTCAGCAGGCCAGCGGAGCCCAGCACCAGTGCGCCCGTGCAGACCGACGTGATGTATCGCGCGCCGGCGGCTTGCTTGCGCAGGAAGGCAAGGATTTCTTCGTCGAGCATCGCATCGTCGGCCCCCGCGCCGCCGGGCACGCAAATCACGTCGAGCTGCGGGCAGTCGGCAAAGGTCGTGGTCGGCAGGAAGGTGAGCACGGTGTCGCTGGTAAGCGGCTCGATGCGCTTCCAGATGAGATGCACCTCCGCGCCGGGAACGCGTGACAGGACCTGCAGCGGACCCGTGAAATCGAGCTGCGTGACATTCGGAAACAGAACGAAGCCGATGCGGATGGGTGAGGCCATGGCGATCTCCTGATGGGCGGGCAACTGGCTGCTTGACCGCCTCACTGTGTCATGATGGCATGATGTCCGAAATGTCTAATATCCCTCGATATCGGACATTCATCTGTCACGAAGGCCTGACCATGATCGGCATACTCGTCTTTCAGAAATTTCAGTTGCTCGATGCCGCCGGACCGATTGCGGCGTTCGAGATTGCGGGCCGGGTCGCGGGCGTGCCGTCGACGATCAAGGTGATTGCCGCCGATGCCGGAGAGGTCGCGAGCTCATCGGGCGTGACCTTGCTGGCACGCGGCTTGAGGTCAGTTGCGGGTCTCAACACGTTGATCATTGTCGGTGGGGAAGGCGTACGAGCGGCCGCCGCCTGTCCGCGGATCCGCGCATTCGTGCGCAACGCGGCCCGGCGGGGATGCCGCGTCGCCAGTGTCTGTTCGGGTACCTATGTGCTCGCCGAAGCAGGCTTGCTCGATGGCCGGATGGCCACGACGCATTGGCGGCATACGCGGCAGTTCCTGACGGCCTATCCGCGCGTCAGGCTGACGCCGGACCGCATCTTTGTTCGCGACGGCAATATCTGGAGCTCGGCTGGCATCAGCGCCGGTATCGATCTCGCACTCGCCATGATCGTCGAGGATCACGGCGAGGACGTCGCACGGGCTGCGGCGCGCCAGCTCGTGCTGTATCATCGCCGCGGTGGCGGCCAGTCGCAATTCTCGTCGCTGCTCGAACTGAAGGCGCCCACAGGGCGCTTTGCGCCGCTGCTGAGTTGGGCGCGTGAGCGTCTCGATCAGGCGCTCACGGTGGAGCAACTGGCGGAGCAGGCCGGCATGAGCGCACGGCATTTCACGCGGGCCTTCATCGCGGAGACCGGAGCGACACCGTCGAAGGCCATCGAGCGCCTGCGCGTGGATGTCGCCAAACAGCGTGTCCAGGACAGCAGCGAAGCCATTGAACGGATCGCGGAAGTCGCTGGATTTCGCGATCCCGAACGCATGCGGCGGGCCTTTATCCGCAGCTTCGGGCAGCCGCCGCAGGCCATGCGCCGAGCCGCGCGCGCGGCGGCCGTCGAGACGCGATCAGCCTGATCTGACCGTCAGAGCGACTTCAGCCATCCACCAATGTCATGCAGCGCGTCATTGGCCTTGGGCAGGATCTTGCCCATGGTGATGAAGCCATGGAATTGGCCGGGATAGGTCTTCAGCTTGACCGGGACGCCGGCCTCGGCGAGGCGCCTGGCATATTCATCGCCTTCGTCGCGCAGCGGGTCGGCGCCCGCAATCAGCACGTAAGCGGGCGGCAGGCCTTTCAGGTTTTCCATCCGCGCAGGAGACGCGCGCCAGTTGTCAATATCTGCGGCATTGTTGAGATAGTGGTCCGCGAACCAGCGGATCACATTATGCGTGAGCAGACAGCTCGTTTCCGGCTCGCTGTGTGAGGGATGGTTCATGCGGAAATCGGTGGCCGGATAGATCAGCATCTGGCCTTTGAGCTTCGGCCCGTCGTTGTCGCGCGCATCGATGGCGACGATGGCGGAGAGGTTGCCGCCCGCGCTGTCGCCGCCGACGGACAGATGCTTCACATCGATATTGAGCTGCACGGCATTGTCGGCGATCCAGCGCGTGGCGGCGATGGCATCGTCGATGGCGGCCGGGAACTTGTGCTCGGGCGCGAGGCGATAGTCGACCGAGATCACCAGCATCTCGCCTTCATGGGCGAGGAAGCGGCACACCACATCATGGCTGTCGAGGTCGCCGATCACCCAGCCGCCGCCGTGGAAGAAGACGAGGCAAGGCGACATCCCGTCCTGCTGGCGGAGCGTCTTCGGCGTGTAGAGGCGGGCAGGGATCACACCGGCCGGTCCGGGAATGGTGAGCGCCTGCACGGATGCCAGCTCCGGCGGCTCCGGATTGGCGACCGGCCGGGCCTTGAGATACCATTCGCGCGCTTCCGGCGGCGTCAGCGTCTCGTAGGGCGGGCGGCCGGCATCGCGGAAGACATTCAGGACGGCATTGGCATCGGGATCGAGAACGACGGGCATGATCTGCTCTTGTTGGTTTTGGGTTATGCCGAGGTGCGGCCGCCATCGACGGTATAGGCGGAGCCGGTGACATAGCTCGCATCATCCGAGGCGAGAAACGCCACGATGGGCGCGACCTCCCTGGCGAGGCCGAGCCGGCGATGCGGCACGCGGTCCACGACCTTCTCCACCGGTGCGGGCGACCCGCGGCCGACACGGGCATCCGTGATGGCCGAGAGCATGCGGCTGTCGATCAGGCCGGGGCAGACCGCATTCACGCGCACATTGGTCCCGGTGCATTCCTGCGCGGCGCTCTTGGTGAGGCCGATGACCGCATGCTTGCTGGCGCTGTAGACCGCGATTTCGGGCGAGCCGATGATGCCGGCGATCGACGCGGTGTTGATGATCGAGCCGCGATCCTGCTTCAGCATCACCGGCAGCACGTGTTTCATGCCGAGAAAGACGCCGACCACATTGACGTCGAGCACCTTTCGAAAATCGGCGAGCGAGGCCTTCACGATCGGCGTGATCGTGCCCTCGATGCCGGCATTGTTGTAGAAGATATCGATGGTGCCGAACCGCTTCACTGCCGCGGCGACATAGCCGATCACGTCCTCCTCGCTGGTGACGTCGGCGGTGATGGCGAGGGCTTCAGCGGAGGCGGGGAGGCCGGAGACCGCGCGCTCGAGGGCCGCGGCATCGCGGTCCACGGCGACGATCTTCGCCCCGCGCGCGGCAAGCAGCTTGATGGTTTCGGTGCCGATTACCCCGGCAGCCCCGGTAACGACAGCGATCCTGCCATCCAGACGAATTCCGTCGGCCATATGCGTTCTCCCTGATGCACTCCGGTTGTCCCGGATTGTCGGCCGGTCGATCCGGCTCTCCGCGAACTATTTCACGCACGGGAGAGGCTGACCAGACGGTGGTATGGGAAGCATGGCGCCCTTCCGTCGCCGCATTCGGCGTGTTAACCGGAGGCGATTGCGCGGCCATTCCCCTACAATGTCGCGAGCCTGATTCTCGGTTGAGCGCCGCTGCATGTTCCGAACCCTCACGATCGCCGGATTTGCGGCCCTTCTGGCTGCGACATCGCTGTCCACCGCTCCGGTGCAGGCGCAATTCGGCCCGCTGTTCGGCGATCCGCCGCCGCGCCCGCCGGGCAGTGTGCCACGTGGCCAGCAACAGCAGCTGCCGCCACCGCAGATGGAAGACGACGAGGACGTGCCCGAGCTGCCGCAGGGCCGCCTGTTGCCGGCCCGTCCGGCCCCGGGCATGGGCGCCCCGCCGCCTGGTGCCGTGCAGTCGCAGCCGCTGGCCCCGCCGCCCGGCAGCAACACCACCACCATTCCGCAGAACGGTCCGCAGCCGCAGCCGGCACCGGGCCAACCGCCGCAGCAGCCGGGCGTTGCCAATGCACCGCCGCCGGGCGCGCCCAATCCGAATGCCAAGCAGGCGCCGAAAAACGCCCCGCCGCCGGCCGCCACGCTGCAGCCGGGCGACGAGGTGGTGATCGAGCCGCCGACGCAGAAGATCGCCAACAAGAAGGCGACGTTCTCCGGCCTCGACAAGATCACCGGCCGCATCATCAATTTCGATTCCGATATCGGCGAGACCGTGCAGTTCGGCGCGCTGCGCGTGAAGACGGACGCCTGCTACACGCGTCCGGCCACCGAGGCCGCCAATACCGACGCCTTCGTCGAAGTGGACGAGATCACCCTGCAGGGCGAGGTGAAGCGCATCTTCTCCGGCTGGATGTTCGCGGCAAGCCCGGGCCTGCACGGCGTCGAGCATCCGATCTACGATATCTGGCTGACCGACTGTAAGCAGCCCGAAGTGGTCGCGAACCAGCAGCAGGACACCCGTCCGGCGCCCGCTGCGGCGCAGAAGCGCCAGCCGCCGCCGAGGCAGCAGGCACCCCGCCCGCAGCCGCAACAGCAGTTGCAGCCGCCGCCGGGCTTCCCGGCATTCAGGCAGTAAGAGACTGCTCGACGGCTACTTGTCGCCGAGCACGTCGCCCATCAGCACCCATGACTTGCCGTCGAACCGTGCCATCTGCATCTGCCGGATGGCGATGACATTGCTCTTGTCTGTGTGCACATTGATGCCCGGGAGCAGCATCGGCAGGTCGAGATGATCGAGTGAGGTGGCCTGCTGGATGATGCAGTCGCGCGTCACCGTGTCCTTGCAGGCGGCGATCACCTTCTCCATCACCTGCGCCACCGTATAGCCCTGCACGTTGAAGAGATCGCCGGTCGACGCATCCGGTTGATATTTCTTCATCCAGGCGTGCCAGTCCTTCATGCCGGGATCGTCTTTCCAGCGGGGATCGTTGGGATCTTTCAGATAGAGCCCGGTGACCACACCGGTGGAATTCTCAAGCCCGGCAGGCTCCAGCACGGCGCCGAACGAGTTCGAGACCGACGGCAGGATGATCAGCGGCTTCCAGCCCATGCTCGCGGCTTTCTTGATGGCCTGCGCGGCGAATTTCGGCGTCGCTTCCGCGAAGAAGACGTCGGCGCCGCTGTCGCGCATCAGCACCATCTGCGAGTCGATGGTCGGATCGGTGGTGAGATAGGTCGTCTGCGAGACGAGCTGGTTCACATGCGCACCGAGACCATCCTTGAAGCCCTTCAGATAATCCTTCCCCGCATCCTCATTGGGAATGATGATCGCGATCCTGGCGTCCGGCTTGGTCTTCAGGATGTATTGCGCGTAGATGCGGCCTTCCTGCTCATAGGTCGGGTTGAAGCCTACGGTCCACGGAAAGTGTTCGGGATCGTTCCAGCGCGTCGCACCGGATGAGACGAAGAGCTGCGGCACCTTCTTGACGTTGAGATATTTCTGCACGGCGATGTTTGGCGCAGTGCCGACCGATGAGAACAATGCAAGCACCTCGTCCTGCTCGACGAGGCGCCGTGTCTGTTCGACCGTCTTTGCCGGTGCATAGCCATCGTCCAGGGTGATGAAATCGACCTTGCGGCCATTGATGCCGCCTTTGTCGTTCAGCATCTGGAAATAGGCGGCCTCGGCGCGTCCGATTGTGCCATAGGCGGAAGCGGGGCCGCTATAGGGCGCGGTATTGCCGATCTTGATGCTGCCGTCGGCGGCCTGCGCAGAAGCAAGGGGAATGAGGGCTGCAAGCAGAGTGAAGGCGCAAAGCGCGCGGCCACGTCGCATGACGTTCTCCCGTTTTGTTTTTGTTGGCCGGGAGTGTGCGCGCAGATCGGACGTGGTGACAGGCGCAGCAGCGAATATCAGACCCGCGGCGAGGGCGTTGCTGCATCGCGGCCGCTGATGATCTCCAGGACATCTGCGCCCGATGTGACGACGGGCAGCGCCTCGAAATCCGCGACGTCATCCAGCGCCGCATCGAGCAGGAGCCGATAGCGATCGCGCGGCACTTCGATGGCGCCAAAACTGCGCAGGTGATCCGTCACATATTGCGTATCAAGCAGGCCGTAGCCGCCGGCGATGAGCCGCGCGACCAGATGCACCAGCGCCACCTTGGAAGCATCACGCGCATGATGGAACATGCTCTCGCCGAAAAACGCGCGGCCGAGCGACACGCCATACAGGCCGCCGACCAGATCATCGTTTTCCCACACCTCGACACTGTGCGCATGCCCCATCTCATGGAGCGCGCCGTAGAGATCGCGGATGCGCTTGTTGATCCAGGTGTCCTCACGATCGGGCTTTGGCGCCGCGCATTCCGACATCACGCGCTTGAAGGCGCGATCGACGCTCACGGAGAACTGATCGGACCGTACCGTGCGCGCGAGACGCGAACTGATGCGAAAGCCATCGAGCGGGATGACGCCGCGGATTTCCGGCTCGACCCAGAAAAGGCCGGGATCATCAGCGCTTTCCGACATCGGGAAGATGCCGCAGGCGTAAGCGCGCAGCAGCAGTTCGGGCGTGACGTCGGATGATGCGGAGTCGCGTGAGCTCATATCGATAGGCTAACAGAATAGGGCGATAGGCGCGACCGTCTTGCTTGTCGCGGCATCCGGCCTAACCTGCGGGAACGGATGGGAGACCTGCATCATGACGGATCATCGCATCGTCGTTGTCGGCGCCGGGTTTGGCGGCCTCGAGACCGTGTATCGGCTGCGCGGCGTCAATGCCCGCATCACGCTGGTGGATCGCCGCAACCATCATCTGTTCCAGCCTCTGCTGTATCAGGTCGCGACAGCCTCGCTGGCCACGTCCGAGATCGCGTGGCCGATCCGCTATCTTCTGCGCGGGCGCAAGGACGTCACCACGCTGCTCGGTACGGTGATCGGTGTGGACCCCGTCGCGAAGCGTGTGCAACTCGATGACGGGCAGGCGCTGCCTTACGATACGCTGGTGCTCGCCACCGGCGCCGGCCATGCCTATTTCGGCCATGACGAATGGGAGCCGTTTGCGCCCGGCCTCAAGACGCTCGAAGACGCCACCACCATTCGCCGCCGCATCCTCACGGCCTTCGAGCGTGCCGAGGCCACCAGCGATGCAGGCGAGCGTGCGGCACTGCTGAATTTCGTCGTGATCGGCGCCGGCCCGACCGGGGTGGAGCTTGCCGGCACCATCGCCGAAATGGCGCGTTCGACCTTGCCGGATGACTTCCGCAATATCGACACCCGCAAGGCGCGTGTGGTGCTGGTCGAAGCCGGATCACGCGTGCTCTCCAACTTCCCGGAAGACCTGTCCGCCTATGCGCAGCGTTCGCTGGAAAAGCTCGGTGTCGAAGTGGCGCTCGGGCGTGCCGTCTCCGAATGCAGCGCCGAGGGCGTGGTCTATGGCGACACCCGCTTGCCGGCGCGGACGATCATCTGGGCCGCCGGCGTACGTGCGTCACCCGCAGCGGAATGGCTCGGCGTCGCCGCCGATCGTGCCGGCCGCTTGCAGGTCAATCCCGATCTCACGGTGCCCGGTCATCCCGACATCTTCGCCGTCGGCGACACCGTGAACATTGCGGCGCCCGATGGCTCGCCGGTCCCAGGTATCGCACCGGCCGCGAAGCAGGAAGGGCGCTACGTCGCCAATGCCATCAAGCAACGCCTGCGCGGCGAGACACCCGCGCGGTTCCGCTATCGGCATGACGGCAGCCTTGCGCAGATCGGCAAGCATCTCGCTGTCATCGACTTCGGTCGGTTCAGGTTGCGCGGTGCCATCGCGTGGTGGATCTGGGGCATCGCCCACATCTATTTTCTGATCGGGCTGCGCAACCGGCTCGCGGTCGCCCTGAACTGGCTGTGGATCCATACGCTCGACCAGCGCGGCGCGCGGTTGATCACGCAGGGGCGTGCAGTACTGGATCGTGTCAAGAAACGCGGGATGGACGAGGCGGCCTAGCAGTTACTTGGCCGCGTTCACCGCCAGTTTCGGCGCCGTCTTCGCCACCGCGCTGAAGCGCAGGATGACGCGGGTGCCGGTGTGATCGGGATCGCGCTCGACGGTGGCGTCGAGCTTGTTGGCCATGGCGCTGACGATGCGCTGGCCCATGCCGGTGGAGCGCGGATCGGCCTTCACATTGAGGCCGACGCCGTCATCGGTGACAGACAATTCGAGATCGTCGCCCGAACCGTTCAGCACCACATGGATCGGGCCGGCGCCGTCGGGATAGGCGTATTTGACGGCATTCATCACCAGTTCGTTGACGATGATGCCGATCGCCACCGCGCGATCCGGATCGATCTCGATCAGCTCGGCCTTCAGCGTCAGCCGTGACATGCGATTGCCTTCGGCAGAGCGGCGCAGGTCTTCGAGCAGGGCTTCAAGATACTGGTTCAGCAGCACGCTGTTGAGGTCGTGCGAGGTGTAGAGGCGACGATGCACCTGGGCGACGGCGGCAACGCGGCCCATCGCATTGGTGAGCGCGACCTTCACATCGTCTTCGCGTGCAGAACTCGCCTGCAGATGCAGCAGCGAGGCGATGATCTGCAGCGAATTGCCGACGCGGTGATTGACCTCGCGCAGCAGCACTTCGCGCTCGGCAGCAAGCGCCGCGTAGCGGTCGCGCGAGGCATGGACTTCTGCCTCGGCGTCGTCGCGCGCCTTCATGATCTTGGCCTGCCGGATCGCCGTGTCGCAGGCCACGGTCAGCAGCGGGATGAAATCGCCCGACGTGTCCTTGACGAGATAGTCGGCGGCACCGGCCTTCAGCGCCGTGACGGCGATCTTGCTGTCCTGCGATGCCGTCACGAACACGACCGGCGGCGGCGACGGCAGGTTCTGGATCAGGTCCAGCACTTCGAGCCCGTCGAGGCCCGGCATATACTGATCCAGTGCGATGACATCGACACCGCCCGCCTTGATGCGCGCGATGCCGGCTTCGCCATTGTCGCAATGTTCGACCAGATAGCCCTGTCGCTTCAGGCCACGCTCCACCAGCCGCGCGAGACCCGCGTCGTCGTCGATATACAGCAGCGTGGGTGTGGCAGTCGTGGTCATGGAGCGGCTTGCGGTACCTGGATCACAGAGAAAAACAGACCGAGCTGTCGGATCGCGTTGGCGAAGTTTTCGTAGTTCACCGGCTTGGTGATGTAGACGTTACATCCCAGCTCGTAGCAGCGCTTGATTTCCTGCGCGTCGTCGGTGGTGGTCAGGACCACGACCGGCGCATATTTGAGATATTCGTTCTCTTTGACCCGGCGCAGGATATCGATGCCGGTCATATCGGGCAGATTGAGATCGAGCAGGATCAGCAGGGCGTCACCCTTGTGGGTTGTGCCCTTGCCATCCGGCCCGAACAGATAGGCGAGGGCCTCTGTACCGTTGGTGAACGGCTTGATCTCATTGTTGACACCTGAGCGCCGGATATTGCGCTCAATCAGACGGGCATGACCCTCGTCGTCCTCGATCATGATGATGGTGACGGGACTGCTCATGATGCTTCGTTCCTGCTCTTGCCCGTCCATCTGGCGGGCAAAGTGACGGTGAAAGTGCTGCCATTGCCGAGTTCTGACGACACCGACATGGTGCCGCCCAGCCGGCGCACAAGGGCGCGCACATGCGCCAATCCAATACCTTGGCCGGGCCTGTCCTGTGTACCCGCCCGGCGGAAAAGATCAAATATCCGCTGATGATCCTTGGGATCGATGCCGCGGCCATTGTCGATCACCTCGAAAATGGCAAAGCCCATCTTGGTGCGGCCCTTGATCCGGATATCGCCGGGGACGCCGGTTTTCAGATATTTCAGCGCATTGTCGATCAGGTTGCCGAAGATCTGTTCCATTGCCAGGCGGTCGCTGACGATGTCGGGCAGCGGCTCCACATGGATCGAGGTTTCTGTCTCGGACGCCTGATGCGCCACGGTGGAGGCGATGTTCTCGATCAGCTCGCGTGTATCAATCTTGACCGGCTTGAATTCGCGCCGGCCCTCGCGGGTCAGGTTGAGGATGGCGCTGATCAGCCGGTCCATCTTGCCGATCGACGACTTGATGAAGCCGAGCGCCTCGCTGAAGTCGGATGACAGCTGCTTGTCCTCGGCGGGAAGTGCCGGCTCGGGCAGGTTGCCGTCGGTGTCGGGGACGACCGGTTCTTCATTGGCCAGCGTGGCAATGCGGCGGAAGATGTCGCCGCGCAATTCTTCGAGCTCGCTGGTGAAGCCCATGATGTTCACCAGTGGCGAGCGCAGGTCGTGGCTCACGATATAGGCGAAGCGCTGGATTTCCTCATTGGCCTCGCGCAGGTCCGCGGTACGCTCCTGCACGGTGGTTTCGAGGTTGAGGTTGCTGTCGCGCAGCTTGGCTTCGGCCTCGTCGCGGGCATTCGACGACTGCCGCACCAGGAAAACCGAGGCGGCGGCGAACAGCACGACGAGGGCCGAACCGGCGATCGTGATGAGGGAGGCCCATTGCTGGCTCTCGTCCGCGGTTTTGGTGCGTTCGACGAACAGGCGGCCTTCCTCGGCCCGCATGGCGCGGGTGATGTCGGCAATGGCCTGCACGGCTTCATTGGCACCGCCGCGGCGCAGGATCTCGATGCTGGTCTGGACTTCGTTGTTCTTGATGCGATCGATGCCGCGGCCGAATTCGGCGAGGCGCTGTTCAACTGCAGCGCGCAGCTTGGCGGTGTTGGCGATCTGGGCCGGGTTGTCGTTGGCGAGCTTCACCAGCCTGTCCACTGCCGGCATGATGGCCGCGGAAGAGGCCTCGTATTCGGTGAGGAATTGAGGGCCGGCCGACAGCAGATAGGCGCGTGTCGCGCTTTCGGTGCGGCGGATTTCCAGCAGCAGGTTGGAAATCTGGTTCTGGACCTCGACCGTATGGGTGACCCAGCGGGAATCATCGCGGGCGCGATTGACCAGGATCACGGACGCGGCGCTGATGGCGACGAGCACCAGCAGCCCGGCCGAGAGCAGGGCGATTTGCCAGAATGCGCGTTTGCGAGCCGCGTTAGCAGTCACAGCGGGCTCGCAACGGTTTTTGCAGGAATTTCAACACATCCCCCGGGGAACCGGGAGTTCCCGGTACCCCACAAACGCCGATCATGCGAATTGGTTCCATCGGCGTTTGAGGATTCTCATAGCCCGTTATTTGGCGGCTTTGCCGGCCAGATACTGTTCGAGCCAGTGGATGTGGTAGTCGCCCTCGATCATGTCCTGCTCGCGGGCAAGCTTCCGGAACAAAGGCAGGGTGGTCTCGACGCCGTCCACCACGATCTCGTCCAGAGCGCGGCGCAGCCGCATCAGGCACTCCGGGCGGTTCTTGCCGTGCACGATCAGTTTGCCCACCAGCGAGTCGTAATAAGGCGGGATGCGATAGCCCTGATAGACAGCGCTGTCGATGCGGACGCCGAGGCCGCCCGGCGGGTGATACTGGGTGATGGTGCCGGGCGAGGGCCGGAAGGTCTCCGGATTCTCCGCATTGATGCGGCACTCGATGGCATGGCCGATGATGTTCACCTCGTCCTGGGTGCAGGGCAGGTCGCCGCCGGCGGCGATGCGGATCTGCTCCAGCACGAGGTCGATGTCGGTGATCATCTCGGTGACGGGATGCTCCACCTGGATGCGGGTGTTCATTTCGATGAAATAAAACTCGCCGTCCTCATAGAGGAATTCGATGGTGCCGACGCCGAGATACTTCATCTCCTGCATCGCCTTGGCGCAGATGCCGCCGATCCTGTCGCGCGCTTCCTTGGAGAGGATCGGCGACGGGCCTTCTTCCCAGACCTTCTGGTGGCGGCGCTGCAGCGAGCAGTCGCGCTCGCCGAGATGCAGCGCGCCGCCGCGGCCATCGCCCAGCACCTGGATCTCGATGTGGCGCGGTTTTGTCAGGTATTTTTCGAGATAGACCGAGGCGTCGC
>Ga0102592_1001274_pt1 | contig 29787 bp, 34 predicted proteins | sample AraplaCol_mMF_r2_FD_76861 | JGI IMG/M metagenome (GOLD analysis project Ga0102592, IMG submission 76861) | Arabidopsis root microbial communities from North Carolina, USA - plate scrape MF_Col_mMF_r2 (SPADES assembly) (version 2) | ecosystem: Host-associated > Plants > Roots > Endosphere...
CGATCATCCTGAAGGATGATCAGCTCAGCATTGATGGAGCGCTGGTCACCTCTGCCGACATCGGGTCGAGCAATGGTCTGATCCATGGTATCGACAAGGTCAACATGCCGACCAAGCAGTAACCGCCAGCGGGTGTCAACGGCGAGGGCTTCCCTCGCCGTTCTTCTGCGCCCTCATCTATTCAGAGTGGCGGCGCCTCGCGATAGGTGGCGGGGCCCGAACAAGACCTCTGTCTCTGACTGTCCAGGGGCAGCATGTCGCCGTGACCGATAACGGACATTTCTCATGCCGTTACCCGCGGCCGGCGTCGGTCTCAAGCTCAAGCTGGGTGGTGAAGCCGCCGACGCCAGTGATGTTGTGCGTGGCCTTGGCGATCAGCCACGCCGTGTCGTCGATCTCGCTCTTGAAGCCGCGCACGCGCAGCTTCTGTTCCGGGAATAGGTCAGCGCGCCCGAGCGCGAGCGTGAATTCCATCGTCGCGGCGCCGCGGCGCACGCGGTTCCACTCCGCTTTGGCGTGCTCTTTCGCTTCCGCCTCGCTGTTGTAGGTCTCGCGCAACCGCTTGGCGTTGCCGCTTTCGCCGACCAGCACGGACTTGCGATTCGCGCCGGGCTTGTTGTTCCAGTACGCACGCACGCCGCTGTAGGTTTCGCGATCGGCCAGCGCATAGCGGTGCCGATCGCCGCTGGCGCGCGTGATGAGCGCGCTGGGCAGCGGCGTACCGCCGGCGGTGGTGCCACTGCCAATCGGCATGAACACCAGGTTGCCGGCCTTCACCGTGGCGACCGCGTCGTACCGCTGCCCCAAGCGCGTGAGCAGATGCACGTCGCTCTCGCCGGTCTGGTCCAGGTGCGCAATCGCGATGCCGGCCAGCGCCGGCGCGATGCGTGCCTGCAGGCCGTGCTCGCCGGCGAGGTTGCGCACCACGTCGCCGAGCGTGACCTGGTGCCAGCTGCGTTCGCGCCGCGTGCGCATGGGGTGCGTCAGATCCGCGCTGCGAGCGCGCACGGTAATCACGTCCGGCGAACCGCTGTGCTCGACTTCGTCGACGCGGAACGTGCCCTTGTCGACCAGGCCCGCGTCGATCCAGCCGAGCGCCACCGACAGCTCCACGCCGCGCTTCGGCAGTGCCATGCGGCCGTCGTGGTCGTGGATCCGCAGGTCGAGCTGGTCGGCTTCGCCACCGCGCGACTCGGTGAGCGTCAGATCGAGCAGGCGCGGCCGCATGCGGTCGGCCAGATCTTTGCCGTCGAGCACCACCCGCCACGCGGGGATGGAGTAGGGCGCCGTTTCCGCGGTCATGCGTGCACGGCCTGCTCGTTGGCGTTCGCGCTTTCGTCGACGCGCAGCAGCGACAGCTGGAACTCAATGCGCCGCGCGGCGCCGTCTTCGAAGAACAGCGTCTTGGTGGCGGACAGCGAAGTGATCGCGAAGGCGCCGTAGACCACACCGGTGCCGTCGACGAGCGACAGCGGCCGTCCTTCGTTCGCCAGGTCGCGCAGCAGATCCAGCGATGCGGTGTTGCCGGTCAGCGGCGGCGCGACGATGCCGCTCAACTCGATGGTTTCGTCGCCCGGGCCGATGTACTGGTGCGCGGCACGCGCGCCGACGCGCTCGCTGCTGGCGTGGCGCCATGACATCGCGTGTTGCAGCTGCTGGTACGCCAGCTCGGGGAGGGAAAACACGAAGGTGCCCAGGGCCATCATCATCGCGGCGTTCCTCAGTCCTCGTAGTCGCCCAGGCGCGAGCGCTTGCGCGCGGCGTCCTGGCGATCGCGTTCGTCGAGCTGGCGGCGCACTTCGGCGCCGATCGCCTGCGCGTCCATGCCAGCGGCGTGGATGTGCATTTCGTAGTGGCGCACGTCGGCGTTTGCCGCTGCGGGCGAGCTGCGCGTGATCGGCGGCCGGGAGTCGAGCGCGATCGCCGGCGACGCAGCCGCGGCTATCGCGAGGCCCGCGCCCGCCTGGCGCATGCGCTGGCCGAGCGCGTCGATCTGGCGCAGCGGTGCGCTCTGGCCGCGCTGCAGGCCGCCGGCGAGGCCTTGCATGGTGTAGCCGCCCAGCTGCGCGAACACGCGCGACGGGCTGTGAATGCCGAGCTTGCCCTTGAACCAATCGACCACCCTGCCGGCAATGCCGGTGATGGTGTCGTCCACGGCCTTCAGGCCGCCCAGCAGGCCGCGCACGAGCCCTTGCATGAGCTGGCCACCGATTGCCTGGAAGCGCGTCCACAGGCCACCCAGGAAGCCGAGCACGGCGCTCCAATGCGTGATGAGCAGGCCGAGCGGGGACCAGGCGAACACGCCTTTCAGGAACTTCCACAGCGTGCCGGCTTTCGCCTTGAGCCAGTCCCACGCCTGGCCGACTGATGCGCTGACGCTTTCCCAGATGCCGCTCAGCATCGGGCCGATCGTTCCCCAGTTCTTCCAGATCAGGTACGCGACGCCGGCGAGCAGCATCAGCACGATGCCGATCGGGTTCGCGGTGATCGCCATGCCGACCATGCGGATGGCGCCGGCCACCAGCGGCAGAACGCGACCGCCCAGGCCGAGCAGCAGCTTCGCCATGCCGCCGAACAGCGGGCCGGCGGTGGTGAGTGCCATCTGCAGGCCCGCGAAGGGCATCAGGATCGCGCCCACGGCCAATGCGAGCGCGCCGGCGGCGATCATCAGGCCGGTGAGCACGGCGGCCACCTTGAACAGCGTGCCGGCCAGGCGCGGGTTCTCCTTCGCCCACAGCTGGAAGCGTTCGGCCGCGGTGGTGATCAGGCCGATCAGCTTGCGGATGTCCGGTGCGGCCGCTTCGGCGACCGTGGCCAGCCCGTTGACGAGCGTGCCGGACGCGGCGTCCCACAGGTTGCGCAACGTGCCCAGCTGCGAATTGACGCGCTGCTGCAGGCTCGCCTGGTTGGCGAGCTTGGTCTGCACTTCGGCGTAGCCGCCGGCGCCCTTGGAGATCAGCAGCGACACCGCCTGCAGCGTTTCGGCGTCGTCGCCGAACAGCTTCTTGATGACCGCGAGCCGATCGGCGGTGTTAAGGCGTTCGAGCTTCTGCAGCTGCGCGAACATCTGATCGAGGCCGCCGAACTCGCCCTTGCCGTTGGAGAAATCGAGCGCGATGCCGGTGTTCTTGATCAGGTCGTTGGCCTTGGCCAGCTTGGTCTCGTCCAGCGAAGCCTGGAACACCTTGCGGAACGCGTTGCCCGCCGCTTCGCCCTTCATGCCCGCCTGATCGGCCATCACCAGCAGCGGCGCGAACATGCGCGCGGCATCGATGCCGGAGCGCTTGAGCACGTCCATGGAGGAGGTGAGCTTGCTGAAGCCCTGCAGCATGTTGTCGGCGTCGACGCCGAGGTAGAACGTGCGCTGGATGACATCGCTCAGCGCCATCATGTCGCGCTCGCTGGTGCGCGTGGCGTCCTGCAGCTTCGCGGCGAACTCCGCCGCCTCGCTGTAGCCCATCTTGAGCTGCACGCCGAGGTAGCCGGTGGCTTCGCCCAGGCCGCCGAGGATGACCTTCGCCGACATGCCCTGGCGGCGCAACATCGTCATCATTTCGTAGAAGTCGGCGGTGGTGCCGGGCAGGCGATTGCCCAGGCGCTGCGCGAGCGCGTCGATCTGCGCGAACTCGGCGGCGACTTGCCCATTGGCACCCATCATCGACGCGCGCAGCTGCGTGGCGGCGTCTTCCTGCGCGGCGAACGCGGCGACCGGCGCGCCGATCCCGCGCGCGGCGATCGTGCCCGCGGCGATCGCGCCGGCGCCGTGCCCGGCCAGCGTCATGCCGGCCGAGTGCATGCGCTGCATGCGCTGCTGCGCGCCGGCGAGGCGCCCCAGACGGCGGCGCTGCTCCTCAATCGCGGTGTTGGCCTTGCCGATGTCGGCCTGCAGCGTGCGCTCGTGCACCGCCAGCCGGTGCGTGTCGATGCCGGCCGCTTCCAGCGCCTTGCGCGCGCGTCCCAGCTCCAGGCGCTGCTGCACCTCCGCATTGCGCAGCTTGCCGAACACGTCGGCCTGCTTGCGCAGCGCGGCGGTCTGCTCTGCGGTGGGCGCTTCGGCGGTGTTGACCGCATCGGACAGGCGGCGCAGCTCGCGTTCGGCGAGCTGCAGCTGCTGGCGCGTGCTGCCGAGCTGGGTTTCGAGCTTGCGAAAACCGGTGATGTCGCGCTGCGCGCTTTCCAGGCGCTTCAGCTCGCCCTGCGTGGCGCGCAGGGCCTTCGACGTCGCGGTGCTCCCGCCCATGATGCGCTTGAGCGGACCGGACGCGCGGTCGATCGCGGCGAGCAGCACCTGCAGGCGCAGCGTTTTGGCGGCCATGTCAGCGCTCCCCCTTGCAGGGCGCGCCGACTTGGTCAGCGATGGCGACGGCAGCGCGCCCCGAGGAATCCCCCGAGCATCAGGGAGCTGCCAATAAGCACCAGCGCGAACCCCACGACGCCTGACACCATCAGAACGCTGATGACGAAATTCTGCATTCGCGAACGTTACCACGTCAGTCGGCTCCGCTTCGTTCTAGGGCGCGCTCGCGCCATTCCATCAGTTCGGTGAGGGACATTTCGAACATCGCCGCCGGTGGCCAGTGAAAGACGGCGGCGATGTCCGCCATGGCGTCTTCTACGCGGCGGGGAAAAGGGCAGCCCGATCCGCCTTCGTCATGAAAAAACCGACCACCTCGCCGGCGAACGCCGCCAAGTCGACCAGGTCGAGCTGGCTCACTTCGTGCGCGGTGAGCGTCGGATTGGTGATGCGCGGCAGCACGACGTGCAGCGCGGCCACGTCGGACTTGATCAGATCCGCGATCGACACCCCACGCAGCTCACCGGCGGCGGGCTTGCGCAGGGTGACGCGCTCGATCTCCTGATCGCCGCGGATGATCGGCGTCTCCAGCGTGATGCTAGCGGTGGTTGGCGATTGCGGCTTAGCGGCCTCGATGGCTGCGGTGTCGGTCTTCGACATGGGTCTCTCTCTCACAGGAAGGAAAAAGCGGCCCGGCCTTCCGACCGGGCCTGGGATCACACGCCGATGGCGCGTCGCTGTTCGGCCAGGCGATCGACGCCGCCGATGATCTCGATCATGTTGACGAAGTCGATTTCGGCCTCGACCACGCCGTTGATCGTCAGCTTGTAGTAGCTGCAGGCGCTCTTCACCGTGAACTCGGTGTCGTCGCCGGCCTTCGCCGAACCGGCCGCGATTTCCGCATGACGGCCGCGCACGACGATCTCGATTGCGTCGACCAGGCCCGTGTCGTCGCGCTGGTACGCGCCGGCGAAACGCAGCTGCACGGCGTCGTGACGGATCGCGCCGAACTGTCGGAAGATCGAGCGCATGAAGCCGCCGTACTTGTGCTCCAGCTCGATTTTTTCCATGCCGAAGTCGTGATCGACTTCGCCGCTCATGCCACCGCCGCGGTAACCCTCCATCTTGCGGGTGAGCGTGGGCAGCGTGACTTCGACGACCTGGCCGAGAAAGCTCTCGCCGTCGTCGAACAGGTTGAAGTTCTTGAGTTTGCGGGGCAGTGCCATGGACGTCGTCTCCGGGATTCAGGCAGGGAAGGGCGATCAGCCGGTGACGCCGGCGGCGAAGTCGGCGAGATAGCGATCGGTAATGCGCTGGTTCAACGTCAGGTTTTCCAGCGGCGGCACCGGCGTGTAGTCGTAGTCGATGTGCAGCTCGCCGGCGGCCAGCGTGGCGGTGGTGTTCACCGTTTCGTCGTACCAGCAGTTCGCGTCGATGACGTAGCCGCTGGCCTTCAGCTCGCGGAACTTCGCGTTGATCGACTCGATGATGTCCTTCACCAGCGATCGGCTCATCGGCTTGTCGATCGCCCACAGCAGACCCTCGGCGATGGTGTCGGCGAGCACCTGCGCGGTGCGCGTGGCCGATTCGAAGGCGAACAACGGATCGTCGCTGCAGGTGCGCGAGCCCCAGAAGCGGTAGCCGTTGGCGTTGACCAGCGTGGTCACGTCGCCGGCATTGAGGAACCCCGCGTCAGTCGTCGGATCCTGCAGATCCCAGTGCACGTCGCGCGAGATCCCGGTGACACCGGCGACGGCGACGTTGGACAGCGTCTTGTGCCAGCCCTGCTCCTGGTCGATCTTCGCGCGCAGGCCCGCTGCGCGGGCGGTGGCGAACGCCGGCGCGCTCGCGCTGGCGGTGGTGTCCCAGCTGATGAAATCCGGCCAGATCACCATCAGCTCGCGCGCGTCGAAGTTGTCGCGATACAGGACCGCGGCTTCCTTGTCGGCGCTGGCGGCGGCGCTGATGTAGGCCATGGCGCGCAGCTTCTTCGCGACGATCGCGAGCGCAGCGGCGACGGGCTGCGTGTCCACGCCCGGGCAGGCGAGGATGCGCGGCTTCACGCCCAGCTGGCTCTGCGCGGCGAGCAGCGCCTGCATGCCGGTGTAGGTCGCGCCGGTGGTCGCGCCGATGACGTTGGTGGTGGTCGACGCGTCATCGGCGCCGGTTTCAACGCGCACCACGACGGTGAACGGATCGGCCTGGTCGGCGATCGCCTGCAGCGTCGCGCGCAGCGTGCCGTTGGTGCCGGCCTTCGCGATCGCGGCGCGCAGGTCGGTCAGCAGCACCGGCTTGTTGAGCGGGAAGGCGACGGCGTCGGCGTCGTTAGACGTGCAGACCACGCCGACCACAGCCGTCGACACGGTGCGGAGCGGGCGCGAGCCCTGGTTGACTTCGATGACGCGTATGCCGTGGTGGTATTCGGTGGGCATGGTGAGGCTCCTCGGATCAGATGAAACGGCTGCGCAGCGGGATGGTCAGGCGGGTGTACTCGTTGGTCGGCGCCACGTCGGTGCGGCGGCCTTCGAGATCGAGCGTGAACGTGCCGGGTTCGTTGCCGGGCACCAGATCGATGCGGGTGAGGCGAATGCGCGGTTCCCAGCGCATCAGCGCGGTCGCGGTCGTGCCGAACAGCTTCATGCGCGTTGCACCGTTGAACGGCTGGTCGATCAGCTCGGGAATCAGCGAGCCGTAATCGCGGCGCATGACACGCGTGCCGATCGGCGTGGAGAGGATGTCGGCGATCGACTGGCGCAGGTGCTCGACGCCTTCGATCGCGCGTCCCGTGGCCGCGTTCATGCCCCTCACTGCGGCGGCCCCGACACCGCACCGCCGGCCATCACGCCCAGGTGCTTGTGATCCTTGAGGCTCTTGCCGGCGCCGACCACGTCGGTTTGCGCGGTGAGCGTTTGGCTGACGCCGGCGTCGCCGTTGGTTTGCGTGTTGCCGTTGAAGGTGCTCTCGCCGTTGACGGTGAGCGGCCCGTTGATGGTCACGCCGCCGTCGGCGGTCACTTCCACCGTGCCACCGCCCGGCAATGTCGCGGTGAGCGCGTGCGCGGCATCGTCGTACTGGATCAGCGCGCCGTCGCGGTATCGCACCAGGTGCGTGCTGGCTTCGCCGGCGGGGGCCGGAAACGCGTCGGAATAGACGCCGCGCAGGAACACCGCGCCGTGCGTGTCGCCGCCTGGGCAGAGCAGCACGCCCTGTTCGCCGACGACCGGTGCCGACCACTCGATGGTGTCGCCGGCGCGCGGTACGAACCACGGTACGAAGTCGGTCTTTACCTCGCCGGTGTCGATGCGGCAACGCGCGGCGGCGAGATCCACCTCGGCGACGGTGCCGAGGCGGATCGAGTTGCCAAGCTGGCGTTGAAGTTCGGCGACGGCGTGCATAGCGCCATCGTCGCGGCCATCTCGCGCGCGCGCATCGCGCTTGGCGTGTTGTGCGCTGGATTACACGACGGGATCAGACCCAGCCGGACGCACTGGATCGCATGGAGAACACACCCGTCCGAACGGTGACGCCATTGCGGATCAGCGATGCTTTCACCGTGCAGCTGCGTTCCTGAAAATTCGCGCTCGCCGACGTGACGGATGCGGCGATAGAGCACGTGCGCTGCTGAGTGAGCGAGTAGCGGCCCAAACCGTTTGGCGCGGTGCCGGATAGCAGTTCGAAGAGGATATCGTACTCGCCGGCGCCGGCGCCCGGGTCAATCCACGTGCCGGCGCGCTCCTGAACGTTGGCGCTGTTGCCGCCGCCTGCGGCCAACTCGCGACCCTGCCAAGAGCCGTCGGCCTCGAAGTAGACGATGCACGTTGCCGACGTGGTGCCGCTGGAGTTCGTCTTCGCGGAGTTGCCCGACACCAGGCTCATGCCATCGAGGCCGAGCTTGTAGACCGCCGTGCCTTTGGCCGCCCAGAAGTTCGACACGTCGACGCCGTCCTGCCGGTACCCCACGTCGGCGCGCTTCTGCCCGTACTTCAGCGCGGCATAGCGCAGTGGCACGCCGCCGCCGCGCAGGTTTGTCACGGAGGGTCCATCGCCGATCACGTCCCAGTCGAACAGATCGTCGAAGTCGATGCCGCCGCTGCGGATGCCGCGGGCCATGTTAGCGGGCCGCCTTCAGCGCGGTGATCTCCGCACGCAGCTCGTCGACGATGTCGGCCAACTGCGCGATCGCGCGATACGCCGGCGGCATCACCTGGTCGAGCTTGATCGTGGGCACGTCCTCGCCGTTGAATTCAACGCCGTGCGGGTTCACTACCTCGGGCATGATCTCCATGAATTGCTCTGCATCGAAGAACAGCCGCTGGCGGCCGTCATCGACGTACTCAGGCTTGTAGCGGCCGATCAGCGTGGCGATTCGCCGCACCTCGGCGAGGCCGTACGGCATCGGGCCGTCCACGTTCTTCAGCTTGCGCGAGGAGCCGAAGTCGAATCCGCCACCGGTCAGCAGCGCGCCACCGGGCATGATGTAACGGCCACCGTCCCAGTGCAGGTAACGATCACCGGTGAAGAAGATGACGCCCGTGCCGTTGCCGCGCGTGGCGGTAACGTCCTGAAAAGCAACAGCGGCGCCCAAGGTCGCCTTGGTGTTGGGGTTGAAGTTGCCCGACGTCCACACGTTGTTGCCGTTGATCGAAAGCGACTTGCTGGCCTTGTCGAAGGCGAAGCCTTGACCTTTCGATCCGGAGTAGATGCCGAAGCTGCCGCTGTTGGAGTACACGTACCAATCGTCGACTCCGAAGGCGATGTTGCATTCGCCGCCGTTGCCAGCGCCGACTTTCACACCGGTGCCGGTGAACTGCGGGTTATTCAGGGGCGCCTTGCTGTTCGGATCGAAGTTGCCCGTATGCCACAGCGCCCGGCCGTTCCACTCGGCGTTACCGTTCGGCGGCAGCGCGAGCGTGGTGGCGATGTCGTTGCCCGCGTCGTTGTGGCGGATGAGGCGGATGGTGTCGGTGGCGCGGTCCCACTGCAGTGCGCCGCGCAGGCGTCCCGCTTCATCGCGCAGCCAGTACGTGGAGTTGGTTTCTGCCAAGGCGCTGATGCCGATGTTGCCGGACATGGCGTTGAGGACGCCCTGGAACGTCGCCGAGCCGGTGAACTGCGGGTTGTTGATGCGTGCCTTCGCATCGAGCAGCTGCTGCAGGTTGGTGATCTGCGACACCGGCAGCGCGGGGATGCGCGCGGTGTCGAACGTGCCCGACGTGATGTCGGCCGCGGCGTGCGTGTGCGAGCTGGGCGGGAACGTCGTCGGGCGATCAGTCACTTCCAGCCAGCTCGGCCACCGCGTGGCCGACGCGGGCGGATTGAGGATGTCCGACCACTGATGCGCGTGGGCGGTGGGCGTGAACATCGCGGGCTTGCCGGTGAGGTTCGCCCAATCGCGATACCAGCTGCCCTCCTGGCCATCGAGCTTGTCCGCGTCCAGGCCTTTGCCGTGGCCTTCGTCGCGCAGCGCAGCGGCGCCCAGGCCGATCGCGGCGCGAATGGCCGCCGCGGTCGCCAAGGCCAGCAAGCCCTTCACGAAGCCGCTGGGCGCGCCCTCGCCGAAGCGGCCGTCCAGCGCTGCTTTCATGCCAGCCGGCGTCACGGCGCGCGTGGGGTCGGCGCCGGCGATCGACTCGGCGGTGTCGGCCAGTTCGACAACGCCGGCCACGGTGGTGGTCGCGGGTGGATTCAGCCACTCGGCGCTGCCGAAGCTGATGTTGGTCGCGTTGATCTGGGTGAAGCGCACGTCCGACTGCAGGAGCAGCATCGCCGCGGATGCTTTTTGCATGATGTAGTCGGGCGTTTCGCCGGCGTGGCTGTAGACAGCGAACAACGTGCCGTCGCCCAGGTACAGGCCGAACCCGCGCAGCGTGTAGCTGTCGGTGCTGTCGTCGCGGATCGTGATGTGGATCGTGTCGTTCGCCACCGCGGCGCCACCAAACGTGGTCAGGCGCTTCAGCTCGCTCGGCAGCGTCGTCGCGCCTGGTGCGCTGAACACCTGGTCGGTGAGGCCGACGTGCGAGATCAGCACCGGCGCCGTGCCGGTGTTCTCGGCGTTAATGATCGCGGCGATGCCCGCCGGCGTGACGTGTAGCTGCAATGCGCTCATGGAGTTTCCTGTGGTTCGACGGCCTGCAGCTGCAGGCGACGGCAGACAGCAACGCGGCCGCCCGCGACGACACCGACGCCGGCGGCGGCCTGCAGGCCTTGGGTGAACGAGAAGTGCGATCGGACGGGCTTCGTGCGCGAGACTTCGCCGATCACGTCGTCGACGAACTGCGCCGTCGCGGTTTCGCCGCCTTCGCCCGCGAGCGTGAGCAGCATTTCGAACGTGTGCGGCTCGCCGGGCGGATCCAGCTGCCACCACTCGCGCAGCTGCACCGAGCCACCGAACGCAGCCACGACCGCACGCACGCTCGCCGCGGTGCCCTTGCTGCGTTGGATCGCGATGGCGGCGCGCAGGCGCGCCCGCTTGATGTGCTCGGGCCAGTACGGCTTCCAGGCGTCGATCGACAACGCCCAGGCCAGCCACGGCAGTAGTTCCGCGGGGCAGGTGTCCGGGTTCCACAGATCACGCAGCGGCGTGGGCACGTCGCCCAGACGCGCAGTCGCGCCTTCGAATGCGCGCTCCAGCGGCGACGCGTTCGGCGGCAGCAGGCTACTCATCGACGCCGCCGGCGATGATGTTGATGCCGGTGCACCAGGACGCCTGCGTGCGATCGATCACCAAGCCTTCGGCCGGCGACGCGATCTCCACGCGCTGCACGCCTTCGGAGTGCAGCACGGAATAGATGCCCGACAGCGGAACGTCTCGGCCAAGGCGGTGCGAATCGGTGATGTAGCGCTCCAGGCGCTTCTGGGATTCGGCCAGCACCAGCGCCGCATCCGGCCCCGCGTACGTGTAGACCGTCGCTTCGACCGCGTAAGGCACGATGGTGGCGGCGCGCACGGTCACGTGGTCGGTGAGCGGACGCACGGCGTCGTCGGCGAGCTTGGCGGCGACCGCGTCGACCAACGCCAGGCTGGGCGTGCCGTCGCCGGCGCGGGCGAGCACGGTCACGACGACTTCGCCGGGCGACGGACTGGTCGCGGATGCGTCGAGCACGCCGGAATCGGCGCTGAGCGCGTGGAACACGTACGCGCCCTCCGGGCCGGCCACGCTGAAGCCTTCCGGCGCGAGCTGGATGCGGCGGCGGAATTCCGCGTCGCTTTCCATGGTGGGCGGAATGCTTTGTTCGGGCACGCCGGGCGCGAGCTGCAGACGCGCCACGCCGAGCAGCGCACCGAGCTGGTCAAGATCCGATCCGACCGCGTACGCGAGCATCACGGCGCGTGCCGCTTCGTTGCAGCGCTGGCGCAGGTTCATCTCGCGGTAGGCGGCGACCTGCAGGCCTTTGAACAGCGGATCCGATTCGGTGAGCGCGTCGATCTCGGGCGCGAGCTCGCGCAGCTTCGCGACCATCTGGGCATAGATGACTTCGAAGTCGAGCTGTTCGACGACGGCAGGCGCGGGCAACCGCGAAAGGTCAACGGCGGTGAAGGACATGACGACACCAAGCGCACAGGTGCAATCAAGATTTCAATGCTCGCCGTTGGCAGCAACGACTCCGCAATGTAGAGCTCGCTTCTACGGACCTGACGAAAGTGAAGCCGTGTAATCGCGGGGTGAAGCTAGCGTGACTTGTTCGACTGCAATTTGCCTCCCGGCAGCTTGTAGCGCAATCTCAGGTCGCTCCCTTGGCGCATTGCTCGCATGGAACAACACTCATGAAGCTTCTGCTAGTGGAAGACAATCACGACCTGGCCGAGGTTCTGAGTGAGGCGCTGAAGTTGGAGAAGTACGATGTCGTCCACGCCGCTACTCTCAAAAGCGCGTTCTTAGCGCTCGACGATGGGTATCGACCGGACGGCGCAATGCTCGATGTCAATGTGGATGGGCGCACCGTCTTCGACGTTGCGGACCATCTGGATGCCGCCGGGATCCCATTCTTTTTTGCCAGCGCCGCCCGCCGCGAGGAGATCCCATACCGTTTTGCCGCGCGCCAGTTGCTGGGCAAGCCATACACGTTGGAGGGCCTATGCGACGCGCTGCGGCACATACTGCGAGGGATAATTAGCGAACGTCCGCAACATGACGGACGTGCCGGAACATCAAGTTAGGTGTTCGAGCAGTAGCTCGCGGATCGTCTGTCGATCTGCGTCGGTGAAGCCCAGCAGTTCACGGCGCTCATATCGCACGGTGGGCCCGTCGGCGGTGACGCGATCGCTGAGGCCTTCCTGGTGCACGCATGCGATGCGCGCGACGCGGCCCAGAAAGCCGACCGCAACCTCCTGCTCGTTGGCTTGCACCTTGAAGTGCTTGGCCTTCGTGAGCCCTTGGAACATGCGATCGGCGCGGCGCTTGATCTGTCCCGACTGGGCTCGTTTGCGCGGGGCGTAGGCGCTCCCGTCGGGGTTGCGCTGCTCGCGGATGCGTTGCACCTGGCTGCGGCGCAGCGCGGTGCCGACCAGGCGCGCCAGGCGTTTGCGCGCGGCCGGCTGCAGCTTCGCCAGCAAGGGCCCGGCCCATCCTTCTAGCTGCTGCAAATCGTCCATGCGTCAGCCTGCCGGCGAATCCCAGCCGCCGATCCAGTCGCCTTTGAGGTAAACGTCCCAGCGCCCCGCCGGGAACGGCGCTTCCAGCTCGGGTTCCAGGTAGTGCTCTACGTCGTAACCGCCGCCGGCGCGCGGATGCACGCCGACGCTTTCGGTCAGCGGCAGCTTGATCTCCAAATCGACCTTGTCGTTGGCCAGCAACTCGGCGTCGAACGCGATGCCGGCGCGGCGTTCCGGGTTCGCCAGCAGTTCGGGCTGGTGCCGCACCAGCCATGCGAGCAGCGGCACCATCACCGCATCCGGGTGGCCGGCGAAGTCGGTCACGATCAGGCTCAGCGTGTAGCGGTATTCGAACGACAGCGGCTTCGCGAACGTCGCCGCCAGCGTGCCGCCTTTGATGAACACCAGCAGCCGATCGGGATCGCGTGCCAGCTCGGGCAGCGCCGCCGTCAGATGCTCGCGCAGGCTTTGCGGCTTAATCATGGCTTCCTCGCGTGGATGCGCAGGCCGGCGCGCGCACTCGGCGGTGCACGCGCGGCGGCGCATCGGGCTCGCCGCGCACGAGGCACACGCCGAACGCCAGGCCGACCAGGAAGCCCACGATCAGGGCTGCGAGCACCGGGCTCACGGCTGGCCTCCGGCAAGGTGCCAATCCAGCGCTGCAGCCCGATCACCTGCTCGCGGATGGCGTGGCAGGTGGTGTAGTTGTCGGCGACGGTTTCGGCGACGGCAGAGAGCGTAGCGCCGGCGGCGGGCGCATCAGGATCTCCGGCGGCGGGTGCCGGGGCGATGTTGGCGGCAGCGGCGTCGTGGATGCGCACGAAGCCAGCAGGAATAGTGCAAGCGGCGTCAGCCTGCGCAGTGACATAGACCGGGATCTCCTTGGTGATGGTTTTGCCGGCGACGTAGACCGTCTGCACGCGGTCGACGTACTCGGTCACGGTGATGACGGTGCCGCGCGCCGCGTCGCGCTCCTCGCGCGCGGTGTCGCGTTCACTCGTGATGGCGCGCAGCTGCTGGCGCACCTGTTCGGTTTCCGCCTTCGCGGCGCCGATGCGCTGCTGCTGGAAGGCCGCGCCGAAACCGATCGCGGCGAGCGCCAGCAGGATGAGCAGCAGGACGATCGAACGCGCGGACATCAGCGAGCCCCCAGCACGGACAGCGCGTGACGCGTGCGCGCGATACGCTCGCTCAGGCCTTCGGGCGTGCGCTTCGTGGTCGCCGAGCCCAGATTGATCTTGCGGCTCACCATGAGCACGTCGCCCAGGTCGGCGATCGCGTTCAGGCCGTTGTCCTTCCAGTACGCCGCGGCCGCAAGCGCGCCGATGTCGACGTCGAGCAGCAGATCCGGCTGCTCTTCCAGCGGGGCGCCGATCATTTCGCCGGCGCGTCGGTAGTTGTTGCGGAACGTGGTTTGGATCGGGCCGCGGCCGCGATAGCGCCAGCCGTCGCCGCTGGCCACGTCGCCGTTGCCGTTGCGGTTCGCGTACACGAAGTTCGCCAGCGCCTCGGGCTGGCCGAGGTAGCGCTTGGCGTTCGCCATCTCTTCGGGATCGATGCGGCGGTTCTTGTCGAGGTCGAACTTACGGAACACCGCCACCACGCGCGTGGGCGTGGTGTAACGCAGGTTCTCTTCGGTGCGCGACAGGCTCAGGCTCTCGTGCCCGAGCTGGCCGAGGAAGTGCGCCACGCGCCGCGGCGTGGTGATGCCGAAGCGTTGCATGGCCGTGGTCAGGGCAGGGCGCCAACGCTTCGCTCGTGCGGCCGGGCAGCGCATCACCTGCGCCAGCTGATCGTCGTTGATCATCAATCGACCCTCAGAATGCGCGCCACGTTGCCGCGAGCGCGGTAGGTGAGCACCGCGAGCACGGCGAGTACGCCGAGCTGCCAGGGGCTGGTGTGCGCGGCTGCGCCGACCAGGAGGATGTGCAAGGCTTGGCCACCGGTGCAGACGATCAGCAGCCAGGCGCACAGGCCGACGCCGACGCGGTGCGTGGTGTCGGGACCGCGTCGGTAGGACAGGAGGCGGACGCAAATCGCGATGCACGCGATCAGGGTCAGCGTGGTGACGGCGCTATGCACTCGGCGGCCCTCCGCGGCGCAGCCAGCTGAAGTCGAAGTTGCGGCTCTTCTCGATCGCCGCGAGCGTGATCGTGATGCCCACCGCGGATGCGCCGAATGCGGCCACGCCGGTGGAGAGCAGGGGCAGGCTGCGTGCGATGTCGGGCGCGGCGAGGTAGCCGGCGACGATGCTGATCAGCAGGTACACCAGGCGCTGCCAGATCGGCAGCGACTTAGCCGACACCACGAACAACGTGGCGCCCGCGAACGCGCCGATCAGCGCGTTGCCGTCCACGCCAGGCAGCAGCGCCGCCAGGCCGACGCCGGCGGCGAGCGGTGCACCGGAAAGAGAAGTCGGTTCGGCCATTGCGTCAGTCCCAGAGCTGGACCAGCGGCCGTTCGGGGGCCGTGGCGGTGGTGGTGATTTCGGGAAGCTCGACGGCGGTGCCGTGCGGCAACACCGGGCCGTGTGCGCACAGGCCCGCGTTCAACTCCAGCGCCTGTTCGACCAGGCCCGCGGTACGGCCCAGGTGGCGCCACACGAGCGCGTCGAGCGTGTCGCCCTGGTGCGCGTAGACCCGCATCAGATCAGCTCCACCGTCATGCGCGGGGTGCCGAGAAAGTCGCGGATGGCCCAGCGCACGTCGCGGCGCAGTTCGTCGATGCTCGGCGTCAGATCGTCGGCCCGCTGGTTGCCGGCCGCAGTCGTGTCGTACGAGCGATACCGCTCCGCAACTTCGGCCGCGGTCGCGCACGCGACGATGCGCAGGTACAGCTGCACCAGCCGCGGCTTGCCGTCGACCTGCACGGCCGATACGTCCTCCAGCTTCGCGCGGCCGGCGGCCAGCTGCTGCGACTTCCACGCGGCCAGCTCGGTGTTGGCGGTGAGGATGGCGTCAACGACGGCGGCGCGCAGGCGTTCGGCCGACACGCTGCCATCGAGGCGGATGCGCGCGCGCAACGCATTCGGATCGATCGCCGGCCAGAAGCCGTCGTTGGTGATCTCCGCTTCGTTGCCTGCGGTGCCGTTGGCGATGAATCCGCTCATGGTTGCCCTGTGGTCGCCGGTGGTCGGGGCGTCACCGCACGCAGAGAGCTCGTGCGGATCGGCCCCGAGCCGGCGGGGTTGCGTGGGGACGCTCGGTTAGCTGCTGGCGCCTTCGCCGGTGTTGGCCGGGGGCGTAGCAGCGTGTTTCTTCAGCAGGCGCTCGGCGCGCTCCAGATCCTTCTTGGCGCCGCACGCGCTGTGCAGCTGGATGGCGCGCTTGAGGTGGTCGACGGACGCCTGCAGCTCAGCCGCCGGCGGCAGAACGTCGTCCGCGTACGCGAGCAGCACGGCGCGGCCCGAGGCCAGGTGCAGCTTGGCGCGCACTTGATCGGGCATGTCCTGCTCGGCCGTGAGCCATGCAGCGCGATCGAGCACTGCGATGTCGAAGGGCTCACCGATGCGCTGCGCCTTCAGCGCCGCCTCGGCGATCTCCTCGGCCACCAGGCAACCGGTGGAGCGCGCGAAGCGGTCGGGCATCGTCATCTTGTGCTTGAGCACGTAGTCGGCGATCTGCAGGCCTTCACTGAAAGCGCCCACGTCGAAACACCAGACCATGATGGTGCTGACCACGTCGTCCGCCGCGCCGTTGCCGCGCTCGAGCACGCCTTCGATGTAGCTGCCGTACGCCGGCAGCATCGTCCGCTTCAGCTCGGCCTTGCCTTGGTCGGACTGGACCTGGCGCAGCCGCAGGCGATCGTGCTGGAGCATCGCCATGTGCTGCTCGTACGCGGTGGCGCCGGTCATCAGCTGGCCGGGCGTCTTGTCGGCGGCCTCCTGGGCCGCCAGCGTGCGTTGGTAGTGCCGTTTCGCGGGACTGTTCGCCATGGCTTAGGCGTCCTGGATCTCGACGTTCTCGATCAGGCAGCCGAAGCCGAAGTCCTCGACCACGTACGCGTCGTTGGACGACTCGTAGTTCGCGATCTGGTTGGACTCGGGTTCTTCCTTGATGTAGCGGCGACGGCCGCCCAGCTGCCAGTAGATCGACAGGTTCTTCAGCGAGGTGATCAGGATTGCGCCGTCCGGGATGTACGGCACCTCGGCGAGTGGCAGGCCTCCGGCGCGCTTCTGCGACAGGATGATGTCGGTGGCCAGCTTCTCGGTCGCCGGCTGGTCCTTGTTGACCAGGGGGAAGTACTTGTCGTGCACCAGCTCGCGGCCGAGCACCACGACCAGCGAGGGATCCTTGCGGAACCACGGATCGATCAGCGAGCTCACGGCGTCGTAGATCAGGGCATCGATGTTCTTGTAGTCGCCGGTCGCCCCGATCACGACCTTGCCGGCGGTGGCGCCTTCGCTCATCACGCGCGCCGGGGCGTGCTCGCGGTACTGCTGCAGCCAGCCCTTGTTGACGTCCTCCAGCAGCGGATTGGTCGCGCGGTTCGTCGTGGCGGCCACGCTGGTGCCGTTGAAGCCGATCATCAGGCGATCGAGCGCCTGGCGCTGCACGATGGCGTTGCGCAGGCGCGCCTGGAAGTCGGGGAAGCGCGACCAGGCATCGAGCAGCGCGTACGGGATCGCGGTGTCGAAGTCGGTCTTGGCGCACTCGTAGCCCTGGCCCGACAGATCCGCCACGTTGCGCGGCTGGCGCTTTGCACCGCCGCTGGTGTCGGTGCGGCCGGCGATCGTACCGCTCACGCCGAGGCCGACCTTCTGGCCCTTCAGTTCATCCACGCCGATCACGTTGATCTGGCCGAGGAACTCGCTGGATTCCTGGATGCGGCTTTCCAGCCGCTGCTGCACGCTGGGCTCGACGGCGAAGGTGGCGGCGGCCGACTCCACGCCGTTGAGCTGGGCGACCTGGTGGGTGAAAGCACTGAACTGCTGGCGGGTGTCGTTACGCATGGGTGCTCCGGGGAATTCGACGGGTGTGGTGTGGTCGGCGTGGCGCGAGGATCAGCAGTCGGTCAGCTCGTGGGCGTTGTTGCCGGTGGCGGCCGGTCGACGCGGCTGGCTGTGCACGACCGTGCCTTCCAGCTGCGCCTTGAGCGCGGTGAAGTCGGCGCTCAGCTGCTGCAGCTGCGACTTGAGGTTCGCGTTCTCGCGCTCGCTCGCGGCGAAGCGTTGATCCTGTTCGCGCACGTGCTCGGCCACCGCCGTGACGGCCTCGCCGATGCGCGCGAAGTCGGCACCCTCCGGCGCGGCCGCCGGTGCCGGCGGCCCGGCCTTCGGGCCCTTGAGCAGCGTTTCCAGGCGGGCGAACAGCGCATCGACCACGCCGGGCTTGTCCTCGATCTCGTCGAACTCGATGTCTGCCTCCATCGCGACGCTGAAGAGGTTCTGCGGCGACTGCTTACGCGCCTTGAGCGGGCTGGCGTCCGGGTTCTGGGCCGCGAACTGCAGCATTTCGGTGCCGAGGCTGGCCGGCGTATCGGTAACGCCCAGACCGCGCAGGTACGCCTTGCCGGTGCCGGCGAAATCCGGATCCACCTCGATCGAGCTGTAGATCTTCTGCTTGGCCTTCGTCATCGACACCAGGTCGGAAGTCGGCTCGATCTGCGCGAACAACGCCAAGCGATCCTTGCCGTCGATCTTGACCGTCTCGGTCTTCACGGCCAGCACATCGCCCATGCACCGGAACGGCGAATCCGGGCTCAGGCCGCGAATGTGCTCGACGAAGATGCGGGCGCCGTACTTGTTCGGGTCGTAGGTGCTCGCGATCTCGGTGAGCCAGTTGCGCTCGATGGTGCGGCCGTCGCACGTGGCGCCTTCAACAGCGACACAAAACATCTTCGAGCGGAATTTCTTGGCCTTGTCCGACATGGTGTCCTCTGCGCGTTGGCGGGTGGCAATGCGTGTGCATCGCTAGAGGTTTCATGGTCGGAAGCTGCAACTTCCGCAGCAATGCGGGCAGCGTGTAACGCGCGCCGATACACAGGCGAAACCTGTCTGCAGACGGGTGCGGTGGGCACGCTATGCGCATGAGCAGCGTCGCCGCCCAACTCCCGATGGATACCCGCCGACAGGCAAAGTTCCTGTATTGGATGGGCTGGCGGGTCTGCGAGATCGCGCAGGCCACCGGGGAGAACGAAAAGACTTTACACAGCTGGAAGGCGCGAGACGAGTGGGACCGCGCCGACAACGTCGAACGCATCGGCGGCGCGCTGGAAGCGCGGCTCGTGTGCTTGATCATGAAGCCGGAGAAATCCGGCGGCGACTACAAGGAGATCGACCTGTTGCACCGCCAGCTGGAGCGGCAGGCGCGCATCCAGCGCTACCAGGGCGGCGGAACCGACACGGACCTGAATCCGAACCTCGCCAACCGCAACGCCGCGCCGAAGAAGAAGGCCCGGAAGAACGAATTCAGCGAGGACGAGATCGAACGCCTGGAACAGGCGTTCGTCGACGGCTGTTTCGACTACCAGCGCGATTGGTACCGTGCCAGCAACCAGCGCACGCGCGCCATCCTGAAATCGCGCCAGATCGGCGCGACGTACTACTTCGCCCGCGAGGCGTTGATCGACGCGCTCAAGACCGGGCGAAATCAGATCTTCCTCAGCGCGTCGAAGGCGCAGGCGTTCCTGTTCCGCGGCTACATGCAGTCCTTCGTGCGCGAGGTGCTGGACCGCGAGCTGTCGGGCGGCGACAGCATCGTGCTCGCCGGCGGCGCCGAACTGTTCTTCCTCGGCACCAATGCCCGCACGGCGCAGGGTTATCACGGCAACTTCTACTTCGACGAGTTCTTCTGGACGTACGGCTTCGACGCGCTGAACAAGGTCGCCAGCGGCATGGCGATGCACAAGAAATGGCGCAAGACCTACTTCAGCACGCCGTCGAGCATGGCGCACGAGGCGTACAGCTTCTGGACCGGCGAACGCCGCAACCGGGGCCGGCCTGCGGCCGATCGCATCACCATCGACACCTGCCACGACGCGCTCGCATCGGGGCGCTTGTGCGAGGACCGCATGTGGCGCCAGATCGTCACGATCCTGGACGCCGAGCGCCGCGGCTGCGACCTGTTCGACATCAACGAGCTGCGCGAGGAATACAGCGCCGACGCGTTCGCCAACCTGCTGATGTGCGAGTTCGTCGACGACGGCGCCAGCATCTTCCCGCTCGCGATGCTGCAGCCGTGCATGGTCGACAGCTGGGTGGAGTGGGGCGAGGACTACCGCCCCTTCGCCGCGCGCCCGTACGGCGATCGCGCGGTGTGGATCGGCTACGACCCGGCCGATAGTGGCGACAGCGCCGGCCTGGTCGTGGTCGCGCCGCCCCTGCTGCCCGGCGGGAAGTTCCGCATCCTGGAGCGCCACCAGTTCCGCGGCATGGATTTCGCCGGGCAGGCCGAGTTCATCCGCAAGATAATGCAGCGCTACTGGGTGACCTACATCGGCATCGACACCACCGGCATGGGCTCGGGCGTGGCGCAGCTGGTCAAGCAGTTCTTCCCGAACCTCACCACCTTCAGCTACTCGCCGGAAGTGAAAACGCGCCTGGTGCTGAAGGCCTACGACGTGATCCACAACGGGCGCCTGGAGTTCGACGCCGGCTGGACCGACGTGGCGCAGTCGCTCATGGCGATCCGAAAGACGATGACGGCCAGCGGCCGGCAGATGACGTACACCGCCGGCCGCACCGATGACACCGGCCACGCGGATCTCGCGTGGGCCCTTTTCCACGCCCTGCAAAACGAACCGCTGGAAGGCCAAACCGGCCGGAACACCGGCTTCATGGAGTTCTTCTGATGCTGCCTGACGCACCTAACGAACACGCCGCCGCGCCGCTCGCGCGCGTCGAGGCCTTCAGCTTCGGCGAGCCCACGCCGGTGCTCGATTCGCGCGGACTGCTCGATTACGTCGAGTGCTGGCAGAACGGGCGCTGGTACGAACCGCCGATTTCGCTCGATGGCCTCGCGCGCACCACGCGCTCGAACGTGTTCCTGCAATCCGGGTTGACGTTCAAGCGCAACATGCTGGCGCGCACCTTCGTGCCGCACCGCCTGATGTCGCTGGAAGCGTTCGAACAGCTCGCGCTGGACTGGATCACGTTCGGCATGGCGTACGTCGAGAATCGCAAGTCCGTGCTCGGCTCGCCGGTGACGCTGCAGCCGTGCCTGGCAAAGTACATGCGCCGCGGCGTGGATTTGGATTCGTTCTTCATGGTGCGCGGCTGGCGCCAGGAGCACACCTTCGCGCCGGGCACGGTGTACCAGCTGCGCGAGGCCGACGTGGATCAGGAGATCTACGGCATGCCGGAATGGCTGTCGGCGTTGCAGTCCGCGCTGCTCAACGAATCGGCGACGCTGTTCCGCCGGAAGTACTACAACAACGGCTCGCACGCCGGCTTCATCCTCTACATGACGGACGCGGCCAAAACGGAAGACGACGTCGAGAAGCTGCAGCAGGCGCTGCGCCAGGCGAAGGGCCCGGGCAATTTCCGCAACCTGTTCGTGTACGCACCCGGCGGGAAGAAGGACGGGCTGCAGCTGCTGCCGGTGAGCGAGGTGGCCGCGAAGGATGAGTTCGGCGGCATCAAGAACATTACGCGCGACGACATGCTGGCGTCGCTGCGTATCCCGCCGCAGTTGATGGGCATTGTGCCCCAGAACGCCGGCGGTTTTGGTTCGATTCGGGAGGCGGCCTTGGTATGGGCGGCCAACGAGCTGGAACCGCTGCAGACGCGTATGCGGCGCCTTAATGAGTGGATCGGCGACGACGTGATGCGCTTTCGCCCGTACGAGGCGCCGGCGGTGTAACGATCTGCTCGACGTTGGATGCAGTCGGCCAGCGCGAACGTGGCGTCACCTGACACGATCCCAGTTCGTCGACTTAGCACCCAGGTCCCGCTACGTGAAACAGGATGCCTGTCGTCATCGTGCGACGGCACGAGCTAACGGTTCAAGGGCATTCAGCGTCACTCGACAGATGCCTCGGATAGCTCCGAGGACGACGGTAGCATCGCCGACGCTGATAGCCTCGTCGACCCAAAGCACGAAGCGCTCGTCTGCATTCTTTTGCGATCCGAAGTGAACTCCTCCCATGAGATTCGCGCAAGCCAACACAACGTCCGAGATACAGGCAGTGTTTGCTTCACCAATAAGGCATGGCATGCGCAAGAAACCGCTGAGATTCCGCGTAGCCTTCGGGGAAGTTGGCCAACTGCTTGGGTCAATCCCTTGCATGATCAGATTGGCCTGAGGTCCGGGAGGCGGCCCCGGGTCGGTTAGCGTGGTGAACGTGAGTGGCACGCGATGTGCCCTGTTAACTCGATGAATCAACGGTTCCGCGTCGCAGAGTAGTTGCCTGAGTAATCCCGCCGCGCGAATGAGGTCATAACGGTGGCTGCTTTGGGCTTTATCTTGAACATCCTCCAAAGTTCGGAGGAAGAACTCCTCATCGTGGTTCTTAGAGTGCAGGTGCTTGAGATCTTGAATTGCAGGTTGCGGTAATGGAGCGGCAGCGATCTGGGTTCCGGACATGTCCGCGACATTTCCAACAGCATCCGCTAAGGAAAGAATCTCAACTCCATTCACACGCAGGCGGACATCCTCACCGTCCCAAGTGACAACAAAAATCCCGACGAACAAGCCGTCGAGCCAAATCTGCTGCGACTTCCAGCGGAATACTCCCGCGCGATCGCTCAACTGAATCACGACCCTGCCAAATGGTGTAGCGAAAACCTCAACCAGACCGTCGTTGGATGTGTATCGCCATAAGACCGAAGTCGACGAGACGGGCCAAGGAAGGCTAAGGACAAAAAAGCCGGTTCCTTGCATAGAGCATCACTCCTTTCGGACTCAAGATAAGTCCTGCGTTCGCTTGCGAAGGGGGTGCGCGGCTTTCAAGCCCTACGGCGTGCGTAGCCTCCTGACGCCCTGTTGGTGTGCATATTGCATATCGACGATATGCGCTTGATGAACGCGCTCGCGTCAAGAAAGTAGTTCGGATAGGTTTTGCGGAGCTGTGCAACGCTGCCGCCAGCCACGAGCACCGCGTCGATCGGCTCGCCGTTGGCAGTGCGCTTCTCGGCGTCACCGTAGGCGGCCGTCGCTGCATCTAGTTCATCTGTTGAGAACGATCGGATGTTGAGGGCTCTGCGCCCTGTATCTAGAACAACCAAGTGATATGCCGACTTCTTCTGGTCGCCTTTATGGATCTGGTCGGCTGCGACGCTGAAGCCGCGCAGTCTCACAAGGACATTCAGCGTTCGTTCCGATTCGACTAAGCGTTCGCGCACATCGTCGATTGAGAAGCCATGAAACCTGCTAGGCGGCAGTGCCCGTTCAATGTAGGCGAATGCGGTGCTTGCCAAAAGGAAGAAATCCGCCCATTGAGGGGTGGCACGTCCGGCCTTGATAGCCTGGTTCGCGAAGGCATCGACGGTCTCGACCGCAGTCGCCCAAGCATGTTGGAGGTGCGTCCGGAGTTGTAGTTCTACGTGTAAGCCGTCGTACTGGGGAGCGCGCGCGTTCTTGTATCGGTAGACGAGGTGGACGCTTCGATAGCCGTCGTCTTTCGGTTGGATGACGTAATCGTCGATGCCCCGAAGTTCATGCGCGAAACGAGAGTGGTCGATGTATGCAGCTCGAAGTTTCCGAAGCATCGGCATTGAAGGAACAACCGCCCGTAACCCAGCGATGTCCTGCATTCGATCGAGTTGCATCTTTGGAAACCGGGACAACTTCGTCGTGATCGACGGTAGACGCTTCAGTCGTTGACCGACCGGAGCGTTGCCATGCGCCAAGCCTAGCGCTGCCAGCCTGGTGCGCAGTGTGGCCTGGAACGTATTGAGGGGGTAAGCGTGAGCCGCACGCCAGTTCGTAATGATCGGGAGCGCATCTACGACGCGCTGTCCGACAATCGGGACTTCGCGCAGTACGTCTCCCGCGCGGCGAACTTGCCCGCGACTGTATTCCGGCTTGGCAAAGGCCATGCGGCTTCCTAGTGAACGTGAGAGTTAATCGTAGCTTGGCTCCGGCGCGCGCAGTGGTCCCCCCGCCACGCCTGCGAGCCATATCCCCTCCATTTTCCGCACCCCCGCGGCGCTGCTCCGCCCCAGCCGAAACGGCCGCGCCCGGCGATCGCTAGGCGTGCGCCGCCCTGCGGAATCCTGCAAAGGCGGGGGCGGCCAGGCGGCGTCCTGTGCGCCCTCCCGGTGCTCACCGATCCGCAAATTTTTCGGATGCCCATCGGGACGGGGTTATCGGTTACCTCGATCGCCGAGTTATTGCTATGTCATTGATTGTAAAAGGTCTAAGGGGTAACCCGAAGGGGTAACACTGGGGTTACCTCCGAGGTAACTTGCTCGCAAGTCATTGATTTGAAAGGGAGCGTTTGATTAGGGATGTAACCCTCCCGAAAGGTTACATGGTTACCTTCTCGTTACCCTTTTATTACCTTGAGGAGTGTTCGTTAACTATTTGAAACAAAAAGAAAAAATGTGATGAAATGATCCTGATTACCTTTGTAACCTCTTTCCCTAGGCTGTCCAAAAAATCCGCATTGAACTCATGAGGGAACGCCTCACTCGTCTGCGGAAAGATCCACGCGATCGCCGGCGACGCCACTTGCGCTGGTGTCGATCGAACGAGGAGCAGGTGCAGCGCTGGTCAGCTGGACCAGGCGCCGCGTCGTCAGTAGTACCCAGTGCTGCGGCGCTGCTCGATCTCGACCAGGAGCTGGTCAGCGTACTTCTATGCCCAGGCGGCGAGGTAACGAAGGGCGGTCTCGCGCGTCGCGAAGGTGCGCTGACGGCGGCCGCTTCGCAGACGCCCGTGGACGCCGTTCAACGTCGTAGCCTGGCTGACAGTGGGCGACATAGATGCGAGCGTTTGCCCCTCCCCATCAACCTCAATCTGTCGACTCTCCGGGTACTGACCGTCGCGGCGGGCTGCGTGTCAACGTCTGGCGGCACGCGGTCGGCGGCATGAGAGTTGAGCGGGGTGGCGATGACGCGACTTACGCGTTCGCCCGATCGCAGGCGACCGCTTTCGCGGCGGCGGTGCTAGTGGTCAGATGATCGGAGCGTCCATGCGGTCGATGTTGTGCCGCGTCTCTTCAAGGACCAGCGCGTATGCGCCGATTGCGCCCATTACGGAACTCGGTAGTCCCACGAAGAACATTCGCGCGGTAATCCTCAGCTCATGCCGATTGGATATCGTCACTGCCGCGGTCCAGGAGGCGCCCAAGGTCTCCCTGCGGAGCTCGACACGGATCTCGCGGCCACGGTATACGCAGGGGCCGTTGTTCCAGACTACTCCCTCGCTAGACAGCCCCCCTGCATCAAAATCCCCGCTGTGATAGCGCCGCCGTAATTCCTTGTTCTCGAATGCGCGACGGCTAGCATCCAATAGCTGATTCTGCCACCAGTAGCCAAGGTCGCTCGGAACCTCATCCATCGACGGCACCCCGGATACGGCGGAATCCCAGGCTTTCCAATGCTGTGGGGTGTCGGAAGACTCATTTGCTGCACGTAGCATCGCTGCGTCGATCATTTCGATCACGCCGAGCAGATCTGTGCGCGTCTTCAAGAGATCTCCTTGCAGTTCTCTGCCGGCGGCGATCTCGCCGATAGTGCAAACCCCGGTGCGGCTCGCAGCTCCGGGACGGCGGATCGGAATTTGACATTGCCTCGAGCCAGAGTGCGCGCTCGTGTGTGAGGCAGGGATGACCTCTTGCAGTCGTGGGAGGTTCTGCTGGAGAAGCGGAGCTCAGCCACTCGGTGCGATCGTTCAGTCGGCTTCCGACGTAAGCCAGACTTGGTCGCGGCTACAGCGCCCGGATTAGACTCGGCAGTCGTCCAGGACCAACGCTGCTAACTCTCTTCACCAGGTGTCGCGGATTGCGCAGTCAATCCTAGCTTCTCCGCCACAAGCTCTATGGCATTGTCGGTCATCGAGATGAGAGTTCGCGACGTATCAGCGTCCGATGCCAGCTCAAACGGGAACCTTCCGGCCAAAGCTTGCAGGCGAACCTCGAAGGGGCTCGCAGGGTGTCGGACAAACCAAAGTTCGCGCTCGTCATAGCTCAGGTGACGAACACGCAGTTGCGAGATGGTGAGCCCCGGGTACTGGGCACGAAGGGCATCAGTGAGGAGGTCAATTTCGCGCATAAGCATTTCCGCAGGGCGTGAGGTCACTCGAGAGGACTAATCAGCTTGCCCACGTCTAGAGTTGCCTCCGTTTCGGTGCGGTCGCTTCGCCCCGAGATGAAGCGGACCAGACACGCGAATGGGCAATACGCCCAATAGTCCGGTGGGCACTAGGGTTTGCCCCCCAGCGACTTGACTATGAGCCCCTGCTCGTAGACCGCCTGCGCAAGTTCGGTCATTCGGACAGCGAACTCGCGTCCATTAACGAAGAAGATAGTGAACTTGCCGCCCCCATCCGCCGTTGGCTCTACGACAGACATGTGGACGATGTGGCGGGGGTTTATCCAGTTGTCGCCGAGCTTGATCAATGGGTCGTTCCTTGGGGATTTCTGCACTAGCTCGCGCTGTTTACTGGTGCCTTGAGCGATGTGGTATCTGCGCAGGCGTGAAGCCTTCGTAGCTTCGATCGGCATCCAACGCTTGCATTCGTGCCGATACCTCCTCGAACTCCTCCCGGGTGAGATCGCGAACGATCACCTGAAGCTCGGGCGGACTCATCCTGCCTTCCGCCCTGGACGACCTGAACCGTGGCAGCAGCCTATCCTTGGAGAGTAGAGCGAATCGCTTCTCGTCAGTGACGTAGACGCGTCCGCACTCCCGCAGCATCTCCGCAGTCACATCTCCTATCGTCGCGCGGATAGACATCTGACTCTCAACTCTCCATTGCGAGCGCCACTACAGCGGCGATGCCTGCCACGGCCGTGCACCAATACGCCAACAGCAAGCTCGAGCGATAGCGAGAGCAGTAGCGGGTACCTGCCTCATCTATGTTGCCCATGTACTCTCGCGTCAGCACATAGAGCATCGTGCTGCGCGCGCTCAGAACGGTTCGATCGAGCCAGCAAGTAGGCTGGGCTGCATGCATCCACTGCTCAGGATGCCGCGACTTCAAGCCCCTCAGGAACGTCATATATACGATGGTTTCGATTGCGATAGCGCTAGCAAACAGAATGCAGGCGCTGACAGTTACCGGCTTCATGGAAATTCTCGTGGCAGCTCCATCACGCCCACTGGAGGCGAAACAACATCGGCAAAGCGATTCAGCTTTGCCGATGGCTCCGTTCGACTCGAACCGTGAGGCTTGGCCGTTCTTATGGCCCAGTGCGCTTCATGCGCGTGCTCTGATTTAGTTCGGTCAGGAGAGTGCGACCCTGTGCCAAGTCTGCTCTGACTCTCGTGACCATGCCGTTATGGCCCCGGGGCGAAGCGAATGAGGTCACCGCGGGGTTCCAGACGGTGCCAACCGGACACCGTACGGCGCCGATCCGGTCAGCGCCGATGAGCTCGTTCATGTGGTGACAGTGGCCATTGTTGTCATGCCCGTTAAGTTATTGAGAGCCGCCGCGCGCATCTCTGCTTCATAGGTCGCCCGCGCCCTTGGGGTTGCTATAAGCCGATCAGGCCGCTCACAAGTGGCGCGTTCGGCTTCATGGTGTTGCTGATCTTCACATCCAACGGCGTAGTGTTCTGGCTGCACAACGCCGCGAGAGCTCGCGGCTCATTCTGGAGAGCCTCGTGCAACTCCCCGCGCGAGGACGCCATGAACATCCGTATTTATTCAGCGCCTACGGGCTATGTGCTCGTAGACGGCTATACGTCTGCACCCCAATGCATGCCTGCTGCGCAACTGGTATTTAGCATCTCAAGCGACCGCTTGCCCGTCGCTGTCGAGCAAATGTTGGAGTGCGCAGTCGCGCAGACCGGCCAGCTCGAGCTGCGCGAGACTTGGGCGAATCATCTCTTCGGCGAGCTTCCCGGTTGGGATCGGCACCAACGTCGCCTCCACGAGTTGGTGGGATGAGATCATGAACATGACCCTCATTGAGAAGTTGTGCCTGCGCATCGTCCGAGTTGTGGCACCCGCATTCGCGTCTGTTTCCCGCAGTATGCAATCAGCCAGGTGACCCGCATGGCGCCGAGGAACATCAAGACGTCCAACCCATCGATTGCCATGTTCCGCTTCACTTTGGGTACTGATCAGAGCATTGGCCCCAAGGATTTGCAATCGATCTGGGTCCGGGCATCGCAACTGCCGGACGTCAGTGTTGGGTGCGTCGCCGGCCAAAGACCGGAAGACAAGGCGACCTACTCGCTGTACGCGACTCAGTCGCTCGAGGGGCTCGCCGAAGTGGAGACGCGCCTTCGTCGTTTGTTGGACGAGCGTAATCTCCGCGTCGCACTGTTGTGTGTGCACGCAGGCGTCCGATAGCTAGATCGCCATCGGTTGCCTTTGGGAAACTCCCAGTACATGGTGAGGAGATGTTCACGGAGAGACGGCCTTGGTCAGCATGCGCTTCCTTGCGCGGGCGAGCAGGCGCCGGAGTTTTACGACCTCCTGCGGAACCGTGTATTGAGCTCGCAACGGACTGGCCGCCTTTGATCTGAGCGACGACGAGAATCACGTATTTGCTGCCAGCAAGGTGTGGCTGCACTGGGAGCTAACCTCTCTGCGCAGTCTTTAGCTCAATGGACTACGGGAGGGTGTATGCACCCGATCGTTTATGTGGTCGACGACGACCCTGACGTGCTGAAGGCACTGGCTCGGGCGCTCTGGGCTGCCTGCTATCAAGTGGTGCCGAGCGGTTCGTGTGAGGAGTTCCTGGAGACGTTTCGCGCCGAGTGGCCCGGTTGCCTAGTATTGGACTTGTCACTCCGAGCGCGAAGTGGAGGCGATGTTCCGGGCGAACTTGCCAAGCGCGGCTTTATACCGCCTATCGTCTACATCTCAGGAGCGGCAGACATTGCCAGCGCAGTCGCAGCCATGAAGCGCGGCGCGGTGGATATGCTTACCAAGCCAGTTGATCTCGATGAACTACTGGCGGCTGTCGCGAAGGCGCTCGACCGGGATGCGCGCGCCCGGGAGAAGACGAGGAAACATGACCTCGCGGCAGGGCGACTACACTCGCTGAGCCCCCGGGAGTCGGAAGTTCTAGGCCACGTTCTGGAGGGCCGGTCGAGCCGGTGGATCGCTGAGGCATTCGATGTAACGCTAAGAACCGTAAAAGCGCACCGTGAGCAGTTGCGGGTCAAGCTTGGAGTCAAATCGGTCGCAGAGATGGCGCGCCTCGCGACGGAAGGCGAGTTCTCGGCAATGGCAACTGCGGCCCGCGACGCCCGTTGTGGCCGCCGCCTTGCAGGGAAGCTAGCGCCACGTCCGCTTGTGGCTGGCGGCGGATGTTCCGACGAGTCGCCTCAGGAGGCGTCACGCGTGGCACAATAGCTAAGTTATTGATGCAGATAGAGTTAATGCGGACTGCGAATCCGCGTACGCCGGTTCAATTCCGACCCAGGCCTCCAGAAAGACGAGCCCGACCGAAAGGTCGGGCTTTTTCTTTGGCGTCCTCGCCGGGCATATCCTGCCAGCGCACCGTCGTCGCGTAAGCTACGCACGCGCTCCGGCCCGGATGGCGAAACAGGTAGACGCAGCAGACTTAAAATCTGCCGGCCTCGCGGCCGTCCCGGTTCGATCCCGGGTCCGGGCACCATCCTGAGCGCATCAGGGTTTCCGATGCCGAATCGGACTATTCCCATGGCCCATGGGAGCTTCGATTTCTACCATCTTCTTATCGCGAACGGCCCACCGCTTGCGTACCCGCGCCGCCGGCTTCTGTCCGAGCGGTTCCTGAAGATCGATACGGCGCTCCGACACGGTGTGCCGAGCATGCGTGACCGATGCTCACACTCCTTCGAACCCGTCGCCGCCGTG
>Ga0102592_1001280_pt1 | contig 29630 bp, 11 predicted proteins | sample AraplaCol_mMF_r2_FD_76861 | JGI IMG/M metagenome (GOLD analysis project Ga0102592, IMG submission 76861) | Arabidopsis root microbial communities from North Carolina, USA - plate scrape MF_Col_mMF_r2 (SPADES assembly) (version 2) | ecosystem: Host-associated > Plants > Roots > Endosphere...
GGATACCGTTCCGGAGCGGACCTTCGACGAGCGATCAACGACCGTTCGCCAAGGGGAAGCGCGACTTGCTGCCGCACAAGCCGCACTGGATCGCGCCAAGCTCGACCTCGAATTCACCGAGGTACGAGCGCCCGTTTCCGGGAGAATCGATACCCACACCGTGAGTGTTGGAAATCTCATCAGTGGCGGCGACACCAACGCGACCCTTCTCACCAACATCGTTTCGCTCAATCCGATCAGGCTGACTTTCGACGTCGATCAGGATGCGTATCTGAAATACGTGCGAGCCGCGCGGGACGGAACAAGGCCAAACCTCCGTGAGAGCGGAAACAAGGTCAGGATCTCCCTTCCGGGCGATCAGGGATTCCCTAGATCCGGGAGTCTGGATTTCGTCTCCAACCAGATAGACCGTGGCAGCGCGACAGTGAGAATGCGGGCGATCGTCGAGAACAACGACCTGTCATTGGCGCCAGGGCTATTTGGCAAGGTCCAGCTTGCGGGCACCGGCCTGCACGAAGCCGTAATGATCCCGGACGAGGCGGTATCAAATGACCAGGGTACTCGCGTCGTTTTCGTCGTGGAGAACGGAAAGGCAATTCTACGCAATGTGACTTTGGGTCCGCTCGTCGATGGTCTTCGCGTGATCCGTGATGGTGTCGGACGGGACGATATTGTCATCTCATCCGGCATCCAGAATATCAGGGCGGGCGAGGAGGTCGCGGTCGTGGACCTGCAACCGGCCCCGCAGCGTAACGCTGCAGTCAGCGCGGGAGGGGTAATCCAATGAACATTGGACGCTTCTTCATCGACAGACCGGTGTTTGCAATCGCCATGTCGATCGCGATGCTGATTGTGGGCGCCGTCGCAGCGAGCCGCTTGCCCGTCTCCCAATATCCGGAGGTGGTGCCGCCGACAGTGACGGTGCTTGCACAATATCCGGGTGCCAGCGCTCAAACGATTGCGGATACCGTTGCGACGCCCATTGAGCAGGAGGTCAACGGCGTCGATGACATGCTCTACATGCAGTCGCAGTCTACGCAGGACGGTCGTCTCAACCTCACGGTCACGTTCAAGATCGGTACCGATTTGGACAAGGCTCAGGTCCTTGTCCAAAACCGGGTTGCCTTGGCGGAACCGCGTCTCCCGGAGGTCGTTCGCCGCGTCGGTGTGAACGTCCGCAAGAATTCGCCGGACTTCCTCGTCGTCGTTCAGTTGATCTCGCCGGACTCGAGCCGCGATCAGCTCTACATGTCCAACTATGCTGCCCAACAGGTCGTGCCGGTCCTTCGGCGACTGCCCGGTGTCGGTGACGTCCAGATCATCGCCGAGCGCGAATATGCCATGCGGGTCTGGCTGGATCCGGACAAGGTCTCGGAGATGGGACTGTCAGCCGCTGACGTGATCGCAGCGCTTAGCGCCCAAAACGTGCAAGTCGCTGGTGGCAACTTGGGTCGCCCCCCGATCTCGGCGAAGCGGGCTTTCCAGGAGCCGATCTCGGTTCAGGGACGCTTTCTTGACCCCACCCAGTTCGAGCAGATCATCGTCAAGCGTGGCGATGACGGGCGTATCGTCAGGCTGAAGGATGTTGGCCGAGCAGAACTTGGCGCGCGGGATTACGGGACCAACGCCTATATCAACGACACGCCTGCGGTTGCGATCCTGATCTTTCAGCGTCCCGGTACGAATGCGCTCGATACGTCTGAGGACGTGCAGAACGTTATGAAGGGCTTCAAGCCGAAGCTTCCGTCGGGCGTCGATTATCTGATGACCTACAACCCGACCGAGTTCTTCGTGCGAACGTCGATCGATGCCCTGCAACATACGATCTATGAGGCTATCGGTCTCGTCGTGCTTGTTGTGGTAATCTTCCTTCAGAGCATCCGTACGACGATCATCCCACTACTCGCGATTCCGGTCTCGCTCGTTGGCACCTTCGCTGCGATGGTTGCGTTCGGCTACAGCATCAACACGCTGACATTGTTCGCGCTGGTGCTCGCCGTCGGCATCGTTGTCGATGACGCCATCGTCGTGGTCGAGAACGTCGAAAGATATCTGCACGAGGGATTGTCACCCAAGGAGGCGGCTCGCAAGACGATGGATGAGGTCGGAGGCGCTCTCATTTCGATCGCTCTGGTCCTCGTCGCAGTCTTCGTGCCGACAATGTTTCTGGACGGCATTACCGGACAGTTCTTCCGCCAGTTTGCGGTCGTCATCGCCGTTGCGACCGTGATCTCGGCTTTCAATTCGTTGACGCTGAGTCCGGCATTGGCTGGCCTTCTGCTGAAATCTCACCATGATCAGGCGCATACCAAGCGCAACATCTTGTCGCGCCTGACAAGGCCGTTGATCCACGGCTTTAACCGCTTTTTCGATGCGTTGTCGGACGGCTATGGTCGATTGACACGGCGGGCGGTCGGCGGTGCGGCGGGAATGCTCGTCGTCTATGCCATCCTTGTGGGGACGGCGCTCTGGATTTTTTCCATCGTGCCGCGCGGTTTCGTCCCTGATGCCGACCAAGGCTATCTCATCGCTACGGCCGAGTTGCCTCAGGGAGCGTCGTTATCGAGAACCGATGCCGTCGTCAACGAGATGGGCAAACGTGCCCGAGAGGTGCCGGGGGTGGAGTGGTCGCACATATTTGCGGGCCAGAACTTCTCAACCGGTACCCTGAGCTCCAACACAGGCGTCGTCTACACTCAGTTGGAACCTTTTGATCAGCGACATGACAGATCGAAATCGATCGCAGCAATACAGGCCGCACTAGAGAAGCGATTCGCCGACATGACGGACGCCAAGATCACCATCCTCACCCCGCCGACCATGCGAGGTATCGGTGCATCCGGCGGTTTCTCGCTTCGCGTGCAGGACGTCAACAATCGTGGATCGGCGCAATTGGATGCCGTGACACGCAAGCTTCTTGACGCGCTCAGGGCCGATCCACGGATTGCATTTGTCTTCTCCCCGTTCAGCGCGACGTCACCCGGGTATTTCCTGGATATTGACCGAACCAAAGCTGAGATGCTGGGTGTTCCGACGCAGCGCGTCCACGAAACGCTCGAAGCCTATCTCGGCAGTGCCTATGTAAACGACTTCAATCTCGCCGGTCGAACGTATCAGGTCATCGTTCAGGCGGAGGGCGTGAGCAGGCTGGATGTCGAGCAAATAGCGAAACTCAAGGCCCGCAGTGACGCGGGCGACATGGTTCCGCTCGGCTCTCTCGCGACATTCAGGCCGATCAGCGCTCCAGACCGCGTGCCGCGTTACAACCTATATCCAAGCGCCGAGATTATCGGCAATTCGATCTCAAGCGTGAGTTCTGGAGCAACTTTGGCACTGGTCGAAGAGATTGCGGCGAAAACGTTGCCCACGGGATACGCGACCGAATGGACCGAACTGTCCTATCAGGAACGGCTTGCTGCAGGTGGAGGCGCATTGTTCGCCCTCAGCGTCATCTTCGTCTTCCTCGTTCTCGCGGCACAGTATGAGAGTTGGTTTTTGCCGCTTTCGGTCATCCTCATCGTGCCGATGTGCCTCTTGTCTGCCATTGGGGGTGTCATGTGGATGGGGCAGGACAACAACATCTTGACCCAGATAGGTCTCGTCGTTCTGGTGGGTCTTGCGGCCAAGAATGCGATCCTAATCGTCGAATTTGCGCGAGATCTGGAAGCTCAGGGCAAGTCGATCGTGGACGCGGTGGTGGAGGCATGCCGGTTGCGCCTCAGGCCGATCCTAATGACCTCACTAGCGTTCATTCTTGGAGTGGTCCCCCTAATGGTCGCCAAGGGTGCTGGTGCCGAACTCAGACATGCGATCGGGACAACTGTCTTCTTCGGCATGCTTGGCGTCACCGTGTTCGGTTTGATTTTTACGCCGGTGTTTTACGTAGTTGTTCGCAGGTTCGCGGAGCTCCTAAAACGTCGCCGGATCGATGCGTCTGATCCGGCAGCATCTGCGGTGACCTCGCCTGACCACACATGATGTCCTTACTGTCCTGGGAGACTGTTCCTTGAAGTTCGCTCACCGCTTCGATGATGAGCGATCATGCACGAAACGGCGGGACCAGAGCTAAGCTTACTGGGAATTGCATAGGAGAGGGACATGAAAGCCACCATTGTTGCCGTGCTCTCGCTGATCGCAGTATCTGCGGCGAGTTCGGCGAACGAAACAACAGGCGGGGAGAAGATGGATCTGTCGAATGCAGCGCCCGCCTTGGCGACCTACCGAAAGAACGTCGTCCTTGGCGACCTTTGGAAGCGCCAACAGCTCAATCCTCGCGATCGTAGCATCGTGACGATCTCTGCCTTGGTCGCGCGTCATCACCTAACGGAGCTTCCATTTTACATCGATGCCGCTCTTGAGAATGGAGTAAAGCCATCCGAGATTACCGAGATCATGACACATCTCGCTTTCTACTCGGGTTGGGCTAACGCTTTGGATGCCGTTGCCGTGAAGCAAAAGGCATTTGCTGCAAAGGGCATTCAGGACGAGGGGAGGTCTGGAGCGCAGCAGCTTTCCCTGAATGAGGAGGCCGAGGCTAAGCGGGCAGAAGGCGTCAACTCGCAGTTCGGCGACATATCTCCCGGCCTCGTCAAATATACGACCGAGGTCCTTTTCCGTGATCTATGGCTAAGACCAGAGCTCGCTGCCCGCGACCGTAGCCCGGTTACTGTCAGCGCTCTCATCGCGTCCGGACAAGTCGCTCAGATTCCTTATCACCTGAACCGGGCGATGGATAACGGCCTGACATCTGACCAGGCGGGCGAAGTCGTATCGCATCTAGCGTTCTATATTGGATGGCCGAATGCATTCTCCGCAGTTTCGGTCGTCAAGGACGTCGTGACAAAGCGGCCAAAATGAAGATGGCAAACGGAATCTCCAGAAGGAACCTCATCGTGGGGGCGGGTGCGGCGGCCGGGGCTGTTTTCTCGACATCGGTATCGGCCCGCGCGCAAAGCAGTCAATCGAAAGGCGACCAACACATGGACTTAACGATCAATCGGAATGGATCTCGTCCCTCAACAAAAGGGAATTCCGACTGGTTCACAGGCGTCGTTCGCGTGGACCCGTTGTTTTCTGCGCATGAACCGGGCCGCGTTAGCGGCGGCCAAGTGACGTTCGAACCCGGCGCTAGAACGGCTTGGCATACCCATCCGCTGGGGCAGACATTGATCGTCACGTCTGGACTCGGGTGGGTGCAGAGAGAAGGCGGGTCCGTAGAGGAAATCAGGCCGGGAGATGTGGTCTACTTTCCGCCGGGGCTTAAGCATTGGCATGGTGCGACATTGACGACAGCAATGACCCACATTGCCATCCAGGAGAGCTTGAACGGCAAGAATGTCGAATGGCTTGAGAAAGTCTCAGACGATCAATACCGGCGATAAAGCAGTGGGACGTCCGCATGTTGTGTTGTGGAGACAGGACAGACTTGCCCGAGTTTGCCTTGCAAGGCTGGCCATCCGCAGTCCGCGTGAGATTTGACCGTTGTTAGGTCCATGCGCTGGCAATGACCGACGGGATTGAAGGGAGATGTGTTGAGCGTCGATAGGAGACCTTTGACTGCGTTTCTGATCGCCGTCCTGGCAACGGCGGTTCTCGGAAGTGTGCTTCAAACACAGATCAGCCTTGCAGCACTTTCGGCGATCGGTGCACCGAGCGGGTCCGAACTACTTGCGGCGGTCGCGGCTCAGGATTTGCTCACCTTTGGCCCGGTCATGGCGGCAATCTGCGGAGCGGCGTTTCTCGTCGCATTTCCCGCAATTCATGTGATTGGGCGCCTCACGCATCAAATCGGACGTACGGTCGCGATGGGGCTAGGTGGAGTGATCGCGCTCTGGACTGCGTTCTGGGTGATGGGGTTCATTACGCCGATGCCGTCGCTGGTCGCCGCGACGCGCTATCCGACAGGACATCTTACAATGGCTTTGACCGGCTGTGTTGGTGGGCTGGTTTATTGCTACTTTACGCGCGCGTCACTGCCGCCGCGACGAGTGCCGTTGATCCACTTGGCGTCCATCTCTGGGATTGCGGTTGTCGCTCTCTTGGTCATCTTGGCGCTCGTCAGATCGAAGGAAGCATCGATTCCGCTGGCCGACGCATCAGGATTCAAGGTTGAAACCCTTTCTTCCGATCTCGCATATCCATGGTCGCTTGCGATCCTTCCGGACGGACGACTGTTGATCTCTGAGCGGGCAGGGCGGATTCGGGCAATCTCCCCGGATGGATCGCATTCGGAAATAGATGTCGCCGGATTTCCGAACATCTATCGCGGAGGGATCAACGGCCTCATGGACGTAGCCGCCGATCCAGATTTTGCGCACAACAACTTTCTCTACATGACCATGTCCTATGGGACGCGAGATGCGAACGGGACAAGGTTGGTTCGCGCGCGGCTGGATGCGGATCGTCTGACCGATGTCAGAGCACTTTTCGAATCCACGCCCAAGGACGCAGATGGAAATAACGGCGGTCGCGTCGCATTCCTGAAGGACGGCTCGCTGATCCTGACCCTTGGCGATGGTCTCCGGCGGCGCGAAGAGGCGCAGAATCCCTCTAACCACTTGGGCAAAGTTGTCAGGCTGGATCGAGAAGGTCGCGCGCCTCCCGATAATCCATTTTTCGGAAAGCCCAATACGGCACCGGAAATCTACAGTCTTGGTCATCGGAACATACAGGGGGCTGCGGTCGATCCAGAAGACGGTTCGCTGCTTATATCAGAGCACGGTCCGAGGGGCGGCGATGAGGTCAACCTTGTACGCGCTGGTGGCAACTATGGGTGGCCCATTGTCACTAGCGGTCTCGACTATTCATTCGCCCGAGTGACGCCATTCCGAGACCTGGCAGGCCTTGAGCCACCATTGCTGGAATGGTCTCCCTCGATCGCGCCAGGAGGATTGGCCATCTATCGTGGGACGCTGTTTCCGGAATGGCAAGGAAGTCTTTTCGTGCCTGCATTGAGAGAGAAATCGATTCGTCGCGTGATACGCAAAGGTGACCGGGTTGTTGGCCAAGAGATACTGTTGGCCGACAGGAAAGAGCGGATGCGTGACGTTAAGGTAAGCAACGATGGCTCGGTTTACGTTCTTACGGACGGGCCTTTGGCACAACTTCTTCGGTTGGTACCCGCCGCGCGCTAGAAGGAAGCTCGACTGGAGCCGGCAAGGATTCCTTGGCTTGCTGAGTGCGCGGCGGTTAACGTCTATGTCAGCTTTTGGCGCAAAGCGGACGCTGTAGAATGACTGCTGCTGCGCTATTTTCATGACTATCTGGCAGAGACGGCATGTCTCGTCGCCTACCGATCCCGAACCGGCTGGGCCGCGTGGATCGATAAACGTGTCGCTTTGCGTGCCGAGTAATGTCGATTGATCGATGTTTAAGTGAGCGTCTGAGTTCAGTTTTCAAAACTCAGTAGCCGCTCGTTTGCGTGGACGCATCAACGAAAAGAAGACGGCGGCATGGTAGGTAAAAGTGACTGCAGCCAGAAATGATTGTCGTGAACGGTCATTTTCATCGACGTGTACGGGGCGCCGCGGTCGGCAGGTGCTACCGATAGATCAGGGATGGTGTCCAAAGAAACTACCGTGGCTGACACAAAACTGTAAAAAACACACCTTAAGCGTGGCCTTCTAACGATGGATGACGATCCGGAGTCACTGTGTCGGCGCATTGCCATCGATCCCGGGGGATAGTGAAGCCGGGAATTGACGTTCTGAAGCGCTGCTGCTGGTTGACGCTGATCTTTACATGGATGATCGCGCTTCTTCAGAACGTCATGGCTCAGTCGGCCAGAGTTGATTTATTGGCGTCCAACGCCCCCGTTTTCTTCGATCTCCCTGTCCAAGCGCTGGAAACTGCGATCGAGGCTTTCAGCGTGAGTTCCGGCTGGCAAGTCGTCTATGATGCCAGCCTCGCAGCGGATCGGCGATCAGCTGTGGTCAAAGGGCGCATGCCGCCCGCCACTGCGCTCAATCAATTGCTCACTGGAACGGGCTTGACGATCGATTACATGACTAAGGACGCAGCGATGCTGGTCCCTATAGCGGCAGCCCGACGCGGGGGAGCGCTAGTCTCCGCTGCTGGAGAGGGCAGCTACTATGGGCATGTTCAGGCACGCTTGAAGCGGGCCATTTGCGCGAGTGGGCAGACGCGCTTGCAGGCACATCGACTTGCCATCGGCTTCTGGATCGGCGGAACGGCGGCCGTGACGCGCGTGGAATTGCTGGGGACGACCGGCGACATCGCAATCGATTCATCGTTCCGCGATTTGTTGCTGCGTCTCTCGTTCGATCAGACTCCGCCGGCAGGGTTCAAACAGCCCGTCGTCGTCTTGATCACGCCGGATCTTCTCGCTCAGTGCAGTGAAACTGCCGCTCTGCCCGCAGGAGAAGCACAATGACTGAGGAGGGATGGCGCGCGCTTCAACGTCATTTGCTGGCGCGCTACACTGACTTCAGGAAGCGGCTTACGCGGTATCTCGGATCGGCAGATTCCGCGAATGACGCGCTGCATGACACCTGGCTGCGTTTGCAGCGGGGCGGAGAACTGGCCTCCGTGCGGAATGCGGATAGCTATCTCTATACGATGGCCGTCAATATGGCCTCCAACAATCGGCGGACGAACCATCGCCGTCTCGGAGTGTCCGAGGTGGAGGAGTTGCTCGACATAGCCGACGACCTGCCGGACTCCGAGCGTGCGATGGAAGCACGGACCGAGCTGGATGCGGTGGTCCAGATCATCGCGGAGCTACCCGTGCGTCAGCAGGCGATCCTGCTTGCCGCGCGTCTCGAAGGCATCCCGCGGCGGGACATTGCCGCGCGTTTCGGTGTCTCCGAGCGTTTCGTGCAACGCGAGTTGCAGGCCGCTCATGATTATTGCGCAGAACGGCTGGAAAAAATGAAACCGGGACAGTTCCGATCGAGATCGCAGGATGTGTCTTCTATTCAGGAGGCTTTTGGATTGAACGATGTGCCGCCGAAGCGGCAGGGGCCGGCGGATCGATGAAGAAGAACATAGATGATGAGGCCGGTCAGTTGAAGCAGGATGCGCGACGTTGGGTCACGCAAATCGCGTCGGGCGAGGCTACCACCGCGGATGCCGATGCACTGCGGCTTTGGCGGAGACAGAGCCCGGCGCATGATGCCGCTTATGCCGATGCCGTTCGTGTCTGGCGAACGCTGGGCGATGGGGGGCGCGCGTTTGTCGAGAGACATGGGCCGCCTGTCTGGTCGGCCCGATCCACCAGCGTGACGACACGCCGTGCGCTGCTTGCAGGTGGCGGAGCGCTGGCGGCTGCCGCCGTCGCTGTTGCGGTCGTGAAGCCACCACTCGCGCTGTGGCCATCATGGGACGAGTTGCGGTCCGACTACCGGACTGCGACCGGCGAGCAGCGGCAGTTGAACGTCGCCGACGTCATGGTTCGCTTGAATACCCAGACCAGTATCACGGTATCAAGCGATGCTGAAGAGCGTCGCAGCGTTCGGTTGATTTCTGGCCAGGCCTCGTTTGCCATGCCGCCGAAATCCGCGCGCTCATTGATTGTCCTTGCGGGGAGCGGCAAGATCGTCGCCGATCGTGCGCGCTTCGATGTCCGATGCCAGGGCGATACGATCCTCGTGACCTGTGTTGATGGGGCTGTTCGTGTGACTGCCGGCAATGGGGCGGAGACGGTCCATCGAGGAGAACAGCTTGTCCATGATGAAAGAGGTCTGCGCGTTGCTCAGGTTGGCGATCTGCCGGACACCACGTCCTGGCAGGATGGCTACATCATCTTCCGTCGCACAGCGCTGTCCGATGCCGTCGTCGAAATCAATCGATATCGGCCGGGACGCGTCATGGTGCTGAACGCGGCGCTCGGTCGCAAGGCGGTCAGCGGACGTTTCCGGACGGAGAACATGAATGAAGTTCTCGGTTGGATCGAGCGGGCAACCGGTGCGAATGCGCGGACTTTACCCGGAGGCATCGTCCTTCTTAGCTGACAGCCGTCGGCCTGCGAGTTGATACACAATTGTCATAAAGAATCTGGTTCAGAACTGATTTTGGGTCGGTGTCAAACAAGGTGAAGCGCTGGGCTCACTCCGTGAGAGGGGGGCCAGTGCAGTCTCCTTGTCCCTGTGCCGAGAGAAATCCCGATGTTGAACCGCAACTCCGATATCCGTTCCGCCTCGTTTTATCGGAGGAGTCGTCATGTCGGCCTGCTGGCGGGCGTTTGTTCGGCGGCGCTGTTGACTGTTGCCCCGAAGGCCGTTCTGGCGCGCGCGCTCAACGGCGGCAGTGCAGGTGGCGCAATTTCTGCGCCGAATATCGCGGCAGACGTGGCATCGAACGCTGCGCGACAAGCTGCCGCAGCGGCGCAGCAGACGCAGCAATCATTGGCGCGGGCGGCCCGGGCCGTTCAGGACATGCAGGCGGTGCAGTCTGCCGCGCGTGCCGCGGCTGCGGCGGCGCAAATGTCAGTGACGGCACCGATCGCCGTGCCGAATGGACTCGGTGCCGGTGGCCTGGATAAGGGTTTGTATGATTGGGGGAAGGCCGCTGCGACACCAACCCAGAGTTCGGACGGCAAAGGCCAGACAGAAGTCACTATCCGTCAACAGACGCAGCAGGCGATCCTGAACTGGCAATCGTTCAATGTCGGCGCGCGCACCACGCTGACCTTCGACCAGCAGGGCAACAGCAACTGGGTCGCGCTCAACCACGTCACTGGTGTCGCCGGGCAGACCGTCCCGCCAAGCCAGATCCTCGGCAATATCAAGGCCGATGGCCACGTCTATGTGATCAACCAGAGCGGCATCATCTTCGGCGGCAACAGCCAGGTGAATGTCGGCTCGCTGATCGCCTCGACCGCCGGCATCACCGATGCCCAGTTCACGGCCACCGGCATCTTCAGCGCACAGACGGGCAATTCATTCACGCCGAGTTTCACCGCGGCAGGTGGCAAGGTCGTGGTCGAGGCCGGCGCCGCGATCAATACGCGCCTGCCATCGTCAGTGACGGCAGGCGGCGGCTACGTCTTGATGATCGGCTCCGAAGTCAGCAATGCCGGCTCCATCGGCACGCCGAAGGGGCAGGCCATTCTCGCCGCCGGTCAGGATTTCGTCTTACGGCGCGGCTTCTCGACCGATGTCAATGGCATCTCCACCACCCGTGGCATCGAGATCGCTCCCGGCGTCTGGACCAGTACGGGCGGGACCACCGGCACTTGGAGCCCGGGCGGCGGCAACGTCGCCAATAGCGGCCTGATCTTCGCACAGCAGGGCGACATCACGCTGGCCGGTCGCACCCTGACGCAGAATGGCGCGCTGATCGCCACAACCTCGGTGAATACCCGCGGCACCATTCATCTCCTCAACTCCGCTTCGGACACTGCCGGCAGCGTCACTCTGGGCAATGGCAGTCTTACGGCGGTTATGCCCGAGCTCGACAGCAGCGAGACTGCGCTGAACGGCCAGCGTGACGCGCTGATCGCGGCATCGGCTGCCGCGAATGCGTTGCGCTATACGAGCCGCAACGCCGCATTCGACAATCTGTCCCTGCTCAGTGACCGCCAGGACCAGTCGCGTATCGAGATCGTGACCGGGGGCAATGTTGTGTTCAAGGGCGGTTCCTACACCGCGGCGCAAGGTGGCCAGATCGCGGTGTCGGCCACCCATCGCATCTTCACCGAGGACGGCGCGCGGCTCGACGTATCGGGCGTGCGCAATGTCGCGCTGGCGATGGAATCGAACAACATCCAGGTCAATGTGCAGGGCAACGAGCTGCGCGACAGTCCGCGGAACCGTGACGCCGATGTGCTCAAGAGCAGTGATGTCTGGATCGACGTCCGCAGTCTGACGCTGGTGCCGGCCGGCACCGGTGGCTATGCGACCGATCGCTACTACACCGCAGGTGGCCTGCTCGAAGTCGGCGGCTATGTCGCCAACACCTATCACGGCATCGGCGAATGGGCGGCGGTTGGCGGCACCATCACGCTCGCGGCGCCGGAGGTCATTGCGCAGAAGGGATCGCTCTTCGATCTGTCCGGCGGTTCGCTCGATTATGCGGGCGGCTGGATCCGCTCGACCAATCTGATCGGTCGCGATGGCCGCCGCTATAGCGTGGACAATGCGCCGGCTGATCTCGACTTCGTCAGTTTCGCCGGCGGCTTCCGGCGTTCGCACAATATCCAGGGCCGCGAGGACGAGCGGCTCACCGAGATCTGGACCACGGTGTTCGATCGCGGGCGGACCTCGCTGCGCTGGGAGGACGGTTACAGCGTCGGCCGCGATGCCGGGCGGCTGAACCTGTCTGCACCGACCGTGATCTTCGAGGCCGATATTCTCGCGGACGTGATCCAGGGCAAGGCGCAGACGAAACGCCGCACCGAAGGCGTCACCGACGGTTACAAGGTGACGCAGACTAGTGTCGCGCAAGGCGGCACGGTGGCGCTTGGAAACTACACGCCGACCCTTGGCGCTCACGGCCGTAACGCGGTGTTCGACACCGACGTGGTGATTGGCGATGTCGCGGCGATCACGGGGGGCTTCGGCGCGGAGACCGCGATCGCAGACGATCGGAAGAACACGGCCTGGTTCAGTGCGGATCATCTGAACAGCCTCGGCCTCGGCGGCATCGATATCGGCACCGCGGGCAAGGTCACCATCGCTGCGCCGTTGCGTGTCGCCACTGGCGGCGCGGTCGATCTCCTTGCGCCGGTCATCGATATCAAAGCGGACGTCACCGCCCATAGCGGGCGGATTACGGCTAACAATGTGTTCGATCCGAAGCCTGGCGTGATATTGCCGTCCGGGCTCGTGATCGACGGAAACGCCAGCTTTGCTGTCCGCACCGGCGTGACGCTTGATACCAGCGGTCTCTGGGTCGATGCGCGGATGAACCGCAATGATTACGTCAAATCCGCCTTCGTCGATGGCGGTTCGATCAGTCTGGAGACCACGGGCGACGGGACGCTGGAGGCTGGAAGTCTGATTAACGTCTCCTCCGGCGCTGCATTGATGTCCAATGGCGATGTCCGCGGCGGCAGGGGCGGCGATGTGCGCTTGATTGCGGACAGCGATCGTGCCGCTAGTCCGTTGATCGGAAGCCTGAATCTCGACGGCGATATCCGAGCCTACGGCATGAATGGCGGCGGCACGCTGACGATCGCGTCGGGGCCGGCGATCTCGATCGGCGGAAAGATTCTGGCGACGAACGGTATTCTTCAAGCAGGCGAAGTATCATCTGTCGAATTGATCGCGCTGGATGATTTTGTCGTGCGGCAGGGCGAAATCCTTCCTGCCGACTATCTCTACATGAAGTCCTTCGCGCGGCCCGGTGAAACCGTTGACGGTGCTCCCGCGTTCACGCCCGAAAACCCGATCGTGCTCGCGGCAGATTGGAAGCCCCCGCGTGGAATCGCCGTGTTCGGCGCCGGAAACCGCGATTACACCCTGATCGTGGACGGTCAGCCGGTCGTCATTCCTGGACTATCATATGCGAGCTCAGCTCCAACGCTCGCTGCGGGATCGGTCATAACTGGTTACATCGGTATGTTCGGCGGATCGGTCGTCTTTCCGGCTGAATACATCATTCCGGGCAATGTCTTCCCAGCCGGGATTCCAGTCCTTCCCGTTCAGGCGGTCGCTCGTGCGGGTCGATCAGCTCCGGAAGATGCGTCTTTCTCTGCAGGCACGATCATCGCAGGTGGGAGCGCGCTTTCTCGAACGATTGCGGTAAAATCTATTCTGACGATAGATGCAACGCGCTTTCATAGCGGTTTCGCCAACTACAATATCACTGGGCGGCAGGGCGTCGCCGTGGCACCGGGCGCGCAGATCAGCGTGGAGACGCCGGTCTATCGTCTTTCGGCGGACGCGTTTTCGCTGCATAGCGGCGATAGAAGCGCCAGCCCGTTCGAGGTCTGGACGCCGCCTGTCTATTTTGAGAATCCGGGCGAACGCACGTTGACGCAACGGGAGGGCGGAGATCTGACGCTCAGCTCACTCGGGCCGATCCATATCGGCCGAGAATCACTCGTCAGCGTCGATCCCGGAAAATCGATCAGTCTCACTGCAGAACTGCTGGCAGCGAGTCCGAAGCAGGTCACGGTCGATGGCACCCTCCGGGCGCCCGGCGGGTCGATACTGATCGACGCGAAAGCCACGGTTCCGGAAAGATTCGCTCATCATCGCTCGATTTGGATCGGGGATAGCGGCGTCCTCGACGTCGCCGGTCAAGCAGCAATCGCCCATGATATACTCGGACGTCGCTATGGGCATGTCCAGAATGGCGGGACGATTGCTATTGGCGGTGATCTGGACTGGGAAGTATCTGGCGAAGCATCGGCTCCGGACCTGTTCGTGATCATTAGGCCGGGCGCCGTGCTCGATGCGTCCGGCACAAGCGCGATCTTTGACCTGCCGACGCGTAACGGGTTGTCTCAGTCCTCTGTTGCCTATCAGGTTGCAAGCAGCGGCGGCAGAATCGCGCTCAAGTCAAACAATGGACTCTATCTCGACGGGACGTTGCGTGCTGCGTCCGGCGGTCTTGGCGCATCGGGCGGCACTCTGGCGCTTGCGCTTGAAACACCTGTGTACAGCACGGGCGCTGGCGCCGCCGATGACGGTGTTCGGCTGGCGCGCGAGTTCGTCATCGCACAGAGACGCGGCGAGAGCCCGCTGTTGGCGCTGTTGCAACCGGGCTCCGCTGATCCTGCTTTGCGCTACGGTATGGCTCGTCTCGGGGTCGATCAGATCGCCGACGGCGGCTTTGCAAATCTGTCGATCCTGTCTACGGGTCTGATTAGCTTCGATGATGACGTTTCGCTGCGATTGACGCAAAGCTTGCGCCTGTATGCTTATGCCGACGCGCTGACCGAAGCGTCGCATGCGAATGCGCGGATCGATCTCGAAGGGGCGTATATTCGCCTTGCAGGTGCGACCCGTCATGGTATCGGGTCGCCGAGCGAGGTGTTTCCCGTCGTAGGAAATAACGCGGCCGGGTTGTCGCAGCGTCCGACACAGGCGCTTCTTTCGCTGACTGCTGACCTGATCGACATCCGTGACCAGGTCGGTTTCGGCGCGAATGCCACCATCAAGCGTATGAGCGGGCCGGAGGTGGTCGATCGCCGTGGCTTTAACATGGTTGATCTCTTCAGCCGTGGCGATGTCCGCTTCCTACAAAACCAAGGTCCGACAGCAGACGATCCTACGTTTCCGAGCGCGCCGGGTGCGCAAGGCAATGCGCGAACGATGATCGCGTCTCCGGGCGACTTGCGTATCACTGCGGCGCAGATTCTTCCGGCAACGGGCGTCGATGCACGCGCTCAAGCGGCGAAGACTTTGACAATTCGGGGCACCGGAACAACGCCGGATGTACCGTGGTCCACATTCGGTCGTCTCGTTCTCGAAGCACCAATCGTCAATCAGGGCGGCGTCGTACGCGCGCCCGGTGGCGCAATCGAGATTGGCGTCAATGCCGCACAGGTGAACCTGTTGCCCGGCAGCATCACCTCGGTATCGCTAAGCGGCCTGCACTTGCCATATGGCGGAACAGTTGATGGTTTGAGCTGGGTATACGATGGCGCAAAAATCTCTTTTGAGGGGATCAGCGGCGCCGTCGCCGGTTCAGGACAGGAAGCCATCCGTCTCCGTTCGGGTGTGACGCTGGGAGGCGTCAGCGTCGATGTGCAAAGCGGTGCTGTGATTGATCTGCGTGGCGGAGGCGAATTGCTCGGCGCCGGATTCGTGAGCGGCCGCGGCGGCTCGATCGATGTTCTTCGACATGCACTCGCAGACGCCAACCCTACCTACCGCTACAGCACTTCCGGCAATCGGGTCTATGCCATCGTGCCTGGTTACAGGTCGGGATACGCTCCGGTCGCCCCGGAGTTGGGGGCGGGTGATCCGGTGACGGGCCAGCAGATCGCGATATCAGACGGCGTGCCGGGACTTCCTGCAGGCACTTACACGCTCTTGCCGTCAACCTATGCGCTTGTGCCTGGAGCGTTCCGTGTGGAAATCGGAGGCACGAGCAATCCTGCTCTCAGCGGGTCAACGGTTGCATTGGGCAATACTTTCATCACCCACGCTACGATCGGTTTCGCCAATACGGATATCCGCGCATCGCTTCCGAACCAGGTCGTCATTTCATCGGCGCACACAGTCCGTACCCATTCGCAATACAATGAAACGACCTATTCCCAATTCGCGGTCAAGCGCGCCGCCGAACTTGGCTGGCCGCGTCCGCTGTTGCCGATGGACGGGCGAGCACTGGCGCTTGTCTACACAATGCAAGCCGCATCTCAAGCCAGGCCGCTAAACTTCGACGGCCAGGCGTTGTTCTCAGGAGAAGGGGCAGGCAATGCCGGTTATGTTGCTGTGGTCGGTAAGACATATGGGACAAAACTGGAGGTTCTCGGCGCGGGTAGCGTAAAAACGCAAGATTATATTTCCATCGATGACCGGTCCCTGAGCGCAATCGAGGCGCCACGACTGATGATCGGTGGGGGGCTGGTCAGACCTACGACTGCGGGCGAGATTTCCGAAGACGGCTTCCCGAGCCATCGTTTGGTCGTTCGCGCCAATGTCGACAATATCGTCGTACGCAGCGGCGCAGTCTTGCGTGCTGGTGAAGTTATACTCGCAAATCGTCAGAATGGCAGCATCCTCGTCGAATCCGGCGCCACCATTTCGACACTTAGTCGCGGTCCGTCGTCATTCGATGCATTGAGCGGGTATGTATTCGATCCCTTCGCGACGCCGAGTATTCTGGCGATCTCCAACGGCACGTTGGAATTCCTGCCGCCAGGAAGCAATTCGACCACCGGTCAAATCGAGATCGGTGGCTGCCTCGGGGACGGCTGTACAGGCGAGACGCGCCTTTACTCCGAAGGATCGATCGCGCTGGTTTCGAGCCAGCCCATCAAGCTCGGTGCGAGTGTCGTCTACGGCACCCGTCAGCTCCAGCTCGGTGCCTCGGCAATCAACATCGGCACCGCCGAGACGCTGGCGGCTCTCGATCCGGCTTTGATGCCCGAGGGACTCGCCTTCAATCAGCAAGTCTTCGATCGCCTTTTGGATGGAAATCGAGGCGAAGGAATTCCGAAGCTGGAAAGCCTCACTTTGACGGCGCGTGAATCCGTCAATTTTTTCGGCAATGTCGATTTGAGCACGATCGATCCGGCGACGGGGATATCGAGCCTATCACAGCTCGTTCTGAATACGCCGGCCGTCTACGGCTATGGCTCGAACGGTGATGTGGCGACCCTTTCAACGGGCAAGCTTGTCTGGTCCGGAGTTTTCGCGGCGAGTTTGGTAGCCAACACGCCCGTGACCAATCTTCCGCCCGGCCCGGTGATCCCTGGCGGGGCGGGCACCGGCAGCGGTACGGTGAACTTCGTCGCGAATGCGATCGAGCTCGGCTATGCCGATCGCATGCGCCCCGACAATCAGGTGACGCTCGAACGCCTGATGCTCGGCTTCGGCACCGTGAATCTCACCGCCGCAGAGCGTATCGGCGGCAACAACAAGGCGGCGCTCGCGGTCTATCAGACCAAGACCGGCGATGTGTTCTCCGGCGGCACGCTTAATCTGACCACGCCGCTCCTGACCGGCGCTGCCGGCTCCACGCTGTCCATCACGGCAGGTGGTGCCCTCAACGTGATGGCGCCAGCCGGCGCCGATCTTGCGCGCAGCAATTCGGATGGGCTCGGTGCGACGTTGAACCTGAAGGGCGGCGCCATCAACATCGCCTCGGCCGTGGTGCTGCCGAGCGGACGTCTGACCTTGACGGCGGCGAACGATGTCACGATCGCCGGCGGTGCCCGGCTCGATCTGTCCGGCCGTTCCGTCCGGATGTTCGATGTCATCCAGCACGGCTGGGGCGGCGACGTCACCATCGAGAGTGTGGATGGCAACGTGACCATTGCAGGCGGATCGGTGATCGATCTGTCGGCCGCGAACAACACTGCGGGATCTCTGTCCGTCACCGCCCTCGAAGGCCAGGTGGCGATGTTCGGTGACGTTCGTGGCAGCACGACCGGCAGTTACAATGCCGGCGGTGGCGCCGTGCTGCCGTGGCTGTCCGGCGGCGTCGAGATCCGCGGCCGTACGGTTCTGGATTTTGCCGGCCTGAACCAGCGGCTGAATGCTGGCGGCCTGTTCGGCGAGCGCTCGTTCCGGATCAAGCAGGGCGATCTCGTGATCGGGAGCGAGGTGAAGGCCAATCTCATCGACATCGCCGTCGATGGCGGTAGCCTCACGGTGGTCGGCACGCTTGACGCCAGCGGCGAGCGCGTCGGGACGATCCGGCTCGCCGCGCGCGACGGGCTCACGCTCGGCGCCGGTGCAGTGCTCGATGCGCATGGCACTGTGCTGCGTGTGGACAGTGACGGAGATGTCATCGAGGCGCCAAACCGGGCGATTGTTGAACTGACCAGCAAGGCCGGCCGCATCGCGGTCCAGTCCGGTGCCACGATCGATCTGCGCTCTGCCGACAATGTGACGCGCGGCACGCTCAGCCTCAATGCGCGGCGTCTGACGGAGATCGGCGGCGACATCGATATCGATGCCGGCGGCAATTACGATATCCGCGGCGCCCGCAGCATCGCGGTCAACGGCTTCTGGACCTATTCGCCCACCGATGCCGATGGCACCATCGTGCAGGACAATGGCAGCGCCGCGCCCGTGAGCGCCGATGGCGTCATCGGGCTCGATCAGGTCCACGCACGCAGCCAGGCTTTCATGACGGCTGCTCTGGCGAATAGTGATCTGCTGACGCGACTTGATGGCTTGCGTCGCTACGAGAGCGCATTCCATCTGCGGCCTGGCGTCGAAATCGCCAGTGCGGCGGCAGACGGCAAGCTGACGGTGAAAGGCGACCTCGATCTGTCCGGCTATCGCTATGAGAGCCTGAACCCGAACACGCAGAAGACCGCAATCTATGGATCGGGCGAACCCGGCGCGCTTCTCATTCGCGCCGGCAGCAATCTCGACATCAAGGGCAGTATCAATGATGGCTTTGCGCCGCCTCCCGCAACGCCTGAAGATACCGCGGGGTGGACCAGGGTGCTCAATGGCACGCTTGGGACGGATTTGGTCGTAGAGATCGGCGGCGAACTCTTTGGCAGCATGTCAGGTTCAGGTGGAACGACCCTGCCTGCAGGCGCGTCATCGACGGTTATCCTACCATTTGAGATCACCATCAGGAATGGCACTGCTCTGCGTCGCGGTCCGGCAATTCCCTTTGCTTTCGCCTCGAATGCTGCACTGCCAGTTCCTGCTTGGGCGGCAGCCGATGGAGGTTGGGTTACCGTCGCAGACATTCGCAACGCGACTGGGGGGCTTATTTTCTCAGCCGGTGATCGCGTGAATGTATCACTTCCCGCAGGCACTCAGTTTGCTGCGGGGGCCATCTTGCCATCGACCCTCGCAACTTCTCAGACCGGAACGCTTGCAATCAGGTCTATGCAAGTACCCGCGGGTACGCCGCTTAACGTCTTTGCCTCGGCCGCCCTTCCACTGGGGGCAAGTATTACTTTGACGCCCGGGATGGTCGTTCCGGCTGGCACAAAGGCTGTGGGCAGCGATTATATTCGTGTCCCCGGGCCTGACGGGAGACAAGGCCAGGTCTTTGCGATCGCTCCGATGCTGGCTCCGGGATCCTTGTCCTGGAATATACGTCTTGGTTCGGGATCCGATCTTGAAGGCGCCAGCCAATACGCATTGCAAGCCGGACATCGCCTGAACGGGCTGGGCAATATGCGATTGTTCAATTTCCATGCCCTGGCCGGAACGACCAACGAGATCTTCAGCGTCATTCGAACCGGCACAGGCGATCTTAATCTCTTTGCCGGCGGTACATTCCGCCAGGACTCGCTGTACGGGATCTACACGGCTGGAACGCAATCTACGCCGATTCTGAACAGCAATGGCAGCAATTCATACAACCTCCCGAGGGGGCTGACTGACGGCAACGTGCTCGGTTATCAGTATCCGGCCTATGACGATGTGGTCGCAGCCAGCGGATATCAGGCCTGGTATCCCGAGCATGGCGGCAATCTTTCGATCCGTGTCCGCGGCGACATGACCGGATCTATCGTCGGAGCGGGAAGCTCGATGGAGCGAGGGATCGGCTCGTCCTACATCGGCAACTGGCTCTGGAATCAGGGGAGCGTGACCGAAGGTCTGAAGACCGCTTGGTGGATCAATTTCGGATCTTACGCGATCGACACCAGTAGTTATCTCCAGCCGCTCCTCGTTGCTGGTTTCAGCGGCATCGGCACGCTTGGCGGCGGCAATGTCGCGATCAGCGTCGGCGGCGATGCCGGCGTTCTCGAAAGCAGGGGATCGCCCGGCGCTCCGCAATCCCAGGGCTTGAGCATCGCCATCGGCAGTACCGGTCGGCGTCTCGATGATGGATCGGTCGTGAAGACCGGCGGCGGAGATCTCGTCCTCGACATTGCCGGCGCAATGAACTCGCTGCATCCACGCTCGAACAGAAGCTCGGTGGATATCGGCGCCACGATCACGCCCATGCTGAATGATCTCAACGGCGTGATCGCCAATCTTCGCGGATCGATCGACATCTCCGCAGCATCGATCGGGCGCATCGATTTGACCTACGGCAGCGCGCGAACCGGCGATCCGCGCGCGCCGGACATGTTTGCGCCCAATCTTGGCCTTTCATCCGGCGGCTTCACGATCGCGCCGGGCGATGCCAAGGTAAATATCGCGGCACGGGGCGATCTGGTCATTGGAAGCTATGCCGATGCGGGCACGTTAACCGATCATCCCAACACCAGTCCCTATACGCGGAACGGACAACCGATCGAGGGGGGAGGGCGGACAATCTTTTCCCTCTATTCTCGCGAGACAGCGGTTCTCGCGCAGTCGGCAGGTGGCAATCTCGCGCCGTTTAAGGAATCGACCGCCTACATCACGGCAGATTCCGGGCCTCAGAATTACGGCTACAACACGGGGGCCCCGCCGATCCTGAAAGTGTCCGCGTTGTCCGGCAGCATCTATCTCGATGGAAGTGTGACGCTGTATCCGGCCGCTCGCGGTCAACTCGATGTTCTTGCGATGAACGCGATCTATGGCGGCGGCGGCTCCATCCATATGAACGGCGGCGATGCGCAGGGCTATTTCGGCTCGGTCGCGCGTCCACGCTTCTCGGGCAACGCCCAGGAGAGCTTCACCGACTATGATATTCTGCCTTATGAGACCGTGGTCGGAAATCTGCATGCAGGCGATCCCGAGCCGATCCGCTTCTATGCGGTCTCGGGAGATGCTGTCGATTTCCAGACCGGTCATCAACGCACGGTCACTCCGATCGGGGCGAGTAGCGTGACGGTGACTGTTGCGGCAAAGCCGGTGTGGATGCGGGCCGGACGTGATCTCGTCAACGCATCCGGCCTGGCGATGAACAACGACATCGACAACACGTCGATGCTCGCAGCTGGCCGCGACATCATCTATGCGAACTTCCAGATCGCAGGGCCGGGCTTGCTCGACGTCTCCGCCGGCCGCAATATCTATCAAGCCGACAAGGGGCAGATCATCAGCATCGGCTCCGTCATCGCGGGAGACAACCGTCCCGGCGCCAGCATCCTGATGCAGGCAGGTGTCGGTTCTCATGGTCCGGATTATGCGACCATCGCGGCGCTCTATCTCGATCGTGCAAATCTTGCCGATCCCGCCCGGCCGCTTGCCGAGCAGCCTGGCAAGGTCGCCAGTATCTATGACGACGAGCTTGCCGCTTGGCTGAAGGCGCGCTTCGGCTTCACCGGATCGGCAGCGGATGCGCGCGATGTGTTCGCGCAACTGCCAGCCGAGCAGCAGCACATCTTCCTGCGGCAGGTCTATTTCGCCGAATTGCGCGCGGGTGGTCGTGAATACAACGACGCCGACAGCCCGCGCTATGGCAATTATATCCGTGGCCGCAACGCGATCGCGGCACTGTTTCCGGAGCGCGATGCCAACGGGGCGGGGATTGCAAGGGCCGGTGACATCATCATGTTCGGCGGCTCCGGGGTACGCACCCAGTTCGGCGGCGACATCCAGATGCTGGCACCGGGCGGGCAGATCGTGGTCGGCGTCGAAGGCGAGGTGCCGCCGGCCAGCGCGGGCGTCGTCACCCAGGGCGCCGGCAACATCCAGATGTATTCGCAGGGCTCGATCCTGCTCGGCCTGTCGCGCATCATGACCACCTTTGGCGGCGACATCCTCGGCTGGTCCGCCACCGGTGACATCAATGCCGGTCGGGGCGCCAAGACCACGGTGCTCTACACGCCGCCGCGGCGGACGATGGACATGTATGGCAATGTCGCGCTGGCGCCGCAGGTGCCGTCGTCGGGAGCGGGTATCGCCACGCTCAATCCGATCCCGGACGTTCCCGCCGGCGACATCGACCTGATCGCGCCGCTCGGCACCATCGACGCCGGCGAAGCGGGCATTCGCGTCTCGGGCAATATCAACCTGGCGGCGCTGCAGGTGTTGAACGCGGCCAACATCCAGGTGCAGGGGACGAGTTCGGGCATTCCCACAGTGCAGGCTCCGAGTATCGCTGCGGCGCTGTCCACGTCAAATGCGGCAGCGGCCACTCAGCAGACCGCGACGCCACAAACCAGCGCGAACGCTCAGCCTTCGGTGATCATTGTTGAAGTGCTTGGCTACGGCGGCGGTAACGGCGGAAGCGATGACGAAACGCCAGATGAACGTCGCCGACCTCGGGCCACTGAGGATCGCTACGATCCTGGCAGCGCCATTCGTATGCTCGGCAATGGCGATCTGAGCGATGATCAGAGGCGCAAGCTCACGATGGACGAGCGCGAGAAGCTCGACGCGTTGGTCGCGCGTTAGGGGGGATCGGAAGGTTGGACGCGGGATGGAGAGCTAACCATTCCGCGTTTGTCTTTGGCGACAGTCTGACGCGGCTTTCCTATCCAATGGCTGGGAAGTTTGACGTGGGCCAATTGAAGGCGACGTGACCTGACGGTACGCTGAGTTTTTCGCCAGCTCCCCTGAGATTGCTTATAGGCAGAAAAAATTCCCGAAAAGAAATCTAGGGCATACGCAATGTCCGCTCCTGGGGCGGTGAGCGGACATGTTCAGTATATTATTGAAAAGTCGTGCATTCTTGGCCGTTCCGGCAAGGAGAAACGCCTGCCATACGGGCTTATGAAGCGACACCGTTTTTCCAGATTCCGGCATGCTTGTCGTAAATCTGCAATCGGCCGTCCCTAGTTTCCGCCGCGTTTGTCGGCATGAGCCGGCACATGCTGCCGGGGGACCGGAACCGTAGCAGGTGATGTATCGGCGCAGACCTGAGGCTGCTCCTCGCCGGACGTGCAGTGAGAATGGCTGAGCGAGCTGACATCGCCCCAAGGCAAATCCTTCATTCGGAGAAGCCAAGGCGCGTGCTGTTTTCCAGATTGATGTATGGCGCCATCCTGTTCGCGCATACGGCGATCGCACCGTGCATGGCCTCAGAGCAGACTTTTGATTTCTTGATCGCGGCACAATCGCTGGGCTCCGCACTCGTCCGCTATGGCGATGTGACGGGCAAGGAGGCGCTTTACGAAGGTGGAGTTGTGGACGGTCGGTTCTCGGGCGGTGTCGAAGGACGCGCGACGCCTGCGGCCGCGTTGCTTCAGCTTCTGGTCGGAACAGGTTTGACGGCGCGTTTCGTTGCGGAAGGGACTTACGTGCTGGAGCCAACGCCGAAACGTCGATCGGGTCAGGACCGTTCAGATCGGCGCTATCATATGCTTGTACAGCAGGATGTTCTGGAGACGCTTTGCCGGCTTCCTCATGCGAGGCCGGGCCAATATCGCCTCGTCACGGTGTTCTGGATCGCGTCGGACGGCGCGGTGCAGAATTTGCTGACGCTCGGAAGCGCCGGCCAACCCGAGACCGACCAGTCAATCGATAGCGCCCTCCGTCGGATGCGCTTTCGGGAGCCGCCTCCGGCCGGCTTCGTCCAGCCGATCCGTTTGCTGTTCACGCCGCAATCGCCCGGTGCCGTGTCGGATTGTGAGGTGATCGAGTCCCGCCGCCGCGCGCATGGTGGCGTGCCATGAGCGGCCTCGCAGAAACGGTTATGCGCCGGTTGTTCAGCGAAGACTACACTGATCTCAAGAAGCGATTGAGCCGGCGGCTTGGCTCGGCCGATCTCGCCGACGAGGCGATGCACGACGCCTGGATACGCTTGGCCACGGGGCGGACGAGCAAGGAGATCTCGCGACCGGAGCACTATCTGTTTCGCACCGCGCTGAATGCGGCCACCGATCAACACAGGAAGGAAAAGCGGCACAGGCGCGGTGTCGAGCTCGACCTGGCTTTGGAAATTGCGGATGAGCGGCCGACGCCCGAAGAGGAGATGATCGCGCGAACGGAGATCGATGCTTTCGAGACCATCGTGTCCGAGCTGCCGGCCCGGCAGCGCGCGATCTTCCTGGCAGCGCGTGTGGGCAACATCCCGCATGACGTCATTGCCAAACAGATGCGGATCACGCGGCGGACAGTGGCCAGGGAGCTGGTTCGCGCACACGAATATTGTTTGTTACGTTGCAAGGAATTGATGGGCTGACCTGTCACATTCGGCACGGCAGAAACGTCTGAGCTAGTAGAATCACAGGAGAGGCGCCATTCCGACAGAGGATAATGGCGTCAGCGGTATCACGACAGATGAGCGAGCATCACAGGCCCAATCTCAGCCAGATCGAGCAGCAAGCAGTCGGCTGGGTTCAGAAGCTTGCCTCGGGGAGCGCGACAGAAGAAGACATTGCGGGCGCGAAGCTGTGGCGCATGCAGGATCCGCGTCACTTGAAGGCGTATGAAGATGCCGAACGCATCTGGCAGCGGATGGCGGTGGTGGGCCGCGCGAAATATGGTGCCGACGCCAATTTCATGGGCGCGCTGCAGGACTATGGCCAGCGACGCGCGGTGATGACCCGGCGCGCCATGCTAGGCGCCGGTGTCGTCTCGATCGGCGCTGTGGCGACTTACGGGATGATGAAGCCGCCGCTTGGGCTGTGGCCGTCATATTCCGAACTGCGCGCCGATTTTCGAACTGGCACAGGCGAGCAACGGACCATCGCCTTCGCCGACGATGTCGAGATCGCGCTGAACACCCAGACCAGCCTTGCGGTTCGTCCGGCGACTGCGACCGAAGATCGGATCGAACTCATTGCGGGCGAGGCCTCTTTTACAACGCCGAGCGGTTCATCGCGCAAGCTCTCGGTGTTTTCTGCTGGCGGCAAGATCGTCAGCGAAGCGGGGCGCTTCGAGCTGCGTTGCTTCGGCGCCGGCGACCATGTCGTCGTGACATGTCTGGACGGACGGCTCAATGTCGAGAGCGGAGCCGATGTCACGATACTGCAAACTGGGCAGCGTGTGTCCTATGGTGGGCGTCATCTTGGCGCAGTCGATGCGATTGATCCAGGCGCCGTATCGGAATGGCGGCGCGGCGTGGTGGTTTTTCGGAACACGCCACTTTCCGACGCGGTGGAGGAGATGAACCGCTACCGCGCCGGTCGCATCATTCTGACAAATGCGGCTCAGGGGCAGCGACTGCTGAGCGGCCGGTTTCGGATTGACCAGATGGAACAGGCCCTTGCGCAGGTCGAGTATACGTTCAAACTGAACGTGGCACGCTATCCTGCCGGGATCGTCGTATTGAGCTGAGCAGATCTCGTTGTGTTGATCTCGGGCGAGATGTTGCCCGATCAAGTTTTTCCTCCTTGCCCTGTCACATCTCGCGCGGTGCCTCCGTCTGACTCCATGAAAGCGTTGTCCTGAGTGCCTCGTGTTTTCGTGGGGGCGCTTGGATCGCATATCGTCAGCTCAAGGAACTGCCAGCAATGTCCGTCCGCACCGCCTCTTCGCCCTCGATCGCGATCGGCCGCACGCTTCGCACCGTACGGCACACCGCATTGCTCGCTGGCGTGAGTGCATTGACGTTGTTTGCAAGTTCACCCGCGGTGCATGCCCGCGCGCTGAACGGTGGAGGCGCTGGCAGCGTCCCGGCACCAAACATGGCCGCCGATGCGGCGGCGCAGGCTGCTCAGCAGGCCGCTGCGGCGGCTGCGCAGACGCAGCAGTCGCTGGCACGGGCGGCACGCGCTGTGCAGGACATGCAAGCCGTGCAGGCAGCGGCGCGCGCTGCGGCGGCGGCCGCACAAGTCTCGGTGACCGCGCCTGTTGCCGTTCCAAACGGCCTTGGTGCAGGTGGCCTGCTGCCGGATATGAGCCGCTGGAGCGGCGCCGGTGCGCCGACGCAGGGCGCTGACGGCAAGGGGCAAACCGAAGTCAATATTCGCCAGGTGACGCAGCAGGCGATCTTGAACTGGCAGGAGTTCAATGTCGGTGCCCGAACGACGCTGACATTCGATCAGCAGGGCCATCGCGACTGGGTCGCGCTCAACCGCGTCAACAACGCTACCGCTCCGAGCCAGATCCTCGGCACGATCAAGGCCGACGGCCACGTCTATGTGATCAATCAAAGCGGCATCATTTTCGGCGGCAGCAGCCAGGTCAATGTCGGCTCGCTGATCGCATCGACCGCCGGGATCACCGATGACCAGTTTCGCTCCAACGGCATCTACAGCATTCCGAACGGCTCCGGCTACACGCCGAGCTTCAGGTCTGCCGGAGGCAGGGTGGTGGTCGAAGCGGGGGGCTCGATCAACACGCACGCACCATCATCGGTGACCTCGGGTGGTGGCCATGTGTTGCTGATCGGCTCCCAGGTCGAGAATGCCGGCAGCATCGCCACGCCGAGAGGCCAAGCGCTGCTCGCTGCAGGTGACGATTTCATCCTGCGTCAGGGATACGGCACCGAGGCCAATCAGTCGTCCACCACCCGCGGCAGCGAGATCTCGCCAGTCATTGCAGCGGGCAGCGCGAGTGGTACCGTCCGCAACAGCGGGCTGGTGTTCGCGCAGCAGGGCGACGTCACGCTGGCCGGCCGGACGATCCTGCAGGATGGTGCGCTGATCGCCACGACCTCGGTCAATACGCGCGGCACGATCCATCTGTTAAATGGGGCCACGGATAGCCGTGGCAGCGTCGCACTGGGGGCCGCCAGTCTGACTGCGATCCTGCCCGAACTCGAGAGCAAGGACAACGCGCTGAACAGCCAGCGCGAAGCGCTGGTCGCCGCATCCGAGGCCGCCAATCTGCTGCGCGCAGGCAGCGCCACCGGGGCATTCGATAACCTGTCGCTGCTCGCCGATCGACTGGACCAGTCGCGCATCGAGATCGTCACCGGCGGCGACATTACCTTCAAGGGTGGCAGCATCACCGCTGCACAGGGCGGCCAGATCGCAGCATCGGCAGGCGGGCGGATCGTCGCCGAGACCGGGGCCAATCTCGATGTCTCCGGCATTCGCCATGTGGCGCTGGCGATGGAAACGAACAATCTCAAGGTCAATCTGCAGGGTAACGAGCTGCGCGACAGCCCGTTGAACCGCGATTCCGAGGTGTTGCGCAGCAATGATATTTGGATTGATCTGCGATCGCTGACGCTGGTCAGCGCGGGTACCGGCGGTTACACGTCGGATCGTTACTATACCAGCGGCGGTCTGATCGAGGTCGGTGGCCATCTCGCCAATACGGCGCATGGTATCGGCGAGTGGGTCTCCGTCGGCGGAACGATCACGCTGTCTGCTCCTGAAGTCGTGGCGCAGAAGGGAGCCGCGTTCGATATCTCCGGCGGTTCGCTGGATTATGCTGCAGGATGGATTCGTTCGACCAATCTGATCGGCGCCGATGGACGCCGATACAGCGTTGATAATGCGCCGGCCGATATGAAGTTCGTCGGCTTTGCCGGCGGCTTCATACGCACGCACACCATCCAGGGACAGGTCGATGAACGACTGACGGAAATCTGGACCACGGTTTTCGATCGCGGTCGCCACTCGATGCGCTGGGAAGATGGCTACACCATCGGCCGCGATGCCGGCCGCCTGGTTCTGTCAGCGCCGACGGCCGTTTTCGAGGCGGACATTCTGGCGGATACTGTCAAGGGCGAGCGTCAGACGTCGAAGCGTCCATCGGATCTGCGCGATGGCTACAAGGCGACGCAGACAACGCGTGCGCAGAACGGCACATTGTCCATCGGGCAGTACGGGGCACTTGGTCTCGTCGGCGCGCATGGCAGCGACGTGATGATTGGTGACGTCGCCGACATCTCGGCCGGACTCGCGGCGAATACCAGCCTCGCGGATCTCGGACGGGCCAATACCGTCTGGCTCGACGCGGCGCATCTCGGCCGGCAGAATCTCGGCGGCGTCGAAATCGCCACGCAATTCGATACGGGCACTGAAACCGGCGGCAAGATCACCGTCGATCGCACGCTTAAGCTGGCCGATGGCGGCCAGCTCTCGCTGACGGCGGCAGTGATCGACATCAAGGCCGACATCGTGGCGCGTGGCGGCTCCGTCATCGCGAGCAACCAGTTGGTGACGCGCGAGATGGCGGGCGGATCTGCCACGGAGCGGGTCATCGACCTGTCGATGCAGGACGGCGCATCCAGCGTGACGCTGCGATCGCAAGCGACGATCGATACGCGCGGATTGTGGACCAATGCCAGGCATGATCCCTCGCAATTGTCGGGTGTCTCGCTGGTGGATGGCGGCAGTGTCACTTTGCGATCGACCGGGGATGTCGTGCTCGAAGCGGGATCGCGCATCGACACCTCGTCCGGCGCGGCCATTGCCCTCAAATCGCAAAAATACGGGAAAGGCGGCGACGTTGCGCTGATCGCCGGCTATCAAGGCGGCAAGGGCAATCTGACGCTGGATGGCGAGATCAATGGATTCGGTGCCGCCGGTGGCGGCACGCTGACGCTGTCGACATCAGGCGTCGTGGTCATCGGCGATGCAAGTTACGAGATCGGCGCAACCTTGCCAGCCGGGACGGTGGCGCCGGCGGATGTCACGCTGACGGATACGCTGGTCATTCCGCAGGGCTCGCCGCTGCCGGTGGCCTATACCCAGACCGTCACCTCGGTTGCGGCGGGAGTAGCGCTGCCCACGGACGCGCCGTTCGTCTCGACGACGATCGCGGCCGAATGGGTAGTTCCCGCGGGGGCAACAGGCATTGCCTATATACGGCCCGGAACCACGGCCGTCGTCGAGGCGCCGGTCGGCACGGTCATTCCCGCCGGCTCGACGGTTCGCGGGTATAGCGTCCAGACGCCGGTCCTGCCCAGCGGCTATGTCCTCCCGGCCAATGCTTTCCCAGCCGGGCTACAGCTCACCGCACCTCAATCAGTGACCTTTATGCCCGGGATGGCTGCGCCGGTCGGCGTCACAGTCGCTGCCGGCACCGTGATCCGGGCAGGAACACTTCTGGCCGTCGATGCGAAGATCGCCCCGCCTGACGTGTTTCATGTCGCCGACGATCTGATGAGCCGCGGCTTCTCGAAATATTCGATCAATGGCAAGGCCGGACTGATCGTTGCGTCCACCGCGGTCGTCGCTCCCGTAATGCCGGTCTATCAGCTCGCCGGTGGCAGCTTCGCCGCGCCGACCGGTAGCGACCCGGCAGACGTACTGAGCCTGGGGCTGCCGGACCTCTATCACGCCAATCCACTGGACGCGGAGATGGTCCAGCGCGGCGGCGCCGATCTCGAATTGCTGTCGGGTCTCAGCT